>Ga0154006_1000045_pt1 | contig 48305 bp, 47 predicted proteins | sample TSFL090MetaG_FD_104747 | JGI IMG/M metagenome (GOLD analysis project Ga0154006, IMG submission 104747) | Attine ant fungus gardens microbial communities from Florida, USA - TSFL090 MetaG | ecosystem: Host-associated > Fungi > Mycelium > Unclassified | place: USA: Florida, Wakulla State Forest...
AACCGATCGTACTCAAAACCATCGATCCAAAAGTCGTCCGCAAAAGCGTTTGCCTGTCCACGCCCGGCTTGTTGGAATAGCGAAAAAACGCCGTTTCAAATCCGTACGTGTAAATGATATTGAGAATCGCAATACAGGAATACAAAAGCGTGAAATCACCAAAATCGACCACACCTTTCGGTGTGTGCAGAACGCGGGTGAGAAAAGGCGTCAGCAGATAATTTAAAAGTCGGGCGACGATATTGCTCGCTCCGTACCAAACCGTCTGACTGGCTAACTGTTTTATTTTGCTCAAGCGAAAAAATAATTTAAGGAACAAAAATAGTGAAATAGCATCAATGGTTTCCTATAACCATTTGCGGCGGTCGGCTTTTCGTTCGGACAGTTTCTTTTTGTTGTCCAAACGTTTTTCGCGGGAAGCTCTTGTTGGTTTGGTTGCGATGCGCGGTTTGATGACACGCAAACCTTTTTCCAATAGTTTCAAAAGTTTTTCCGTAGCGATGTTTTTGTTTTCAAGCTGGGTACGCGCTTCTTGCGAACGCACAATCAATTCGCCTGCATCCGTCCAATACGTTGACAGGTTTTGCGTTAGCCTTTTCCGTTCCGTTTCCGAAAACATATTGGACTCCGAAAGATTCCAACGCGCTTCGACCGCCGTTTCGACTTTGTTGACATTTTGTCCGCCCTTGCCGCCGCTACGGAAGGTTTTGTAGGTTATTTCAGGTATGATTGAGGATAAATCCATGCTGTACGTGTTGTAGGTACTAAGTTATAAGTAAAGCTGAAAGCCCAAAGCCGCTCTTTAAATGCTATTGTTTGAAACCCCATGTTTTAAGGCAAATAGTATCATAAATCATAATTCCGAAATCAAAAATCACAATTCCTTTATTTTTACCAAAAAGGATCCGTACAAAGATGAGAATATTAATCCAACGTGTAAAGAAAGCAAGCGTAACGATCGAAAAAGAAATTTCGGGCGCGATCGAACAAGGTTTGTTGATTTTTGTAGGTATTGAGGACGCCGACACGGAAGAAGACGTGAAATGGTTATCGAGCAAAATCGTCAACATTCGCCTTTTCAACGACGAAAATGGTGTGATGAACAAAAGCATATTGGACACCAGCGGTTCGATTTTATTGGTGAGCCAGTTTACGCTGCACGCATCGACCAAAAAAGGCAACCGTCCGTCCTACATCAAAGCGAGCAAACCCGAACACGCCGTTCCGCTGTACGAAAACATGATCCAAACTTTGGCACAACTTTTAGGCAAACACATACAAACGGGACGTTTCGGCGCAGACATGCAGGTTGAACTGATCAACGACGGCCCGGTTACGATTTGGATTGATTCCAAAATCAAGGAGTGATTTTTTGAATGGATAGTGGACAATTGACAATAAAAATCCACGAAACCGCTTTCTGCCTTATGCTTTCAGCTTTCAACTTAAAAAAAATAACATGACAATAGAAGACGCACAACTAAGTATTGACAATTGGATCAAAACGGTCGGAGTCCGGTATTTCAACGAATTGACCAACCTCGGCATATTGATGGAAGAAGTGGGCGAACTCAGCCGCCTGATGGTTCGCAAATACGGCGAACAATCCTTTAAGGAAAGCGACAAAAACAAAGATCTCGGCGACGAAATGGCCGACGTATTGTGGGTGCTGCTTTGTCTTGCGAACCAGACGGGCATCAATATGACCGAGGCTTTGCAAAAGAATTTCGAGAAAAAAAATATCCGCGATGCGACGCGCCACATCAACAACGAAAAACTGAAAACGAGTAGTGAGTTGTGAGCGATGAGTGAATTTTAGTGGTCAGTCGTCGGTGGTCAGTTAAAGAAGTTCAATATGAACTTCCAGACTTTCTTCGGACTTCCAGACTTTAAACAACAAACAATGAAAAAACTCAAAAATTTCGGCGCTACGTTTTGGGCATCCATCAACGAGTTTATCGACTCGAAAGTTCCCAAAATGTCCGCCGCACTTTCCTATTATACGATTTTTGCGATGGCGCCGATGCTAATTATCATCATCAAAGTGTCGTCCGTTTTTGCGATCGGAAAACCGCAGGACACGATTTTCCACGAAATCAGCGGCTATGTCGGTCCCACAGCAGCCAAACAAATACAGTCGATGATCGAGTCCGCGGCGATTTCACCCAGCGCGAGTATTGCGTCCATCGTCAGCGTTTGTGCGCTCGTATTTTCCGCGACGGGCGTTTTTGCAGAAATCCAGGATTCGATCAATATCATTTGGCAACTCAAACCCAAACCCAAAAAAGGCTGGCTCAAACTCCTATTGAATCGCCTGATCGGTTTTTCCGTATTGATTAGCCTCGGTTTTATATTGCTGGTGTCGCTCATCATCAGTTCCATTATGGACGCGCTGGTCGCAAGGATCATCGCACTTTTTCCCGACCTCAATATCATATTGGTTTTCATCATCAATTACGGACTTTCATTTGTCGTCACTCTGTTGCTCTTTTCCATTATTTTCAAATTTCTTCCCGATGCCAAAATCAAGCTGCGCGACGTTTTCAGCGGCGCTTTGGCGACGACGGTTTTGTTTATATTGGGCAAATTTGGGATCGGCTATTATTTGCAGCACAGCAAAGTCGGAACGATGTACGGCGCGGCGGGCTCCATTATTATATTGCTGACTTGGGTGTATTATTCCGCAATGATTTTGTACTTCGGTGCGACTTACACTAAAGTCAATGCCTTGCGCAAAAACCGAAAAATCCTACCCAACGAATATGCCGTCTGGGTCGAACAGGTCGAAATGGCGCACAATCCGACGACGGAAAAACAAGATTAAACCCACTGTTTTGCAAATGTTAATTATTTTCCCAATAACGTTGCGAAGCAGCTCAATTCAATACTTTTGCGACCAATGCGGTTTCTAACCATCCTATTGACTTTTTGCCTATTGGCAGCGCAGATCGCACCATGTATAGCAGCTAGCAATATGGTGCGTCAGGAAACCACGTGCAAAATGGCTTGTTGCAACAGTGAAGAACACCATGCTCAAAAAAAGCAACGTTCACAAAAAAACTGTTGTACCGTCACGGCCTACAATTGTTGTATTGCTTACTTTTTTGAACAACCAATACAATATAAACCAAGCGGAATCATTCCCCTGAAACAGCAATATCCACTACATAGTGCAATCTTGCGTTCCCGTCAAATGGAAGCCTGTTTTCATCCTCCGGAAATAGTTTAGTTTTTTTCCAAAAAATTACATTATTTCACAAAAAAACATAATAAAATGAAAAAAGCATTTTTAGCAATAGTAGGAATGGTATTAATCTCAACAGCAACAGTGTACGCAAAAGGCGACAAAAAGAAATCCGCCGACTGTTGCAAACCCAACGCAACTTGTTGCCACAAAGGCACCCCATGCTGCGACAAATAACCATTTCATAAGAAATGTGGCCCGCCGAACTGGCGGGCTTTTTATTTTATTAGACGATCTTGTCCGAAAATAGTCCGAACCGTTTTCGGACAAAAAATTTAATTGTAGGTTTGCGACCAAATATTTTTCCAAAAATGACCATCCGAAATCGTGCAGCATGGATGATCGCTGTGATCATCAGCGTATCATTCTTTTCTTGTCAGCCCAACAATATCGAAAACGAAGACGAAGCCTGGGGCAAATTTTTCACGGACAACCACGTGAAAGGGACTTTTGCCTTGTACGACAACGGGCACGGCACGTTTTCCATTTCCAATATTGGCTGGTACAAAGATTCCGCGTTTTTGCCGGCGTCCACGTTCAAAATCGTCAATTCTTTGGTCGGTATTGAAACGGGCATCATCAACAACGAAAACATGGTCATCAAATGGGACGGCGTACAGCGTCGCCCGGAATGGGACAAAGACCTGACGATGAAAGACGCTTTTGCAGTTTCCGCCGTTCCTTATTATCAGGAAGTGGCACGCCGTATTGGAAAAGACACGATGCAGTTTTGGTTGGATTCCTTGCATTACGGCTCCACAAAAATCACGTCCAAAATCGATTCTTTCTGGCTCGACAATTCACTCAAAATCACACCGGACGAACAATTAGGCTTGGTCGAGGCACTATATTTTGGCAAACTTCCTTTCCAAAAAAGAACCATGGACATCGTGAAAAAAGTGATGCTCCGCGAAAACAATACGGCTTACCAGCTTTCGTACAAAACAGGCTATGGATACGCGCCTAACGGCAACGCGATCGGTTGGGTCGTTGGTTGGATCGAAGAAAACAAACACGCGTTTTTCTTTGTATTGAACATCGAAGGCGACAGCAATATGGACAACAAACTCACCGTCAAAATGCTGAAAGATTTGCTCAATACCAAATCTTTGCTGTACGGCAAACAATAAGAAATTAAAACCTTCTTAACGCTCTATTGCTTTTCTTTGTACGGTATTTGCTAATACGACGACAATGTTATCTTTTGAAAATACAAATTATCTGTGGGGCTTGCTGCTGTTGATTCCGGTAGCGTTGCTGTTTTCGTATGTCGTAAAACGGAAAAAGAAGATTCTGGAAAAAATCGGCAATACAGCGTTGGCGCTAACTCTAATCAGCAATTATTCGCCTAAAAAATTTCGCCTAAAAGCAATACTGTTTTCGGTCGTCTTCCTATTGGGCATATTCGCGTTTGTCAATATACAAAAAACCGACACGTCGGACAGTTCCGGTAACAAAAGCGGTATTGACGTCATGGTCGCGCTCGACGTCAGCAAAAGCATGTTGAGTTCGGATATCAAACCAACGCGCCTCACTAAAGCCAAACAAGTCATCACGCAGCTCATCGACCAACTCGGCGACAACCGACTTGGGATCGTCGTATTTGCAGGGCAAGCGATCACGCAAATGCCGTTGACGGACGATATTGGCGCAGCGAAAATGTACGTTTCCACAATTGACCCCGACATGATGCCGACGCAAGGAACCGAAATCGGCGACGCGCTATTGGCGTGCAACCGCGCCTTTCACACCGGTGAAAAAAAATACAAAGCCATCGTATTGATTTCGGACGGTGAAGACCATGATCCGAAAACTGAAAAAGCGATAAGGGAACTGAAAAACAGCGGTGTCGTCGTTCACACGATTGGCGTCGGAACCGTTAATGGTTCGCAGATTATTGATCCTGCGACCAACGAACCGAAAAAAGATGCCAGCGGCAATATTGTCATTTCCAAACTCAACGAAAAGGAACTGAAAGATATTTCTTCCGAAACCGGCGGCCAATATACGTTGTTGGACAACGACAGGAGCGCGCCACAAAAAATCGCCACCGCGATCAACAATACGGATAAAAAACTGATCCGTACAGGAAAAATGCCCGGCGAGAAAAATTTCGCGTCGTTTTTTCCACTATTGATTATTGGCATGATACTCTTGTTGGTCGTAGAATTGTTTATCTCAGAAAGAAAAAGGAGTATAGTTTGAAAATAGTTGCACTTATAGTTTCTCTTTTTTGTTCGGTCTATTGTTTTGCGCAAAAGGAAAACAAACAAATCGCCGCAGGTAATCTAGCCTATCAAAAAGGCGATTTCAAAAAAGCTGCGCAAAACTATCAACAGGCTTTGAAAATAAATCCCCAAAACAATACAGCCAAATACAATCTAGCCAACGCGTTGGAAAAACAAAAAGACGCGGCTCAAGCTGAAAAACTATACGAAGACCTAGGAAAAAACGGACGAAAAAGTATTCAAAGCGACGCTTACTATAACAATGGCGTTTCGCAAGTGCACAATAAAGATTTGAACGGAGCGATTTCTTCTTTTAAAAATTCCCTGCGCAGAAACCCCAACGACCAAATGGCCAGGGAAAACCTGCAAAAAGCGCTGAACGAACAAAAGCAGCAGCAGCAAAAGCAGAATCAACTACAAAACAAGCAGGACAACAAGCAAGATCAACAACAAAAACCACAAGAATCGCCCAAGGATCAACAGAACAAACAAGACATGGACAACTTGCTCAGGCAACTCAACGAGCAGGAAAAAGACCTTCAAAAGAAACTCCAGCAACAACAACAGCAACACAAACAACCAGAAAAAGACTGGTAGTTTCAATGGACAATTAATAATGAAGTGAGCATATAATTGTCCATTGTCAACTGTCCATTGTCCATTAAAAAATCCCAATAGGTAATATAAATTCCCAACGATTAGCACCCGTTCCGGTTAATCGATGGTCAATCATATTGGAATACCTAAATCCAAACGTAACCGATTCCTGATTCCACCATTTCGTATCAAAATAAATCTCGCCGCCGACGCTACGAAAATGATAATTTGCTTGACTGCGCAGGCTTTTCAACGAAGTATAATCGTAAAACGCATTGCCACGTATTCTTAAAAAATATACTAAATTTCCGAAGCCCCAATCTGGATACGCGATCGGAAAATGATAATTGACACTAGCTTTCCACATACGCGGATAATTGATCGAACTATAGCCTCTCGAAACTGGAAATCCATTGCTATAACTATAGTTTCCCAATGTATCGCGCATCATGTAAGCGCCGTTCAATACAATACTATGTGTCGACAAAAAGCCCGGCAGATATACGTTTCCGACCGTCAGCCACTGATAGGCCTGGGCAGTAATTCCGGTACGATAAAGCGAACTAACCGCCATTCCGATATGCGGATAAATCTGTTGGGATGCTTGCTGCGAATAAATTGAAAAACTCAATTGATTGCTCCAATAATTAAAATTTCGGTTATTGAATAATTGAGACGCATTTCCTTGCCACTGAATATGGTTTGTATTGACGGTTGATTGCAGCGTCAAATAGCGAAACATTTTCCCGGCAGTAAAATTAAGCGGCAAACGTAAGCCCACATTAGCATTCAGCTCGTTCCATTTTGCAATAGCACCGCTTGACATGGACGCTTGTCTATTAAACGTTTCACTTATATTGAACAATGGCTCCACATACCAACCACCATACGTCGTCGAAAAACCAACGGCACTATAACGCTCGTTTCGGTTATAGTTATAATACAATTGACTTTGCACTGTATTCAATACATTTTCACCGTACAACGAAAATGTATAGTTTGGATCGTCCCACTCCGGTTGCAAACTATGAAAATTAAAAGGATGCGTCAGTTTCGCATATTTTTTTTCTGGCAAAATAGAGTCTGGCAACAATCGACCCAATATAGGATCAGCATCCGAAAAACGCTGAAAATATAAAGGCTTCAATGTATCGGCATTCAAATCCGAAACCTTTTCCCACAAAGGATTTAGCTTCGCCAATCGCTTTCCATTTGCCGCAAATACCGAACCGACAACATGATTGTTTTGGATTGCGCCGCCATACACTCCAGTAGAATATCGAGCCGTGCAATATATAGTCTTATCCGAAGTAACATAAGCCCACAATTCATCTTTTCCACTATTGGAACAACTGAAATACAAAGTATCGTTTTGCAAACTAGGATATCCCAATAAGCGATTTCCTTTAGGCAAAACAATAGTATAGTTATCACTATTCAAACTATAATAACGGATCGACATTTCGCCTAAACGGTTACGTACAAAAACATAAAAACCATTTCGATAAAATTTGGGGTAAGTAAAGAATGAGCCGTTTTCCGCACTATACTTTTTCAATATAGCACCATCGCGAGAAAGCAATAAGACAGTATTTTCGGACGAATCGATTTTCATTTCTGTAACCAATAAACTATCACCGGATCCAGAAATATCCGGTGTAAACCATTTTGTTTTTTTGGCCAATACATGTTCCTTTCCAGTTGTTTTGTCCAATATACGAACGTTGCTATATTGGCGATTCCCCCAACGTGGATCAGGTCGCAAGGCACTATAAACGATTTCTTTTCTGTTGGAAGAAAAATAGTTGTCGTAACCGATAGCTCTCGTCTCTATTTTCTTTTCGTTTCCAATACTATCAATAGTTACGAACTTTGGGATTGATCTAAAGCTATTTTTTACGGCAATGGTTTCATTGCAAGAAACGATCGGAAATGTGTAGTCTACAACATCATGCTTTTTGTTTTTGGTCAAATAGGAAAGTGACGAATCGCTTTCCGGCATTGACTTTCCATAATATTCAAACGCACTTTGCACATAAGTCGAAAAAGGAATTCCTGTATATTTTTTTATAGCCGATTGAAACGGATATAATAAAGAATGATACGCCGCGGCATCCTGCGTTACTTTTTCCCAAAATCTCAAACCATATTTTTCATAGCCGTATGCGACTAGAATATAGCCCAACGCATAATGGTCCGGCACATAATCGACATAAGAACCATTGCGAAGCTTTTGATAAGAATAGTTTTTATTGCCCTGTGCCAAAGTCGCGAAATCATTCATAAACAAAGGCAATCGTCCTCTTCCCTGGCGGCTCAATTTCGTTTCGTTGTAAACGGCATCACCTTCAAAAAACCAATCTGGAACAGCCAATGCATTGAACAACGCACGACCGTTTTGTCCGAATATAGCTCCCGCTACTTTTGAAAGTCCAATATTGAAATTGTTGTATTGCTGTACGTGTCGATATTCGTGAACCGCCAAATTGGATGCCCAGTTTTGACTTCCCAGCGCAAAAGGATCGGTCGGTGGCATCAAATAAAATTCACTCCGAAACGGTCCCAAACCCACGTAGCCATTGGAATACGTCACATCTGGCTGCAATACAATTGATATAGTTTTTATCTTGTTGCCAATAGTGACATTGTTTCTCGACTGCCATTGAATCAACGACGTAATTTCTCTTGCAGACTGGATTTTATAGGAAGGAAAAATGACATGGAACGTATCGTTCCCAATATATTTCCATTGGACAGATGCAGGATTTCCACCAAAAACCTGCGCATCGGTTTTTGTAAAAAAAGCTGTACAAAAACAGCTCAACAGCAATAAAAATCTATATTTCACCTTTTGTGGGTTTGCAATAAAGATAGCGATAGTTTTTCCTTATTATTATTGTTTTTAAGAGCCAGTCCTACCAATACAAAAGGAAGCGCAATGCTAAAATAAGAAAGATCAAAACCATCAAAGAACATAGATGCAATCAAACCATCATAATACACCTTACGCAAAAACATCATCACTATGAATAAAAAAAGGAAACAAGCCGTTATCCAAAAATACTGAAACAGCGACTTCCACAACAACGATACGCCACTCACCAATATCAGCCCCACTATAAAAGTCAAAATGCTACCTTGCCTAATTTGCAAGACAATCGGACTAAATTTAAAATGTAATAGCATATTGGCATTCCAGCAATATATAGGAACGAAAGGCAAAACGAAGCCCAGCGCCCAACCTATAAACAAATAAATACGGGCTCGCCACCCAATAGTAGCAAGGATTGGCACAATATAGATCAATATAGGAAGGAATATAAATATTCTCGTACAACAAGCCAGCCCCAATATGCAACCAGTCAGAAAAGATGATTGTTGCCATTCTTTTTTGAATTTGTCTAATGACCATACCAATAGCATAGCTAGGAGCATATTATTGAGAAGGTCGCTTCTTACTAACACTTCCCACCAATATGCAGGCGCGCACAATAGCAGTATCGAAAAAATATTTGCAGAGACCAGCGCTTTATTTTTATTCAAGAAAAAGATTAATACCAACAGCATCACTATATGTGCAAAAATCTCATCTCCCAGCCAATAAAAAGGAATATGCGCCAACTGCCATATGGGAAACGGAGAGCCGTAACCGCCCATGTGCGTCCTTGCTGCATAAGGATAAATGCCATGAAAAAGATTTTCAGACCAATAGTACAATGCAGACCAGCGATCTGGCGTCACGGAAAACGGCGACACTTTGACATAAAGCAGTAAAATAAGTGGTATTGCGGCTAACAATAAGTAAGGGCTATTGAGCCATCTACTAGCGACTTGTTTCTTTTTACTTAAGATATATAAGAGTCCTACAAACGCACTATAAAGCAATATAACTATACCTTTTACAATAGGTGAAGCTGGAACGTATTTCAGCAAAAAAACATCATTCACCAACAAATAAATGACCAATAATATGTATGGGCTAGCATTATATTTAAGCCATTTATTCATGTCTTAAAATTAAAACAAAGGCGCGGAGAATAAAGCATTTATCTCCGCGCCTCAAACTATAAAATAATAATCCTATTTTTTCTTAAAGAGATTGCCAGGGAAAACAACATCAGCACCCAGTTGCTCTTCGATACGCAACAACTGGTTGTATTTTGCCATACGGTCGGTACGGCTTGCAGAACCCGTTTTGATCTGTCCACAGTTCAACGCAACAGCCAAGTCTGCAATCGTAGTATCTTCTGTTTCACCGCTGCGGTGGCTCATGATGGAAGTGTATTTGTTGTTTTGTGCCAACTGAACCGCTTGGATCGTTTCGGTCAAAGTACCGATCTGGTTGACTTTGATCAAGATGCTGTTACCAACACCCGTTTCGATACCTTGTTTCAAACGTTTCGTATTGGTTACAAACAAGTCGTCACCAACCAGCTGCACTCTGTCGCCGATAGCGTCCGTCAGTTTTTTCCAACCTTCCCAATCGTCTTCCGCCATACCGTCTTCGATGGAAACGATAGGATATTTGTTGACCCAATCTGTCCAGTATTGAACCATTTCGTCAATAGAAATAGATTTTTTGGAACTTTTGTAGAAATTGTATTGACCGTCTTTGAACATTTCGGAACTAGCCGCGTCCAAAGCAATGGAAATCTGTTCGCCTGGTTTGTAACCTGCCGCAGTGATCGCTTCCAAAACGGTTTCGATCGCTTCTTCGTTGTTTTTCATGTCAGGAGCGAAACCACCTTCGTCACCGACGTTAGTGCTGTAACCTCTTTTTTTCAATACGGTTTTCAAGTTGTGGAAAACCTCTGTACCCCAGCGCAATGCTTCGCTGAAAGAAGACGCACCATGAGGAACGATCATAAACTCTTGGTAGTCAATACCGTTGTCGGCATGTACACCACCGTTCAATATATTCATCAAAGGAACCGGCAATACAGTCGCGTTAACGCCACCAATATAGCGGTACAAAGGCAATCCAGCTTCTTCCGCGCCCGCTTTTGCCGCCGCCATGGAAACCGCCAATATAGCGTTGGCACCCAATTTTCCTTTGTTTTCAGTTCCGTCGAGCGCGATCAATGCTTTGTCCAAAGCAACTTGGTCGCCGACTTCAAACCCTTTCAAATGTTTCGCAACGATGTCGTTGACGTTGGCAACAGCTTTTAATACACCCTTACCTACATAAACGGATTTATCGTTGTCTCTTAATTCTACGGCTTCGTGGATGCCAGTAGAAGCTCCGGATGGAACGGCAGCACGCCCGAAAGCACCGTTTTCCGTAACGATGTCTACTTCGACGGTAGGATTACCGCGGCTGTCCAATATTTGTCTTGCGTGAATGTCAAGAATTGCACTCATGATTGATTGTTTAAAAAGTTTCGCAATGTTATTCAATTTTCTGTACTTTGGCAAGCAAATGGACGGATTATTTGTCCGCGGCAATCGTATTGCACCACAAAATAAAACGGAATGTGTTCATTCACAATCCGTTTCATTCAAACATAAAATTTATCCGTTTCCCATGGAGATGGGTTGATTTATCAAATTCCCAAATTCATCCTCCGTCAATATGCGAACCGTATTGAGCTTTTTGGCTTTTTCCAGTTTACTGCCGGCGTCTTCGCCAACGACCAAATAATTCAGCTTGGAACTTACACCGCTCAAAATCTTTCCGCCGCGACTTTCGACCAACGCTTCCGCGTCGCTTCTTTTGAATTTGGAAAGCGTGCCTGTAAACAGAAAAGTCTGCCCGTCCAATATATTTTCGGAATCGGAATGGCTGTGTTGTTTCTTTTCGTTGACGAAGGAAACGCCCGCCAATTCTAGCTGTTGCAGCATCTCGATGGATTCAGGCAAGGCAAAAAATGAACGGATTCCCGCCGCGACTTTCGGTCCAATATCTTCCAAGACAACAAGCTCTTCAACGGTTTTGTCTTTGAGTTCCCATAGATTGGAAATGCTATTGGCAAGCGTTTTTGCAGTCGTTTCGCCAACATAGCGAATACCCAACGCAAAAATCAAACGATGCAGCGGCTGCGTTTTGCTTTTGTCAATAGCAAGCTGTAGATTTTCAACCGATTTTTTTCCAAAACCATCCAACTGTCCGATTTTTTCATAGTCCAAATGATAAATTCCCGGAATATTTTTCAAAAATCCCAACGCAAAAAACTTGCGTACCAGCGCATCACCAAAACTGCGGATATCCATCGCGTCCTTACTGCCGAAATGGATAATCCGTTCCACAACCTGCGCTTCACAGTTCGGGTTTTCGCAGCGCCAAACGCTTTCGCCTTCCGGCTTTTTGAGTTCGGAATCGCAAACAGGACAATTTCTTGGGAAAACAATTTCTTTTTCCTCGCCCGTTCTTAGTTCGGCCTGGGATTTTACGATATACGGAATCACGTCCGCAGCGCGCTCCACCAATACCGTATCGTTGATTTTCAAGTCTTTTTCCTTGATAATATCCTCGTTGAAAAGTGAAACGGACGAAACCGTAACGCCACCAATAGCAACCGGATCGATCTTCGCAACAGGCGTAATCGCACCGGTTCTCCCCACCTGAAAAAGCACCTGGCGCAGATGGCTCGTCGCTTGACGCGCCTTGAATTTGTACGCCATCGCCCAACGTGGATGGTGCGATGTATTGCCCAACTGTTCCTGAATATCGACATCGTCAACTTTGACGACCATGCCGTCGATTTCGTACGGCAATTCGTCGCGCAACGCTTCGTAATCGTGGATATGTTTGACGACTTCGTCGATCGTCGGGAAAACCTGAATTTCTTTATACGGCGACAAAAAGCCGCAGTCCCACAACATTTTGAGACAACCAGACTGTGACTGCAAATACGCGTCTAATGGCGCGGTTTCGTCCAATAACGTGTAGTCGCTGACATAGTACAGCACCGCCGAAAGATTCCTTTTCGCAACGTCGCGCGGATCTTTCATGCGCAGACTTCCACTAGCCGCATTTCTCGGGTTGGCCAATATCGCAAAACCTTGTTCGGCAAGGCTTTCGTTGTATTTTTTAAATGCGTCTTTATACATCAAAACCTCACCGCGAATCTCGATTTGCTGGATGCCATATTTGGAAAAAGGCGCGGAAAGCGGGATCGATTTTATCTGTTTGATGTTTTGCGTAATGTCGTCGCCCTGCACGCCGTCGCCGCGCGTTGCGCCACGGACCAACATGTCGTTTTCGTAAATCAGCGAAATGCCCGCGCCGTCGTATTTGGGCTCGACGCAAAACTTAAAACTATGTTTTTTGTTAGGCTCCATACGTTCGTCCCACGCGCTCAGGTCTTCCGCATTATAGGAATTGTCCAAAGAAAGCATCGGAACCAGATGCTGCACCGTCGGAAATTCGGAAGACAAAGCTTTTCCGACGCGCTGCGTAGGCGAATCGGACGTTACAAGTTCGGGATGTTCCGCTTCCAATTTTTGCAGTTGCTTGAACAATAGATCGTATTCCGTATCCGAAATCAACGGACTGTTCAATACGTAATAGCGGTATTCGTTGAACTGTAAAATCTTTCTCAGTTCGCCAATATGACCGACGTCAATATGCGCAATATCTTGTAGAAAAAGCTGGGTTTGTTTGCCTAGTTCGAGTATTTCAGATTCCGAAAACATCCGATTTTGAGTTATGAGTTATGAATGATGAGTTTAGTTCATTGCATATTTAAACCAAGACAACTAGAATATTTCTCGCTCCGCTCGAAATGACGATGACAAACAATGTCCTAAACAAAACTGCGCGCCATTTCGACCAACGGGAGAAATCTCCAACAATAGCTGGTTCTAAATATACAGTTGGGCACTCAATACGCCTATACAAAAACAATGTAGCAGTTATATTTCAGATCTTTATCCAAAAATAGCTGCTACATTTCATTAAAATAATTTCGTGAGCCACAGATTCGCAGATTTCTCCTTACAACCTATAACTTAAAAATTTACAACCTAAAAATCCTCATTGTTGTCGCCGTCCATTTCGTCCGCTTCGCTATCGCTCTCCTCACCTTCTTCGCCAAAACCATCTTCGGACTGTGGAAGCTCATATTTTTCCTCAATATCCATGAAGCGGTCGCCCAATAAGCTTTTCGTACCGTATTGCTGCGGCCCGATACCTTCCGAACGCGACACGGCAGGATACGTAATTTTGCTGCTGATTTCTTTGGTTATTTTGATCAATTCGATCAAAAAACGCCAATTTTTGACAAAATCGTAGACGTATATAAATTTTTGGTTGGTGTCACGGATTTCGCTTCCTATCGTGGTTTCGCTCATGATCAACGGCTCGGCTCGGTAAATTTTGTCGTATTTTTCTTTCGAAATCTCACGGCCTTCCTGCCAATGGTCGTTACTTCTGTAAAAAGTCGACTGGTGCTTAGTGTCAAACTCATAGGCTTTGAGGATCGCATCGTTCAAATCCTGAAAAGTCTGCGTATGCAGAATAATCACGTCCCTGTAAACTGTATCGTCTTCTTCTAAATAAACCCTAAATTTTAACTCTGCCACAATCTTAATTTTTTTAAGTAAAAAAACAAAAAGCCCGCCCGTTTCGACGACTGTTTTTATACGTTTCTCTATTGCACTTTTGCGCTAAAGTATAAATAAATCCTTAAGATTCGGTGTTTTTTCCAATAGGAACCAACCCAAAATCCGCGCCTTTTTCCAACATAAACTGATGAGCCGCTTCATATTCGTTGGAAATGATACCGTCCAATATCGCTTCGCGGATGGCGTCTTTTATAAAACCGACTTCTTTGCAAGGCGTGATACCGAAAGTATCCATAATCAACTCACCCGAAATCGGCGGCTGCCAGTTGCGTACGCGGTCTTTTTCTTCGACTTCCGCCATGCGCTGGCGCACCATTTCAAAATTTTGCAGATAGCGCTGCACTTTGATCCTGTTTTTACTGGTAATGTCCGCCTCGCACAACGTCATCAACGCGTCCACGTCTTCACCGGCGTCAAACAACAAACGGCGGATCGCGCTGTCCGAAATATTTTCCTTTGTCAGACTCACCGGACGCATGTGCAATCCGACCAATTTTTGTACAAATTTCATCTTCTCGTTGGTGGGAAGTTTCATTTTGGCAAAAAGTTTGGGAACCATACGCGCGCCGACGACTTCGTGTCCGTGAAAAGTCCACGAACCTTGTTCAAATTTTTTCGTTGCGGGCTTTCCAATATCATGCAAAAGCGCCGCCCAGCGCAACCACAAATCCTTGGTATGCACCGATATATTGTCCACGACCTGGATCGTGTGGTTGAAATTGTCTTTGTGTCCCACGCCTTCCACGTTTTCCGCACCGTGCATCGCCATCAACGCCGGAAAAATAATTTCCAAAAGTCCACTTTCGCTCAATAGCGCCAGACCCACCGACGGTTTTTTGGAAAGCATGATTTTGTTGAACTCGTCTGAAATGCGCTCCTGCTTGATAATTTCAATACGTTGCGCATTGCGCTGTATCGCGTCGAAAGTTTTCGGGTCAATACGAAAATCAAGCTGCGACGCAAATCGGATTGCGCGCAACATGCGCAACGGGTCATCGCTGAACGTAATATCCGGATCGAGCGGTGTCACGATACGTTTCAAAGTCAGGTCTTTCAGCCCGTTGAAAGGATCGATCAGCGTTCCGAAATCTTCGTCGTTGAGGCTGACGGACATCGCGTTGATCGTAAAATCGCGGCGATCCTGATCGTCCTGCAAAGTTCCGGGAACGACGTCGGGATTGCGGCTGTCAGCGTGGTAACTTTCTTTCCGCGCACCGACAAATTCTATTTCCGAATCTCCCAGTTTGATCTGCGCCGTTCCGTAAGTTTTGAAAACGGCGATGAACGGTTTGGGATGAAAACGTTCCGATACGGCTTCCGCCAACCGAATGCCGTCACCCAAACAAACGACGTCCATATCCTTGGACGGACGTCCTAACAGTTTGTCCCGCACGAAACCGCCGATAAGGTAAGCCGGAAGCTCCAATTGCTTGGCCGCCGCCGCTACCTTTTTCAATAAAAACATTTCCTTGTCCGTGCAGACGATATCCATACTATGTTTGTGCAAAGTCAAAATTCAAAAGTAAAAAACAAAAAATGCCAATAGGAATAAGGCTGAGATTTCTCCTATACTTACCAAACGCATCCATTCCAAACAGACGCTTATCCTATACAAAAACGTATTGACTATTTTACCCAATAACATTTCCTTATAAAATAACAACTTCTCAATACGCCGGAAAAGCTCGTTCCCCACGCATTAAGAAGCTACAAAGGTAGAAAAGCCTACTTAAAGTTTGATTTCAAATATTTTAGGCCAGTTTTTTCCCGTTACCAGAAAAGTTTTGGTTGCAGGGTTATAGGCGATTCCGTTCAATACGTCGTTACCTTCGTGACCGCCCGGCGTGTAGTTGATACCGTTTTTCTTGTTGATGTCGGTCAAGTCAATAACGCCGACAATCTTACCCGTTTCCGGATCAATCTTGATGATATTGTCCGTTCCAAAAACATTGGCGTAAAGCATTCCGTCGACATATTCGAGTTCGTTGATCTGCGCTTTCGGGCCATAGATATCCGAAACGCCGACGATTTTTTCCACGGAGAAATCATTGGGATTGACGTAATAAATATTGCTGCTGCCCGTAGACAAAATCAGACTTTTGCCGTCGTTGGTCATTCCCCAACCTTCCTGCGGCCAACTAAATTCGCCGACTTTGTTCCACGTATTGGCATCGTAGACAAACACTTTGTGTTCCGTCCAGGTCAGTTGGTACAATTTTCCGTTGATGATATTGATACCTTCGCCAAAAAGCGGTTTTGCCAAATCCATTTTTTTCAAAGGTTTTTCGTCGGCCAAAGTTCTTTTGACGATAAAACTTTTGTCGCCGCCTGTACTTTCATACAAGTTTCCGTCCTGCAAAAACAAACCTTCCGTGTATGCGGCCGTGTCGTGCGGATAGATATTGACAACCGAATAAGGAATCGCAACAGGTTCGCCGCTATTGGCATTATTGGTTTCCGTCGTCGAAACGCTCGTATTGCCCTGTGAATCATTGCCGCCGTTGCACGCGCCCAAAAACAGCGCAGACACGATGGCGATATGGTAAAAACTTTTGCTAATCATTATTTTTTTAATAAAGTGATGCGCGAATGTAACCCTAAAATGTAAAAGTATCAACTACATGAATTTCCCAATTCACAAGAGACAAAAATGTGAATTTCATTTCGAACCGGTACTATCTGCGACCGCTTTGCCCAAGCACCCGTCGCTCCATATTATTATTGTTTGGTTACTTTTTATCAAGAAAAAGTAACCAAAAACCAAGTCGTTCTACAGGCGGCCCAAGCGGAGCGAATGCACCAATACAAATAAAAAACAAAGTGATATTGGTAATCCTTCGGACCGTTCGGCATCGGCTGCCATTGTCTCCGCTCAGCGGATTTAACAAATCAACGTGCCAATACGCGGGAAAAACGCGCGACGTCCGCCAACGGATTAATCGCTTTTCCATGTTCCAAAAAATCAACAATTTCCTTTGCGAAATACGGCGCGAGCGAACAGCCTTTCGTTCCCATTCCGTTCAATATACCAATATGGGAAAAATGCGGATGCAAGCCTACAAACGGTCGCCGCTCCACGTTGGCAGGGCGTTCAGCCGCAAAATGGTCCAATATCGTATAGGGAAGTTTGAGCCAGTTGTCGAGTTGAAATTTTACTTTTTCAGCAAAATCCTTTGTCGGCAATACATCGTCATAATTCCAGGCGTAAGTCGAACCGATCCAAAACTGTTGTTTTTGCTTGTTCCACGGCACGAGACTCAGTCCTTGTTTGTAAATATATTGGCTAGGCAAATCAGGAATTTCCGCGATAATGGCTTCACCTTTGTTGAACGCGAATGGAAGTTTGTCAAAATAAGGATGCAAAATACCCGCAACGCCGTCACAGAAAAATATTTTGGATGCCTGAATATCTTTGTATTGAACGCCATCATCCAAATGCGTCAAATACTTTTCTTCGAAAATTTCTTCCAGCAACTGCTTTTCTTTTTGTAAAAAAATCCTGTATTGATTCAATAAATTTTGCAAGTCCAAATGCAATGCCGGCGCGACTTTCCCAATACCGAAATGATAGTTGAACTTTTTTTTCCATTCATCTTCGTCGTTTATATTGGACAAATAGTCCGCACCTTCCGCAAGTCGACTATCAAAAGCATCTTGCATCTGTTTGGTCGGATGAAATTCCAATACGGAACATTTGTCCACGACGGAAACGTTTAGAAAATTTCCGGTTTCGCGATACGCATTTTCACAAAAAGGCAAGAATTCGTCAATCATCCAAGTTTTGACAATACGTCGTCCCGTCACGGGATTGATGACGCCGCTCGCGATACGCGAAGCCGTATTGGATATAGGTTTGTCCAATACAAGAACGGTTTTGTTTGCCTTACGCAAATAATAACTCAGAAACGTCCCGCTTACGCCTTGTCCCACTATAATATAGTCTACTCGCATAGCTGCAAGATAAACCCATTTATCGGTTGCATGAGAACCTTTATATTTGTCGTCTTATAATAAATAGCATTTAGCATGAAAAAACTTACATTACTATATACAATACTCAGCTTGTTGACAATATCTTTTTTAATAACGAGCTGTAGTAGCAATGACAAAAACATAGACGAACCGGCACAGCCCGACAACGGAAAACCTAAAATCCTATACAAAATAATTGGCTCTGACGATGTCGACATTACCGAGGTCGACTATAATGACGAAACGGGCAAAACGATCAGCCTAAAAGGAAATTTCGGTACGGCGTGGGCAAGCGACACACTTGAAATGGAAAAATCCGACGCGGTAATTAGTACCGCAGCAGTGGGAAAAACGGACGATGCCACACTCAAAATACAAATCCTAGTAAACGGAAAAGTCATCAAAGAATCGGCCGTAGCGACAGGCAAAATTTTAACAAAAGCGATGGCATTAGTCGATTAGTCTAATAAACGCAAAAGCTCGATACACTTAAAACAGTAAACGTATCGAGCTTTTTTTATTTATTATAGTCACGACTAATAATCTTTCATCAAGCTATCCAATATATGATTAGCTTGTTGAAATGTCGCGTGCGGTTTACCATCATAGTATGCATCTTCCCAATTACCGTACATCGTATTGGGAAGCTCAATATATTGCACGCCGAACAAAGCTTTATTGCTTTCCGTCCATTGCAATCTGGAATCACTTTTCTTATTATCAAATACACTAGAAAAATCACCCAAATTATCACCGCAATACAACACAATATCATAGTTCGCCGCTACGGTATTTCTTCTAGTTTCTTTATCCGAACTTTTGCCCATCAACAATAGATGCGCGTCATCCGAAAAAGGAAAATTCCATTTTTGCAAATTTTTTATAGTCACGGCTCTTTCACTTTCGTTTCTGTTTGTAATATAAAAAATGGTCACGCCTTTCGACGCGGCATATTGAAAAAAAGACGGCGCGCCCGGAACCGTATCTGCATTGGCTTTCGCAGTCCATTCCGCCCAACTTCCAGGCGTGTATTTTGATTGTTTGCGTACTTGATGAACCGTGTAAGGACTATTGTCCAATACGGTTTCGTCAATATCGGTAACGATCGCCAACGGTTTTCCACTATGCGTCATGATCGCATTATCCAGACTAATCTTGGCAAAATTGTACGCCTGAAAACACAAAGCGCGATATTCGGCAGCGCGCTGCATCCACAATGCGCCCCAAGCCGGAGAATTGGGAAGCAACTGCACATCAGACGGTGCGCTGGCTATTTTCTGGGAAGGTTTGCAAGCTACGCCAAAAGACAATGCGCTTATTGTAAGGCAAGTAACGATTTGCTTTATACGATTCATTTGTTTTATTTTTTATAGTAACGATTATAATATTTCTGTTGTTGATCGGCGACCAACAACGACGTTTTTTAGTCTTCTAAACGAAAATACTGCAACTCTTCCTTAAAATTCAAATAAGGATATTGTTGTGACAACGCCAGACATTGTTGATAGTTTTTCCGAAGAAAAGTTTTGTGCTGTTCCGACTCAGGATTAAATGGTTTATGTTTTTTCGCGAGGAAGATTTTGTGTAAGGTTTCGGATAGATTAATGGTATCTTCGTCCATGCAGGAAGTTTTGAAATTTTCCAATACATAGGACGTTCCCGCATAGTTTGGATGCACGAGATCAATATCGTAAAAACGATAATCGCGCAACACGTCGACCATGATTTCGTATGCAGGAAAATAGTATAGTCTGTCAAATTTATCTACCAAATGATGTACGGTTTCCAATAGTCGTGCCTTGCTCCTATTGTTTTCCACTATTCCGTCTTTGACGTGACGAACGGGACTGACCGTAAACATCACGCGTATATTGGGATTGAACCGAAACAGGCGATACAACATAATATCAAACGCTTGTATATTGGATTCGATCGTATTGAGCTGACGCGTAAAATGTTTAGCAGGAACCTTATGACAATTGGCGACAACCTTATTGTTTTCTGCTAGTTTATATACATAGGAAGTTCCGAGTGTCAATATCAACCAATTGGATTTTTTCAAAAAATCATGTCCGTTTTTAATAGACAAATTCATGCCATCCAAAACTTCTTTTTTGTCCAAACCACTAAACCGACTATGGAATTTCCAATGATGCCAAATGCCGTCTTGCTGAAATAATCCGGGCTCATCAATATAGTTTTCTTCGATCAAGTCAATTACGCTTCTGGAAAGCGTTTCGGGATCAAACACAATACCGTAGGGGTTTTGGAGAATATTGAATTTATCTTCTTCCAAAAACTTTCCAATATGCTCCGTAAAGCAGGAACCCATCAAAAGCATATAGTCTTCATAGCGAATGCTTGGCTCTAATGTCGGGATATGTATTGGGATGTGGAATTGCATGAGGTCAATTTGATGATTTGATGATTTGGAAATTTGATAATGAGCCTCATCCCCGTCCCTTCTCCTACAGGAGAAGGAAGAAGCGAAGTCCATTTTATTGTATAGTCAATACTATACTCTAACTATAAAACAAGGAAAGCCCTGAAAAATCAAGGCTTCCGCTATCTGGAACTATTTTTTATTTTTAAATTTTTGCTTTTTACTTTACTAAACATCCAGTTTAGCATAGCGTGCGTTTTCTTCGATGAACTGACGACGCGGAGCAACTTCGTCTCCCATCAACATACTAAATACGGAATCGGCATTTGCGGCACTTTCCATCGTTACTTGTTTCAATGTACGGCGGGAAGGATCCATCGTCGTCTGCCATAATTGTTCGGCGTTCATTTCACCCAAACCTTTATAGCGCTGAACCGTTACGCTGTCCTCTTTTCCTTTGCCTAGTTTGGTAACAAGTTCTTTACGCTGCTCTTCGTTGTAAGCATATTCTTGTTCCTTTCCTTTTTTGACCAAATACAAAGGCGGTTGCGCCAAGAAAACGTGTCCGAGTTCCAACAAAGTTTTCATGTAACGGAAAATGAACGTCAATATCAATGTCGCGATGTGGCTTCCATCCACGTCGGCATCGGTCATGATAATGAGTTTGTGGTAGCGAATTTTGGAAGTATTGAGCGCTTTAGGATCTTCCGGCGTACCGATCGTCACACCCATCGCTGCAAACATATTGCGGATTTCCTCGTTTTCGTAGATTTTGTGTTCCATCGCTTTTTCTACGTTGAGGATTTTACCACGCAGCGGCATGATCGCCTGCGTGTTTCGGTCACGACCTTGTTTGGCTGTACCGCCCGCGGAGTCCCCTTCCACCAAGAAAAGTTCGCATTTTTCAGGGTCACGTTCGCTACAATCGGCGAGCTTACCCGGCAAACCGCTACCGCTCAACGCGCTTTTACGTTGGATGTTTTCGCGTGCTTTTTTGGCTGCGACACGCGCTTGTGCCGCCAATATCACCTTGCTGATGATATTGCGTGCATCTCTGGGATTTTCTTCCAAAAAGTTTTCCAATGCACGTGCCACCGTCGTCTGTACGACACCGCTCACGTCATTGTTTCCGAGCTTGGTTTTCGTCTGTCCTTCGAACTGTGGCTCTGGAACTTTGACCGAAATAATCGCGCTCAGCCCTTCGCGGAAGTCGTCGCCTTCGATCTGGACTTTTGCTTTTTCAAATAATTTTTCCTTTTCGCCGTAGGTCTTGAACACGCGCGTCAACGCCTGACGGAAACCGGTAACGTGCGTACCGCCTTCGATCGTATTGATATTGTTGACGTAGGAATAAATATGTTCTTTAAAATCGTCGTTGTACACCAACGCCACTTCAACAGTCACGTTCGTCGGCTCGTCGTAACCATCCACATACAAAACGCTTGGAATCAACGGCGACCGTCCGGCACTGTCGTCCAATAGTTTGATATATTCGGTGATACCGCCTTCGCTGTAGAATGTTTCGGTAAAAGTTTCGCCCGTTTCTGGATTTTGCTCTCGCAAATCGTTAAGCGTGATACTGATTTTTCGGTTCAGGTACGCCAACTCACGCAAACGATTTTCCAATATGGATCTTCTGTACGTCGTCGTTACGGTAAAAATGCTCGCATCGGGCCAGAAATGCTGGCGCGTTCCGTGCTTGTCCGAAGTTCCGATTTCCCGTACGGCATATTGCGGGATACCGATTCCGTATTCTTGTTCAAATATTTTTCCTTCACGGTAAACGGTTGTGTGCATGTGCGTACTCAAAGCGTTAACGCAACTCACACCCACACCGTGCAGACCACCCGAAACCTTGTAGGAATCTTTGTCAAACTTACCGCCCGCGTGCAAAACCGTCATGACGATTTCAAGGGCGCTTTTGTTTTCTTTTGTATTGATACCCGTAGGGATACCGCGACCGTCATCCTCTACGATGATGGAATTGTCCTCACAGATCGTAACGGTGATATTTTTACAGTAGCCTGCCAGTGCTTCGTCGATCGAGTTGTCGACCACCTCGTACACTAAGTGATGCAAACCTTTTTCGCCGACATCGCCAATATACATCGCGGGCCTTTTGCGCACCGCTTCCAAACCTTCTAAAACCTGGATACTATCTGCACCGTAGCTGCCTTGGTTGCCGGCCGCATTTTCATTCAAATTATCTTGGCTCATATTATTTTTTGATGTGATACCATTCTGCATGGCAGACAGGCGAAGTTAACCTTTTTTAGGCAGTTAGGCAAGCATTTTAAACGACTGTTTTTCCGATCTTACAACTTAAAACTTACAACTCAAAACCCGTTTTTTACCCAACATTAAGTAGGTTTGCATTTTCAAGATTTATACACATGCCTACAATATCACTCGAAGGACTTTCCGACTTTTTATTACCTATTGACACGATACGCCTGTCGGGCGACGAAGGCTTTCTCCAGACGCAGTTAGGCAGACATATATTGGCAAATGAAGGCGAATTGCCGGAATTGGACGACGTGGATTTGATATTGGTAGGCTGTGGTGATTCACGCGGCGCTTTTGGGGCAAAGATAGACGACGCGACGCCCAATGCCATACGCGAACAATTTTATCGCCTGTACCAATGGCACGACGACCTCAAAGTAGCGGATTTGGGAAATATTCGGTCTGGATTGACAATGCAAGATACGTATGCCGCACTGAGCGCTGTTTTGAAAGAAATCATTCCTTCGGGGAAAAAAGTGGTCATATTGGGCGGAAGCCACGACTTGACAACGGCGCAATACGAAGCCTACGCGTCATTGGAAAAAATAACCGAAGCTGTCTGCGTCGATGCGCGTATTGACATGGACATGGACAGTCCGTTGCCGATCGACAATTTTCTGTTGCCGCTTTTTACACGCGAACCCAATTTCCTTAAACAATACAACCATATTGGATTCCAGAGCTACATGGTGCATCCTGGCATGTTGCAAACGATTGACAAACTGGGATTTGACTGTTTCCGTGTAGGAAAGGTCAAGGAAAAAATAGAAGAAATGGAGCCGATTATCCGCGCTTCGCACATGATGAGTTTTGATATTGCAGCGATTGAACATGCGCATGCACCTGCCAATACTTTCACGCCAAATGGTTTCAACGGTGAGGAAGCTTGCAGCTTGATGCAATACGCGGGGCTTTCTGCCAATATATCGACCGTCGGCATTTACGGCTACAAACAGGAAGAAGACCGACACAACATGACGGCCAAACAAATCAGTCACATGCTTTGGTATTTGATGGATGGCATCCACCAAAGCAAGGAAGAACAACCGATTGCCAACAAAGAACATTTCAACCAATTCCATTTATGTTTTGCGGAAATGGACGCGACGTTTTTGCAAAGCCGCATCACAGGACGCTGGTGGATGGAAGTACCGCAAGCAGGCTTCATCCCTTGCAGCAAAAACGATTATGTACTGGCTGCCAACAACGAAATTCCGGAAAGATGGTTTAGGGCAATCGAAAGAACGTAAACCAGTAATAAGTTATGATTTTCCACCAAAATAGCTCAATACATACAAAATATCCTAACACTTTATAACGAACCCGCTTCAACTTTTATAATAAACCACATAGATTCTGTTTTGGGATAGCTTAGGAAGAATCGTTCCACAAAGATTTTCATCAGAGATGAAAATCTTTGTGATTTACTAAACAAATAAAGCCTTTTTTATATTTAACCTTATGCAATTGCTATGTGCCTATGTGTAAAAAAATAAGTTTAAACAAGCTTAGCATAAAACGGTGACAAGCAATGATTTTTTTTACTATATTCAAGAAATCATAATTTTAAAAAAGCATCTTATGGAAAAGCAACTTACGCCCGTTTCGGGATTTTTAGCACTTTTAGTAGGACTTACGCTATTTTTATGTGGCGGCTATTTATTTTTCAATGGAGGCCCACAAGGTAATATTGGCATGATTGGGCTTGCCGTTTTGTGTTTCATTGTCGGATTTTTCTTATTAAAAGGTTTGGTCATCATCAATCCGAACCATTCCAAAGTCTGCGTTTTCTTTGGCAAATATGTAGGCAGCATCAAATCCAACGGACTTTTGTTTGTTAATCCGCTGTACACCAAATTCACCATTTCTCTGCGCGCGGAAAACATGGAAAGCGCCAAACTTAAAGTCAACGACAGCATGGGAAATCCGATCGAAATCGCAGCGGTCATCGTTTGGCAGGTTAAGGACACGTACAAAGCCGCATTTGAAGTTTCCCAATACATGAACTATGTAAAAGTCCAAAGCGAAGCTGCCATTCGCCATCTGGCTTCTAGTTTTCCGTACGACAATCTGGAAAGCGAAAACGCCAACAGCATTACCTTACGCGAAGGGACCGACCAGGTCACTGCTATATTGGTGGACGAATTGAACGAAAGGCTTTCGTTTGCAGGCGTGCATGTTTTGGAAGCCAGAATCAGCCATTTGGCGTATGCGCCCGAAATCGCAAGTGCCATGTTGCAACGGCAGCAAGCAACGGCCATAGTCGCAGCTCGTACCAAAATTGTGGAAGGTGCCGTCGGCATGGTCGAAACAGCTCTGGAAATGCTTTCCAAAAAAGATATTGTCTACTTGGACGACGAGAAAAAAGCGGCAATGGTCAGCAACTTGATGGTCGTTCTTTGTGGCGAAAAAGCCGCGACTCCCGTCATGAACACAGGCTCTCTATATCAATAGTATTGGAACGGTGAAGGACAAAAAATCATTTGCATTGCCATAATCCCACGATACACGACGCGCTGGAAAGATGCACCCAATACGCACGAATCTCTATTGCAAACAAAAAGTCGGAAAATTAATTTCCGACTTTTTGTTTATGCCAAACGCAATTACAATCACAATATATTGAAAATAAATATCTTACAACACCATTTCGACCAACGGGAAAAATCTCCCAATACTTAAACAGTTTCAATTCCAAGGAGATTTCTCGCTCCGCTCGAAATGACGTGGAAGCTACGAAGCTTACAATCCAAAAACACCGCTATTGATCACTTTCAACATCGGCAATTTGTATTCGCTATGCACCAAGAAAGAAATATTGTGCAAACTACCACCGTAGCTAACCATACGAACCGGAATGTCGTGGATGCTGTCAAACAGTTGCATCAGCGCATCTTTTTCTTCCGCAATATGGTCGCCCACAACCGAAACGATGGTCATGTCGCGATCCACCTCCACCAAACCAAACGGTTCTAGTTCCTTCACGATTTCCTTCAAAAATTCGTCGTTGTCGATCGTGACCGAAACGGCGACTTCGGAAGTCGTAATCATGTCGATAGAAGTTTTGTATTTTTCAAAAACTTCAAACACTTTTCTCAGGAAGCCATACGCCAACAACATGCGGCTACTCTTGATTTTGATCGCGATGATACCGTCTTTCGCAGCGACGGCTTTCGCACCGCGTGTATCAACGTGTTGTTGGATTGTTGTCCCTTTTGCTTTGGGTTCCATCGTATTCAGCAATTTGACGGGAACGCCTGTTTGCTGCGCTGGCCAAATACAAGTTGGGTGCAAAATTTTTGCACCGAAATAGGCCAATTCAGACGCTTCGTCAAAACTCAGCTCCTCGATCGGCAGCGTTTTGTCCACTACGCGCGGATCGTTGTTGTGCATACCGTCAATATCCGTCCAGATTTCACAAACCGAGCCTTTGATCGCCGCCGCAATTAACGAAGCTGTATAATCAGAACCGCCACGTTTGAGATTGTCGACCTCGCCGCGGATATTCCTACAGATATAACCTTGCGTGATGAACAGTTTTTTGTCCGTATGTTTTGCCAAAAGCGCTTCCAGTTTGTTCTGGATAACGGACAAATGGGGTTCACCTTCCGCGTCAACACTCATAAATTCCAAAGCCGGAATCAGCAAATGGTCAATATTGTTTTCCGCCAAATACAGGTCAAACAATTTGGTGCTCATCAATTCACCTTGCGCCAATATGTCTTTGGAAAGCGCTTCACTGAACGATATTTTCAATATAATATGCAAAAACTCAAAATGCTCGCCGATGATCGACAATGCTTTTTGACGATATTCTGCCGTCTTCAACAAATCATGGATAAACTGTTTGTAGTGTTCAAACAAACCGTTGATTACCGCTTCCGCGCCTTCTTTGTCATAGTTTGCCAACTTGTCACCTATCTGCACCAAAGAATTGGTTGTGCCGCTCAGCGCACTCAATACAACTATTTTTGGTTCGTCGTCGGCCGTAATCAATTCCGCGACCTGAAACATACGTTCGGGTTTACCTACACTGGTACCACCGAATTTCATCACTTTCATAAGAGATATCCTATTTTATTTTTTTCTAAATGAGAATCAAGCCTTGCGAATATAAGATAAGTTCGGGAAATAAAGGCTGAACGCTTAAAGCACAAAGCCACCAACCATTTTCAAAAAAGAAAGCCGTGTCAATATTGACACGGCCTTCCAATATGTATGCACTAATTTTTCGGAAAAAAACTAGAACAATTTGAATTCAACACGACGGTTCATGGCACGTCCAGCTTCAGTTGCGTTGGAGGCAATAGGACTGTCTTTACCGAAACCTTCTGCAACGATCTGAGATTCGTTGACGCCCTGCGCAACCAAATAGTCTTTGACTGCGTTGGCACGAGCTTGGGAAAGTTTCAAGTTAGCCGCTTGGCTACCGACGTTATCTGTGTAACCAGACAATTTCAGGTTGAAGTTTTTCGCTTTCAAAACTTCCGCCAATTTGTCCAAACTTGGTTTGGAATGGTCGCGGATCGTAGATTTTGCGAAGTCAAATTCCAAGTTTTTAACCGCTGCACTTACTGTAGCTTGGTCTTCTTTGGTAATGATTCTTTCTTGTTTGATAATCGTGTTAGTGATTGTCAATGGGCAACCTGCACCGTCTACTTTCGTTCCTTGTGGCGTGTTAGGGCATTTGTCGAACAAATCAGCAACGCCGTCACCATCAGAATCTACTTTTGCTGCGTCAACTTGCTGTTGCAATGCAGCAAGATCAGATGTATGTTTTGCTTCCAATGCCAAGCGAGCTTGTTCTTCCTGAGACAACTGCGCTTTCAAAGCCGCATTTTTGTCCCACAAATCCTGTGCTAAAGCGTTAGCTGGATTGTGCTGGATCAGCTGTGGTTTGTTTTTAGCACCCAAAGCAAATTCCAAACCCAAGTTCAATTGAGAGAACTGGTCACGGGAATCGTATCCGCCATTAGAAACGCCGTCAAAGTCTTTTGCGTTAACCAAATTGACTTTATAGTTCAAATCCAAGTTAACCGCATTGGACAAAACAAATTTTGCACCCAAGCCAACAGGCAAGTAAAACTCGTTTCTGTAAGTATTGCTGCCAGTAGTCGGTACTAAAGCACCGTTGTTTTCTGTTTTGAAACGCATCGTACCACCACCCGCTGTGATATAAGGAATGAAGGCAGTCTTGCCATGCAACCAGTTAACAGATCCAAAATTGAACTGCGCGTTCATCGAGATAGCGTAGTCAATGGATGTTTTGAAATCCGTTGCGGGGGTAGCACCACCACGGTCAGAATTCACTAAAGATTGAGCAGCCTTGGTACTTCCTTTCACATTGCCACGCATGAAATCGGCCTGCAATGCAAAGTTGTGCGACAACTGCTTTCTGATGTAACCACCATAAAGGAGATCTACTGTTTTGGGATTGAAGTTATTGAAGTAATAACCCGTACCGTTTGGCAGGCCAAAAGGTACTGATCCACCTCCATAAAGACCGAAAGACCATGTACGCATACCTTCGATACCAGTGAAAGGAACCACACGTCCTTGTTCTGCAGCCTGCAATGAATCAGAGGTAGCTACTTGAGCTGATGCAGCACCAGCAATAATACTAGCCACAGCGGCCATCATTACTTTTTTTCCAAATTTAGTTTTCATAAATTTTAAAATTAATTTCTTGTTTTAAAAAGTGGTTATAGGGAAACATTTTAAAACCGAGTTAAGACAGATCAAATTGTATGCCAATAATTGGAAAACATTTTCCTAATCAAAACATAACAGGACTAATCTCAACGCTCCATTATCAAAACGATACCCAAAACAATCCATCAAGAAACATCCAAAAGATTTAATTCCAACTAATAACGATTCGAGTTTTGAAATAGTTCGAAAATTTAAAAAAAAAGAAATTTTTCTTTTTCATTAACAAGAATATTATATTAAGCAAAAGTTTTTTTAGACAAAAAGCTCCATTTTGTCCAATCAACACAAATGATTGTCCGCTTTTTTGAGGTTTTCCACTGCTCCGCCGGAATAAAAACGGTTTAATTATTGTTGTTTTGCAATATGAACAAGAAAAGGCTCCTCTCCTATTTCCTATTGACCGGATTTTTTATTGCGTCGACACATATCATTTCATTTGCTCAGCAAGACAATATGGCGCAAATACACACCGATTTTGCCAAACAAGAACGACGCGACCGTTTTGACCGCTATTTACAGGAAACCACTATTGGAGAGATTTTTTCGTCCGAACTGAATGAAGATTCCGAAGAAGATTTTGAATCGTCCTGCCTTTCCGCCACGCAGTTCCTTATCCGAAACGACTATGTCAAAAGCGGCCTCAATAAAATGTTTGCAGGTTACAATACGCTTTCTTTTTCGGCTAAAAGGGCGATGCTGGCGGCCATCTACAGCCTTTATCCGACCGAATACAAGGCGGCCGTAAATGCTATTTTCAATATAGAAACCAATCCAAAATTATTTGCGATCGCAGCGGCCTATCTTTACAGAATCCAACCGGAATACGCCTTGCAGCGAAAAATCACGCAATACGCCAACAAAATCCCCGGTGTGGATTCCCTTCCCGTATTGACCGAACTCCGCAAATACATCTCCAGCTACAATACGCAGAAAAACAGAAATGCGCCCAATATCATCGACCTGTTCGTCTGGCAAAAAGACCATCATGTCAAAACGGTTTATTCGTTTCAACGTTGGGACCGGGACTATGCGGGTCTGGCAGTCGTGCAGTTGGAAGACGGAAGTTTTGCGCGCGGCGAAGACGGCAAACTATTGACGTTTCGGCAACTCGCGCGTGCAGCGACCAATCTGCCTTATTTTTTGACGAATGGCAATACGCCGCAAGGCATTTTCAGTATCAACGGCACGGACGTTTCGCGCAATCTTTTGATCGGACCGACGCCCAATATCCAAACGATTTTGCCGTTTGAGCGAGATTATAGTTTTTGGTTCATGGGTTATGATTCGTTGAAAACGCCGTTTGACAATTACATACAGCTATTGCCGCCAGTTTGGCGCAACTATATTCCTGCTACCGAAACTTTTTATGCGGGCAAATGCGGACGTTCCGAAATCATCATGCACGGCACGACCATCGAAAGCAAATATTTCAAGAAAGAACATTTCTTTCCTTTGGCACCGACCGACGGCTGCCTTTGCGCCAACGAAACATGGAATCCTGCAAACGGGTACTTAATTCAAAGCGACCAACTTGGCCTCGCCAATACATTCAACCGCACACCCGAACGAAGAGGTCTGCTTTTTGTCGTCAATATCTCCAACGAGCAACGTCCTGTAACGGTGGACGATATTGAGCCTTATATTGCCGCATTTGAAAATATGTAAAAAACAATATGGATTTGCGCTGACAATTGCATCTAATTGAAAACACTGAAATGACTAAACGATTTCTTTCCGCGCTGTCCTGCACCATTCTATTGGCAGCGTGCAAAAACCGAGAAAATGCCACGTCGGCAATAATTGATCCGTTGTCAATCTCACCTAAACTTATATTGGACAATACGCAGCATCCTTTTCACCAAAAAGCATTAAACGACTATAACAAAAAGGAACTGAAATATTATTTCCAGTCTATCCATTCTCCTTCAAGAAAGACGACGACTTATTTAAAAGACGCCCTTAACATCACTATAAAGTCCGCCAGCGACCATATAAATTCCGACTACACAGCTTACAACCAAACCGTCGACAGTATTGTATTTGCACAAAAAGGAATCCATATTGATTCACTATTGAACGCCAAACGCCCATAGCACCAATACAGTTTACTGTATATTTGCCAAATGAAAAATTTGCAGGATTTACGGATTATTTTCATGGGAACGCCCGAATTTGCAGTGGCGTCCCTCGATGCACTGTTAGAGGCGGGCGCCAATATCGTTGCGGTGATTACGGGACCGGACAAGCTGGCGGGCCGCGGCATGAAACTTTCCCAAAGTGCCGTCAAAAAATATGCAGTCGAACATAATCTTCCTGTGTTACAACCCGAAAAGCTACGTAATCCGGAATTTATCCAGCAGCTTCAAGATTTAAAAGCGGATTTGCAGATCGTGGTCGCGTTTCGCATGTTACCCGAAATTGTTTGGAATATGCCACCGCTCGGCACGATCAACCTGCATGGTTCTTTGTTGCCGCAATATCGCGGTGCGGCGCCGATCAATTGGGCAGTCATCAACGGCGACAAAGAAACGGGCGTTACGACATTCCGTTTGCAACACGAAATCGACACAGGCGAAATGCTGGAACAGGCTACCATGCCGATTTCGGAAGACGATACGGCAGGAACCGTTCACGACAAAATGATGGAACTTGGTGCCAAAACCTTGGTCGAAACCGTCCAAAAACTAGCCAGCAATGCGATTACAAGTTTGCCGCAGATCGATTCGGACGACTTGCGAAAAGCCCCGAAAATATTCACGGAAGACTGCAATATCAACTGGGACGATTCCGTCGCCAATATTTACAATCGTATTCGCGGACTGTCGCCCTACCCCGGTGCATTCACGCTATTGAACGGTAAGATTTTCAAAATATACAAAGCGGAAAAAATAACTGCAACACCGGAAATCGCCGTTGGCCAATATAAAACCGACAACAAAAGATACATTCAATTTGCGGCGAAAGACGGCTTCATCAACGTAACAGAAATCCAGCCGGAAGGCAAAAAACGTATGAACGTCGAAGACTATTTGCGCGGACACCAACTATAATATTTGAATACTTTTTGCATGACCAATTTCATTCCTGTTTTTCCGATCGACACAGTCATTTTTCCTGACGAACTGTACCGTATGCATATTGCCAACGACCAACAAAAACAATTGATCACCGATTGCTACGGCGAAAACAAAGCATTTGGCATCGTGCCCGTCATCAACCAAAGATTGGCGGAAAACGGCACGTTGGTCGAGATTGCAGAAGTAGTAGAAGTTTGGGAAGATGGGCGCATGAACATATTGGTAAAGGGTACGCAACTGTTTAAAACATTGGAAACCATCCGAAATATTCCAGACAAACTATATAGCGGCGCCATCGTTTCCTATCAGAATAATGTTACGGAAACCAATACACTATTGGCGAAAAAAGTATTGCAACTATTGAAGGAATTTCATCACTTGATTAATTTCACGACTAATTTTAGTAAAGAGGAAAGCGAATTGAATAGCTACGACATGGCACATATTGCGGGACTTTCGTTACCGGAAGAACAGGAGTTGTCGGGACTATTATTTGAAAGTCAAAGACTAGAATATTTGCGCCGTCATTTAATCAAAACAATTCCTGTTTTGGTCAATATACAATCGATGCTGAAACGCTCCGCACAAAGTCATGATTTCAAGAACCACAAAGGTTTTGACTTCGACGCCAATATTATCTAGACTAAGTATTGTCCATTATACAAAAATCGTTTTGGCATCATCAAAACCGCTATTTTCCTGATGCCAAATATAGCCCAATTGATTGGTCAGCAACTGCGTTTTTCCAATATAAAGTGGCGCCATATTGCGGTGATGATGCCCAAAAATCCAATAGTCTATATTGGACTTTTCAATAAAGCTATCATATTCCGTCGCAAATCCTGCATTGATAGGACTATTCAAAAACTCGCCCGGATATTGGCGAAACGTAGGCACATGGTGCGTTACGACGATTGTTTTCTTTTGTGTAGGTTTTATAGTTTCGTTCCGGACAAAACAAAAAGCATTGGAATGCCAAGTATTATATTGTTCGCATGAGATAGGAATTTTGTTTTCCGTAATCAAACTAAAATCCGCCATTCCTTTTTGTACAAAAGACATTTCTGTTTTGTCAATATGCGACCAGAATGTAGAAAACACAATCCGAACATTGTCCAATTCTATAGTCCGGTTATTGAGCAACGTAACATTTGCCAATATTTTTTCCTCAAAACTATTTGCAGGATTTACGTTCGACGGAATATCTGCGTAATAATATTCGTGGTTTCCGGCAATCCAATATACATGCTCGTAATTATCCGAAAGCCTTTGCAGCAAAGGTTGTGCTTTGGACATTTTTGCAAAAGGAACAACGTCGCCCGCCAGCAAAAGAATATTTCCCGCCGGTTTCAAAAAATGCCGGTCAAGATATTTTTTATTGACTGAAAATTCCAAATGTAGGTCCGATGCATATTGGATAAGCATTTGCGACGATTTGCAGGTTGTAAAAAGGTAAAACTAAAAAACAAAGAGTTACCCATGCACTTTATAGTCCTATCATTTATTATTGGGCGTAATCATATAGTATGCGCAAGTCGTGACAAAATTACGCAACCAAGGAATGGAACGAATAACGGGAAATTGTTTGCGCGCTTTCCATCCAAATTTCCACTGATAAATAGGATTAATCAAATACAAAGTGCGCTTCTCAATTGTATAGTTTGTCTTTTTTGCAATACGTTCAAAACGTTCCAACGAAATGCCCGTTTCCTTTATTTCCAGCATCTCACCTACGTCTTCTTTATAGTGTTGCAATATCCGTCTATAAATAGGCACAGGCAAAAGATGATAGTACGGTAGCCTAGACAACCATTTGTTTCGGGTGATCTGTTGATGTCCGCCAAAAGGCATTTGCCACGGGGGAAAACCAAAGAAAATAAATGCGCCCGGCTTAAGAAACAATTGCATTCGCGCCATCAGTTTGGCTTGATCGTGGATGTGCTCTATAACGTCTTTCAATATAATCAGGTCAAATCTTCCGCCCAATTCTTCCGCGGTCGCGAGATAAATATCCTTAGGAATGATGGACAGCTTGCCCGCATCGATTGCGTCTTTCATCCAGACCACCGCATTGTCCGTACGCGTCGTGTCAAACTCAACGCCCACGCACGCACAGCCCCTTTCCAAAAAAGGTTTCAATACACCGCCTTCGCCGCAACCGATTTCCAATATACGTTGTCCCGCTTTGATCGGCATCAGAGCTTCCACGAAAGGAAGGACGAATTGCTCCGTATTGGCAATCTGTATTTCAAAATATCGTTTGCGGTCTCCGTGAAATTCAAACATTAATTCTTCTCCGCTCGTTTATTACAACAATGTTTCAAGAATAACTATAAAAAAGAAGATAGAATAAGGTACGAAATTTTCGCAAAACCTGTATTCTATCTACTATAATGAAGCATTCCAAAAAATAATTACGCTTCTTTCTTAGCACCAGCGGCAGCTTTGGCCTTTACTGGTTTTGCTGGACGGCTTTTACCGTAGGATCCCAAAAAGATTTTGCCTCTTTTTGTCTTCTTATCACCTCTTCCCATTACGATTTTTTTAAAGTAAACAAATATTGTGGCTGCAAAAATGCAGAAATTAATTGACTTAGACGAAAAAAGGCAGAAGCTTTCTCCTGCCTTTCCTTAAAAAACGCGTGAAACCTAGATTTTTTCGGACAATGCCTTACCTGGTTTAAAGCGGGCAACTTTTTTCGCTTTGATCTTGATCGCCTCACCTGTTTTAGGATTGCGTCCTTTGCGTGCTTTTCTTTTCGTAACGGAAAAAGTACCAAAACCGACCAAAGTCACCTTGTCGCCTTTTTTCAACGTTTTCTGAATAGCTGTGGTAAAAGAGTCGATAGCAGCGCCAGCTTGCGTCTTGGTAATACCAGCCTCTTCAACAATCGCAGCTATAAGTTCAGCCTTGTTCATAGTAATTGTTTTACGGTTATGAATGTTAAACAAATATATTTTTCTTTTCGCGTTTGTACATCACTCCCAGAAAAAAAATCTGCCGAAATCCAATACTAGTAAGCGTTTTATGCTTACAAAGCACTCAAAAATCTTAAAAATTAACAATTCAATGGCTAAAAAAGGCGGCTATTCACCACTGTTCAATACTTCCATCAACGTCCTAAATCCCAAAAAGCGCTCTTTCCAACGACTATAAGCGCGCTGCATCAAAGGCGGCATTTCAATTTCCGAAAAACGATTGTAGTCCGCTTTAGAAGCCAAACCAACTTGCAACGCGTACGTCGGCCCGTCCGTTTCATCCAAGTCCAATAGCTTTACAAACCTTACCCACAGTACGTTTGCGCTTTTTTGGATAGTAGGCACGAGCTCACCGTTGATCCATTCCAGCCATTCGTCATGAATGCTCCAATCCACCTTAAATGTTTCGTTGCTTATCAGCCAAGTATTGTTGTCCATAATGAAATAAAAAGGCAAAAGTAAAAAGTAAAAATCATGGAGAAGGGATTTTACATCCAACATTTTTCACTTTTGCCTTTTCCTTTTCTAGTCTTTCAATTCCAAAAATATAGGGCAGTGGTCGCTTTGCTTGATATCGGGATAAATGTCGGCCGCGACAATATGCTTGGCTAATGGTTCCGAAACCGTGATGTAGTCAATACGCCAGCCCTTATTGTTCAAGCGTACAGACGGAAAACGTTGGCTCCACCAAGTATATTTTCCCGTTTCTTTCGGATACAGGTGACGGAAACTGTCCACCATTCCCGACGCGAGAAAACGATCCATCCACTCGCGTTCTTCCGGCAAGAATCCAGACGATTTTTTATTTCCTTTCGGATCGTGAATGTCGATTTCCGTATGCGCAATATTATAGTCGCCAGTGACTACAATATTGGGACTTTCCCTTTTTAACAAGTTGAGATATTCCTGAAACTCGTCTAACCATTGATATTTATAGGCTTGGCGCAGATCGCCGCTGGTCCCCGACGGAAAATAAGCATTGATCAACGTGATATTTTCAAAATCCATTCTTATCACACGACCTTCCGCATCACTTTGCAATACGCCGTTTCCTTTTTGTACGGAAACAGGTTTGATTTTCGTCAAAATCCCGACGCCGCTATAGCCTTTCTTTTCGGCGGAATACCAATAGACTTCGAAACCCAATTCTTCAAAATGTGTTTTGTCAATATCGGTTTCCAAGGCCTTCAATTCCTGCAAACAAATCACGTCCGCAGGATCTGTCTTGAGCCAATCCAGCAAACCTTTTTTCATGGCAGCCCTGATGCCATTCACATTATAGGAAACTATGCGCATATTTTTTTTGTAAATATAAAAAACTACAATAGACTAAAAATTAAATTCAGCGAATAGCCTATTTTCGTAGTTAACAGTTATCACTATGGCAAATAAACAAAAAGTCGTCAAAGCCAAGAAACTCTTGTATTTGGATGGCAATCAAAATAGACGGGCCGAACTCCAATTTGCATGGAAAGCTTTTCGCGAAATGATCCACGGATTCCGCAAACTATATTTTATCGGCCCCGGCATTACCGTGTTTGGCTCTGCGCGTTTTGACGAACAGCACCTATACTATAAAGTCGCGGAGGAATTTGGAAAAAGAATTGCCGGTATACAGTTTACGACCATCACGGGCGGCGGTCCCGGTATTATGGAAGCGGCGAACAAAGGCGCTTTTGAAGCGGGCGGACAATCGATCGGTATCAATATCGTATTGCCACACGAACAGCACCTTAATCCGTATCTGACCGACTCCATTACGTTTTCGCATTTTTTCACGCGAAAAGTTTTGCTGATCAAATATTCCTATGCATTTGTCATCATGCCTGGCGGTTTTGGTACAATGGACGAGTTTTTTGAAACGCTGACCTTAATTCAGACAAAAAACATCGGCGATTTTCCGGTTGTTATTTTTGGTGTGGAATACTATAAGGAATTGATGGCTACAATTCACGACATGGCGGAAAAAGGTACGATTGCTAAAGAAGACCTCAATCTTGTATTGATCACGGACAGCGTGGACGAGGCCATGAATCACATCCAAAAATACGTCAACCGCAACTATAAACTCGTCGCGAAACGCAAACCAATATGGTGGTTGGGCGAAAAGAAGAAGCACTGACATGATAATGATTTTGGACAGCGATTATATTGGGCGTATGCAATACGCCCCTACATTTTTTTTGACAATAGCGACTATAAAAACAAAAAAGGTCGAATGCCATGGCATTCGACCTTTTTTGTCCAATATAAAACGATATTAAAAACGATAAACTATTCCGCCAAATATTCAGAACGCAATGTTATAGACGCTGTTTTTCTACGGGAAGAAGTATTGAACGTGCCGCCGTAACTATAATCTTCATTGCTGTTTTTTCCGGTAATCTGAAAAATCCCCATCGACGCAGAATGCAAGTCGCCTAGTTTAGCACCTGCATTATCCGCAATACTTTGCGCACGGCTTTTCGCATCTGTACTCGCTTTGGACAAAAGATCCAGTTTGAGTTCTGCGAGTTTTGTATAGTAATAAGACGGCGCGGCGGAAGTAAACGCAATATCGTTTTCGATCAATTCGGTTACTTCGCGGCTCACCGCTTCCACTTTGTCGACATCGTTGGATTCCACTTTCACCGTCTGCGTTAATGTATAGCCAGAAAAAACAGAATAGGATCGATTGTTTTCGTCGGTATGCGTTTCAAAGTTTTTGTTGATATCAATCGCCGTAAAAATGATGTTTTTATTGCTAATACCTTTTTTGACTAAGTATTGACGGATGGCACTTTCGTCCTTTTTCAATTCGGCGTAAACTTCTTTCAAATCCATTCCATTTTTGGAATAATTACCAGTCCAAACAATAAGATCACTATCAAAATCTTTTTCCGCCAAGCCCGTCACCGTTATAGTTTTCGCCTCTTTAAACTTATATTTATAAGCCGATTTTCCAATAATGGCAAACAATACAACAGCCAATGCTATAATGACTGTATTGATATTAATTTTATTCATGCTTTTAGTTTTGAAATTTATATTGACAAGTATCGTCCAATATAAAAACGATAATCGTTCTAGTTTAACAATCCTATAAGATCAAAAGAAATATTATAGGATTATTGTTTTACAAAAAATGGAATACGCGCCAATATGTTTTAGTCTTTTTTGCGGTCGTATTGGCAACATTCGTCCAATTTATTATAGGCGTCGTCCGTCGCTTTTACTTTTTCCGTATCATAACCTGCATGCGCGATACTCGTCTGCACTTTTATGCTAGACGTTTTCGCCGCGTCGTAAGTCAATGCCAATTCCTTTGTTTTCTTGTCCCAAACAGCCGATTCCACGCCAGGAACTTTAGCGGCTTTTTCGATGTTCTTTTTGCAGGAACCACAAACGCCGTCGACTTTAATATGTTCGGTTGTTTTTTGGGCAAACAAAGACACGGAGCACATCACGCCTGCTATTGCCAAAAATGTTTTTATTTTTTTCATATCCAATTTTTCAGACAAATGTACGGGAACAAACTGTAAGTCAATGTTAACCTGCCCAAGACGCGCGGTCCAGACTTCTAAACTGAATCGCTTCCGCCAAATGCTCTATTTTCACTTCGTCCGAACCGTCAAGATCGGCAATCGTACGGCTCACTTTCAATATACGATCATAGGCACGCGCACTCAGTTGTAGCCGTTCCATGGCTTTCTTCAAAAGCGCTTCGCCAGCCGCCGACAATTGACAAACTTCGCGCAGCTGTTTCGTCCCGATCTGCGCATTGACAAAAACACCGTCCAAACCTTCGTAACGTACGTGCTGCATCAGCCGCGCCCGAATGACGCGTTCGCGTATCGCATCAGAAGATTCACCGTCCGCTTTTTCGCTCAACTCCGTAAACGAAACCGGCGTCACTTCCACATGCAGATCGATACGATCCAATAGCGGACCCGAAATTTTGTTGAGGTACTTCTGCACCGCACCTGGCGGACAAGTACATTCTTTTTCCGGATGATTGTGAAAACCGCAAGGGCAAGGATTCATGGACGCTATCAACATGAAATTAGCCGGAAAATCCAAACTAATCTTTGTGCGTGAAATCGTCACGCGCCGTTCCTCCATCGGTTGACGCATCACTTCCAGAGCCGTTCGTTTAAATTCCGGTAACTCATCCAAAAACAAAACGCCATTGTGCGCCAACGATATTTCGCCCGGTTGTGGAATCGCGCCACCACCAACAAGTGCCACGTCGCTGACCGTGTGATGTGGACTGCGAAAAGGACGATTGCTCACTAGCGACGCATTTTCGGGAAGTTTGCCCGCGACACTGTGGATTTTGGTCGTCTCCAATGCTTCCTGCAAACTCAACGGCGGCAATATGGTCGGAATCCTTTTTGCCAACATGGTTTTTCCTGCGCCGGGCGGACCAATCAATATGGCGTTATGTCCGCCAGCCGCCGCAATTTCCAATGCACGCTTGATGTTTTCCTGTCCTTTCACGTCGCTGAAATCCACATCAAAATGATTTTGCGACATAAAAAAATCGTCGCGCGCATGCACATCCTGCGGTTGCAAAGTCGATTCGTCGTTCATAAAATTGACGACTTCGCGAATATGCGAAACACCGTAAACCTTGAGATTGTTGACCATTCCGGCTTCGCGCGCATTTTGTACGGGAACGATCAATCCTTTAAAACCTTCTTTTCGGGCTTGGATCGCAATAGGCAGCGCGCCTTTGATCGGCTGTATTGAACCGTCCAAGCTCAGTTCGCCCATAATTACGTATTGGGACAATTTTTCCGGCTCGACGATTTGTTCGCTCCCGCCCATGATGCCCATGGCAATCGGCAAGTCAAATGCCGAACCCGTTTTCTTGATGTCCGCAGGCGCAAGATTGATGACAATTTTCGTGCGCGGCATATAATAGCGATTACTTTTAATCGCGGTTTCGATACGCTGCAAGCTTTCTTTTACTGCGTTGTCGGGCAATCCCACGATAAAATAACCTTGCCCCTCGCCCACACTCACTTCCACCGTAATCGTAATCGCTTCCACGCCATAAACAGCACTTCCATAGGTTTTAGTCAGCATTTTTCAGATATTTAAGTTCTTTTAGTTGTCAATTTTTTCGCAAATTTTCCGACGGTCAAACCTTGTACAATAATGGAAAAAAGTACGACAATATAAGTAATCGCCACAAAAGCGGATTTGTTCGGAGACTCAAACATGGACAGCGCCAACGCAATGGAAACACCACCACGCAAACCGCCCCAAGTCAACAGCAATACCGTATTGCGGTTAAAAACTTTTTTGAAAGAGCCAATACGCGAAGGCAGATAAATGGACAGCAAACGCCCCACCAAAACCAACAGTACCACGATCGTCGCCAGTTTCAGATACTGTCCAATATGCGGAATAATCAACAATTCAAAACCAATCAATATGAACAAAACATAGTTCAACAATTCGTCGATGATATGCCAAAATTTCGCCAAATAATCTTTCGTCTCCGCCGAGGTAAAACGCGTGCTGATATTGCCGACAAACAAACCTGCCGTGACCATCGTCAACGGTGCCGAAAAATGCAGCGCCGTCGCGATCAACGAACCGCCCATCACAACCGCCAACGTAATCAATACTTCGACCATATATTCGTTGACGCGCCGGATCAGCATCGTCGCTCCCAACCCCAGCAACAACCCCAAACCAACACCGCCTACAATCTCCTCGACCAACAACAGCGAAATCCCTTTGAACGAAGTATCCACTTCTTGTCCGCTCGCGATCAGGTTGAGTGTCATAAACATCACAACCGCCACGCCGTCGTTGAACAAAGACTCACCCGTAACTTTTGTTTCCAAAGATTTGGGGACACCAGCCTGTTTCAATATTCCCATGACGGCAATCGGATCCGTGGGCGAAATCAACGCGCCAAACAAAAAACATTCTATCAAGGGGAAATTCAAATGAAGCAAACCCGATATTTCGTACAAACCGTAACCGACAATTCCCGTGGAAATTATCACGCCGATTGTCGACATGATAATCACCGGACCTTTTTGCGCACGTAAATCCTTGAAACGAATATGAATCCCGCCCGCAAACAACAAGAAATTCAGCATCACGTTCATCAATACTTCGGGCAGGTCGACCGTCGTCACCAACTTAGTCAGCCTTTCCGTCGTTTTGGGAAATTCAATTCCCCAAAAAACCAGCACCAGCGACATCAGCAAAGCGATCATCATCACGCCAATAGACGGCGGCAGTTTGAGAAAACGTGCATTGAGATACGAAAACAACGCAGCCAATACAATCAATATCGAAAGGGAATAATAGAGTTCCATAGGAAAGCAATATAAACAAAAAAGTACACTTTTTCAGGTGTACTTACATCATCAGCCAATACGCCAAAAGCTGAGACACGACACCGACAAAAAAGCCCATATACACTTCAAAGGAATTGTGCGCGCCCAGCGAAAGCCTTGCCGACAATACGAACCCGACGACAATCGTCAATACCGCCACGTCCAATCCCAGAAACAAATGGTAATGAAAAACCGTCAGCAACACGCCGGCAAACAAACCGCCCATTGCCATTCCGTGCATACTGATTTTGAAAAAATTGTTCAATATCAATCCCGGTATCGTCGCCAGGAATATGCCGAAATAAAAGAATTTCAACGCCAGCGCCTGATCCGTAAAGTTGCGGCTCAGATACCACATCCACCAATAGAAAAACATGGTCGCCACATACGGAATGATACGTTCCTTGCTCGTTTCCATACGGATATTGGCGATCATCTTCAACCGCCACAATATAAAAACGACAAACGCAGGAAAAAACGCCGTCGTCCAAAAAACACCAAAAGCCCGCAGTCCAAACGCATGCCCATTCATCCCCGCGTATTCCGTCGGAAAACGGTCGTGCATCCAGAAAAACACATAAATCGGAATGAACAACGGATGAAACACAACGGACAAAAATTTGGCAATGGCTTTCAATATGGGCGACTGCACGGCAGGCAATGCTGGCGTCACCGGCACTTCAAATATTTCTTTTTCCTGTACGATTTCCATGAATAAAATTATGAGTTACGAGTTATGAATTATGAACGAAGCTCATCATTTATAATTCATAACTCATCGTTTTTTAAAGTTCTTTTCGTAGACGCGCTACGGGGATATTGAGTTGTTCGCGATATTTCGCAACGGTACGACGCGCAATATTGTAGCCTTTTTCCTGCAAAATCGCAGTGAGCCGTTCGTCGCTCAAAGGTTTCTTTTTGCTTTCCTCGCTGATCACGTCGCTCAATATCTTTTTCACTTCACGCGTACTCACTTCCTCACCCGAATCGGTGCTCAGCGACTCGCTAAAGAAAAATTTCAGGCGGTAAGTTCCAAATTCCGTCTGGACAAATTTACTGTTCGCAACACGGCTCACCGTCGAAATATCCAAACCTGTCACTTCTGCCACGTCCTTCAATATCATGGGCTTCAACATCGTTTCGTCACCCGACAAAAAGAAATTTTGCTGGTAGTCCATGATCGCCGTCATCGTCGAAAACAAAGTATGCTGACGCTGCTTGATCATGTCGATGAACCATTTCGCAGAATCTATTTTTTGCTTGATGAACAACACCGCATCTTTTTGACGCTTGTCGCTTTTGCTGCCTTTTTCATAGTCCTTCAGCATTTCGCGGTAGCCTTCACTTACTTTCAGCGACGGCGCGTTGCGGCTGTTGAGCGTCAGTTCCAATACACCATTGTTGTTGTAAATGAAAAAATCAGGGACAATATACGCTTCGGCCTTGTTAATGCTGCCAATATTGCCGCCCGGCTTGGGATTGAGATGCAAAATAACATTGATCGCCGCTTTCAGTTCCTCGTCCGAAATACTCAAACTGCGCTGGATCTTTTCGTAGTGTTTTTTGGTAAACTCGTCGAAATATTTGTCCAATATAACAAACGCCAAATGGATGCGTTTGTCACCGGTTTCGTTTTCCAGACGTTCTAGTTGCAGCAAAAGGCATTCTTTCAAGTTGCGCGCACATATTCCTGGCGGATCAAATTTTTGGATAAGGTGAATGATCGACTCGATGTGCTCTTCCGTCGTCATAATGTTTTGGCGAAAAGCCAGGTCGTCCACAATCGCGGAATTTTCACGGCGCAGGTAACCGTCCTCGTCAATACTGCCGACGATCTGTTCTGCAATGACCGCATCCTCATCCGAAAGCGAAAGCAAACCCAACTGATCTTTCAGCGTTTCGTGAAAACTGTCTTCCACCTTGAAAGGCATACTCTGCTTTTCTTCCGCCTGACCATAATTGTCGTCGCGCGTCCTGTAGTCGCCGATTTCGTCGTCGCCTTCATGCACGTATTCGCTGATGTCGATATTTTCGTATTGCTCTTCGCTGCCGTCCATATCGTAATCGTCGTCCGTATCCGAATATTCTTCTTCTTTTTCGGCGTTGAGTTCGTCTTCGTGTGCGTCTTCGTTCATTTCCAACGCTGGGTTTTCCTCCATTTCTTCCTTCACACGTTCTTCCAGATTGGCAGTAGGAATCTGCAGCAGTTTCATCAACTGAATCTGCTGCGGTGATAATTTCTGTAATTGTTTCTGTTGTAAACTTTGACTTAAGGCCATACTGTTTCTTACTTTCTTAAAATCCTATCAGTAAATGTAGGCATTTTCTTTCGTCGCCACCAATTTTTTTACGATAAAAATATTTTTGGTCTAATTTTTGATAAAATGCAGATTTTTTGAAAAAAGATTCCATAAGGAGCGATGTTTGATCGAAGCTAACAGCAGTAAAGTTTATAGAAAAAAGCTCCCAAACAACTAGAACGCATAAGTAGCTTCTAGTTGCCAACTATTGGCTTTTCTTATAGCAGCGTTCATCCTTGTCTCCGGCACGTCTCCATTTGTGAGATAAAGTTTGTCCTTTCCATAACCCGTTTTCCAATTGTCATATTGCCATTTTACAATTGCATTAAGATGGGTGTTGAGCTTATAGCCGGCGAAGGTTTCTGTATTCCATCCGTGGCCAGTGGCTGCATGCGTAAAACTTACGGGATGGAGGAACGTTGGAATATTGTTCCAATTGGCTTCTGCCGCGTACTTTAGAAAACTGTAAGATATCGATCCCGCTACAAAAAACTTCCATGCACTCGTCCAGCTGCCGTCGACACTCAGACCCGGACCATGCCATTTCGTGCTATATGTTGTTTGTAGCGTAGGATCGTCATCGTTGAGCAAATACAAAAGTTCCTTTGCAGTAGAATAATTTGCGCCAGCTTTTATACCAAAAGTACTGTCGTCCAATAAGTGATAAAACAATCCGATATTGAGGGCACGCATATGCCCTTTGTTGCTATTGAGGAAAAGTTGGGAAGTCGCGTCAGTTCGGTTATCTCCGGCATAGTCAAAATCGGTCGCACGACCTTTGTAAATCTGAAATGTATTATAAGCAATAGCTACAGAAAGTTTTTTGGCAAACTTGTAGGTCGAGTTCAAGTAAAATCCTTTTGACTTTATCGGGTTGAAAATTATTTCGGAAAGCACATTCGGATTTTTTCCGTCGCTGTTACCCGCTATTGACCACCTAAAATCTTCCGTCTTTATTCCAACACCTGCACTAATGCTAAGATTTTGTTGAACCGTACCGGAAAAAAACTGCGCCTGTACGCCTGTCGCCAGAGAAAGGGCTACGAATAAAAATAGTACAGTCATTACTGATTTAACGAAAGAGGTGCATAAACTTAGCATAAAACGAAATCTAAATATTTTGTATATTTTTTTATGGAAACGCATCATTTATAGCACCTTATGCCATAAAATGCGGTCTGTGGAGGTGCACCAACCCAGTTTCCATAAGAGTGGGCTTCGTCCGTTCTATAATGTAAAAAGTATTTTCCCTTTTTTAGGAAAAGGGATGTGTCAACCATTTGGTTTCTGTAGGAACCTCCGGCATATTTGCATCGAAAGGCTTCCATCCTCCAAACCGTATCGCCAGCAGAATTGGCAATCCAGCCATAATCGACAAATATTTCTTTTTCCGCCGTATTATGGTCATAAAAAATCCGGCGAAGCTTTTGGTCCTGTACATAAACCAGAAAATAAATACTGTCTTTGTTCCACGCGCATTTATAAAAAGAACTTAGATCAAGGCTGTCCTTTACATAACCATATATCACGTTATTGATGACATTTTTATACATTTTACGCCAGTCGCCTACACTACCGTCAATATGAGGGGACGAAACTGCAATCATATTATCGGAAGAAGAACCAGAATCCTTTAGTAAACAGGCCTTTGGCTTGCGTATATTGTTGTCCACGTCCGAACCGCCCCAAGAGATAACCGTTTTTTGAAAATAGTTGTCGTCGTTGTCCCCAACCGACACATCCAGCCCGATGGATCGAGTGTCGGGCAATCCTGATATAAATATTTTTGTCCAAGGTATGGCAACTTCCATATAGTAATATCCAGTCTTCGTTTCCCATCGAATGTTTATCCCTTCATTTTTGAGCGCTTTGTTGTTGTTCGCCATCGAGAAATTAAAAACCTTGTAATTATAAAAAACGGAATCCTTGTTCCTGTTCGCCAAAACGATGTTTATGTCATCGCTTTTTAAATAGCGTGGGCGTGTCTCCGCAGAAAGGTCAAACAATGTTTCTCCTACTCCTTCCACTGTAATACTGTCCGCTTTTTCCATCGAAAAAGCTACGCTGTCATTGCTGTAATTGGGAGGATTGACAATAGATGCTATTAATCTTTTACGCCCGATTTTATCTTGAAAATCATAAAGCCCGCCCCTCCGTTTTTCTTTGCAGGACGGCAATAGCATTGTACTGACTATAAATATTAAAATGTTTCTTACCACCATTGTGGAGCATGGTTTTTGATGTCAAAGATGCGTTCCTGCGCTCCCTCATCCAAACACCGGAGCCAAAACAGGGTATTGCGAGGCAGCGGATAAAACACCAGCGTCTTGGAATCCGCAATTTTCTCTCCAGCGTTTTTCCAACCGTTGTCCCAATACAATAACCGGTACTTAAGTCCAACAACTATTTCGTTATCGGCACCGCTGGGATATTTCCTGTCAATGATAAGCGTATCTAATTTATCGTATCGTGGATCGAAAACATGCATTTCTCCTTTGCCCGTCAGTAAGAATGGATTTCCGGTGGATGCCATTTCCCCTTCATCATATAGGGACGGCATATATACAATCCCCCTTCCTATATTTCTAAAAACAGCTGAATTATTGTTAACATTTCCCCATTGAACGGGCTTCCAGTCAAGGTTGTTAAACACACAAAGAAAGGCTACCTTTTTATCGTCCTCGTTGTTGCCAATGGGAACTCTGACGCTCGTCGTTGGAAGATACTCCGTTGTTACATCTGCCATTCGTTCATTGCGGAAAAAGTCCGGTATGTCTTCCTGCTGTACAATATCGGATAATGGATGGGCTTGTCTGTCGTACGACCAACGCCATACTTTCGGTCTCCGGGACGCAATCGAGGCAGGCCAGGGAAATTCAAGTTTATATCCACCCGGATCTACTTCCGATCCTAAAAAAGGAACCGATCCTTTTTTCGTTACATAAGCGTTCCAGTCGTGTCCCTTGTTCCGGTTGCCCCAATAGGGCAACCCATCCATGGCCACAGGCAATCCCATGGCACGCATGGCATAAGTAGCCAGCTGAACTTCCTGAGGACATTTCCCTGACCTGATTTTTAAAAGATCACTCGCCGACAAATCAAACGGAACGTCCGTTCTTGAGACATAAAACCATTTGGCAAGATCATGGTTAATTAACAACAATACTTTTTCGGGATCGTTGCCTTTGACAGAATCCGCTATCCATTTATACTTTTCCCAAAAGGCACTCCGCCAAAGTTCCGGTGTCTCGTTTTTTAATTTATAAGGCAATATATACTTGCAGAACTCGTCAAATGTAAGGAGCCTTGCCCATGGAAACTCCCAGACCTTAAATGCTTCCTCTATATTGTTGATCAAAAAATCAGCGTCAATTACCTCAATATCGGCTTTCCTTACCATTTGCCTCCGAACAGTCGGATTTATTTGCTGTTCTATCGAGTCAAAAACTTTATCATAATCTATCGACCGATTTACGTGGATCAATGAATCCATGACACCAAAGCACTTTCGATATTCATCCACTGCCGGACCGACATAATGGTACTGAAACGGGAGGTTGGCAATCAAATAATAAGCAGCTTTTAACTTCAACTTATTGTCTGTCTTGTCATAATGATTGATTACTTTTTCTAGTTCAGAACGCTTGTTTCCTGAAAAAGTAAGTGCCACCTCCACATTATTAGGCATGCGGTTGCACGACTGAAATGCGAAAGCCGTCAAGGCACCCAATAAAAACAATCTTAAAACAGGCATACGATAAATTCCATCAATGTTTGAACCTAAATTCTTCCGTTTTTTCTTGCCCAGTTACTGCATAAATACCCTTTTGCCACCAAACGACATCGTGGGATAGGATTCAATACGATTGCTGTCTATTAAAACTAAGTGTATGATAGAATCTCGACAAACAACCGCATATATATTTTTTAAGGCGATATCATCTTGAATGATATTCCATTGTTGCTTTTGAGTTGAGGACAGTCCCTTGTATGGTATAACCGAAACTTGATTTAAGTTCAGGTTTTGCAACTCCTTTCTAAATGAGGGCAAAATAAATTCCTGCAATTTAATGCCACTACTATCGTGCGGTTTTGTCATAAACCTGTCCATTATATTTTAAGCATTCAACGAATCGTTTCTTACACTGTACAAAAAACTGTCTATTAGCGCTAGGTCTTTTTTCTGTCGGGTTGTACAACTAACGATGGCGAAAACACAAACACTACAACAGACTATGTGAACTAGTTTTAATCTTATTATCACCATAATTTACATTTTTAATTGAGTTTATCCAATCAGTATCTGTGCATGCAGCCGTGAGTCCCATCTTGAGCGTCTACATTAACTGCGCATTGCAAGAGCACATGCAACTTAAAGCAAAAAATAAGATTAATATCTTAATTTTTTCCATAAGCATACGCCCTTTGAACGATTAGATTACTTAAAGAATCTGCAAGCCCTTGCGTCCATAGACCACGCCGGTTCTTAACAATTTGATTTACGGCATCGATATCAGTAAAATAAACACCAATCGTCGCAGGTTTTTCATCTCTATTTTTAGTATTTGTCATTCGATTAAAATGTCTTGTAGGCGTATCAAACAAAAGCGAAAGTCCTG
>Ga0154006_1000046_pt1 | contig 47552 bp, 43 predicted proteins | sample TSFL090MetaG_FD_104747 | JGI IMG/M metagenome (GOLD analysis project Ga0154006, IMG submission 104747) | Attine ant fungus gardens microbial communities from Florida, USA - TSFL090 MetaG | ecosystem: Host-associated > Fungi > Mycelium > Unclassified | place: USA: Florida, Wakulla State Forest...
CATTCCACCGGAAACAACGCTGGCAAACTGCATCCAGACTTTTTTCTTGGAACCGCTCGTCGCGTCCAGATTCATCAGCATAATGACAAACAGAAACAAAACCATGATCGCGCCAGCATACACAATGATATTGACAATCGCCAAAAACTGCGCGTTCAATAATATATAATGTCCCGAAATGGCAAAAAACAAGCTAATCAGCCACAGGACACTGTAGACAGGATTTTTGCACAGGATTACCATAATCCCGCTCAACAATGCAATCGCACTCAATACCCAAAAAATTATCGCAGCTGCACTCATGATCTTATTGCTAAAACTGTTTTCGACTTTGCTTGATGATTAATTTAAATGCTCCTCTCCTTTTGCCTTGGCGTATTCCGCTTTGTCCGTAACCGGATTGGGTATCAACAGATCCTTTTTTCCGTACACAAACGTTTTGCGCGCATAGTTCGCAGGAGCGAATGTTTCGGAAAGGTAAATCGCGTCCTTGGGGCAAGCTTCTTCGCACAATCCACAGAAAATACAACGCAGCATATTGATTTCATATTTGGCGGCGTATTTTTCTTCCCGGTATAAGTTTTCTTCTCCCGGCAATCTTTCTGCGGCTTCCATCGTAATTGCTTCCGCTGGACAAGACACCGCACACAAACCGCACGCCGTGCAACGTTCGCGTCCTTCTTCGTCCCGGTTCAAAACATGCAACCCACGAAAAACAGGGCTAAAAGGCCTTTTCTGTTCGGGGTAACTGAACGTCACTTTCTTTTTGAAAAAGTGCTTCATCGTAATCCCCATGCCTTTCAATATGGGCAGATACAACCTTTCGGAAACCGTCATCGGGCTTCTGTCTACTTGCTGCGCTCTATTGGTTAATGATTGCATATTTTTTATTTAGGATTTGCGATAATAAGAATTTTGAATTCCTTATATTGACAAATTAATTTTCTATTTTGAACCGTCTTCCATTGTTGGTCGCTGACCAACAACGGCGAAAAATGCCACAATACCAGTACCTTTTTATTTTTTCAGCCAAAGAACCACTGCGGCAGTTACCAACATATTGACCAATGCCAACGGCAGTAATTTTTTCCAACCCAAATCCATCAGTTGGTCATAGCGAAAACGCGGTACCGTCCAACGAACCCACATGAACAAAAAGATAAAAAATACCACTTTTGCCATCAATGCGACCATACCCAAAATCGCCGCCGTATTGGGATTCAGCGTGCTTTCGTCCAAAAAAGGAATATCATAACCACCGAAATACAAAGTCGCAATAACCGCGCTGCTGATGAACATATTGATATATTCCGCAAAAAGATAAAAACCAAGTTTCATCGAAGAATACTCTTGATGATAACCCATGTTCAGTTCGTTTTCCGCTTCCGAAAGGTCAAACGGCGTACGGTTACATTCCGCAAAAGCGCAGATCAGGAAAATGAGAAAACCCAACGGTTGGTACACAATATTCCACAAATGTCCCGCACTCATCTGCTGGTCGACAATATCTTTCAAACTCAAAGAACCGCTCAACATAATCAACGTGATCAGTGTGATTCCCATCGCCAATTCGTAACTAATTACTTGCGAAGCGCCGCGCAGCGCCGCCAACAACGAAAATTTATTGTTGGAAGCCCAACCGCCGATCATAATTCCGTAAACACCCATTCCAACAACACCAAACACATACAAAATCCCAATATTGACGTTGGCAATCTGAAGCGGAATTATTCGTCCACCAATTTCAATGTGATCCCCCCAAGGAATAACCGCACTCGTCATCAACGCCGCGCTCATCGCCAATGCCGGCCCCAATATAAACAGCAACTTGTTCGCAGAATTGGGAATCACCTCTTCCTTAAAAAAGAACTTAGCGCCGTCGGCCAACGGTTGCAGCAGCCCAAACGGTCCCGCGCGGTTCGGACCTTTACGATCCTGAATAAACGCAGCCACTTTTCGCTCTGCATAAGTAGAATACAGCGCGACCAGCAAACTGCCGAGTACGACGACCGCAATCAGCACCAGTTTTTCAACGACCAAAACCCAGTCTATAAATAAAAGCGTCATTGGTTATAAATGGATTATGTTTTATTCTATTTAGGTAAAATGGGCGACTCCTTAAAATCATCGGAATGCGCCGGGCCTTCAATTTTGCTCAAATCCCGACCAGGTTCGTTCACTTCGCTCACATCGTGAATATCCATCAAAAGTCGAGGATCACGCCCCATTACTTCGGGCAAAGTTTCCTGTGGTTTAGTCGTACCGACACCACCTTGATAATGCCCTTGTGCAATAACGGAATGTCGGTCTATTTTGCGTGGACCTTCAATAACCCAGTCACTCGCATGTTTTTTCTCAAAACGGCATTCGTTACATATCCATTCCTCGACTTCGCCCCATTTGTCTTTTCTTGCCGTCACGCGAAAAACTTCGTCGCCGCGATTCCACAGTGTCACTTTCCCACTACAAGTAGGGCAATCTCTGTGGGCATCCATCGGTTTCAAAAACCAAACACGATTTTTGAAGCGGAAAGTTTTGTCTGTCAACGCTCCAACAGGACAAACGTCAATAACGTTTCCTATGAATTCATTGTCCAGATTTTTCTCGATAAAAGTCGCAATCTCCGCATGTTCACCCCTGTCCAATACACCGTGGCAACGTTTGTCTGTCAACTGGTTCGCCGTAAATACGCAGCGGTAACACAATATGCAGCGGTTCATGTGCAACTGAATATACGGACCGAGATCATGTTTTTCGAATGTACGGCGTTCAAATTCGTAACGCGTACCAGCCTTGCCGTGTCCATATCCCAAATCCTGCAAATTGCACTCCCCTGCCTGGTCACAAACAGGACAATCCAACGGATGATTGATCAATAGAAATTCGACGACTCCGGCACGTCCGTCTTTTACTTTTTCGGAGGTTATGTTTTTGACTTCCATGCCGTCCATAACACTAGTACGACAGCTAGCGACAAGTTTGGGCATGGGACGCGGATCTTTTTCGGAACCTTTGCTGACCTCGACCAAACAAGTACGACATTTACCACCGCTTCCTTCCAATTTGCTGTAATAGCACATCGCGGGAGGCGTCACGTCGCCGCCAATTTTACGCGCCGCTTCCAATATAGTCGTCCCCAAAGGAACTTCTATCGTGATATTGTCTATCGTTACTTTTATGTTAGGAACGTCTGCCATTCTATTTAAGTCAAAAATTAAAAGTCAAAAACAAAAAGTATCGCTACTGTTTATTCGTATTGTTCTTCTTTAATGTCAATATGAAACTTGCTGATATTTTGGAAATCTCGTCGCACTCGATCAATAATCTTTTCAAAGCCGCCTCATCTATTGCAAAGCCATCGCGCAATAAGCAAATCCAATACTTCGTTTCATTCGCCGATGTTAATGCGATTTCGTAAAACCTTTTGAACTCCGCACTCGAAGAACTATTTTTTGCTTCCACAACATTCGCACCAACTGATGTCACCGAACGCATCAACTGCTTAACTACCACAAATCAAAAAACCACCCCATTTCAAACTACGTAGAAACTGAATAATTTCAACAGAAAAAATAGCATCTATGTTTTATTTCAGCACTCACACTTTTAGGTTTTGCCTTTTTGCTTTTGGGTTATCCTGCCACAATCTCTCTCGCATCCGCATAATGAGCCAAACCAAAATTCCTTGTCTGTGATTCGTCTGGATTGTCGACATGCCATTCAAACTCGTCGCGGAAATGCCGTATCGCCGCAGCAACAGGCCAAGCGGCCGCATCTCCCAACGGGCAAATCGTATTACCCTCAATCCGACGCTGTACATCCCAAAGCAAATCAATATCTTCTTTTTTACCTTTTCCGTATTCAATATTTTTCAAAATGCGATACATCCAGCCCGTACCTTCACGGCAGGGACTGCACTGACCGCAACTTTCGTGCATGTAAAAACGCGCCAACGTCATCGTATGGCGAACGACGCATTGATCTTCGTCGAACACGATAAATCCACCCGAACCCAACATTGAACCCGTCTGAAATCCACCGTCGGAAAGGCTTTCGTAGTTCATAAAGCGCGTTTCGCCCTTGGCCGTTTTCAACAATAAATTAGTAGGCAGAATTGGAACAGACGAACCGCCCGGAATACAGGCTTTCAGTCTTTTTCCGTTGGGAATGCCACCGCACCAATCTTCGCTCATAATGAACTCTTCGACCGAAAGGTCAAATGGAATTTCGTAAACGCCAGGTTTGTTTATATTGCCGCAAGCGGAAATCAGTTTTGTACCCGTGCTTCTGCCAACACCGATCTTTCCGTATTCCTCGCCGCCCATATTGAGAATGGGAACGACCGTTGCAATGGTTTCGACATTGTTGACAACCGTTGGTCTTTTCCACAAACCTTGAACCGCAGGAAACGGCGGCTTGATACGCGGATTGCCACGTTTGCCTTCCAAAGATTCAATCAATGCGGTTTCTTCGCCACAGATATAAGCACCTGCACCGCGGTGCACGTATATTTCGCAGTCAAAACCAGATCCCAATATATTTTTTCCCAACCAACCGTTTGCTTTCGCTTCCGCAATTGCCTGTTCCAATATATCCGGAATCCAAGCATATTCGCCACGGATATAAATATAACTTGTATTGGAGCCAAGCGCATAACTCGAAACGATCATTCCCTCGATAAGCAAATGCGGCAAAAACTCCATCAAATAACGGTCCTTGAAAGTTCCGGGTTCGCTTTCGTCGGCATTACAGACCAAATGACGCGGAACGCCTTCAGGCTTGGCGATGAAACTCCACTTCATTCCAGTAGGAAAACCAGCACCGCCGCGACCACGCAAGCCGCTTTTTTTGACTTCCTCGACGACGTCTTCGGGAGCCATTTTCAGTGCTTTTTCCACGCTACGATAACCACCGTGTTTTCGGTACGTTTCGTAATAGCGGATACCTTCTATTTTATCGTTTTCCAGTAAAAGTTTCATCCTATACAAGCTACTAAAAGTACTTTTTATAATTAGGGACGCTGCTGTGTTTTCTTGTAAAAAAAGTATTCAATCGAAATTTAAAAACATAACAAGCGTCGGCACTTCATTCAATCGTTTTGTTGGTTGTCTACAACCAACTATCATCCTAGCAACATTCCGTCAATCCCCGTTTTCAATGGACTTCGCAACATTTCGTTGCAATATGGCTCTCGAAGTCTATTAATTTAACATCCAAACAAATATAATGGAATCCATTGACAATCACTACTATAAAACTTTAAAATTTGACGATTTTTTTTATAGTGTAAATAGTTGCGAAACCTTTAGTTTTCAAGCACAGCAGCGCTTGCTCGGCACTCAGCAATAATAGCATCTACTTTTTCTTTTGTTAGATGTTCCTTGTAAAATTTTCCGAGCTGCATCATCGGCGCATAACCGCAGGCCCCTAAGCACTCCGCAGGTTTCAAGGTAAACAAACCATCCGCCGTCGTCTCTCCTGCTTTGATTCCCAATATTTCCGTGATATATTGGATGATGCCGTCGCAACCATTTAACATGCAAGGTCCCGTTTGACAAACTTCCAATACGTATTTGCCCACCGGTTTTGTATTGAGCATCGAGTAAAAAGTAGCGACTTCGTACACTTCAATAGGTTCCAACTGCAACAGCTGCGCGACATAATCCATCACCGGAACATCGAGCCAACCGCCAAAAGTATTCTGCGCCAAATGCAGCAACGGAATCAATGCGCTTTTTTGTTTCCCTTCCGGGTAACGCGCAATTATTTCGTTTGCCTTTTCTAATTCTTTTCCTGAAAACTGAATCATTTCGAATTTAATGATTTGAAAAAATACGAATTATTTTCCTGTTATTTAAGCGTCCAATTCGCCCGCAATCACGTTCAAACTACTCAATACGATAATCGCGTCGCTCAGCATCGAACCTTGTATCAATTCGGCATAACCTTGATAGTAAATAAAACACGGCCTGCGAAAATGCAGTCGGTAAGGCGTGCGCCCACCGTCGCTGATTAAATAGTATCCCAATTCCCCATTTGCACCTTCGACGCTGTGATAAACTTCACCTTTGGGGATATTGGTTTCGCCCATCACGATTTTGAAGTGGTAGATGAGCGCTTCCATTTTAGTATATACGTCCTGCTTTTTAGGCAAATAATAATCGGGAATATCGGCGTGGTAAATTTCGGATTCCGCGCCTTTGAATTCCTGTATTTTTTTGTAGGCTTGATTGATAATTTCAATGGATTGCCACATTTCACCGTTGCGCACCAAATAGCGGTCATAGCAATCGCCCGTCGTGCCAACCGGAACCGTAAAATCAAAATCTTCATAACTACTATACGGCGTATGCACGCGCACATCATAGTCCACGCCTGCCGCACGAAGATTTGGTCCCGTAAAGCCATAACTCAACGCGCGCTCCGCATCGATAGGACCTGCACCAATCGTACGTTCCATAAAAATCCTATTGCGCGTCAACAGGTTTTCAAATTCGCGCAATACGCGTGGATATTCGTCCAGAAATTTTTCGAGCTTGACCCAAGCTGTATTGGAAAAATTTCTTTCAAAACCGCCGATACGCCCAATATTGGTCGTCAGTCGCGAACCGCAAATCTCCTCGTAGATTTCGTAAATCAATTCGCGGTATTGCATGATATAGGTGAACGCTGTCAACGCACCTGTATCGACACCGACAATGGAATTGCAAATCAAATGGTCGGCAATACGCGCCAGCTCCATGATGATCACGCGCATATAGTCCACGCGCTTCGGCGTCTGCACGTGCAGCAGTTTTTCGCAGGTCATGTGCCAGCCCATATTGTTGATCGGGCTGCTGCAATAGTTCAGGCGATCGGTAATCGGCGTAATCTGGTACAGCGGTCTACGTTCCGCCAATTTTTCAAATGCGCGGTGGATATAACCAACGGTCTGTTCGGACGAAACAACGCGCTCGCCGTCCATTTCCAATATGTTTTGGAACACGCCGTGCGTCGCAGGGTGCGTGGGACCGAGGTTGAGCGTCGAGGTTTTCTTTTCGAGCGAATCCTCCGGAAGTTTAATATGGTGTTCAGCTACCATGAATTCTGTTTGTTTTTAAGAGAAAAAGAAAATAGCTTTTGAAAACTATCCACGTCCAAACATCGCATCGTCCTTGTCAATACGCGTCTGGTCTTCCAGCGGAAATTCTTTTCTCAACGGGAAATAGTTCATTTCTTCCACGTTCATGATCCGAATGAGATTGGGATGTCCGACAAAATTGACCCCGAAAAAGTCGTATGCTTCGCGTTCCAACCAATTGGCGCACGCATACAACGCACTTGCCGTGAAAACATCCGGCTGATTTACGTCCGTGAACACTTTGAAACGCAAGCGCACATTATCTACCAGATTATGCAAATGATAAACCACAGCCAGTTCCCGACCGACATTTTCGGGATAATGCACGACCGTCAAATCCGTCAGAAAACGAAATCTCAGTTCAGGATCGTCGTACAAAAACTGCAACATTTTGATATTGTTATTTTTCTCCGTTTCAAACGTGAGCATACCGTACGGTTCTTCAAAATTGACAACCAGATCCCCGAACTTTTCTTCCAGCTTTTTTTGTATAAATGCGTTGTCCATCAGAACAATTTGAAAATGTATTGGTTTGAAAATCAGCTCGTACAAACCACCTCAAAATACTATTCGATCCCGTAACTCTGCAACAGTTCTTTGTATTCCGGACTATTGCGTCGGCGTAGACTTTCTTTTCCCACCAAATCCTGAATGCGCATAAATCCGTCGATAATCGCTTCCGGACGCGGCGGACATCCTGGCACATATACGTCCACGGGAATTATCTGGTCAATACCTTGCAATACAGAATAAGTGTCGAAAATGCCACCCGAACAAGCACAGGCTCCTACCGACAAAACCCAGCGCGGTTCGGACATTTGCAAATAAACTTGTTTCAATACAGGTCCCATTTTTTTGGAAATTGTTCCCATGACCATCAACAAATCGCATTGACGCGGCGTAAACGCCAAACGTTCCGCGCCGAATCGCGCCAAATCATAATTGGCCGCCATCGTCGCCATGAACTCAATACCGCAACAAGACGTTGCAAATGGCAATGGCCAAATCGAATATTTTCTGCCAAGCGCGATGACGCTTTCCAGATTGGTGGCATAATAGCCATCACCACCGCTCCCTTCGGGAGCCGTGATCAGCGCAATATTATCGTTAATATCTGCCTGCTTGGAATGCGTATTAAATCTCACAGGACGTGACATAGCAAAATCGTTTTATACTTATGTTTTAATCGAAGTAAGCCTCAGCGAATCTTAATAAATGGCCATTTCGGCCTCAAACAAATATACCATCCTAACGTCAAAAAACCTCATCCAATACGTTAAAATAGTTTTTTAAAAAAATTAGGAAACAAATAGTCTTTAATCTTCCCACATCAACGCCTTTTTCTTGACAATATAAAAAAAACCAACCAAGAAAAGTGCGACAAACAACAATACTTCTCCAAATCCTGACCAGCCCAACGACCTAAAATTGACCGCGTACGGATAAAAGAAAATAACTTCCACATCAAACAACACAAACAATATCGCCACCAAAAAATACTTGACGGACAAAGGTTCGCGCGCGTCACCATGACTGGGGATACCGCTGGCAAAGGTTTCCAGCTTTTGTTTGGATCGGCGTTTCGGTCCCAAAAAATTGGAAACGAGCAATGTGCTCCCCACAAAACCAACGGCAAATATCAGCTGTACAATAATCGGCAAATAACCTTTCGTCGTATTGGCTGCATCAGTCGTCGCTACATTCAAGACACTCGTTAGTACATTCATATATGGCATTTAATGGATGACCTTACAAATATAAGCACTCGGGGCAAATGAAAAAGAATTCTTTTGAGTATGTTCAAGGTAATATTATCTTGTTACTTTCCATCGAAGGAAAGTAACAGCCAAAACAATACTATTAGCTCTAGATATTTTTATCACATTTGCTTCATTTTTCAACTTCAATATAACAAACGCGCCAAAGCCGCAATCGTCCTATAAGAAGGCTTTGCCGTAAAAATACCACTATCTCCACCCTCACGCACGCCTCTTAAAAAGAGATATATCACACCACCAAACTGCTTTTCGTAATTAAAATAAGGCAATCGAGATTCCAGCATTTTCTTTACCGCAACGATGTACAGCAAATATTGCAGATGATAATTGTTTTCCGTCATCGCTTTGAACACGCCATCTTTATTATAGTCGTCAAGCCTAAATCCCAAATAATTGGACTTCCAGTCCAATATATAGTATCGTCCGTCATGTTCAAAAAACAAATCGATTTTACCGTTCATAAGTCCTTGCAAAGACGTGCTTTCAAAAGAGCGAACCTGCACCGGATATTGTTCTTTTACAATATGCGGCAATTTATAGTAGTCAAAATCTTTTATAGGAAAATCAAATTCCAGTTCGGACAATCGTTTATAGTTTGGAATCTGGTTCAGTTTAAAAACTTGATCGTCAACCACAATATCTGTATGCAGTATATGTTGCAGAAAAGCAAGCATATTGGGCAATAGCGTTTCCGAATCGCTTGACAGATAACGTTGCAACTTTTTCCGCACAATCTCCTCATGCCTCTTATCGGAAGTAAAATCAACTTCTTCCAATATATCATGCAGCAGGTTGCCACTCGCCGCACCAAACTTTAATTGATCAAAAACAAAACTATCATACGCATCTTTAAATAGCTTGGTCCGTTCTTTCGGAACACTGTCTCCATGAAACGAAAGTCCTGTAAAGCTTAGCTTGTGCCAGTTTTTTTCTCTTAGTTCAAAATGCTCGGCTTCTAATGGATAACTTATAGTCGATTCTTTTTTGCCTATATAATTATTGTCCAAAAAAGTCAAGAATGTAGCATCGACTATAATATCGCTATTGAACGCACTATAAAACGCCGCCAAACTAGAATTCTTTTCCCGTTTGGAATGCAACACATAAAACTTAAACGCAGCCCTTGTAATAGCCACATATAACAGTCTTCTATTTTCGCGTTCTTGCTCTATTTTATAGTCTTGTTTTTCAGTTTTGGAAAGTAAAAGAGCATCTTTGGTTACATATTGTGCAGTCGCTTTATCATAAAACTGAACGAATGTCCTATTGGGCGTAATACTACTATTCAAATCCAGAAACGGCGCAAGCACTATATTATATTCCAAACCTTTGGATTTGTGGATCGTGATAATCTTTACCGCATTTTCGTCACTTTCCATGCGCAGTTCGTACTCATCGCCCGTATGTTCGAGACCGTCAATACTACGTTGCAACCAAGCTATCAATTCATCGGGAGAATAGTTTTTCTTTTTCTCCATTTGGTTTAATAGTTCCGTCACGTGAAAAAAATTGGTGAGTTTTCGTTCGCCATCAGTTTGCTGCGTCCATTTATTTTCAATACCGAAAACAGACGCAAACCTGATCAGCATAGGATATACGCCGTCTTTCGTCCATATAGTACTGAGTTCTTGAAAAATATCCAATACTTTATTGTCGTCGATCCGTAACAATTGTCTATAGTCAAAACCAACAATATCCGCCATCAAGAAACGGTTGATTTTGGATAAACTCGGTGTCAATACAGCGTGCAGCAAATACAATATATCCAACGCTTCGTCGGAGGTCAATACTTTTTCTTCGTTGATGACGACGGACGGAATATTGCGAACAGACAATGCTTTTTTGACTTGCATAGCCTGCTGATTGGTACGCACCACAATTCCAATATCGGAAGGAACGACAGCTCGATTTTTCAGGCTATAGTTTTCGTCCGTCAAAAGCTGTAAGCTAATATTGGCAACAGTTTCAACAATGGCATCTTTATTAGGCAGATTATCAATCAAGGTCATTCCTGCGCAGGCTTCACTATTATATAGTAACGCGCCTTTCGTTGAATTTTCGGGTGCTTCGACAGGAATATAGTCAATACGTTCCGGTTCATTTTGATAGTAAAAAGTATCAAAATCATTTTTCGGTTTGAAAAAAGCATTCATCGCGTCTATCGCAACAGCAGACGAACGATAATTAACGTTCATCTGATAAACTTGGCGAACGTTTTCACGCGCCTTGAAATACGTCAGCATATCCGCCTTGCGCCAACCGTAAATACTTTGTTTGGGATCGCCTATCAAAAACAAAATCCCTTTGTCCACAAAGGTTTCAAAGAAAATTTCATATTGTTTTTTGTCCGTATCCTGAAACTCGTCGACAAAAACGGCTTTGTATTTTTCGTTGAGTTTTTCTTTCAAACGGTCAGCAGCAATACCATTGACGGCGATATGCAATTTATCAATCAACTCGTCGTACGTTACGTAATTATTGACGGACAAAAACTGCCTATAACTTTTTGTAATTTCCTGTATGGCTAGATTGTTGATCGTTACGAAAAACAACTGCTGTTTATAGTTTTCGACCTTATCATATTGGGCTATAAAATTATCCAATAGTATAGTCAGCGATTCGGGTAATATCGTTTTTATTTTAGAGGTATCCGAACTATACACCGCTGCAAACGCAGCAATATCGCCCAATACGTTCAAATATTTTTCTTTGGATTTCTTTACGGCGGCACTTTTTTCAATACATTCCCGAACGGAAAGCTCTTCCAACACTATATTGATTTCGTCGATTGCTTCATTTTTTTCATGCTCGATCTGCGCGTCAATATCAATCCACAATTGATTAAAATCCGTTATACTGTAATCTTTTTCACTATCATAAAAACTATAGGATTTTCCGTCCAAGTGACAACGGACGACATCTTTAATATCTTTTCTTTTCCTTTCCAGGTCAAGTTCTCGCAAGATGGAAGACGCTAACGTCGTGATATTTTTTCGCCAAAATTTGTTGAGCTCTATATCCAATAGTTTGTCCGTTTCAGTGTATAGTTCTACGCCAAACAATTGGTTCGTTTCTATTGCAAACTCGTTGAGCGTGGATTGACAAAAACTATGAATCGTCAATATATTGGCTTCGTCCAACAGCAAAAGATTGTCTCTTAGAACTTGCTGAACTTCATTGGAACTAGGTGCATTTTGTATAGCAAGATCTACGATCGTTGCAATCATTGGATTTTCGGAACATACAGCCGATTTTTCTTCCTCCGATTGAGTCACGTATCGCTCAGCAATATAAATGTATTTTCGGATACGGCTTTCCAACTCAGCAACCGCGGCGGTCGTAAAAGTCACCATCAAAATCTGGTTGATATAAATAGTGTCCTTTTCCACAGTATTGGACGGAAGATATTGGCGCAGTATCAACCGCAAAGCCAATATAGCAATCGAAAAAGTCTTTCCCGTACCGGCGCTCGCTTCTATCAGGTTACTACCTTCCAGCGGCACGGTCAATACATCAAAATCGGCAACAACGGTTTTCTTTTCCATACGATGGATTCAAATATAAAAAGAACTTATTGAATCATGGGAATATAAACTTTCTTATAGTTGCAGGTGATAACACCAACATCATAATGTAATGACATCGCCTTATGTGGTTTACATAGATTGAACAAGTACAGAATGAAAAAGAGGCTGCAAAAGCAACCTCTTCTATTTTTAAAATATTTTTTAGTCAAAACGACTATTCTTCTTCCGGATATTTTTCCGCCATTTCGATATCGCCTTTTGTCGGCAACAAAATCTGACGTAAATAAGAGTTGTTGGCAAAGAAACTGATCAACCAGTTGTTGAAAATCACCAATCTGTTTCTCCATGTGTACACCAAAGACAAATGCACCAACATCCAGGTCAACCATGCAAACGGCCCTGTAAAGCTCATGAAAGGCAAGTCCACCACAGCTTTCCATTTACCGACCGTCGCCATTGTACCTGGGCTTCGGTAAACGAATTTTTTGGGTTCTCTACCGGCTGCAACCGCCGCTAATACATTTGCCAAATTAGCACCTTGTTTCATCGCAACGTTACCCAATTGAGCGTAGCCGCGTGGGTTCGAGTCCGTAACCATCGACGAAATATCACCGATCGCATACACGCCGTCCAACCCTGTTACTTGGTGACATTCGTCGACCGCGATACGCGCGCCGCGCTGTACCACTTCTTTCGGAATACCGTTGGGGACATTACCGATAACGCCCGCAGACCAAACGACCAGATTGGTTTTGATCGTCATGCCGTCTTTTAAAGACAAAGTGCGACCGTCGTAATCCGTCACCATTCTTTCGGTCAATACATTGACACCCAAATCTTCCAAATATTTGCGCGAATACTTACGCGCTTTTTCGCTCATTGGCCCCAATACGAAAGGCGTACCTTCGATGATGGTAATTTTGATTCTGGAAAAATCGTGGTCTGGATATTCTTTAGGTAAGATTTTGCTTTTCAGTTCCGCAATCGCACCAGCCGTTTCCACACCTGTAGGTCCGGCACCGACGATGACGATGTTTTCGTACAATTCTTTGTCCTCTGGAGACGCGTAGTAGATTTCTTCCAAGTTGAGCAGAATTCTGTTTCTCAAGGCACTTGCCTGAGGCGTACTCTTCATGCCGTAGGAATATTTCGCTACGTTGGCATTTCCAAAGTAGTTGTTGGTACAGCCTGTCGCGATTACCAAGTAATCGTAACCGACCTGCTGGCTGTTTTCCAAAGTAACTTGCTTAGCGTTGACATCGACATTGGCCACTTTCCCTAACCTGAAATGGAAATTGCGGTTGTCGCCAAAAAGTTTGCGCAACGCCGTGGAAATAGTGGAAGGTCCTAACCTACCCGAAGCAACCTGATAAAAAAGGGGCTGAAACTGATGATAGTTGTGTGCATCGATCAGTGTGACATCAAAATCTTTTTTGATAAGTTTTTTTACCAATGCGACACCGGCAAAACCACCTCCAATAATAACGACTTTTTTAGCACCTGTTTGACTTGCCATATATATTGTTTTTTACTGCAGGCAAAACTCCAGGTAAACGAGGGTTGGAGCCGCCTTGCAATCTACGTGTAAAGCTGGCGGCAAAGGTACAGAATTACTATTGAATCCTTAAAATTTTTAATCGTATATTTAACAAACGTTCGTTTTATTGATTAATATCTAAATAACCCGTTTCTTTTTCTTTTTCACCATAGAAAATACGGTAGCGGTAACGCCCTTTTTTGAGGAACGAACCTCTGTCCAATATCAACTGCTCATCGTCAAATTTCTTGATGGAAAAAAGCACTCGGCTGCCGTCCAAAGTATAAATTTCCATGCGGTAATTGTAAACGTCCGGCGTCTGCAAATGCACGACCATATTGCCCGAAACGTTTTTGGAAACCATCGCGCCGCCGACTGCAACGGGATTGGGATTGACCATTCCCGTACTCGCGATATTGGAACCGTCGGTAGCTATCGCCACCGCACCTTCAGGTTGGCGTGCCGTCGTAAAGTAATACGCGCCGCCGTTCAACATATAAAATATACGGTAAAACACACGGCCCGCCGGTACGCTGCGATCCGTAAATCCGTTCGTAGGCAATTCAGGTGCAGGCGTCGAAAACACGGTTTTGAAATTAGTGAGGCTGTCCGAAGAACGCTGCACGTTCAACTGAATACATTCGTCGCCGAAGTTGTTGACCCAACTGATCGAAACACTGTTCTGCGAACCTCTGTGAACGAAAAAATCAGGCAAAGGTTTTTGCTGTGCCCATACTGCGGAAACGGAGAAACTCAGAAAAAATATCAAAAACCACTTTTGGTACATAAACTATATTGAATACTGGAATAAAACGTATTGGGCAAATATAATTGTGTTTTCCCGCAATGCGATGTTAATAAGCAGAAAGTAAAAATTAGGGACAAAAACAGCAAACATTTTCGTTTTCCGCAAAATTTAAGATTCACATAACGCCTTTTGTCAAAAAGGAACGATACTATTGCCTTTTTAAAAATCAAGCCGAAATGAAGGATAACTACAGCAGATTTACCGACAAAGTACAGGATTATATTAAATACAGACCGCAATATCCCGAACAGGTTTTTGCGTTTATCGAAAAACAGTTTGGTATTGACAACCGCGGCATCGTCGCGGATATTGGTTCGGGTACTGGCATTTCAACCGAACCTTTTCTGAAAAAAGGCTATGCCGTTTACGGCGTGGAACCCAATGCCGAAATGCGCGACGCAGCAAAAGAACTTTTGCAGGATTACCCCAATTTTAAAAGTATTGACGGCACAGCCGAAAACACCACCTTGGATTCCAGCTCGGTCGATTTGGTGTATTGCGGACAATCGTTTCATTGGTTTGACATGGAAGTTTGCAAAAAAGAATTTCAAAGAATATTGAAAGAGAACGGCAATGTAGCCTTGGTCTGGAACGAACGCGATCCCGACGCGCCGCTGATTCAGGAATACGAAAAAATACTGTTCGACCTCATTCCCGAATATACCTACGTGCATCACCGCGACATGGACAAAGACGCGCTGGCACCTTTTTACGCGCCGAAAGAAATACAGGTGTACATTGTGAACAATCCGCAATATTATACTTTGGACGAGATGAAAGGCAGACTCCGCTCCTCTTCTTTCGCTCCCAAAGGCGGCAAAGAACTCGACAAAGTGCTATTGGCGATCGAACAACTTTTTGCTAAATACGAAAAAGACGACGTAGTGGAGTTTAGTTACAAGACGATGGTTTATTATGCGTAAACGAACTCCGTCAATAGAATTAAGGAATCTAAAAAAAACAATAATCGTCATTTCGAGCGGTGCGAGAAATATCTCCTAGAAATATAAAGTGGTTCGCGTATTGGGAGCTTCCTCCCGCTGGTCGAAATGACGAGGAGGATTCCCCAAAAACAATTTATATAATCCACATAAAACAAGAAAGCGTAACAGTCTGCTAAACAATTACGCTTTTTTGTTTTTCAATATCAGTTGTCGTTGGTGGAAAGGTTGATGAACGGGAAGCGGTTTCGGAACAAATCTTTCCGTAAGCGCGTCGATCAATTTGCCGCCGCCGTTGTTGATGATTCGGTCAAAAATGATTGCCGTCGCATGAGCATCGCCGCCGGCGCGGTGACGATTGACAAGATCAATTTCCATCGTTTTGCAAAGATAATCCAAACCGTAACGCTCAAAAGACGGAAAAGCCTTTCGCGTCAGTTTTAACGTGCACAGTTTGTGCGCCTGAAAATTAATCCCCTGCTTCATGAAGAAATGCTGCAAAAAAGGATAATCGAAGTTTACGTTATGAGCGACAAACACACGACCGTCCAATATTTTATATATTTCGTCAGCAACGTCGCCAAAAGCCGGAGCAGTAGAAACCATTTCATTGCTAATATTTGTCAGATGCGCAACATATGGCGGAATGGGCATTCCCGGATTGACCAATGTTTCGTATTTCCCTTCGATCTTTTTTCCGTCGTGCAATACAATCGCTATTTCCGTAATACCGTTACTACTAGCGGGGCTGCCCGTCGTCTCCAAATCAACTATTGCAAATCTTTTGTTCTCAGCCACTTCTGTTATTGTTACTTAAATTGTGTGTAGCCCATCCAACGCTCGAAAAAAAGCAGTAGGCTATTTGTAAAGTTACAGATTGTTTTCTATCTTTACAAGACAAAAGCACCTCTTATGCGAAAAATATTGGTGGGAATGGCTATCGCCAGCAGTTTGGCTTCATGTCAATACGTCGGCCAGACAATCGATGCGGTAAAAACGAACGTCAAAAATTCGTTGGGAATGCCGAACCTGTTTCCGTCCGTCGACTTGAAACAAAATATCGAAGACAAAAAACAAAACGACCTGACACATCCTTTTTCCTTGTCCGGCTTTTTCAAACAAAAATTCGACTTGTAATTTTTTCAAAATATTCTTTTTAAAAACCACTTTGTCCAATATAGTACAAAGTGGTTTTTATTTTCCCCGAAAGGTGCGCGCTGTAATTCTTCAGAGAAAAGTAAAGCTGCGCCATTGTTGGTCGCCGACCAACAACCAATATAGTTCTTCAACAATAACATATATCGCGAACCATTTTTATTCTGTTTAATTCCAAAACTTATTTACCCTAAATTTGCACTCCTTAAAAGTGATACAATCCAATGGAACTAAGCAAAAATTATATTCCCGAATCTACTGAGCAGCAATGGAACAAAACCTGGGCCGAAAAAGGCTATTTTCATAGCAAACCGGATGCGCGTCCGGCATTTACGGTCGTGATTCCACCACCCAACGTCACCGGCGTTTTGCACATGGGGCACACGCTCAACGAAACCGTGCAGGACATTCTCGTCCGTCGCGCGCGTATGTCGGGTTTTAATGCTTGCTGGGTTCCCGGAAGCGACCACGCGTCCATTGCGACGGAAGCAAAAGTCGTTCAGATGCTGAAAGAACGCGGCATTGACAAAAACACGCTTTCGCGCCCCGAGTTCTTGAAATATGCTTTTGAATGGAAAGAAAAATACGGTGGCATCATTTACAACCAGATCGAGCGTTTGGGCTGTAGCGTCGATTGGAATCGCGTGACATTTACCATGGACGACCACTATTACAAAGCGGTCATCAAGGTTTTTGTGGATTTGTACAATAAAGGTTTGGTGTACCGCGGCGCGCGCATGATCAACTGGGATCCGGTTGCACAAACGGCGTTGAGCGACGAAGAGGTCGAGTACAAAGATGGACAAGGAAAATTGTACTATGTCCAATATACGGTGGCAAACGGTATTACCGCGCCCGACGGCAAAAACTATATTGTCGTGGCGACGCAACGTCCCGAAACCATCATGGGTGATGCGGCAATATGCATCAATCCCAACGACGAACGCTACCAATGGCTGAAAGGACAGAAAGTAATTGTTCCGATGGTAAACCGCGAAATTCCCGTTATTGAGGACGAATACGTTGATATTGAATTTGGGACAGGCTGTCTGAAAGTGACGCCGGCACACGACATTAATGACTACAATCTGGGGTTGAAACATAATCTTCCGGTTATTGACATATTGAATGCGGACGGAACAATCAGCGCAGCAGCGGAAGTTTTCGTAGGAATGGAACGTTTTGCGGCGCGTAAAGCAGTTGTCGCGCAGTTGCAATCCGAAAACAAACTGGAAAAAGAAGAAATTTACACGACGCGTATTGGTTATTCGCAAAGAACCAGTGCCGTCGCCGAACCGCGCATTTCGACGCAATGGTTTGTCAAAATGAAAGATTTGGCAACGCCGGCTTTGGATGCGGTTGTCAACAGCGACATCAAAATACATCCCGGCGACAAGTTTTTGGCGACTTACAAATATTGGCTGGAAAACGTAAAAGACTGGTGTATCAGCCGCCAACTTTGGTGGGGACAGCAGATTCCGGCTTATTACGATAAAGACGGAAAACTGTACGTTGCAGAAAGTAAGGAAGCCGCTCAAAAGCAAGCGGGCGAAGACGTTGAGCTGACGCAGGACGAAGACGTTTTGGATACTTGGTTCTCTTCCTGGTTGTGGCCGACGGAAGTTTTTAACGGAATCACGAACCCTGGAAACGAGGAAGTGAAATACTATTATCCGTCTTCCGTATTGGTGACGGGACAGGATATTATCTTTTTCTGGGTTGCCAGAATGGTGATGGCTGGTTTGGAATTTGAAAAAGAAATCCCTTTCAAAGACGTCTATTTTACGGGAATGGTACGCGACAAACTCGGTCGTAAAATGAGTAAATCTTTGGGAAATTCTCCTGATTTGTTGGGATTGATTGACAAATATGGCGCGGATGCGGTGCGTTTCGGAATCATGATCGCCGCTCCTGCCGGAAACGATTTGTTGTTTGACGAAGCTGCATTGGAACAAGGCCGCAACTTCAACAACAAAATGTGGAACGCGCTGAAACTCATCAAAATGTGGGAAGCGAAAAAAGACAATTCCCAAGCGCAGGATGCGCAGACTTTTGCCATCAACTGGTTTGAAAACCGTCTCAACCAAGCGAAAAAAGAAATCGAAAAATCGCACAACGACTTCCGTCTCAGTGAAGGTCTTAAAACATTGTATTCCTTAATTTGGGACGATTTCTGTTCCTGGTACCTGGAATGGATCAAACCAGGCTTTGATGAACCGATTGCGCAATCCGTATTGGACAAAACGATTGGTTTCTTTGAAGATTTGTTGCAGTTGCTGCATCCTTACACACCGTTCATCACGGAAGAAATTTTCCATCTTTTACGCGAACAGCAAATTGATCTTTGCGTGAAACAGTTTGCACCCATTGCAGATTTTGACAATACATTATTGGAACAAGGTGAATTGTTGAAAAAAACAATTTCGGCGATCCGTGATGCCCGCAACAAAAACCAAGTCAAACCAAAAGACACGATCAAAGTCCACATTCAAACGGAAACGCAAAACATCTACCAAACGATCGAATCCATATTGGGCAAACAGGTTAATGCGGAATCTGTCGATTTTGACAATACGGCCAACAATCCGATCGTCGTCGCGGTTGAAAAAGACCAGTTCTTCATCGAATGCAACGTCGCTATTGACGCCAACAAAATCAAGGAAGAATTGCTGAAAGACTTGGAACATCAGGAAAAATTCCTGAAAAGCGTCCACAGCAAACTCGCCAACGAACGTTTCGTACAAAATGCAAAACCGGAAGTCGTCGAACTGGAACGCAAAAAACAAGCAGACGCGGAAGCCAGAATCCAGACGATCAAAGAAAGTTTGGCTGGATTGAAATAAGGATACTTTTATATTGGAACAGGCTCTAACCTGTTCCAATATGAAAAAAGAGCGATAGCAAATTTTATGTTCGCTATCGCTCTTTTTTTTCGACCAAACGAATTCCTTATTATCCTAATCTTTCATATCTTTTTCCAGCTTAGCCATTTTTTTGTCCAAACTGAACATATAAATAAACAGTCCTAATATAATCACAAAGACTACCGCCACGACGACAAATATTTTCCCGTTGGAAAGCATAAAACTGTCAATAGCCGATTTACCATTCGTCGTTGCATCCTGCGCGAAAGAATAGGTTTGTGTCAATACTATTGCAATCAGGGAAAGGATATATTTTAATTTGGTTTTCATTGTTATAGTTTTTATAGTTGTATAAGGTGGGAAATTTTACTTTTAAATTTTACCTTTTTACTTTTTTAGTTCATTGCTTTTTCTTCTACTTTGTTGACCAACTGACGATAGCGAACCCTTAATGTCGATATCCAAACACCCAACAAAATCCATCCAAAATAAGCTGGAACGGAAACCATTTTCAACGCGGCGGAAGTATCTTTTGGATTCAGACCCGGGTTTCCCTGGCTTCCCTCACCTCCCGGATGCAGGCTTTCCGTCAAACGCGGCAATATCCAGATCGTCGGAAACAGCATACAAAACGCAAAAATATTATAGACCGCTCCGATTTTGGCGCGCTTGTCTTCGTCCGTAATCGAACCGCGCAATACGAAATACGCGAGGTAGATCAATATTGCAATCGCCGTTCCGTTTTGTTTGGGATCGCCGCTCCAGGGCGCGCCCCACTGATATTTCGCCCAAATCATTCCTGTCGTCAATCCCAGCAACGAAAAAACTGCTCCCGTACGCGCAAATTCCAACGCGTAAATATCGTTTTTGATACTCGGATTGCGCAAATATTTCACGGAATAAACCACCGAAACCGTGAACAGCGTCATCATCGTCATCCACATCGGAACATGGAAAAACAAGTTACGAATCGACTGCTGCAAACGCCCGTCCAAGGACGGTATCGGCACCAAAAAACCGTTAATGGAAACATACAGCAGAAGAACGAAGGACAATATCTTCCACCAATAACTTTTGATCATAGCTGTAACGTTAATGTTTCTAAGACCTGCAAATCTAAACTTATAAAATTATTAAGGCAAAAGTAAAAAGGTAAAAGCAAAAATGGGACGATGAAACTTACTTTACCATTCCGGCAGATCCTCCAGCAGCTCAATCCCATTTTCCGAAATCCGCCAGCCTAAAGTATTGCTGCCATTGGTAATCACCAAAAAAGGCACCTGCAAAACCATATTGTATCGGATGATCTGCATAAAAGTACTTTCGGAAAGCGGCACATTGGGTTCCTTGCATTCCACGATCATCCACGGTTTTTTATCCTGAAAAATGACGACGTCGCAACGTTTCTTCAAACCGTTCAGTTCGATTCCTTTTTCGATCGCCATCAACGAAGCCGGATATTTTTTTACATCCAAAAGATATTGGACAAAATTTTGGCGCACCCATTCCTCCGGCGTGAGTTTCACCCATTTTCGCCGCGTCGCATCCCAAATATATTGGACGGCGTCGACCACGTTCACCTTAAAATCTTTCTGCGGATAATGTATTTCCATGCATGCAAACTTAACACAGCGGCAATATAATACTCCTATTGGAATGGTAAGAAAAAACTATATTTGTTTGGATACAAACCATTGAAAACGAAAAACATAGCAATATGGTTACCAAAGAAGCAATTGTCAAAGACTGGCTCCCACGATACACGGGCGAAAAGTTGGAAAATTTTGGCGAATATATATTGATTACCAATTTTAGGAATTACGTTTACAAATTTGCGGAGTGGAACAATGTGGAAGTTGTCGGCGAAGATCGTCCCTTTCAATGCGCGACCAAAGACGACATTTCCATCATCAACTACGGAATGGGAAGTCCCGGTGCAGCAACGATCATGGATTTGCTGACGGCAATCGAACCCAAAGCGGTTATTTTTTTGGGAAAATGCGGTGGCCTAAAAACAAAGAACAAAATCGGCGATATCATTTTACCTATTGCGGCAATACGCGGCGAAGGTACGTCCAACGACTATTTTCCGGCTGAAGTGCCCGCCCTGCCTGCGTTCCAGCTTCAAAAAGCCATTTCAACGACGATCCGCGACCATACAACGGACTATTGGACAGGAACGGTGTATACAACCAACAGACGCGTATGGGAACACGACGAAGATTTTAAGGAATACTTGAAAAAAATCCGTGCCTACGCCGTCGACATGGAAACCGCAACGATTTTCAGCGTTGGTTTTTATAATAAAATTCCGACGGGTGCGATCCTTTTGGTCAGCGACCAGCCAATGATTCCCGAAGGCGTCAAAACAGAAAAAAGCGACGCGACCGTTACGTCCAAATACGTCGACACACATATCAAAATCGGTATTGACTCATTGAAACAATTGATCAATAATGGCCTGACCGTCAAGCATCTTCGTTTTGAAGATTAGTTTTTAGAAAGAAAAACTAATAACATTTATTCAAAATAGTTGAAACCATTCGATGTTATTTAAATCTATAAATCTCCACGAATAAGTTCGTGGGCTAAAAATAAAAAGCCCCATTTAATTTGAGAAAATTAGACGGGGCTTTTTATTTCCTATGCACTCGTACAATATAATTCCTATAAAAATCTAATCTAAAAATCTGTATCTTATCTAAATTTAACAATTTGACTTTTTTTGTATTTATGTCAAATAAACTAACTTCGCACACGTAGAAAACGATTATTATGGCAAATCCAATACAAGAAGATCTATTGCCCGAACAGATTTTAAAAGCGGCAATGCAGCTTTACCAACAACATGGCATCAAAAAAGTCACGATGGACGATGTTGCTAAAATGGTCGGAAAGACAAGGAGTTCGCTTTATTATTACTATAAAAACCGGGACGAAATATTCGACGCCGTCATGGTCATGCTGCTTCGCGAAATCATCGACGAAATACATCAGGCAATGGACAAAGCGCAAAATACAAAGGACAAAATAAAAGCGTTTTGCCTAGCCAAAGTCAAAACATCCGAAGAACGAAAAGCCTTGTATTTCGCTATTGAATCGGAAACCAACATCGACGAAATATCACGTCATTCCAAAGTGATGATGGACTTGCACAAACAACTCATGCAACTCGAATCTTCTTTATTGAAAAAAACACTATCCCTAGCCATCAAAAGCGAAGAAGTCCGCACGTTGAAACCTAAAGAATCCGAAATGCTGATCTTCATTTTACTGAGCGGCATACGCGGCATCAAGAGGGAAATGAGCTACGACAACAATTTCGGAAAACTAGACTATGCCGTCAATACATTGGTCGACATGGCCATGCAATGGTTGCATAAATAAATTTTTTTGCCTACAGTTTGACATTTTTACAAATTTCGCCAAACCGTAACAATACTGATTTTTAGGAATGAAAAGTATTAAAAACATAAGCACTTTCGGGGCATTTAGTAGTTTCAACTACACAATGTATTTTATAGGACGATCGGTTTCACAATTTGGAACCTGGATGCAGCGAACGGCGGTCGTTTGGGTCATGTACACACTGACGCATTCGCCGTTTATGCTAGGGCTCACCATATTTGCCGAACAGTTTCCGTCCTTTATTTTTTCGGCATTTGGCGGCGTTGCGGCGGACCGATACAACCGCTACAAAATCGTCAATATCACGCAGATTGCATCGATGGCACAAGCGACATTGCTCGCCATATTGGTCATGACCAAACATTACGTCATTTGGGAAATTTTGGCATTGAGCGTAGTATTGGGCATCATCAATGCATACGACATTCCGGCCAGACAAACAATGATCAACGAAGTCGTCAGCAACGAAGACGACCTGCCAAGTGCACTTTCGCTCAGTGCCGCAATGGCAAGCGTAGCAAAGCTTTTAGGCCCTGCCCTTTCCGGATTTATATTGGAAAGCTACGGTGCGGGTATTTGTTTTTTGATCAATGCAGCAAGTTTTGGCGGCGTGATGCTGTCGATAAGTTTGATGAAAATTCCCAAAACTTCCAAACAAAAAACAAGCAACCGCCCACAAAAAAATGTGTTTGCCGAACTTGCGGAAGGTTTTGCTTATCTCCGAAAAGAATCGTCCATTGGCTGGGTGATCGTCATGGTCTGTTTTACCAGTTTGTTTGTCGTGCCTTACGACACGCTCATTCCCGTTTTTGCAAAAGTTATTTTCAAAGGAAATGCGCAGACGTTCGGCTATATTTCTAGTTTTATCGGTATTGGCGCGATTGGCGGAACGGTGCTTTTAGCCTCCCTGAAAAAAGAAGCGCCGCTCCGAAAAGTATTGCTGTGGAGTACGGTCGTTTTGGGTATTGGGCTTATTTGTTTTTCACGCGCCAGCAATTTTTCGCTCGCCATGCTGTTTGCCGTATTTGCAGGCTTCGGCGGCGTAGCACAGTTTACCACTTGCAATATCATCGTCCAATCCGAAGCCTCCAGCGAAATGCGCGGACGTGCAATCAGTATTTTGTTGACGGCGATTTTTGGCATGTTGCCGTTGGGAAGCCTTATCGTCGGTAGTATTTCGGAACGGATTGGTGCGCCCACAACCTTACTTTGTCAAGGTATTGCAGGCTTGATTATCGCGGCGGCTTTTGCCAAAATTTTATCAAAAAAGAAAGAAGACAAAAAACTTCCACTTCAGGAAAATTTCGTCGCGGAAGAGGATTTAATGGAAGCCGTATAGTATAGTTTTGGATAGCCAAAGATTCGCAGATTTTCATTTGCTTGTCCCCGTGGTTCGTATCCGTACAAACCATTACAAAATTCAATACACTTCTCCGTTTATTACCAATACTATCTTATCCGAGGTGCCTACAGACACGTGCCTCGGATAAGATTGATTTTTTACACACAATTTTCATACTATAACAAATCAAGAAATGAAACACGCAACAAAATCAGCCCTTCTCGTCATGGATATGCAAACGTCCATATTGGGCATGATGCAAGATTCAACGGCATTCGTCGCCAACGTCGCAAAATCCGTCGCTCACGCACGCCAGCACAATATTCCCGTGATATACGTCGTCGTTGGCTTTCGTCAGGGTTTACCGGAAATCGGACCTCACAACAAAGGATTTTTTGCACTGAAAGAAAACATGAAAAATGCGGACATGAACGCGTGGAGCATCATCCATTCCGAACTGGTACCGCTGGAAAACGAAATCGTCGTGACCAAACGTCGCATCAGTGCTTTCGCAGGAAGCGACCTCGAAGTCATATTGCGCGGACAGAACATTCAGCATTTGATATTGACCGGTATTGCAACAAGCGGTGTTGTATTGTCGACGCTTCGCGAAGCTGCGGACAAAGATTATCAATTAAGCGTGATTACGGACTGTTGCCACGACAACGATGCGGAAGTTCATCGTGTATTGACCACTAAGATTTTCCCTAAACAAGCGGAAGTTTTCAACCTGGAGGATTGGGTAAAATCTGTTTAAATAATTGCAGGTAACAAAGATTGGTTTCCCTGCAAACCGCCGGTATGCACAAAAAGGATTCTACTATCGGACGGAAGATTACCTTTTTTCAGTTGGTCCATCAACGCAAAAAAAGCTTTTCCCGTGTACACAAAATCCAGTGGAACATTATATTGCACCTCCACAGACGCGATAAAATCCAATAGCGGATCCGTCTTTTTTGCATAGCCACCAAAATGATAATCGTGCAGCAAGCTCAGAGTTCCGATTTTATCTGGCTGCGTCAACTGTGCGATTTCATTTTGCAAAGAAAAGTTGTTCTTCATGACGCTCACGCCGACAATATGTTGATGCGCAGCCGCGCCGTTAAGCAAACCCGCAATTGTCGTTCCGCTTCCAACAGCCAAAAACACATGTGTATATTGGTCTTTTTCGGGAACATAATTCCAAATATCCGCCGCACCTTTTGCACCCAATACGCCGTAACCACCTTCGGGAATCCAATAGTATTGCGGAGTTTCAAACATGATTTTTTCTTTGTCCTTATATTGTTCGCGTGAAACAAAACGCAGTCCCATTCCGTTTTCCTTTGCCAATGTCAATGTAGGCGAAAAAGTTTTTGGTTCTTCCCCTCTGATGTAACCAATACTCGGAACCGACAACAAGCGACAAGCTGCGGCGCTCGCTGCAATATGATTGCTGTAGGCACCGCCAAAAGTTGCCAACGCTTCCTTTTCCGAAGTGAAAAAATCCAGCAGAAAATACTGAAGTTTGAACCATTTGTTGCCGCTGATCTGTTCGTGCAAACGATCGAGCCGCAACAGGCTTATTTTCGTGTTGTACAATTTTCCGGGAACGGAAATCGTTTGCAATAGGATATTTTCAAATTGAAGTTTATTTTTGAGTTGATTGATGTTCATTTAAATGTATTGCTTTAGTTTCGCTCCGTCTTTGTAAACCTATTATATTGTTATGCAACAGCCAACATTGGTAATTCTAGCTGCCGGAATGGCAAGCCGCTATGGTAGTCTCAAACAAATGCAGACTTTTGGACCTTCCGGTGAAACGATCATGGATTATGCGATCTACGACGCCGTCAGAGCAGGGTTCAAAAAAGTTGTTTTTATTATAAGACGTTCTTTCGAAGCCGATTTCAAAGAGATTTTCGGCAGCAAATTAAAGGATAAAAATATAGAAGTCAGCTATGTTTTTCAGGAATTGGACGCTTTTCTCGGCAACCACCAATTACCTGCGGACCGCGTCAAACCTTGGGGAACAGGCCATGCCGTACTTTGCTGCAAAAACGTTGTTGACGGACCTTTTGCAGTGATTAACGCGGATGATTTTTACGGTCGCGACGCATTTGAAAAAGGTTACAAGTTCCTGACCGAAAAAGTATCGCCGAGTTTGTACGCTGCCGTCGGTTATCATTTGATCAATACGTTGAGCGAGAATGGTTACGTCAGCCGAGGCGAAATCCAGACGGACGAAAACAGTTTCATCTCCAGCATCACGGAACGCGTCAAAATCTACAAAAAAGAAGACGGGCAGATCGTGTACGAAGACGGTGAAACACTAATTCCGCTAAGCGACGACACAAAAGTCAGCATGAACTTTTTCTGCTTCGACGCGAACTTTATCGCGCTTTGCGAACAATTGTTTCAGCAATTTTTGGACAAAAATATCGGCGACATCAAATCCGAATTTTTCATGCCTTCCGTTGCGGACTATTTCGTAAAATCCGGAACCGGAAAAATTGAAATGATTCCGACAACTTCCAAATGGTTTGGCGTTACGTACAAAGAAGACGCGCCTGTCGTGAAAGCCAATATCGACAAACTGATCGAAGAAGGTGTATATCCAGACAATCTTTGGAAATAAGCACAACTTCATTTTCATAAAAAATCCCATTCAATATCTGAATGGGATTTTTTTATTTGTTTTGTTGTTGGTCAGCGACCAACAATAATTTACTTACAAGTAGTTCGTACGGAACACGAACCACGGGAATAAAGTTGTTTCGTTATGGGAGATTCCTTCCTACGGTCGAAATGACGAAGCGAAACATTAAAACGGCAAATCGTCCACGTCGCTAGCTGGTGCTACATCTGGAGCAAACGCCGGTGGCATATCCTGCATACCTGCATTTCCAGACAACTGTACGCTTTCAATACGCCAAGCATCCAGATTAGTGATGTAGTTGATCCTGCCGTCTTTTTCCCACTTCGTACCGCGCACGTTGAAAGAAACTTTCAATATGTCGTTTTGGTTAAAGCGGTCCAATATATCGGTCTTGTCCTGTACGCACTGAAATTTTACATAGTTGAAAAAAGTACGTCCGTTTGCTTCTTCCGCTACTTCGATGACAAATTCGCGCGTGCGAAACGTTGCCGTGCGCTGTACGGTATTGTACTTTTCGATCAATTTTCCACTGATTTCAAATGAGGCCATGTGAGTTATGAATTATAAGTTATGAATTATAAATTGTTAAGGGCGGCGAAGATAACGTGACTTGCCTTGAATAAAAAATTTTGAATATAAAGTATATACGAAAATTTAATCTGCGAACCTGTGGCTTATAGTTACAATACGGCGCGAACCGTAACCGTTCCAATATGAATGACACGCGCCGCGGCGGCTTTGCGACCATCGTATTGAACCGTAAATTCCATGTTTTTAAGGAAACGCTTCGTCATATTGAGGTTCCAAAGCAGGTTTTTTCCCGGCGCCAAACCAGCCAGCATAATGTAGCCAACGGTCGAGTTGGGATCGCCTTTATATTTGATTTGGTTGTAGGTAAATTTTCCGGCAAGGCTCAAATTTTGAAAGGAGTTGAATTTACTTTCCAAACTGAACGCGTTGCTCGTGGCTTTTTCGCCGCCAAATTCCTCCTTGTTTCGGTTCGTGTAATATTGGTATTGACCCTGAACCCTGAATTTGCTGCCCGCCGTGTAAGTCAGCGTCGGCTCCAGCAATATCTTGTTCAAAGAATAATTTCGGTTGATGTACGACGGATTGTCCAATAGTTGCGTATTGAGTTCTTCACGCAAACCGATCGTGTATATTCGGTTGATATTGAACCGCTCCTTAAAAGTCCACTGAATCAACTGGTTACTTTCCGAACCGTAATTCAAAAGCGACTTGTCAAAAGTCCGCATATTGGTCGCGTCCATTCCCCAAACCGAACTGCTCCTATTGAACGAAACCGTATTGCTCCAAATATAATTGAGGTTCAACAACGCGGAGTCCTTAATCGAACCTTGAAACGGATTGAACTGCGGCGCACCTTTGGAAATGACTTTTTTGTTGGTCTGCAACGACGACTGCAAATTGAAACGACGCGCAAAACTTTTCCAGCCTTTGGAATCGGCATCCAAAATCGTCGCCGGATTGATCATCAGGCTATAGTTGAGCTGCGTGTAATCGGCTTTCACGTAATCGCCCGTCGGCGTGTAGATGCGGATATAATTTGCCTGATCCTTGAACGCCGCAATTTCAAATTCGTTGAGCTGCGCAATACCGTCGTCGTTGTAGTCGATCCACGTATATTGACCTTGTCCCGCCGGAACTTTCAGATACGTAAATTCCAGTTTCTGCTGCTGCCCCGCCCCTATTTCGTACAAAACATTTCCTGTCACGAAACCTTTCCATTCCGTAAACATGTATTCCAAACGTCCGAGCAAGGTTTTTTCGGGCAAACTTGTCATGCGGCTGGTATCCGAAACCGACAGTTGGCGATACGTCACGTTGTATTTGAATTTTCGGAAAGGATTGGAAAAAACTTGCCCCGAAAAATTGATATTGTTGCTGCGCGTCGTTTGTTGAAATACATTGTTGACGGGCAGTTCGTCTTTTCGCGTATAGTAAGAAAGTTGCCAATTGTTCGGCTTTTGCTGGTCGGAACGCACATACGCAGTAATCGTTTCAAAAGCAAAACTATTGTAGTCCAAACTATCATTTGCGCGATACTTGACCTGGTTGTGTTCCATCAAATAGCCCGCGCCAATACCCAGATTGTGAAAACCTTTGAAAACCTTTCCAATATTGATCGTCGGACGGAAATAATAACCCGAACCATCCGGCAAAGTCATATTGGTCAAGCTTACCAATTCGTTGAACTGCCAACCCGAAACCGTGTTTTGCGTATGCTGGATTTTGTTTTGCAAACCTTTATAGCCGTCACCACGCATATAACTTCCGAAATTATATTGGAGCTGATCACCTTTTTCGTTGACGACGCCCACCGAAAACGTCGGCAGTTTTTCGCTGGTCTGATTTGTCAATATCGGCAAACCCCAGTCGCGCGAAAACTCAACTGGCCGCAATCTTTCCACTGATGTAAAATTTTGGTCAACATATTCAAATCCAGCATCCGTTTTCAGTTGATATTTATGGCGCTCAGAAAACAAAGAATCCGTGTGAACGTAATTGAATTTTCCTGCAAATCCGTTGTCGTTTCCTTTGTCGATCGCCGAAAAAGTATTGACGTCATATTTGCTCGTCGCCAATTGCAGTTTGACGGCATTTTTCTGGTCAACATTATATTCCGCATTGACGGTCGCAACTTGTTGTTTTTTGGGCGTCACAAGAAAAGTTGCCGGCTCGTATTGACCTTGTTTGACACCGTTGAGCGGCGCAACCCATTGATACACTTTACCGTTGGCCGCACTGTTGAGATAAACGTAATCGCCCAATCCAATACCCACATCCACAAAAGCAGGCGCATAATGCGCCACCGTCGAATCGATGGAATACACAAAAACGGAATCATGCACACCGCCAACAATCGTGTCGATACGCCGATACATAATCTTCACAGGATCAAAAGCTTCCGGTGCTACGTCTTCGTAATAAGCCTTGCTGATGCTGTCGCCAATATTCGCCAAAAACTGTTTTTGCGCATCGTCCAAAGGTTGATTGATGGTCGAGTTTTTCGCATCGTTGTTGGAATAAGCCGCGACGGACAGTTTAAGTTTTTGCCCAAAATCCGTTTCGCTGTTGACGTACATCATCGAGTTGAGGTAATTGCGGTCGGCGTATTCAAATTCTACCTGAATACGCTTGTCCGGACTGATCAACGTTTTGGACGTAAACGTGATCTGCGCCGTATTGTAGTTGATGACGTAGTCCTGATCCTCGCCGCGGTGCAGCAATACACCGTCCATGTACACTTTTTCCGTCCCGGCCAATATGACAAAATACAGTTCGTTGTTGTTGCCCTGCAACGGATATGGACCTTGGTTACCTTCCGTTACGGTCAATACATTTCGGGCAAATTTACCTTTGGCAATCGCGCCGCTGACAGTCGTTTTGTTCACGATATTGGACGAAATATGTGCAATATTGTTGATCGAAACGCCTTGTAGACGTTTGTAAAAATTGAGGAAATAATTGTCGTTTTGCCGCAAATCAATATCGCCCAGATTGACTTCCCAGTTTTTTTTCCGAAAAGTCAGCAATACGCGGTCAAAATCGTTGAGTTGCTGCGTCGACCCGTCGGGCTGTATCGGGATATTGTTGTCCGTAATCGCGGCGGCGACCTGAATGCTGTCGCCAATATAACCGCTCATCTGCAAATTGAACTGTGAATTGAAAACGGCATCCTGGCTGTTACCAAAACTGATGCTTCGCCCAAAACTTCCGTTGTATTCAATATTGCCAAAATTGAGAAAATCTTCTTGCCGGTTTTGTAGGTTGGAAAGAATACGCCTTTCCGAAATCGTAATGTTTTGGATGCTGTCGTAGCTAAATCTGCGGTTGACGGCGTTGAGCCTATTGGGAAAAGTGCGGTAAACGATCTGAACGCTGTCGGTCGTCGGAACACTTTTTTTCCAAGTCAATACGCTATTGACAAAATCCAACCGAAAATAAGACGTATCCAGGCCGCCAATATAAACCGAATTGGGAATAACGCTCTGTGCATCCAAAAAGACAACGCCTTTTGTCGCGATCATTTTTGTTTTTTTGTTGGACTGAATCTGCGCTTGAGCGGCGCCAAAGACGCCGAACAACAACAAAAGCCATAAACCAATACGCAAATTCATATCAGTAAAACTAGCGGGCAAAAAAAATATTGTCTTGAACGAACGGAAATTTAATTGAATCTGTGCAAATGTAGGTATGGGCATACAATTCTGTTCAAAAATTAACTGTTCACACCCTCAATTTCCGGTCCGCAGTCCAATAGGTCCACTTCGGACTGATGTGGTATGTCAACCTATATGTATTGTCGCGGTCTTCGCAAAAAAGTGCAAATCAGCGTTTGTTTTCAACGTTTGCGATAGGTATTGTTATCATGTTCGGACTCGCGTGGATACAGCAATTGGTATTGACGCATATCAATTTCGGACCAGTGATGTTGATGATCGAGGTGCGCGGTTGGATGATTAATTTAATCTGTTATACATCCCTGCATTTGTTACAACAGAACTATGAAAATTGCCCTATTTCTTTTCAGTTGGAGCAAATGAAAGTGGAAGCGGGCGATGAAGATGCGGTGGCTTTTATATTGAAACTATCCAATTTTTACCATTATACATTGGAAAGCCACAAATCCAATTTGATTACGGAAAAAGAAGAAATGGAAATTGTGCGTGCGTTTTTGTTTTTGCAAAATGCACGGTTTGAAGGTGGTTTCACTTTTACAATAGCTTCGATATTAAAATCTCGTTGCAACACGAGCATGTCAAAAGTATAGTGCAAAAAAAATCCCACTTTCGTGGGATTTACTTGGAGCGGAAGACCGGGCTCGAACCGGCCACCCCGACCTTGGCAAGGTCGTGCTCTACCAAATGAGCTACTTCCGCAAAGAACATTTTTGTGTGCCCCGGGCGGGACTTGAACCCGCACTGACATTGCTGCCAACAGGATTTTAAGTCCTGCGTGTCTACCAATTCCACCACCAGGGCTAACCTTTTGGAGCGGAAGACCGGGCTCGAACCGGCCACCCCGACCTTGGCAAGGTCGTGCTCTACCAAATGAGCTACTTCCGCTTTTTTTGCTTACCGCTTTTTTAAGAACGTTCCCCGTGATTGGGGTTGCAAAGATAAGAGTATTAATGAATTAGCAAAATTTTTTCGCGAAAAAAATTTTATTTGTATTCCGGAGTATAGTGCGTGCTGCTCTGGATCTCTACGTCAGGTTTTCCTGCATAGCTATGTTTGTACAACTGGAAACTACATCCAGCAACAAAACAAATGAATCCAGTCAAAGCTAGGTAGAACAATAAGCGTGAAGTGGATACTTGGTTGTAGCACAGATCCTTTTCTTTCAGCTCGGTATATTCTTTCTGCAAGGCTTCTTCTCTTGTCATAATTATATGTCATTTAACGCACGCAAAAATAAGGGCAAGATTTAAAATTTCCTTATTTTTTATGTACAATTTCCGAAAAAGTTTTTTTGCCCTTGATAAAATACGCCCAAACAATGGATTGATTTACAACCCCTTGCAGTTCCTGTATTTTTTTACGTACAAAAGGTGATTTATTCCGCACCGTAAACAGCCATTTATAAAACCCGAAATGCGCCATTATGATGGCCCACACATCCTTCAGTTTTCCACTTAAAAACAGTTTTACGCCAAATACTCCGTCCAATACCAACCGGTCAAAAACCTTGACAAAGGCTTGTCCAGCCGGAAGATTTTTCGCCAAAAGAATAAGACTGTTCCGAAAATTAAGATAGGTTTTGCGCGGATTAGATTTGTTCAATGTGCCGCCGCCAACGTGGTAAACGCGTGAAGCAGAACAATAATACACCTCAAAACCCGCCAACTGTGCACGCCAACAAAGATCAATTTCTTCCTGATGTGCAAATAAATACCCATCAAAACCGCCAACAGTTTCCCAAACCTTTCTTTTTACAAAAAACGCTGCGCCGCTCGCCCAAAAAACCGGAACGTTGCCTTCGAATTGCCCCTTGTCTTTTTCCACGGTATCAAACACACGGCCACGCGCGAACGGATAACCTAAACTATCCAGCCAACCGCCAGCCGCTCCTGCATATTCAAATATATCTTTTTCGGCATACGACAATAGTTTTGGCTGACAAATACCAATTTTTTCGTTGGATTGCATCAATGCAACAATCGGCTCCATCCAACCGGGTTCCACTTCCACATCCGAATTGAGCAATACATAATAATCTGTATCGACCTGTCGCAACGCTTGGTTGTAACCTTCTGCAAATCCATAGTTTTCCGAAAGCTGCATCCATTTTATATTGGGAAAATGCTGCAATGTCCATGCACGCGAATCGTCCGTCGAAGCATTGTCGGCGACGTATATATGGATATTGGCGTAAGTCGAAGCAACAACGGAAGGCAAAAATTTTTCGAGAAAATTCCTGCCGTTATAGTTCAATATAACGACGGCAACAGATGGATTTTGGACTTGCATTGCCTGCAAATATAAGCGTATTGGAAAAAGAAAAACTTGACGGTAAATATAAGATAGCCAATATAAAAGTTCAACCTTAAAACATCTTCCCTATTATTCGTCAACAAGGATTAGCGAACAAACAGGCTAGTCTCTAACGAGACTCGATCCTAGCGGAAAACATTTACGCCTGTCATGTAATTTGGCGCTGCAAAGCTAGGAAGAATAAATTAAATGTTTTTTTGAGCAATACAATAAACTATAAATCAAACAGTTAAACAAAATCCCTCCAAATATAAAAAAACAAAAAATTATGGACGTACAAATATGTCATTAACTTTTTTGTTCATGAATGTCCCCCAATAGGATTATTACCAAATTGTCAATTCAAACAAGGAAGTTTGACTTTCTCTTTATTTTTAGAACAAATTAATTATATATTTGCCCAAAATCGAATACATGTCAATACTCGTCAATAAAGACTCGAAAATCATTGTACAAGGATTTACAGGTACAGAAGGTTCCTTTCATGCACAGCAGATGATTGAATACGGAACGCAAGTAGTAGGTGGTGTTACGCCAGGGAAAGGCGGACTTTCACATTTGAACAAACCAGTTTTTAATACGGTGGAAGAAGCCGTTGCCGCAACTGGAGCCAACGTGAGCATCATTTTCGTCCCACCGGCATTCGCAGCGGATTCCATATTGGAAGCTGCAAGCGCCGAAATCCCTTTGATCATCTGTATCACGGAAGGTATTCCTGTACAGGACATGATCCGTGTAAAACACTACATCAAAGAAAGTAACTCTACATTGATCGGGCCAAACTGCCCAGGTGTCATCACTTCCGAAGAATGCAAAGTCGGTATCATGCCAGGCTACGTTTTCAAAAAAGGCAGAATCGGTATTGTTTCCAAATCCGGAACCTTGACTTACGAAGCGGCTGACCAATTGGTAAAAGCTGGTTTGGGTATCAGTACGGCGGTCGGTATCGGTGGCGACCCATTGATCGGAACGACAACACAAGAAGCAGTCGAAATGTTGATCAATGACCCAGAAACAGACGGTGTCGTATTGATCGGCGAAATCGGCGGAAGCATGGAAGCGGACGCGGCTCGTTGGTTGAAAGAAAACAACAAAGCTGGTAAACCAGTCGTTGGTTTCATCGCTGGCCAGACAGCTCCTGCCGGTAGAAGAATGGGCCACGCTGGTGCTATCGTCGGCGGCGCGGAAGATACTGCTGCTGCCAAAATGGCGATCATGCGCGAATGCGGTCTGCACGTAGTTGACAGCCCTGCAAACATCGGCAAAACAATGGCGGATGTAATGAACGGCGTTACAGCTTAGTTCTTTTTCGCAAAAATCATATTGGACGGCAATCAGCAATGATTGCCGTTTTTATTTGCGTTTTACCGCAAATAAAGAAATACAAAATATCATTGTCAACTGTCAATTGTCAACTATCCATTTATTTCATGACATTTGCAACATGGAAAATGCGGAAACGCTTATTTGGCAATATATACAGCAAAACTGGGTTGTAAGTTTCACCACGCAACAGGAAGGAAAACTCTGGTCCGCCAATGCGTTTTACGTGGCGGATTTTGAAAGAAAATCCTTGATTATATTGAGCAGCACGCAAACCGAACACGGAAAAATGCTTTTGCAAAACCCAAAAGTTTCCGGCACCATTTCCAATCAGGAAAGTGATATTGCGAGTTTGAAAGGGATTCAATTTTCGGGCGAAATGTACATATTGGAAGGACAACAATCCGCAACCGCATTTGAATTATATTGCCAAAAATTTCCCATCGCCAAAAACAAACCCGAAACAGTTTGGCTATTGCGTTTTTCCCTTTTGAAATACACGGACAATAGTTTGGGATTTGGAACGAAACTATATTGGGAGCAAATGGAGAACGATGAATAGCGAGCGATGCGTTTTTTACTTTTTAATTTTTACTTTTTATTTTGAAAAAGAAAATCATAGTCGGAATCAGCGGCGCGACGGGTATCCAATATGGAATCCGCGCATTGGAACTTTTGAAAAAACAAGGTATCGAAACGCATTTGGTCATCAGCAAAGCAGCCGAACTTGTCCGTACTTACGAAACGGAACTAAAACGTGAAGACATATTGGGTTTGGCCGACGTCGTTTACAATTTGCAGGATGTCGGCGCGGCAATCGCAAGCGGTTCGTTCAAAACTGGCGGAATGCTTATCGCGCCTTGTTCGATCAAAACCATGTCCGAAATCGCAACCGGAGTGACATCTTCCCTCCTCTCCCGCGCCGCCGACGTCGTATTGAAAGAGCGCCGTCGATTGGTATTGATGGTTCGTGAAACACCTTTGCACGCCGGACACTTAAAAACCATGCTTTCTCTCACGGAAATGGGCGCGGTCATCATGCCTCCTGTTCCTGCCTTATATATGAATCCACAATCCATCGACGAAATGGTCACGCATTCCGTTGGGCGAGCATTGGACCTATTGGACGTGGAAGTCGACGTTCCCAGATGGACGAACGAACATAGAGCGGAGTGATATTGGAGCGTTTGCTCTTCGGAATTTGCAATTCCGAAGCCATATCGGCGGATTTTCAATCCACGTACAACGAGCATTACAATAGCCCTTCTCTAATCGACAAACTGGAGACAATTGATACAACTCAATTTATATATGAGCTGAACTGCCATCAAGGCTGTTAAATTCACATCCTTTTCCAAATCTTCCCATTATCACATTTCCAAATCCCCAAAATTCCAGTACCTTTAGCGCACTTCAAATTATATTTTCTAACAAAAAATTGTTTTGCAGAAAAACAGGTTTTTTATGTCAAAAATCATATACACAAAGACAGACGAAGCGCCTTTATTGGCGACTTATTCGTTTTTGCCGATTGTAAAAGCGTTTGCTTCCACGGCGGGTATCGATGTTGAGTTGAGGGATATTTCCTTGGCTGGCCGTATATTGGCACATTTTCCTTCCTATTTGAAAGACGACCAAAAGATTGGCGATGCGTTGGCAGAACTAGGCGATTGGACGCAGTCACCCGATGCCAATATCATCAAATTGCCGAACATTTCCGCATCCATTCCTCAGTTGAAAAGTGCGATTGCTGAATTGCAGGCACACGGCTACGCGGTTCCCAATTTTCCGGAAAATCCGCAAAATGACGAGGAAAAAGCGATCAAAGCCGCTTATTCCAAAGTATTGGGATCTGCCGTCAACCCGGTTTTGCGTGAAGGAAACTCTGACCGTAGGGCACCGAAAGCCGTGAAAAACTACGCAAAAGCGCACCCGCACAGCATGGGCGCGTGGAGCAAAGACAGCCAGACAAAAGTGGCATCCATGGCAGACGGCGATTTTTATGGTTCCGAAAAATCCGTTACCGTCGAAAACGCAACTAAATTCAAAATCGAATTTGTCGACAACAGCGGCAACGTGACTTTATTGAAAGATTTCGCACCGTTGAAAGCGGGTGAAGTAGTGGACAGTTCTACCATGAGTTTGTCCAAACTGAAAGCTTTCGTTGCGGACCAAATCGCTGTTGCAAAAGAAGCGGGCGTATTGTTGTCCGCTCACCTGAAAGCGACTATGATGAAAGTGTCCGATCCAATATTGTTCGGCGCGATCGTAGAAGTGTATTTCAAAGACGTATTTGCGCAATACGGCGACTTGTTCAAAAAGCTGGGAATCAATGCCAACAATGGTTTGGGCGATGTATTTGCCAAAATTGCAGGTCAACCGGCGGAAGCAGAAGTAAAAGCTGCGATTGATGCAGCGATTGCCAACGGTCCAGATTTGGCAATGGTCAATTCGGACAAAGGTATCACCAATCTACATGTACCTTCCGACGTCATCGTTGATGCTTCCATGCCAGCAATGATTCGTATTGGCGGAAAAATGTGGGACAAAAACGGAAAAGAACGCGATACACTTGCATTGATCCCTGACAGATGTTATGCAAGTATTTACGAAGCGACAATCGAAGATTGTAAAACAAACGGCGCATTGGATCCAAGCAAAATGGGATCCGTTCCAAACGTCGGCTTGATGGCGCAGAAAGCGGAAGAATACGGTTCGCACGACAAAACTTTCCAGGCTGCGGCTGATGGAACGTTCAAAGTATCCGACGAAAGCGGCAATGTTTTGTTCGAACAACCCGTTCAGCAAAACGATATTTTCAGAATGTGCCAAACCAAAGACGCGCCGATCAAAGATTGGGTGAAATTAGCAGTAAACCGTGCACGTTTGTCCAATACGCCAGCTATTTTCTGGTTAGACAAAAAACGCGCGCACGATGCGGAAATCATCAAAAAAATAGAAAAATACTTACCTGAATTCGACACGACAGGTTTGGACATTTCTATATTGGCACCAGTCGATGCCTGCAAAAAATCATTGGAAAGAATACGCCAAGGTTTGGACACGATTTCCGTTACCGGCAACGTATTGCGCGACTACCTGACAGACCTCTTCCCTATCCTGGAAGTTGGAACATCTGCTAAGATGTTGTCCATCGTTCCGTTGATGAACGGCGGCGGCTTGTTTGAAACAGGTGCTGGCGGTTCTGCACCGAAACACGTACAGCAGTTCCAGGAAGAAGGTTATCTGCGTTGGGATTCATTAGGCGAGTTTTTGGCATTAGGAGCATCCTTCGAACATTTGGGACAAACGCAAAACAATCCAAAAGCGATCGTTCTTTCCGAAACTTTGGACGCGGCGACGGAAACTTTCCTTCAAAACGACAAATCCCCTGCACGTAGAGTTGGACAGATCGACAACCGTGGTTCGCATTTTTATCTGACTTTGTATTGGGCACAGGAATTGGCAAAACAATCCAAAGACGCAGATCTGAGAGCTACATTTGAACCAGTTGCAAAAACTTTGACGGAGAGTGAAGCTAAAATCAACGATGAATTGATCGCAGCCCAAGGCAAACCTCAAGATGTCGGCGGTTACTACCAACCGGACGATACAAAAGCAGAAAAAGCCATGCGTCCAAGTGCGACGTTCAATAATGTAATCGACGGTCTGTAAGAAAATCGTACTTTATTTAATAGCAAAACAGCTTGCCGCAATATTGCGGCGAGCTGTTTTTGGTTTAGATATATATGCGTTGCGAATTTTCCCGCCGTAAATTTAACGTGGCCGCTGAGCCTGTACACGAGATACGCTTGTTTGACTAACGCTGTCGTTGTACGCAAAATCACGCGCGCAAATCGACAAATCCAACATTTATCAGATTCTACACCTTTTCATATTCATTCAATCTATCCAAATCCAATATCGTCGTCTTACCATCGACACTTTCGTGATACATGGGAACAAATTTGGCGTTAGGAACGATTTCGTCCGTGATGTAGGACGTTCGTTTAATAACCGTATTGGCATAAATATCGTCGAAACCATGTATAGAAACATAGATTTCGAGGTCGGCCTGCTTCATATCATCCCAAGTCATATTGAACAACGGACTTTTTTCGTCCAAAGGATGTACCACAGTCCAATTCATCACCAAGTTGTCAATACGGTTTCTTTCCAGATCCAATTGGTAAAACTTATAGGATTCCTGATCGTTTTCCAATACTTTAAAACTCGCCGTAACGCGGATCGACACGTCCGTCATGGCATGTTTGTTTTTGAAAGATGCAATCCGAAACATCAGCCCCGTTCCGCCTTTATAGGGCGCAACCACGGCATTTTCGCTGAAAGCAACATGTGCACGCGCTTTGGAAAAACGTCCATACATGACGCCCGTCGCTACGGCAAAAGAGCAAAAGCCGCACATAGCTTCCAACGTGGCAATCATATTGGCTGCATTACCGACAGGATTGATACGTCCATAACCAACCGTTGTAAAAGTTTCCGCACTGAAATAAAAGACTTCCAATATACGCCCCAAAAAAGTATTGGCAACAAAACCCTGTAATTCATTCATTCCCAATATTAAATACAGCAATGTAAAAAACACATTCATCAAGAAATATATAGCAACCACCGCCAATCCGAACTTCCAAGAAGGCATACTCAATAGCCAATTGTAAATGCTCCACCTTTCCCAAATCGGCGCACCTCGTTTGACTATATTGAAAGTCCCGTCCTTATTGATAAACCGACCTCCGACATATTCAACGCTATTGCCAAATCCGGTGTTTTCATTGGTCTTGATGGAGGTGTTGATGTTACGTGATGAAGCCATGCGCAGTTTTATTTGGATAAAAATATTTTGAAAGGTTGGACGTAAAGCGATGTCCAAAGTTTAATAAAAAAGATAACTGTCGGGGTTTTGGTCAGCGACCGACAACAGCTAATGGTTGACAATCAATAGTAACCACAACGACGTTACAATACACAACGTAAACATTTGCGTTTCTTCTCCTTAAGATCATTGTCAATTGTCCATTCATTTGGCTCGCTTTGAAAAAACAAAAAACCTCGCCGTTGCCGGCGAGGTTTTCAGTATATCGAGATTTCGGAAGATTAATCTTCGTCGTCTGTTTTTACTTTTCCTTTGTTCTTCGCGATCACTTCTTCAGCGATGTTGTTAGGCGCTGGAGTGTAGTGGGAAAATTCCATAGTGGAAGCCGCACGACCGGAAGACAGGGAACGCAACTGCGTTACGTAACCAAACATTTCGCTCAATGGAACTTTGGCTTTGATAACCTGTGCATTGTTACGGCTGTCCATACCTTCCATCATACCGCGACGACGGTTCAAGTCACCTGTAACGTCACCCATGTATTGGTCAGGAGTTGTAACTTCTACTTTCATGATTGGTTCCAACAAAGTAGGTTTCGCTTTGCCACCAGCGTGACGGAAACCAGCTTTTGCAGCCAATTCGAAAGACATTGCATCAGAGTCAACCGGGTGGAAACCACCGTCAAATACACGGATTTTCATGCTTTCAATTGGATAACCCGCCAATACGCCGGAAGTCATAGCGGTTTCAAAACCTTTCTGGATTGCAGGAACAAATTCGCGAGGAATAGAACCACCAAACAAATCGTTTTGGAACTGGAATGCTTTTCCTTCGTTCGCTTTCAACCATTCTTCGTCAGCAGGTCCGATTTCAAATTGGATATCAGCGTATTTACCACGACCACCCGTTTGTTTTTTCAACGTTTCTCGGTGTGAAATCGTCGTACCGAAAGCTTCTTTGTACGCAACCTGAGGAGCGCCCTGGTTTACTTCCACTTTGAATTCGCGTTTCATACGGTCCAAAATGATTTCCAAGTGCAATTCACCCATACCACGCAAAATTGTCTGGCCAGTATCTTCGTCCGTGTTTACACGCAAAGTAGGATCCTCTTCGACCAATTTAGCGATAGCCATACCCATTTTATCAACGTCTGCTTGCGTTTTTGGTTCGATAGCGATCGCGATAACCGGTTCTGGGATGAACATGTTTTCCAATACGATTGGATGTTTTTCGTCGCAAAGCGTATCACCTGTTTTGATTTCTTTGAAACCAACAGCTGCACCAATATCACCGGCTTCGATAAAATCGATTGGATTTTGTTTGTTGGCGAACATTTTCATGATACGGCTGATACGTTCGTTTTTGCCACTACGCATGTTTTTAACGTAAGAACCAGCATCCAAATGTCCGGAATAACAACGGAAGAACGCCAAACGTCCTACGAATGGATCCGTCATGATCTTGAACGCCAAAGCAGAGAATGGCGCTTTAGCATCCGGAGCACGACGCTCTTCTTTTTCTGTATCAGGGTTGATACCGATCGTGTCACCAATATCAACCGGAGAAGGCAGGTAACGGCAAACCGCATCCAATGCAGTCTGCACACCTTTATTTTTGAAAGAAGAACCACACATCATTGGGATGATGCTCAAGTCGATAGCCGCCTTACGGATAGCTTCGTGCATTTCTTCTTCTGTGATAGAGTTTGGATCTTCGAAGAATTTTTCCATCAGGTTTTCGTCGTATTCAGCTACGGCTTCAACCAATTTGGCTCTCCATTCTTCCACTTCCGCTTTCATGTCGTCCGGAACTGGGATTTCGGTATAAGTCATACCTTCTGTCGCATCGTCCCAGATGATACCAACGTTCTTGATCAAGTCAACAACACCTTTGAAATTGTCTTCCGCGCCGATTGGCAACTGCAAAGGAACCGCATTGGCTCCCAGCATTTCGTGCAATTGTTTGACAACGTTCAGGAAGTCCGCACCTTGACGGTCCATTTTATTTACGAAACCGATACGAGGTACGCGGTAACGGTTAGCCTGACGCCAAACAGTTTCGGATTGAGGTTCAACACCGTCAACCGCAGAGAACAACGCGATCAAACCGTCCAATACGCGCATGGAACGTTCTACCTCAACGGTAAAGTCAACGTGTCCCGGAGTATCGATGATGTTGAAAGCATAGTCTTTTGTATCCGCAGTTTTCTGGCCCTGTACCGTAGGGAAAGGCCATTTACAGCTTACCGCAGCAGATGTGATGGTAATACCTCTTTCTTTTTCCTGTGCCATCCAGTCGGTAGTAGCACCACCATCGTGTACTTCACCGATCTTGTGAATCATACCGGTATAGCGCAAGATACGCTCGGTAGTGGTGGTCTTACCGGCATCGATGTGTGCGGCAATACCAAAGTTGCGTTGTAATTTCAAGTCCGCCATAAAACGAAAAATATTTTATTTTTTATAGATGAAAAAGGAACAAAAATCCCAATTTCGGGCGCAAAAGTAAGAATTTTTTGCAGTTATATTACATTTTATTTACTATTGGGGGAATTATTTCTTTGTTAAATAATATCCCAGAAAATAAAAGGAACGCAATCCTGTGTTCCTTTTATTTTTTGATCTAATGTCCCGGCAACGGCACATAGCCGTCGTCGCCCGGAACTTTGGGAAAACGATGCGCACCCCAATCTTCTTTTGCTTGATCAATCACCTTTTTATCCGAATTGACAAAGTTCCAATAGATGAAACGTTCTTCCGGAAAAGGTTGTCCCCCAAAAATGTACACTGTTGCTCCCGCCGATATCTTAAAACTGCACAATGTTGCATCTTTTGCAATCAATAGTTGTTTGGAGACATATTCGTTTCCTTCAATATGGACAGAACCGTCCAATACATACAGTGCACTTTCGCCAAACAAATCCTTTCCAATATTGATTTCCGTTTCAAAATCAGAATGAATTTCAATAAAGAAAAGATCACTGTAAACCGGAACAGGCGATTGGTGTCCCGCGATTTTCCCGGCGATCAATTTGTAAAAAACACCATTTTCCGTCCAATGGGGAATTTCATCCGCGTTGGTATGCGTAAAGGATGGTTCTCCGTTTTCCAAATCCTTCGGAAGTGCCACCCACAACTGAAATCCATGCAACTTTTTGTCGCCATGACGCATATATTCCGGTGTTCTTTCCGAATGCGTCACGCCTTTTCCGGACGTCATCCAGTTGACCGCTCCCGGCTCTATGACAATATCGTTGCCCATACTGTCGCGGTGGTGTATTGCCCCTTCAAACAAATAAGTCAACGTCGACAATCCAATATGCGGATGCGGCGGTACGTCCAGATTTTGGTAATCTTTCAACGCCGACGGCCCCATGTGGTCAATAAACACAAACGGACCAACAGCTCTTTTTTGGCGGAAAGGCAACAGTCTTCCCACAAGAAAACTGCCAATATCCGCCGCTTTTTCATCCAATATCAACCCAATATTTGACATCATAATTTATCCTTTTTTTAAAGCTGGAAGCTAAAAGCATAACGCTCAAAGCCTAATCGTTTCCATCACAAGCTTTTCCTTTTGTGCTTAAAACTAGGTTAGCAACCTAAACAGTCAAGCTTTCCGCTTTAAGCTTTAAGCTTAAAACCTAGTCTTCCAATTCTCCAAACTTCCCAACATTAAAATCCTGCATTGCCTGCATGATTTCCTCTTTCGTGTTCATGACGAACGGACCATAACTCGCAATAGGTTCGTTGATCGGTTCGCCTGCCAATATCAAAAAAACCGCATCATCTTCTGCCGAAATCGAGAATCCTGTCGCGCTTCGATCCAGCAAAGCCAGTTGATGCGTTTCGATTTTCGATTCGCCGTTTATCGTTGCCTTTCCTTCGATTGCCAATACCGCAACCGTATAGCTTTCCGGAAAATCAAAATCCGCTTTTCCGCCCGATTGCAGCTTGGCATTGAGCATGTAGATCGGCGTAAAAGTAAAGGCAGGACCTTTTTTGCCCTGATACTCGCCTGCAACAACTTCCACCAAACCGTTTTGTACATTGACTTTCGGCATTTTTCCATTTTCAATGCTTTGGTATTTAGGCATGGACATTTTGTTTTTTGCAGGAAGATTGACCCACAACTGCACCATCTGAAAAACACCGCCAGCCCTATTGAATTCTTCCGAATAGTATTCCTTGTGCAAAACACCGGAAGCCGCCGTCATCCATTGCACGTCGCCCTCTCCTATCACGCCGCCGCCGCCGTGGCTGTCGTGGTGCGCCACATTGCCTTTATATGCAATCGTCACCGTTTCAAAACCGCGGTGCGGATGCGGCCCCACACCTTTTGGCTTCCCTTCGCTTGGCCGTACTTCCATCGGTGCATTGTAGTCTAGCATGACAAACGGATCCATTCTTCTTTGATCTAATCCCAAATCGCCCGGCACGAAATTGTGTACCTTAAATCCATCTCCGACGTAGTGAAATTCAGCCGGAGTTACCAACCTTTCAATTTTTCTGTTTTCCATACTAGTTCTTTTTTGTCACACAAATCTAAGGAAAGTTATACTGGAATGAATGATGATTTGTAGCTCATCATTCATTCCAGTATTAAAAAACGGGGCATTCGGAGAAGTCATAAGTTGCAAGTATTAAGACGAGTCGGAAAAATTACCAAGCGAGAACAAGCTTTTAAAAAATAGGACGCAAAAAACTCATAATTTATAACTCAAAACTTATAACTTACAGCATTCCTCAATAAAACAGACCAATATGACTTTCAACTCCAGCAGATATCAAGAAATGCAATATCGCCGTTGCGGAAAAAGCGGTTTGCTCCTGCCTGCTATTTCTTTAGGTTTATGGCAAAATTTCGGCGATGTCGACTGTTACGATGTTTTTAGCCGCACGATATTGGCGGCATTCAACCGTGGCGTGACGCATTTTGACTTGGCCAACAACTACGGTCCTCCTCCGGGTACAGCCGAACTGAATTTTGGCAAAGTATTGAAACAATTTTTCCCGAATCATCGCGACGAACTGATCATTTCGACCAAAGCGGGTTACACGATGTGGGAAGGTCCTTACGGCGACTGGGGCAGCAAAAAATATCTGGTTTCCAGCCTGGATCAAAGTTTAAAAAGAATGGGGCTTGACTATGTAGATATTTTTTACCATCACCGTCCGGACCCAGAAACACCGTTGGAAGAAACGATGCACACATTGGACTTGATCGTACGTCAAGGCAAAGCGCTGTACGTCGGCTTGTCCAATTATCCACCCGAACAAGCGGCGAAAGCGTTCGATCTATTGAAATCAATGGGAACGCCCTGCATCATCCACCAACCCAAATATTCCATGTTCGTACGCACACCCGAAGAAGGTTTGCTCGACACGTTGGCGCAATACGGCGTGGGGTGTATTGCCTTTTCACCGTTGGCGCAGGGCTTGCTGACCAATAAATACCTGAACGGAATCCCCGAAAATTCAAGAGCGGCAAAAGATTTTTCGTTGAAACAAGAATCGATTACACACGAGGTCATCGTCAAAATACAAGCACTCAACAGTATTGCCGAGAGCCGCGGCCAATCTTTGGCGCAAATGTCTATCGCGTGGTTGTTGAAAGACGAACGCGTCACGTCCGTACTCATCGGCGCGCGCAACGAAATGCAGTTGCTGGATTCCCTGAAAAGCTTGGACCACGTGACTTTTTCACCGTTGGAACTCCAAGATATTGAAAATATATTGGCGAAATAATTTGCGTTGATACAAGCGAATGCCATCCAATATAAAAGCGCGGTCACTGCCGCGCTTTTATATTGGATGGCATCTGAAATAGTAAGTAGCCTATCGAAAAAAGCCTTTCAGGCTTTGGCACGGCAAATACAATACATTTTTCTTTATTATCCGCAGCTTTATATTATGAGGCTATTTTCTTATTTTCACACTACAGTTTCGCCAAATCCATCAAAACCAATTCCATGAAAAAGTTGTTAATTTTAGCCACGTCAATATTGTTTTGCATGAACACACAAGCACAACTGAAAACCGTTGTTTACCACGACGGCACTCAAAAACTCAACGGGCTCGTCACGTCAAATACAGGCAAAAAACATCCCGCCGTACTGGTTTTGCCCGCGTGGATGGGAATCGACGACGAAGCCAAACAAGCAGCTTTGGATTTGGAAAAACAAGGTTACGTAGCATTCGTTGCGGACATTTACGGAGAAGGCAACATTCCGAAAGACAATGCCGCTGCCGGGAAGCTAGCCTCCCAATACAAAAACGACTACAACGCTTACCAACGTCGCATTGCGCTGGCCTTGGAAACCTTGAAACAGCAAGGCGTCAATACCGAAAAAATTGCCGTCATCGGCTACTGCTTCGGCGGAACGGGAGCGTTGGAAGCGGCGCGCGCCAATTTGCCCGTCGTCAGCGTCGTCAGCATTCACGGCGGTTTGGGTAAGGCTGGCGATCGCACCAACCTCGCCATCCATCCCAAAATCCTGGTCGAAAATCCTGCGGAAGACAAAGGCGTTTCCCAAACAGACTACAACAATTTAATCAAGGAAATGAACGAAGGGAGTGCCGATTGGCAGATCGTTACTTACAGCCATTGCGGACACACATTTACCAATCCGGCCTCTCCCGAATACAATCCCATCATGGCAAAACGTGCGTGGCAGCACACATTGATGTTTTTGAAGGAAACATTGTCCAATTGAGCATGAACTGCGGACAATGAGTTTTTCTCAATTGCCCACTCTTTATGTCTAATTTTTTGCTTAAAAAAGTTTTTTGCTTAACCATTTCCTTACAGGAATATCATATAGTCTCAAACTTAGATAAGCCAACGCCAGAACACCAAAAAATAGTAATAAACCGACCGGCCAAGCTTGCGCAAACGACAATTTGCCGTCTACCACCCACGCCGAAAATATATAAATAAATGGATAGTGTACAATATAAACCGGATAGGAAAGATTGCCCAAAAAAGTGCATATTTTAGCAGTAGTAAAAAAGCAGTCTGAAACAGACTGCTTTTTTTATCATTGTCAATCGTCAACTATCCATTGTCAATTGATTTAATTTCCCATACAAGTGCGCTTGCGCCCAATATGGCAGCGTCCGATTCTTTCAGTTCGCTTTTCAGTAAGCGGACTTTGTTTTGGAAAATCGGAAGCAAATGTTTTTCCATGGCTTCTTTTGCAGTTTTTGTCAAAAGATCGCCCGCTTTCATCAAGCCGCCAAACAATACGATGGCTTCCGGTGAAGAAAACATGACAAAATTTGCCAAGGCCAAACCTAATATTTTACCCGTATAGTCAAATACGTTGTTGGCCAATTCGTCGCCTTGTATAGCACAATCGTAGATCACTTTGCTGTCAATATCCTCCGGATTGTAATTCCGCAACAAACTTGCCTTTTCCGGAAATTTTTCCAAAAATTCCAATGCGGTCAAGCGTACGCCAGTCGCCGATGCGTAAGTTTCCAAAGAGCCTTCAGCTCCCGTAGACCAATGTTTTCTGCCGCCGGGAATCGTAATTGTATGTCCCAATTCGCCTGCAAAACCGTCATGTCCGTAAACGACTTTTCCGTCGATGACAATACCGCTGCCCACACCTGTACCGAGCGTAATCATGATAAAATGCTTGATACCGATCGCCGCGCCGTAAGTCATTTCACCGACAGCCGCAGCGTTCGCATCGTTGGTCAATGCAGACGGAATGCCGAGTTTATGCTGGATTAAATCAGCCAAAGGAATA
>Ga0154006_1000047_pt1 | contig 47550 bp, 42 predicted proteins | sample TSFL090MetaG_FD_104747 | JGI IMG/M metagenome (GOLD analysis project Ga0154006, IMG submission 104747) | Attine ant fungus gardens microbial communities from Florida, USA - TSFL090 MetaG | ecosystem: Host-associated > Fungi > Mycelium > Unclassified | place: USA: Florida, Wakulla State Forest...
AATACTACCAATAGTATCAGTACAAAAAGCCACCAATATTTTTTCTTCAATACTTTATCTAAAAAAAACATTTTTACCTAATTAAAATATTACGCCTCGTTACCAATGCACACAGATAAATGAATCCCAAAAAGTAAACAATGTCGCGGATGTCTACGATGCCACGACTGATATTTTTATAGTGGAAATTGAGCCCGATCATTTGCAAATAATAGTCTGCTCCATTTTGGAAAATAGGCAGACTGGCAACCGCGTCAAACCCTGCATAAAAAAACAAACAAATCACCGCGCCCAATATAAATGCGACGACCGTATTGGCTGTAAAACTACTCGTGCAAATGCCGATCGCCGTAAACACGCTGCCCAATAGCAACAGTCCAATATAGCTGCCGATCGTGCTTCCGGTGTCGATGCCGCCGACTGCGCTGAGTTTTTGCATGGAAACGGCGTAGATAATTGTTGGCAAAAGTGACAGTAAAACGATGAACAATGAGCCGAAAAATTTGCCCCAGACAATCTGCGAAGGCGTCAGCGGAAAGGTTTTCAGCATTTCAAACGTGCCGGTTTTGTATTCTTCCGAAAAACTTTTCATCGTAATCGTCGGAATCAGAAACAGAAAAATCCACGGTGCTATCCGAAAATAGCCTTCCAGACTGGCATAGCCATAATCCAGCAAACTTGTATTGGGAAATACAAACAGGAACAGTCCGTTCAACAATAAGAAAGTGACAATCGCTATATAGCCCGTCAGACTACTGAAAAATTGCCGACATTCCTTGGTGCAAATCATCCACATACGGCAAAGATAACGGTTGATGGAGGAGTTCTGCGTTATAAGTTCTGTGTTATAAGTTTTTGTGAAAAATCATCATCTAATTGCCAAGGTATCAAATCAATATAGTCGGCCTATTGGGCGCTTTGAGTTTTTCTTTAAAATGCTGAAAGTCAGCGCTTTGATATTCCGGCGTTCCGCCAGTTTGGCTATAATTTTTGCCTAAATACGACAAAGCCTGTCCGAGTTCCGATTCGTTCATTTTGACGAAGTCGCATTGTTGCATGAGCTGTTGGATCAATCTGAAATCCACAAACGGCGGCCGCAGATTGATGCCGAAAACCTTGTAGTTGGCGACTTCGATCAATTTGCCGCGATGTATCTCGCGAAACCTCATTCCGCGCTCCCAAAAATAAAGGCATCCGAGGTATTGACACGTATTTACAAAGAAGCATTCCATTCGATATAATCCCACGCCACGGATTGCACGGTGTCGTATTGGATGGCATAGACTTGATGATTTTGTCAAATAATTTTGTTTTGGGGTTTAAACTACTGCGTAATCGGCAAAGTCTGAATGGCGGAAACGAAAATTAAGATAGCGTTTCTTGCTAGAAATTTTAAAAATAGATACTAAAATCTGCATTCTATGAAAAAGAAAAAATGGAGTTTGGTCTGGACCGTGTTTTTGGCATTGGGGCTAAGCGTGGGCGCGACGAAAGCGCAGGTAAATATTTCGGTCAATATTGCGCCGCCGGCGTTGGTTTCGTATAATCAGCCGATGTGCCCGGGCGACGGTTATATGTGGATTCCGGGTTATTGGGCTTATTCTCCCGAAACGGGTTATTATTGGATTCCGGGCTATTGGACGATGCCACCAGAACCTGGCTTGTATTGGACGCCAGGATATTGGGGCATGACTAACGGACTGTACGTTTGGAACCGTGGCTATTGGGGGCCGCAGGTCGGTTTTTACGGTGGCATCAATTATGGTTACGGCTATTTTGGAACAGGATATGTCGGCGGTCGCTGGAACAATAAAACTTTTGTTTACAATACCGCGGTAACCAATATCAACAGAACCGTTATCAGAAATGTCTACGTAGACAACAATTTTAAACCTTCGAGTAATAGGGTAAGCTATAATGGTAAAGGTGGAATCGCAACTAGGCCAACGAGCAGTCAGCGTACCTACATGACGCAGCAACATTATCAGGCAACACCCGAACAAAGAATGCAGCATCAAGCGGCAATGGGCAATACGTCCTTGCATTACGAAAACAATGGTGGACGCGTACCACAGGAAAATATCGACCACCAAGGTCAGAATTACCAAAATTTCCGTCAGCAGCACCAGAGCGAACCGGAATTCAAATCGCCCGGTCGCGCCGTTCCCACTATGCGTGGTGGAAGAGGTGGTGGCAGACGGTAAGTTTGCGTTACGTTACGACATGAAAAAGCAACCAATATTGGTTGCTTTTTTGTTTGCCTAGAGCCGACCAAGGGATTCGAACCCTCGACCTACGCATTACGAATGCGTTGCTCTACCAGCTGAGCTAGATCGGCTTTTTTGCGGATGCAAATGTATGGAAAAAAGTAAAAATAAAACAAGACAAAAGGCCAGAGAATGTATTCATGGCAATTTGTCTTCTGTTACTTTTTCTTGACAAAAAAAGTGGAGACATGATTAGAAATTATACTCCAACCAGCCGTTTTGTGTCTTGATTTTCAGTTCTTTTTTGTCGGAAGCTTCCACGCGTCCCGTGATCTGTGCGTCGATACCCAATTCTTTGGCGATGGCGATCATTTCCGCTGCCGCATTTTCGTTGGTGAAGATTTCCAGACGTTGTCCCATATTGAAAACCTGATACATTTCCTGGTCGTTGGAACCCGAATTTTCCTGAATCAACTGGAAAATAGGAGGGACGGGCAACATATTGTCTTTGACGATGCGAAGCGGTTTGGGCAAATATTTCATACACTTGGTCTGCCCGCCGCCGCTGCAATGGATCACGCCGTAGACATTGTCAAAATGCTCGTCCAATATACGTTTCATCAACGGCGCGTACGTTCTGGTTGGGGAAAGCAACAATTTTCCAACCGAAATCTGTTGGCCGTCAATATCCAAAGTGTCGGTCAATTTTTGTTTGCCAATATAAACGACGTCATCGTCGAGTGTAGGTTCCCAAGTTTCAGGATATTTTTCGGCGTATTGTTTGGACAAAACGTCGTGGCGTGCGCTTGTCAAGCCATTGCTGCCCAAACCGCTATTGTATTCTTTTTCGTAAACAGCTTGCCCTGCGCTCGAAAAACCGACAATCACGTTGCCCGCAGCGATTTTTTCGTTGGAAATGATTTTGTTTTTAGGCCAACGCGCTGTCATGGTTCCGTTGACCGCAATTGTACGGACCACATCGCCAACATCCGCCGTTTCGCCGCCGAGATAATGGATTTTTACCCCAAATTTGGACAAGTCGTCAAAGAATTCCTGCGTGCCGTTGATGACTTCTTTGATGACGTCGCCGTTGATAATGAGTTTGTTACGGTCGATGGTGGACGAAAACAACAAGTTGTCGTAAATGCCCACGCACAAAAGGTCGTCCAGATTCATCGCAACGGCATCCTGCGCAATACCTTTCCAAACGCTGATGTCGCCCGTCTCTTTCCAATACAAATACGCCAAAATGCTTTTGGTGCCGGCGCCGTCCGCATGCGTGATGTTGATGTGGTCCTGCGAACCGCCCAAAAAATCGGGATACATTTTGCAAAAAGCGTACGGATATAAGCCTTGATCCAGCTTTTCGATGGCTGCATGTACTTCTTCTTTCTGTGCGGACACGCCTCTTTTGGTGTATAAAGACATTGGAATTATGAGTTATGAGTTATGAGTGATGAATGATAATAAAACGTAAAGCTGGAAGATAATAATTATCCATTGTCAAATTATCAAATCACCACATCGTCAAATTATTTTCTGGCTGCAAATGTAAAGATAGAATTCGCAAAATATAGATAATTTGCATCCTCTTTCAGTAGAGGATTTATATTTGTTGTACTATGAGGGTTTATAAGGATACGGACGATTTGCCGCAGTTTCGGAACGCGGTAGTGACGATAGGCACATTTGACGGCGTTCATCTGGGACATCAGAAGATCGTGGCGCAGATGAAGGAAGAAGCTGTGCGTATGGGCGGCGAGACCGTTATCATTACTTTTTATCCGCACCCGCGTCGCGTGGTGAAAGAGCGCAATGTCAATATCCAGATATTGACCACGCTGCCCGAAAAAATCACTTTACTGGAATCCTACGGTATTGACAATGTGGTCGTTGTCGCTTTTGACGAAGCGTTTGCCAATCAGTCTGCCAGCCAATATATCGAAGATTTTTTGTGGAAAAAATTCCAACCAAAATGCGTCATCATCGGCTACGACCATCGATTTGGTCATGGACGTATGGGTGATTATCAACTTTTGGAAGAATATGGCAAAAAACTGGGTTTTGCGGTAAAGGAAATACCCGAACAAATACAAAACGAAATATCCATCAGCTCCACAAAAATCCGCGAAGCCTTGCTCAAAGGAGATATTGCCACGGCGGACAAATGTTTGGGACATCCGTATTTTTTTGAAGGAGTTGTGGTGAAAGGCAACCAACTTGGGCGCACAATCGGTTTTCCGACGGCCAATCTTGCCACGGGCGATCCCGAAAAACTGATTCCCGAAAATGGCGTTTACGCGGTCAATGTTCGTTTACAGGACAAAGTTTATCTTGGAATGATGAATATTGGCGTGCGTCCAACTGTTGGCGGAACGTCTCGGACGATCGAGGTCAACATATTGGATTTTGATAAAGATATTTATGGCGAAACGCTCAAGATCGAAGTCATGGCTTACCTGCGCGGCGAACAGAAATTTGCGGGTTTGGATGCGCTGAAAGCCCAGTTGGCAAAAGATAGGGACGCGGTCAAGGAATTGTTGGGGAAATAATTGGACTTAGATAAAATAGCTGAGTTTTATCGTCATTTCGACCGTAGGGAGAAATTCCCAAGAAATTTAAAATGTTCAATGGTGGGAAGTTTTTCCCGCTGGTCGAAATGACGGGGATTATTCATCGCCGTTGTTGGTCGCCGATCAACAACCTTTTCTATACAAAGTGGTTCGTGCAGACACGAACCACGGGAATGGTTTTTTATATAGGTCATAATAAAACCGTTGTGAATCGTTGAGCCGTTCCGTCATTGTGGTTACTTCAACAAAAACGCAATCAATTTTTCCAATGCTTTTTTGCGGTGGCTGTATTGGGCTTTTTCTGTTATGGTCATTTCGGCAAAACTGCGCGTGCCGCCGTCCGGAACAAAAATCGGATCGTAGCCAAAACCATCTGCGCCGCTCGCTTTTTCTGCGATCGTACCTTCGCAAACACCTTCAAACGAATGGTGACGCCCTTCGTAAATAAGATAAATTACTGTACGAAAACGTGCTTTCCTATTGGATTTCCCTTCCAGGTTTTTTAAAACCAAAGCGATATTGTCCGCATCGTTTTTTTGTTCGCCCGCATAGCGTGCCGTATGCACGCCCGGCGCTCCGTCCAATGCGTCCACTTCCAAACCCGTGTCTTCGCTGAAACAGTTTTCGTGCGTCATCCGAAAGATCGTTTTCGCTTTCGTTTCCGCATTTTCCTGCAGCGTTTCGTAAGGTTCCGGAATGTCAATGTCGATGCCCGCTTCTTTCAGCGTGACAATATCCATGCGATGTCCGGTCGCCGCTTTGATTTCCTTGACTTTGTTCTGATTGTTGGTCGCGAATATGAGTTTCATGCTAAAAAAGTAATAAGGTAAAAGTAAAAAGTAAAAACGCGGCGGCGTGATATAAAATTATTGGTTGGTGGTATTGAGCCACAGAGTCTCTCGCAAGCGACTCCGTGGCTTGATGCTCATCGTACTGCAATATAAATATCCACTTCCGAATCTTTCCCGTTCTGGCATTTTGCGCCGTAGACTTCGTAGTCGTAGGTATATTGGCGGTTTAGTTTTTTGTCGTTCTGCCATATCTCGTTCCACGTATGGACGACGGCAGCGGGCATTTCGCCTTTGGCAGTATATTGAAGAAAGTTTGTTTCGGGAAATTCGCGTCCAATCAAACCGTCCGGAATATTGTCCAAGTTGGCGGCCAGGACGCCGATGATTGTTGTATATGCGCCTGTATAATTGTTCTCGTAATCCGTATAAATGGAATAGATATCGGACGATACTCTGTTCGGGATTTTTTCAAAAATATTTTCCGAATGGAATTGTTCCCACAATTGTCCCAATTCTTCCGCTGCTTTATTGTTGGTCGTACGTACGGCAATGCCGATTATTTTGAATCCCGCTTTTTTCATATGGGTGTTTTTTGCTTTATACTTTTGCCTTTTCTTTTCTCACACAATCCCAAACACCTGTTTCAAACTGATCCAAAAACGTTGCTTTTCCTGTTTAGATTCAGCGCTGCCGTCGTTCATTTTGGTCAGGGAAGACGCTAATAGGAAAGTGCAGCCGTGTTTACGGTCGGGCTGGTAGCGTTTCAAGTCGTCTTTTTGTCCAATATGACTTTGCTTGCAGTTGAACAGAATGATGTATTTAGGCGAAAGTTTGGCATGTAGGTCGTCCAATAGGATCGGGGTGCGCGCGAGGTTGACCAATGCCACGTCTGCAAGGTTAAACTGGCAGGCCGCCAATATCTTTCCCAAAAAATCAAGGTTGTGGTCGCTGATGTATATATTGTCCGTGTCGTGAACCAACAGCGTGATTTTTTGCGCGTTGTCGCCCAGCCAAAATTTCTTGTCCAAATGATTTTGCGCAGGCGTAACATTATTCTCCTTGTTTGGAATGGGCAAATCACTACCTTTATCACCCGATTTTGGCGTATTGGGAAATTCACCGTCGATAATCACCAGACTATTGGGGTACAGTCCGGCAAGCACAAAATCAGGAATGGTTTCTATTGTAGACACTTTGTATTATTTAAAATGAACCCAAAAATAAGTTTGGAGGGCAATCCTCCGCAAATGTAGTTTTATGGCAGAAGAATATAAAATTGATGTTGTCAAAACTGAAAACAGCCGGTTGGAGCGTACCAGTATGGAAAATCTTTCCTTTGGTAAAATGTTCACTGACCACATGCTGGTAGCCGACTATGCCAACGGCAAATGGGAAAAGGTGCAGATATTGCCTTACGGGCCGATTACATTGGATCCGGCGGCGACCGTTTTCCATTACGGACAAGAGATTTTTGAAGGAATCAAGGCTTTTCACAACAACGACGGCAACGACTATGTGTTCCGTCCCGACATGAACTGGAAACGTTTCAATATCTCGGCGACCGGACTTTGTATGCCGGAAGTGCCCGAAGAAATCTTCATCGGTGGCCTGAAAAAACTCATCGAAGTGGACCGCGGTTGGATTCCGACAGCACCCGAACATTCGTTGTACATCCGTCCGTTCATGATCGCAACACAAGCGTTTTTGGGTGTGCACCCTGCGAAGGAATACAAATTCATCATTATATTGAGCCCTTCCGGACCTTATTTCGGCAAACCGGCAGCCATCCGCATCGAGCGCCATTTTACACGTTCGGCTAAAGGCGGCGTGGGCTATTCCAAAAACGGCGGCAACTACGCTTCGAGCCTCAAAGCTGTAGAAAAAGCGGAAAAAGACGGCTACGACCAAGTGTTGTGGACGGAAGCACCCGAACATAAGAACATTCAGGAAGTAGGTGCGATGAACGTCATGTTCGTATTGGGCGACAAAATCGTCACTCCCGAACTCGACGGTACGATATTGGCGGGCGTGACGCGCGACAGCATCATTACCGTACTGAACGATTGGGGATTGACGGTAGAAGAACGTCCGATCAGCGTCGACGAACTGATTGCCGCACACCAAAACGGCACTTTCCGCGAAGCGTTCGGTACTGGTACAGCGGCGGTGATTTCGCCTATTGGCAAATTGGAGCTTTCGGACGACCTTGTCATTGAATTTGACGTCGAAAAATTTGACATAGCGAAAAAACTCAAAGCTACTTTGGACGATATCCGTTTGGGTAGAGTTGCCGATACGCACAATTGGCTGATGAAAGTCTAGTATGTGTTTTGCCGGAAATAGATTGGCGAAGCGCGGTAATCTCCGTTCATTTTTAATGTTTCCGTTATGCCCAAATGTGAATATTTTCCGCTTTCTTTTTCCTATTTACCCAGTTTATCCACAATATTTGGACGTAAGCGAAAAAATATTTTGTTGATTGCAACAAAACTGTTTACCTTTGCAGTCCTAAAAAAATAATAGTATTTTAGAATGCCTACAATACAACAATTAGTAAGAAAAGGCCGCGAAATCATCAAGGCTAAAAGTAAATCCAGAGCTTTGGACGCTTGTCCTCAGCGTCGTGGCGTATGTACTCGTGTGTACACTACAACTCCAAAGAAACCAAACTCCGCTTTGCGTAAAGTGGCGAAAGTACGTTTGACTAACAAAGTGGAAGTCATTGCTTACATTCCAGGTGAAGGTCACAACCTACAGGAACACTCTATCGTGTTGATCCGCGGTGGTCGTGTTAAAGACTTGCCAGGTGTACGTTATCACATCGTTCGTGGTAGCTTGGATACCGCAGGTGTTAAAGGACGTAAACAAAGCCGTTCTAAATATGGTGCTAAAAAGGAAAAAGCTAAAAGCTAGTTCTTGACAAGCATTAAGTAATAATTCATTTTAAAGATATTAACAAGAAAAAATAATGAGAAAAGCACAAGCGAAGAAGCTCCCGTTAGCTCCTGATTCTCGTTTTAACGATAAATTGGTAACGCGTTTTGTCAACAACCTGATGTGGGAAGGCAAAAAAAGTATTGCGTTCACAATATTCTACGATGCCCTCGACAAAGTGAGCAAAATCACTGGTGAAGATGGCTACGAAATTTGGAAAAAAGCATTGAACAACGTTACTCCAGCTGTCGAAGTTCGCAGCCGTCGTATCGGTGGTGCTACTTTCCAGATTCCAACTGAAGTACGTCAGGACAGAAAGATCTCTTTGAGCATCAAATGGATCGTCCGTTTTAGCCGCGAACGTAACGGTAAAACAATGGCGGACAAATTGGCTAACGAATTGGTCGCAGCTAGCAAAGGTGAAGGTGCAGCTTTCAAAAAGAAAGAAGACACACACCGTATGGCAGAAGCGAACAAAGCGTTCTCCCACTTCAGAATCTAATCTGTAGGTAAATCAATACTATATTTTGAAAGCGGCTTTTCCAAGCCGCTTTTTTGACGTTTGGGGCAATTGGTTTAACTTTAAAGCTATAAAAGTCAATACGGGTTGCGCTGTTTATATCAGCGTTTTTGTGCCTTTAACTTTTGCCTTATGAAAATGCCTACTTATCGCGCGTTGCCGCTGCTGCGACCATTGATTGCACTCATTTTGGGAATAGGAACGGCGTTCCGTTTTCCCGATTGGGACACAAAATTGCTTATTGGTATTGGACTGTTTTTCTTTCTGCTGCAGCTTTTTTTTCAATATGTTTCGTTTGCACAAAAACTACGGCTGTATTGGGTTTCAGGCATTTCGATATTTGCGGTTTTCTTTTTGCTGGGATATTTTTCCGAAAAAAGAAAAGACATTTCCCGTCAAGAAAACTGGATCGGTCAATATGAAAATACTGTACAAAATTTCGTTTTCGTCTTAGATGAAAATCCCGCGCCGAAAACCAAAACTTATCTCGCAAAAGCAACCACGATGGCCGTAAAAAATGAAAATCAATACAATATAACCTGCGGAACAATATTGCTGCGTATTGACACCGTATTGCAACGTCAATATGATTTCAAGGAAAACGACACGTTGATGATACAGACAAATCTGCGTCGTATCCAAAATTTTCCCAATAGTAGTTTTGACGTTGCGGCTTATTATGCACGTCGACAAATCTTTTTTCAGTCCAATATAAAACCGCAAAACCTTATCGATTTTCATGTCAACCAATCAAAAAATATCGCGTATTGGCTGGACAAGTCCCGCTATTGGATTTTGGAAAAACTACGTGCCGGTATCAGAAACAAAGACAATCTGAGTTTGGCAGAGGCGCTGTTGATCGGCTACAAAGACGACCTCGACAAAAATCTGGAAAACGCTTACCGTGACGCTGGCATCGTCCACATTATCGCCATCAGCGGTATGCACTTGATCCTTTTGTACAAACTATTGGAACTGACCGGTTTTCTCCTAACTAAAAATATTCGCGCGCGGAAACGGATTCGTTTGCTGACATTGATCGTCATCTGGTTGTTTGCGTTTTTGTCGGAAGCCGGACCTTCGGTTATTCGCGCTGCCGTAATGCTGAGTTTTATCGTCATTGGCGAGGTTTTTTACCGCAACAACCATTCGCTCAATAGTCTGGTTACATCGGCGTTTGTATTGCTGGTCGTACAACCGGAATGGATCTGGAACGTCGGTTTTTGGTTGTCGTACATGGCAGTATTGGGCATCTTACTTTTTTACAAACCTATATTGCAATGGCCCGATTTGGAGAATCCTTTTGTCCGAATTATTTGGGAAAGTATCGCCGTCACGCTTGCTGCGCAGCTATTGACCGTTCCGGTATTGATGTACTGTTTCGGGAAAATTCCGTTATATTTTCTATTTACGAACTTGTTGATGGTTCCGCTGTCGTCGGTGATTTTGTATGGCATTATTTTGTTGTTGGCGGTAGGTTGGCTTCCGTTTTTGGCCAATATAATTGGAACAATGACGGATTTTCTTATTGGGCTGATGAACGGATTTGTCCGAAATGTAGCGCAATATCCGTTGGCAAATATTTCGGTTTCGATCGGATTTTTTCAGATGCTGGTTTTGTATGGAATTATTGGGGCGGTTTTGTATTGGATGGAAAGCCGTGGAAAGAAATTGACTGAATAAAATACATAGCCTCTTGCGCGCGTGTTTTTCACTCGTGCCGTTGTTCATGATCACATGTTTCTAAAAGCTAAAAAATGGTATTGGAATCGGATGGATACCGACATCCCCACAATACTGCACTTTTGATTTTTTACTTTTTGCGCAGCACATTACCTTTGCACCTTCCACAAAAATCAATCTGATGCAAAAACAAATCAAATCGGCCCTCATCTCCGTGTTTTACAAAGACGGCTTGGAACCAATCGTACGCGAACTTGACCGTCTGGGCGTCACTATTTATTCCACTGGCGGAACGCAGAAATTCATCGAAGACCTTCGGATTTCCTGTATTCCCGTCGAGCAGTTGACCACTTACCCTTCCATATTGGGCGGACGTGTCAAGATCCTGCACCCGGCGGTTTTCGGCGGTATATTGGGACGTAGGGATTTGGAATCCGATCAAAAGGAAATGGCGCAGTACAACATTCCGCCTATCGATTTGGTCATAGTTGATTTGTATCCGTTTGAAGAAACGTTGAAAAATACGTCCGAAGAAGCTGCCATCATCGAAAAAATCGATATTGGCGGACCTTCCGCAATCCGCGCAGCTGCGAAAAATTTCAAAGACGAAGTCGTATTGGCTTCCCGCGACGAATATTCCTGGTTGCTGAAAGTATTGCAGGAACAGGACGGCGTGACAAGTTTGGAAGAACGAAAAGCGTTTGCCGCAAAGGCTTTCGAAGTCGTGATGAACTACGACATCGCAATCAACAACTATTTTAACGGGACGATATTGCGTCCTTTGACATACAAACAATCTTTGCGTTACGGCGAAAATCCAGACCAAAAAGCGGCGTTCTACGGCGACTTGAGCGAAGAGTTCACACAACTTAACGGAAAAGAACTTTCGTACAACAATCTGGTTGACGTAGATGCTGCAATCGCTTTGTTGAAAGAATTTAAGGAAGAAAAAGACGCATTGTTCGGCATTATCAAACATACCAATGTCTGCGGCGTTGCACTTCGCCCGACGGTTTCCGACGCGTATGACGCGGCAAATGCCGGTGATCCTGAAAGCGCATTTGGCGGCATATTGATTTCTTCCGGAACGGTTGACAAAGCAACTGCCGAAAAAATCAGCGAAGTTTTCTTTGAAGTATTGGTCGCTCCGGATTTTGACGAAGACGCGATGGAAGTATTGAAAAAGAAAAAAACGCGTATTTTGTTGAAAATCAATCCAAAAGCGGGTGCGAACGACATGCAGTTTAAATCTGTATTGAACGGCGTATTGGTACAGGAAGTGGACAAAGGAAACTTTGCTGCTTGGAAAGAAGTCGGCGGACGCGAAACTTCCGAATCCGAAAAATCAGACTTGGCTTTTGCCAATATCGTCTGCAAACACTTGAAAAGCAACGCTATTGCCTTGGTTAAAAACAGACAACTCATCGGAAAAGGTTGCGGACAAACGAGCCGTATCGACGCTTTGCGCCACGCCATCGAAAAAGCAAACCAGTTCAGCTTTGACTTGAAGGGTTCCGTATTGGCTTCCGACGCGTTCTTCCCGTTCAACGACTGCATTTCCATCGCACACAAAGAAGGGATTGAAGCGTTTATCCAGCCAGGCGGTTCGATCCGTGACAAGGACAGCATTGACTATGCCGTTGAAAATAACTTGGCAATGGTAATCACGGACAAGAGACATTTTAGGCACGGGTAGTAGCTACTTGTGGATGTATAGTTGCGCATTTTGTATATCCTTAATCATATTGGATATATGAAATGTGCAATCCTTTTTTGTGCAGCGTGTTGAATCACAGATTCAAAGGACAAGAGCACGTTCACCAAAGAATTTGCTAAAGTTGCGTATGTTTTCCCTATCGGTTGGTGTCCTTACCGACCGAAACTTCAGAATTGTTTCTCTTTAATTCATGAACATCTGTATCGTCCTAAAAAGTTTTTCAGTTGTTGAATAAATAGTAAGATAGGTTTACATTTTTCCATTAATCCTGTAATTGGTTTAAAATAGTAGTGTTTTTTACTTACACACTTTGTGATACAGAGTCCCAAAAAGACGTTTTCCCACGGCATAAAACAATAACAGCCCCGAAACATTTCGGGGCTGTTATTGTTTTTTTCTGATAAAGATAAAATGCTAGGCTTCTGCGTTGGCTTTTTTAGGTTTCTTAAAAATAGCGAATATTTCTACCGCCAAACCCAACAAAATCACGATTGGCGCAACCGTAATACGTCTTGCGCTGTAGACATCTTTAAAGTCAAACGAACCGCCGCCGTTGGCGTCACTTTTGCCACCGGACATCAGCACCATTCCGATCACGAGGATCACGATACCGATCAACATCCATTTGTAGTTTTCCTTGGTGAACAAAAGCGGCATTTCTTTTTTCTTTACGTCTGCCATTATTTTCTTTTTTTATTGAAAAAATAGATTCGGACAGCGCGACTTTGGAACTCTATTCGAATCTTAATCCGTTAACAAATTTAATACAAATTATCCAGACGCGTCCTCAGGTACTTCATCACGCTCCTGTGCGTACTGAAAAACGAAATCCCCACGCCGATAATAACCATTCCGACAAAGAGGACAACCATCAACTTATTATCCACCAATACGCCCATCTGAGGGAACTGGGAAACGGCCCATTTCAACAAACCAACCAATATGGCAATGGAGATGATAGCACTGATAATACCGTTGACAATAGCGCGAAGATCGAGCGGTTTGGCAATGAACCAACGCGTCGCGCCGACCATCTGCATCGTTTTGATGAGGAAACGGTTGCTGTACATGATTAGTCGGATCGTGTTGTCAATACTGACGATCACAATGACGGACAACACCACAGCAACAACCAAAAACACAAAACCGAGTTTGGTGCTTTTTTCGTTCATGCTGTTGACCAAAACCTGCGGATACGTAATGTCCGAAAGTTTGTCGCCAAATGTTTGTTGCAGTTGCTGTCCAATATGGGTAAGGCTGTCTTTGTTGACATATTCCGCCTTGGCGTAGAAGTCGATACTTTCGGGTAAAGGATTGTAGTCCAATATGTTGTCCCAGTCTTCGTTGTTGTCCGCGTTCCAGATTTTCTTCGCGGCAGCCTTGTCGATATATTGCACGTCTTTGGCGTAAGGCTGCGCCGTCACGTATTGCTGGATCTGCTGTATCGTGTCCTTGCTCGACGTATTGAGGTAAGCGCTGATGCGTATTTCTTCCTTGAACGAATTGCCCAACTGGTGCAGGATCAAGAACACGCAGCCCATGATGCCCATGATGAGCAGTACCAACGACACGCCGACGATGCTGTAGACCGAACCTGTTTTTCCTTTTTTGGAGCTGATTTTTTCCGTATCGGGCATATTTCAATATTCTTTCAAAAATGATTAGAATAGGATTTTCAATAGCGGCAAATTTAGGGTTTCCGATGCAAACACGTACATTTGCAGCCATTTATTTGGCACAAGCCAAATTAGAATTAACATATCAAGCAAATAGTCGTCGACAATGGAATATAATTTTAGGGAAATCGAAAAGAAATGGCAGAAAAAGTGGGACGAAACGAACGCCTACAAAGTTGAAAACGATTTTTCCAAACCTAAATATTACGTATTGGACATGTTTCCCTACCCAAGTGGCGCGGGGCTGCATGTGGGGCATCCGCTGGGTTATATTTCCACGGATATTTTTGCCCGCTACAAAAGGCTGAAAGGTTTCAACGTATTGCACCCGATGGGCTACGACGCGTTTGGACTTCCTGCCGAACAATACGCGATCGACCACGGTGTGCATCCGGCGATCAGCACGGAACAGAACATCAACAATTTCCGCAAACAGCTCGACAATATTGGATTCTCTTTTGACTGGAGTCGCGAAGTGCGCACTTCCGATCCGAATTTTTACAAATGGACGCAATGGATTTTCCTGCAATTGTTCAAAAGTTGGTACAATCCACGTACTAATAAAGCGGAGTATATTGACCAAACCTTGATTCCTGTTTTTGAAAAGGAAGGTTCGAAAATCGTGGACGGTCGCCGTTCCGACTTGAAACCTTTTTCTGCGGAAGCGTGGAAATCTTTTTCCGAAAAAGAAAAAAGCGACGTATTGATGCAGTTCCGTCTCGCGTATTGCGATTACGGCGTCGTCAACTGGTGTGAAGCGTTGGGAACGGTATTGGCAAACGATGAAGTCATCAACGGCGTCAGCGAACGCGGCGGTTTCCCTGTAGAAAAGAAAAAACTGCGTCAATGGTATCTGCGCATTACAGAATATGCCGACCGCCTATTGGAAGGCTTGCAAAAAATTGAGTTCAGTGATGCGATGAAGGAAATGCAGACCAACTGGATCGGCCGTAGTCAAGGTGCAGAAATCGAATTCAAGATAACCTCCAATGAAGTTTTGACGGTATACACAACCCGACCCGATACGATATTTGGCGTAGACTTTATGGTCATCGCACCCGAACATGAACTCATCGAAAAGATCACCACGCCTGAGCAAAAACAAGCCGTCGAAGCTTACGTATCCTACGTTAAGAGCCGTAGCGAACGTGAACGCCAGGCTGAAAAGAAAATCAGCGGTTGCTTCACCGGTGCTTACGCCATCAATCCTTTCAACGGAAAGGAAATTCCAATATGGACTGCCGAATATGTATTGGCGGGGTACGGCACGGGCGCTGTGATGGCGGTGCCTTGTGGCGACGAGCGCGACTATAAGTTTGCCAAACAATTCAATCTCCCTATCACAAACATATTGGGGGACAAGTTTGACGGCGAAAATGCCAACGCAACGAAAGACGCTATTTTGGAAAACAGCGATTTCGTGACCGGAATACACATGAAGGAAGCCACGGAAATCATTTTGGCAGAATTGGAAAAAAGAGAAATCGGAAAACGCAAAGTCAATTTCCGTATGCGCGACGCTGCATTCAGCCGCCAGCGCTTCTGGGGCGAACCGATTCCTATTAAATGGATCGATGGTGTTGCGGTCCCCTTGGATGAAAGTCAATTACCGCTTGAGTTGCCAGAAGTCGAAAGCTACAAACCAGGTCCGGAAGGGCAAGGGCCTTTGGCCAACGTGAAGGAATGGACGGACGAATATCTGGAAACCAATACCATGCCTGGCTATGCAGGTTCCAGTTGGTATTTCTTGCGCTATATGGATCCGCATGACAGCGCGGCTTTCTGTGACCGAAAAATCAGTGACTATTGGAACCAAGTGGATTTATATTTGGGAGGAACGGAACACGCCGTTGGTCATCTTTTGTATAGCCGTCTTTGGACGAAAATATTGTTTGACTTGGGTTATATTGGTTTTGACGAACCATATAAAAAACTGGTTAACCAAGGGATGATTCAAGGAAGTTCGAGGTTTGTCCACCGTAAACATGGAACAAACACTTTCGTTTCCGCAGGCTTAATAAAAGACCATGAAACGGACAAAATCCATGTCGATGTCAATATAGTTGATGGTTTCGAACTGGATATCGAAGCGTTCAAAAAATGGAAGCCTGAATATGCAGATGCGGAATTTATTTTGGAAAATGGCAAATACATCACTACTTCCGAAGTGGAAAAAATGTCCAAATCCAAATTCAATACCGTCAATCCGGACGAACTCGTCAACAAATACGGCGCAGACACATTCCGCATGTATGAAATGTTTCTCGGACCAGTCGAACAGTCCAAACCTTGGGAAACCAAAGGTATTGAAGGTGTTCACCGTTTCTTGAAAAAACTGTGGCGTTTGATTTTCGATGAAAACAAAGGTGCGATTTGGACAGAAGAAAATCCAACCGATGCAGAACTGAAAACCTTGCACAAGACTATAAAAAAAGTCGGCGAAGACATTGAACGCTTGTCGCTCAATACGGCGGTTTCTGCATTCATGGTTGCCGTCAACGAATTGTCCGATCTGAAATGTCACAAGCGTGTCGTTATCGAACCTTTGTTGATTTTGTTGACGCCTTATGCACCACATATTGCAGAAGAAATCTGGCACGAGTTCGGCAATACAAGTTCGATTTTGGATGCGGCTTTCCCGATTTTTGAAGAAAAATATTTGAAAGAATCCGCGAAAAACTATCCGGTCAGTATCAACGGTAAACTCCGCACCAATATGGAGTTTGCGCTCGATGCAGACAAAGCATTCATCGAAGAATCCGTTTTGAAAAATGAAGTCATCGCAAAATGGCTGGAGGGTCAAACCGTGAAGAAATTCATCTTCGTTCCGGGCAAGATGATTAATGTCGTTATTTAAAGATTCTTTTTTTTGCTCACAGATGGCACAGATGCCCACAGATAAAGTCCGTGGAAATCTGCGTTGTCTGTGAGCTTTTTTTACAATATTGGATATTACTCGACGAACAAGGACTGTTTTGGAATATTAGGTGTAAAAGTCCAAATGGACGTTTTAAGGATTTGGATGATTTGCAAAATCTTACCTAGGTTATTTTTGGTTTCAATGGAATGCATTAGTACAAACAAAAGATGCGCTGATCGAAGCTTTACAACGGGAAATCGAACAACTCCAAAAAATGGTACCTTAATAAGACGCGCTATAAATAATTAAAAGATTTATGGCGCTTTTTTTAATTTTACGTTCCGACTTAAATGCAATAGAAAATGAATTGGAAAAATACAATCACCGAAAAATTGTCCGTCCAATATCCGATTATTCAAGCGCCAATGTTAGGTGCAGCCTCTGCCGAAATGGTTGCCGCAGCGGCGGAAGTTGGTTGTTTGGGAAATCTTCCTTTGGGCGATCTCCCCGCACAAGTTTGTTTGGACAAAATCCGAAAAGTGAAAACGCTGACGGACAAAGCGTTTGCGGTAAATCTTTTTTTGCATAAGATTCCAGAACCTACGCCTCAACTAGAAAAACAATACGAAAAAGCAAAAAAACAACTAGAACGTTTTGCGTTTGAAAACGGTATAACGGTTGCCGTTCCTGCGTTTCAGGCGGTCAATCCCAACAATACAAAAGAACAGTTGGAAACAATTCTTGCTGAAAAAATAACAATCATCAGTTCGACTTTTGGCAATCTTGATGCAGAAAGTATTGCACTTTTGAAATCGCACAACGTGACGCTTATGGGTACTTGCACGAGCGTGGAAGAAGCTATCGTATTGGAAAAGTCAGGAATGGATATCATTTGTGCTCAGGGTTTGGAGGCGGGCGGACATCGCGGTTCTTTTCTTACGGACGATGACCATATTCCAAAAGTCGCCGGAATTTCCTTGCTTTCCAATATCGTTAAAACTATAAATATTCCTATAATATATGCCGGCGGTATTTATAATGCGCCAACATTATTGGCGGCGAAAACGATGGGTGCACAAGGGTTTCAGCTCGGAAGTATATTGCTCTGTTCACAGGAAAGTGAACTCAAACCTTTCGAAAAAGATCGACTTCAAAAAGTACAACAAACAGAAATCGTATTGACTAAAAGTTTCACGGGAAAATATGCACGTGGTATTTACAATACATTCATGCACCATTTTGATAGTTCAACCGCACTATTGCCGTATCCTTATCAAAATATATTGACTAGAAGTTTTCGTAGTGTTGCCCGAGAAATGCAAAACGCAGACCTGGTCAATGTTTGGGCGGGGCAATCGGTGCATGATTATAGTCGAGATTCAACAAAAACTATATTGGAAAAATTGATTAAAGATGTAGAAGAATTCTCAAATGTGTAGTCTAGTCACTCCGGTCAAAATGACGCGGAATGATCTTCGTCTTCGCTGTTTTTGGAGTGGTTCGTGCGGACAAGAACCATGGAATTTTAGATGATTAAAACCATCAAATCAAAATAAAGGCGTTTTCGTACTATAATATTTAACTATTCCAAATCCGCCAGTTTTCCTCTGCTTGCAAAATTAACATTTGCAAACCGTTCTCGGTCGCCGCACCTTTTTCTTTTCCTAACGCAAGAAATTTTGTTTCTGCAGGATTGTAGATTAGGTCGTAGAGATAATGTTGGGAAGTGATGTATTGGTAAGGAATTGACGGTGCGTCGTCAATATTGGGCGACATGCCGAGCGGCGTACAGTTGACAATGATTTTGTATTCGTCCATGATTTCCGGCGTCAATTGTTCGTACGTCCAAGTATCGGCCGTATTACGGGAAACAAACTGATGAGGAATGTTCAATTTGCGCAATACAAAAGCAACTGCGGCGGACGCGCCGCCTGTCCCCAATATCAAAGCTTTGTTGCGTTCGGGCGTTAATTTTTGTGCAAAAGATTTTTCAAAACCAACAATGTCAGTATTGTAGCCGAATAGTTTGCCATCCTTTATGCGGACGCAGTTGCACGCCCCCATTTCCTGGACTTCGGGCGAAACTTCGGAGAGAAAAGGAATAATATTTTTTTTGTGTGGGATAGTGATGCAAAAGCCTTGTAAATCCTGTGTCGACAATACTTGCGGCAAATCGTCCAGACTTTCGATCGAAAAATTCTGAAAAGAGTTCGAGCCTTCAATTCCTAGTTTCTGAAATTTTTCTTCAAAATATTTTTTGGAAAAAGAATGTCCTAAAGGAAAACCAATAATGCCGAATACTGCCATATTGTTGTAGATTTTCAGATTTAAAGAAGAGTGTTGTTGTTCTTGATTTATATTGGAGAAAAAGCATCAATCCATGAATCACAAACGGATTTCTGTTTCGCTAAGGAAACGACTAAATGTGTCGCCGCGCAGACCAATACGCATGGATTCCAACGGTATCACCTCATGTGGCGCAATGTTGCCGAGGTTACAGTTGCAGCCCAATAAGTCGATGAAATACAGTTGCTGTTCTTTTTGCGGCGCCTCCCAAAGGATTTTTTCACCGGGAATTTGTGTAAGGATTTCGTTGACGAGACCCTGACGTACTTCGCCGCTGCCGCGATAAATGCCGACATTGCCCGACTCTCTAGCTTCAGCGATGACATAAGATGCGCCCGCCTCGAGCTCGTCGCGCATGAGTTGTACCCATTTGTAGGGCGCCATGATATTGGCCGCATCTTTGCTGCCGACTTCGCTCAATACGGTTCCGTATTTGGTCAGTTGTTCGATGTAGTTGCATTTTTCCACATGAGGAATGGAAATGGAGCCGTCGCTGACTTCCATGTGCGTGATGCCGTAATCTTGACAGACAGCAATATAGTCGTCCAATTGACCGCGTACCAAAAACGCTTCGAAAAGTGTGCCTCCGAAGAAAACAGGGATATTGTGCTGTTGGTAGAGTTCGATCTTTTCCCGCAGGTTGGGCGTCACATAAGATGTGCCAAACCCCAATTTTACAACGTCTACGTATGGCGCCGAGATACTGAGGAAGTCTTTTACTCCATTGATACTCAATCCTTTGTCCATTACCATCGTGATGCCGTTGCTGCGCGGTTTAGAATCGCGGTCGGGCATGTTCCTCAAAGTAAAGTTCATCTATGTTTTTATTTTTATTCCGTCAATACAAATGTATGGGCGGACTTTCCCTGCGGGCAAATGTAAAAAACATAATCAATTATGAAAAAATAGCTTTAAACATAACGGATTGATAACGGATCGAAATTATGTTTTTCGGCTGCGCACGTCTTGTCTGTTGGAGAAAAAAGATAAAATCTCGACCCGGTTCTCTTTTCTTTAGCCAATACTCTATTGGAGAAAATCAATGCCTTTTGTTATACCGTGCCAATATGTCGACGACGCGGCTGTTTTGCATGATGCCGGGGTTGAGTTCCAATACTTTGCGAAATTGACGCGGCGCGTTGTGCATTCCCATTTCCAGCTGTTGCAAAGCTTCCTTGTTTTTTGCCTGAGCAAACAGGGTCATTGCAATATAAAAATGAAAAATCGGTCTGTGCGACGTCGCTTCGAGTGCCAAATAAGCTTGTTGTTCCGCTTCTTCGTAAAACCCCGCAATATAAAGCCCTTTGACCAGCGCTTCCCAACCGGGAATATTGCGTGGCTTTTGTTTGACTGCGGTGCCGAAATGAAAGATCGCTTCGCTGTACATCGACAGCTGCAGAAGGCATTCGCCCAATGCCAAATGACATTCGGGTGCGGATGCGATCTGCAAGGCCGTTTCCAATGATTTGATGGCGCTGGACCAGTTTTGCTCGTCCATGTAAGTCAGCGCAATTTTGTAGTATAGTTTGTGGTCATCGGGCTCCATGTGCGCCGCTTTTCGGTAGTTGAACCGCGCCGTCGAAAAGTTTTGCAGCTTGTGGTAGCAATGGCCGATCGCTTCGTACAGCACGTCTTCAGGACGCGTCAGCTCAATGACGGTTGTGAGCGCCTCGATCGCTTGTTTGTATTTACGCAAACGGATATATACGTCGCCCAGGTTGCGGTACGCAATGTCAAACGTTTCGTTGATCGCGATGGCGTATTGGTAGGCGTCAATTGCTTTTTCGTAAAGTTTCAATCCTTGAAATGCCGTGGCGAGGTTGAACCAGGCGAGCTCGTTGTACGGATTGTCGTCGATGATTTTTTGGTGAATGCGGATCGATTCTTCAAAACGTCCCGTAAACTCAACCCAATAGCAGATTTTGTACAGCGCAACATCGTCGTTTGGTGCAAGTTCCAATATCATTTTCAAACAGTCAAAAACCATGTCGTAAACCTCGTAGTCGTCAAATACATCCACGTATTCAAACAACAAATCCAGTTTTTCGTCTTCTTCAAACAGTGTCAAGGAATGTTGAAAGACTTCGAAAGCTTGTTCTAACTCGTTGAGTGCCAATAGTGCATCGACTTTCAGTATATAAATATTGATGTCGTCGCTATTGAGCAGGCGTGCCTGCTCCAACAGTTCCAGCGAAAAAAGATATTTGCGGTCGGCGATCAGCAAGTCGGCATGTTTGATCATAAGTTCGGCCGAAAAAGGATAATATTCGCGGCTTACGGCAGCGACTTCCAGCGCTTTGCCCAGGTTTTGCTGCTCGTCGTAGTAGTCGATAAGAATTTCAAAAGAAATTTCGTTCAGCATATTGCCTGTACGCCCTTCCTTCAGCTCATGGTAGAGTTTCACGATATCCTCGATAGATTCCATTGCCTGTTCGTCGTCAAAATCCAAGAAATCTTCCTCCATACAATACAATTTTTCAGTGAGAAACCCAACGATTCAATTCTAAGCTAAGTAAAAGAGAATAAAGAATATTGCCAAGTTTTTTTATCGTTAAGCCTTTTGACGCCGTTTGCCGATAAAAAATGCGTTTTTGTCTTTTATTTATAATTTTTATAACATTTTTTGATGTTTCTTGTTTTATTTGTATAATTTTGTAAACAAGGTATGCGCACGAACAGACAAATATTATTCATATTGACGCTTTTGATTAGCTTTTGCATTCAAAGGTCGTTTGCTGCGTTCATTATCGACGACGGAGGTGCAAAAAAGGAATCCAAATACACTTTGAAGGAACTGCACCGTCCCGAAGCTCCGTTTTCACTTTCCTTGCTAAGTAAGAAAGAATACACTTTGAACGCTTCCAAACTTAGAGGCGAAACGAGCATTTATTCTTTACCTCCCGTACAGGCCGTTCCGATGAATTCCGTGGAAATACAGTCGCCGGTCATGTTGCAAAAAGGACATACTTTGTATATCTACAATTACAAATACAAAGTACAGCCAAGCAATCCTTTGCCGATGTTCAAGGCGCCTTCCGTTTCGGATTATCGTTAAAAAATAATTTTTCCAGTTTAAATTTTTACTTTACTTTTGCAGTCCTTTCACCGGGTGGCAGTAGTGGTAACTGTTTCCTTTGTTAGAAAAATTATACTTGAACAGGGTTTTTATAAATTATTAGAAAAATGAAACGTACATTCCAACCTCACAATCGTCGTCGTAAATCAGTTCATGGTTTTCGTGAGCGTATGTCTACTGCCAATGGTCGTAAAGTATTGGCGCGTCGCCGTGCTAAAGGCCGCAAAAAATTGACAGTATCTAGCGAAAAATCTCTGAAATAGTCTTATTGTCTATATAAACGATTTTGTAAAAGCTCCAATATTTGGAGCTTTTTTTATTTGTTTTGTGTTTTAATTCCGCTCAATATGGAAAAATCAATTTCCGGCAACATGGAAAAGGTAAGTTTTAAGAACGATTACAGCGAAGGGTGTCATCCTATGATTTTGGAAAAAATCGTCCAGTCCAATATGGAACAGGAAGATGGCTACGGCGCGGACCGGCACAGTATGGAAGCGCGTACGATTATTTCGGAAAAAACAGGCGTCGCAGCGGAACAGATTTATTTTATACCGGTCGGTACGCAAACCAATCTTTTGGCGTTGAGCGCTATATTGAAACCGTACGAATACGTTATCGCGGCGGAAAGTGGGCATATTGTCTACGTGGAAGCGGGCGCTATCGAGGCGACGGGGCACAAAATCATTCATCTAGCAACGCAGGCGGACGGCAAAGTGCGCGTGGTAGATTTGGATGTATTTTTTGAAAAGATGGCGGATATTCACAATGAATTGATTCCTAGAGTTTTGTATGTCTCCAATACGACTGAGATGGGCGGCGTTTACAGCAAACAGGAATTGGTACAGCTTTCCCAATACTGTAAGCAAAAAGATTTATTGTTGTACATGGATGGTGCGCGGCTCGCATCGGCACTTGCGGCGAGCGATGTTACGTTCAAAGATTTGGCGGCGTTGACGGACGCATTTTATATTGGTGCGACGAAAGCGGGCGGTATGATGGGAGAGGCGTTGGTATTGGTCAATCCCAAACTGAACAAAGGTTTTTCCATTGTCCAAAAACAGAAAGGCGCAACGCTTGCCAAAGGACGATTTTTGGGAATACAGTTTGCCGAATTGTTGCGAGGCGATTTGTATATTGACTTGGCGCGACATGCCAATATGATGGCTTTGAAAATGGCCAACGCAATACGCGAGGCTGGTTTTGATTTTTTGGCGGCACCGCAGTCCAATCAGTTGTTTCCGATATTGCCCAATACAATTATTGCGCAGCTTGTCGAAAAATACAGTTTTTACGAATGGCGGAAAGTCGATGCCGGTTTTACGGCAATACGTTTGATTACGTCTTGGGCAACCAAGGAAGAAAACGTAGACGCGTTTGTCCATGATTTCCAGTTTTTAACATAATTTGGAAATCCGTATATTTAAACATCTCCTATCTTTACAGTAAGTCATTTTTACAATGCTGAAAGAAAAAATACAAGCGAAAGCCTCCGCGTACAAAGAAGATTTCATAGCCATCAGAAGGCATTTGCATAGCCACCCCGAATTGAGTTACCAGGAAAAAGAAACTTCTCTTTTTGTCCAAAAACAATTGACCCAATACGGAATTCCGTTTGAAATAATGGCGGAAACGGGCGTAGTCGGATTGATTAAAGGTAAAAATCCAGATTCCCGAACGATTGCGTTGCGCGCCGATATGGACGCGCTTCCGATTGAGGAACTCAACGATGTTGATTTCAAGTCGCAGAACAAAGGCGTGATGCACGCTTGTGGTCACGATGTGCATACGACTTGCCTTTTGGGCGCGGCGCGTATTCTTTCCGAACTGAAAGGCGAATGGGAAGGAACTGTCAAATTAATTTTTCAGCCGGGAGAAGAGAAAAATCCGGGTGGTGCGAGCCTGATGATCAAGGCAGGCGTGTTGGAAAACCCAAAACCGCAGGGTATTTTTGGTCTACACGTACATCCGCTTTTGCCTGTCGGAAAACTGAGTTTTCGTGAAGGGAAATGTATGGCGAGTGCAGACGAACTATATTTTACGATAAAAGGAAAGGGCGGGCACGCTGCGCAACCCGATCTGACGGTCGATACGATATTGGCGGCATCGCAACTCGTTGTCAATCTGCAACAAGTGATTAGCCGCAACCGCAATCCTTTTTCGCCGTCGGTATTGTCCGTTTGTAGTTTTCAAGGCGGTTATACGACCAATGTCATTCCCAGCGAAGTCAATCTGAAAGGAACGTTTCGCGCCATGGACGAAAAATGGCGTTTCCGCGCGCACGAATTGATAAGGAATGAAGCAAATGGCACGGCTTTGGCGACTGGTGCTACGATTGATTCGTTGGTCGATGTCGGTTATCCGTCCGTGGACAACAATGCTGAACTGACAAAAGTGGGACGATCCATCGTGGAAGATTATGTGGGTGTGGACAATGTGGAAGAGACGGAACTACGCATGGGCGCGGAAGATTTTGGCTATTACACGCAGGCGATTCCCGGATGCTTTTTCCGTCTGGGCGTGCGCAACGAAGCCAGAGGTTACGTCAACAATGTACATACGCCGAACTTCATGGTGGACGAAAATGCGATCGAAATCGGAATGGGAGTGATGGCGCTATTGGGCGCGGCTGCCAATATATAGCAACCAAACAGAATGCATATCGAGGGAAACGCCTGAAAGAGAAAATAGGATATAATTAAAAATTAAAACCTTTTTTAGGGATTTTGTGTGTTTCTTTGCCGAAGATGGGCATTGTGGCTTGTCTTTACTTTAATTTTTTACTTAGCAATATAAATGTTTACGGAATTTCTTTCACAGCTGGGCAAGTATCTGTTGATGTTGAAATCAATGTTGAGCAGACCTGAAAATACAAAAATGTATTGGAAAGAATACATGCAGCAGTGTGTGGAAATTGGCGTTGGCTCCCTTGCCATCGTGATTATTATTTCGTTTTTCCTAGGGGCGGTCACCACGGTACAGACCGCTTATCAGTTGGTAAGTCCGCTCATTCCTGCACAGACGATCGCGCAGATTGTAAGGGACAGTATCCTTTTGGAATTGTCGCCTACGGTCTTGAGCATTGTATTGGCGGGCGTCGTGGGCAGTAAGATTGCGAGCGAACTAGGCAACATGCGTGCGACCGAGCAGATCGATGCTTTGGAAATCATGGGTATCAACCCTTCTGCTTATATGGTTTGGCCCAAAATCGCCGCGGCGATTACGATCATTCCTTGTTTGATTGTGCTGTCCTGCGTCATCGGTATCATGGGCGGACGTATTGCGGGTTCGGCTTCACATATATTGTCCGGCAATATTTACGATCAGGGGCTGCGTCAGAATCTGAATACTTGGAACATCTGGTTCATGGTCATCAAATCGTATGTGTTTGCGTTTTTGGTGGGAAGTATTGCAGCTTTTTATGGATTTACGGTCAACGGTGGTGCGCTGGAAATCGGACGTGCCAGCACCAAAGCTGTTGTCGTTACTTGTATCAGTATCTTGGTGGGTGACTATGTACTTTCTGCGTTGTTGTTGTAATGTTTCTGTTTGGAAAAGAACGTTCGTACTATTTACATTATAAAAAATAATAGTGACTCATATTGGCGTATGTTAATATGTGAAAAATTATCAACACTATCTCGCCCTCGGTCTTCTATCCAGATTTCTTTTGTCGTGAAAGCAAGAAGGTAATCTAACTGTATTCTTATTTTCGTCGATAACAAAATAAAGTGCGTGCGGAAATTTCTGCAATCGTATCGCCCGAATTCACTGCTGCGATAAAAATCTTTAGGCGCGTCACCATGTCGTGCGTAATAATCTATAGCGTTTTTAATTTCTTTTTGCGCCTTCCTCCACAGTAATAACTATTGCCTTCGATTTGAAGGTAGTCTTTGTCGCTTCTATGATGTCAGTGGTCATCCTCCTGCGCCGACTGTAAATGATAAGTAGCGTACATGATATTTTGTTTTATGAAAATGCTTCAACTGATCTACGCAAAAATGATGCAGTGTGTTGCGCTGTCGAAATGCAGGAAGAATAGCTGCCGCCGAAAACGACTTCTGTTGTAACTTTGGCGCATGGCAATCAAAGACGTGATTATTATTGGCGCGGGACCAATCGGACTGAGTTGCGGTATTGCGGCGCAAAATGCAGGGCTCGATTATCTTATTATTGATAAGGGAACTTTAGTCAACAGTTTGTTCAATTATCCATTGTTCATGCGGTTTTTCTCGACGGCGGATCGTTTGGATATTGGTGGCTTGCCTTTCATGTGCATTGCACCCAAACCGGGGCGTCAGGAAGCATTGGAATATTACCGCAGCGTCACCGAATATCATCATCTGAATATCCATTTGTTTGAAAAAGTATTGGATTGCCCAAAAAACGAATCCGGCGAATTTATAGTCGCTACGACAAAAGAAACCTATACGGCAAAAAATATTATAGTCGCGACGGGATTCTACGATTTTCCGATGTTGCTGGAAGTTCCCGGAGAAAATTTACCCAAAGTTCGCCATTACTATAAAGAACCACACGAATATGCTTTCCAAAAAGTCATCGTCGTCGGTGCGAGCAATTCGTCCGTGGATGCAGCTTTGGAAACTTGGCACAAAGGGGCGGAAGTGACGATGATCGTACGCAGCAACGAAATCGGAAAACGTGTCAAATATTGGGTGCGCCCCGATATTGAAAACCGTATTAAAGAAGGAAGCATTCGCGCTTTGTTTTATTCCCATATTGTCGAAATCCGCGAGAAAGAAGTCGACGTGATGACTTCGGATGGTTTGGTTACTTTGGAAAACGATTTTGTATTGGCGCTGACGGGCTATCGTCCTGATTTTTCGTTTTTGGAAAAAATAGGAATTGAGTTGGACGAAGTTGCCAAAAGGCCGCTTCACAATCCCGAAACGATGGAGACGAACGTCGCAAACCTTTATCTGGCGGGCGTTGTGTGCGGTGGACTGGAAACGCATTTGTGGTTTATCGAAAACTCCAGAGACCATGCTGACAAAATTATCCAAAACATATTGTCTCGATAAAACGATCTAATGGCATCCAATAATCGAAAACGTATTAGTCTCGGTGTGCTTGTCCTTATTGGCGTAGGACTCGGACTATTAATTAAAAATATCAAAGTAGGCATGATCGTCGGATTGGTATTGGGTATTGCGATTAGTACGTTTGCGACTAAACGCGATTGATAGTTTTTTATAGTATAGTTAAATACGAACTTTTAACTAATTCCCGAAAATAAGATTATCTTGTTGTCAAGAATGCTGACAACGAATGAAATACTGCACAAGTTCTGGGGATACGAACAGTTTCGCCCTTTGCAGGCCGACATTATCGATACGATTTTGTCGGGGAAGGATGTATTGGCGTTGATGCCTACTGGAGCTGGAAAATCGATTTGTTTTCAGGTGCCTGCTATGTTCAACGAAGGGATTTGTATAGTCGTGACGCCGTTGATTGCTTTGATGAATGATCAGGTCACACATTTAAAAGACAAAGGTATTCCTGCTATTGCGTTTCACTCAGGATTAAATTTCTACGAACAAGATATTGCCCTTCGAAAATGTATAGCCGGCGACTATAAATTTTTGTATGTGTCGCCGGAACGCCTGCAATCATTAGAGTTTCGCGAATGTCTGAATGATATGGAGGTAAACTTGATTGCAGTAGATGAGGCGCATTGTATTTCGCAGTGGGGCTTTGATTTTCGTCCGGCATACCTGGAAATTTCTATATTGCGCGAATATCTTCCGGATGTTCCTATATTGGCGTTAACGGCTTCTGCAACCGAACGTGTACAAAAAGACATTCTTCAATATCTTTCTTTTAAAGACTATAAATTATTTTATAGTTCTTATAGGCGCGACAATATTTCGTTGAGTGTTTTTAAGACGGAAAGTAAGCCCAATAAGGTTTTGGAAGTATTGCAAAATGTTGCAGGTACTGCAATCGTATATTGCAAAACGCGGAAACTTACACAGGAAATAGCGGCACTATTGCAATTAAATAAAGTCAATGCGGACTATTATCATGCAGGATTGTCGCAAGAAGAACGACGAACAAAACAGGATAATTGGACGCAAAACAAAACTCGTGTGATGGTTTGTACCAATGCGTTTGGAATGGGTATTGACAAGCCTGATGTGCGTGTTGTGGTACATCACGACGCGCCGGATTCTTTGGAAAACTATTATCAGGAAGCCGGTCGGGCTGGGCGCGACGGTAAAAAATCCTATGCGGTTTTGTTGTGTTATCCCGACGATATTCAGGACTTGCAGTTGATGCCCGAAATTCGTTTTCCGGCGTATGAATTCATCAAGAATTGCTATCAATATATAGGCAACTATTTGCAGGTTCCGGTCGGTAATGGAAAAGGTGAGTTTTATGATTTTGATTTTAATAGTTTCGTAAAAAACTTTTCTTTAAATCCGTTGCAGACTATATATGCGCTGAAAGCATTGGAACAGCAAGGCTTTCTGGAATTTAGTGAGTCTGTTTTTTTGCCAGCGAAAGTTGTGTTTACGGCTAATCGCGAAACACTGAACTATATTGAGGATTCGGATCCTGAACTGGATCGTGTCGTCAAATGTATGTTGCGACTATACGAAGGTATATTGGATCATCGCGTTTCTGTTTTTATAGGACAGATGGCTCGCTATTGTTATATTGGCGAGGACGAAGTTAAAGAACGATTGCTGCGTTTGCAGCGGCTTCAGATTATTGAGTATTGGCCTAATAAGGAAACGCCGCAAATCCATTTTATCGAAAACCGTGCGCCTGCGGACTATATTAATTTCGATCATGCTTTTTATAAAAAAAGAAAAGAAATTTACAGGCACAATATAGCTGCGGTCGTTGATTATATTGAATTGGAAAAAAGCTGTCGCATGGATTTTCTTTGTCAGTATTTTAAAGGTGAAGAACCTTTCCGCTGCGGGATCTGCGACAATTGTTTGAATGAGAAAAAAGCTACACTGACTATAAAAGACGTGGTCAATACGGGACAACGTATATTGGACAAAATTCCTGCGTCCGGTATTCTTTTGTCCGAATTCAAAACTATATTGGACTGGAACGATAAAGACGTGCAGATTAGTTTTCAGAAACTATCAGAAGATGGTTTGTTGTTTTTCGACGAGCACGGAATGATTAGAAAACGATCTTGAGTTATTAGTTATAATAGGGTTTTTATATGGACGACCGATCGATCACTGACGACTGTTATCCTATTAATTGTTTGAAACACGATGCCAATATTTCGTTTTTTTGCAGGAGAAAAAGTTGCATTTTATCTTTTGGAAGTCTTAATTCATAAGGCTTTCCGTTGGCCAATACTTTGTTTAGTCCGGGGTTGAGTTTGTTGAAAATATTGGACGCAAGACCGATTTTTCTGCAAATAATATCACCGTCGTAAAATCCTATAAGCTGATAGGTTTCCGTATTTTTCTTGTCTTCATCCGAAAGCGTAGGACTCGTCACGATTTCTTCTTTTGCGTTTTCGGTTTCGCTTTTTGTCATAGTTGTGACGCCGCCGTTGCCCTCAAAAAAATAATGTGTGCTGATGAATTTTTTGACATGGTTGCGCGTTTCCAAAGGAAGATAGTATTGCAGTTTCCAAAAATCGTCGCTGCCGGCTTTTCGCTCTGCTTTGCGCACCGCGCCGGGGCCTGCATTGTAAGCTGCAATAACCAAAAGCCAATCGCCAAATTGATGGTGCAACTCCGTTAATAATTTGGCTGCGGCAACCGTACTTTTCTGAAAATCCATCCGTTCGTCCATGCCGTCGTCCACTTTCAATCCAAAACGCATCGCTTCGTCGTACATCAATTGCCAAGGCCCGACAGCGCCTGCCCAAGAGCGAAGGCTGGACTGCAAACTACTTTCAATAACCGAAAGGTATTTGAGCTCGAGCGGTAGGTGGTATTCGGACAAAACTTTGTCGTAAATACGAAAATAAGGTCGCCCCCAATCTTTCATGCGCGTCATTTCGTGCTGTTCCCGTTTGACGTATTGGTCTTTGAAACCGACGACTTGAGGGTTTAATCCTGTCTGTACATTTTTTCCGTTTGTGTTGGCGGGTGATTGCGCAGGAATGAGGCTTTTAAATTCTTGTTTGGATGAGTTGCGTGCGGAATCTTGTGCTTTTATATTGGACAAAAGGCAAAATGTGCTTATTCCCAATATAGCTGTCTTGTCTATAAAGGAATATTTTTTTCTTCCAAATTTGCACTTGTCTGACATATCAACTGCAAAGATACTATTGTTATGAAAAGTCTTTTGATAACAAAAACTAAAAAAAGCGGACGAATCCGTCCGCTTTTTCAAACAAATATTGCTTTTATCGTCTTCTCAGCCAAGATTCCGGATTGAGGAATACGCTTCTGTCATTAGAAATGTTGAAGGACATAAAACCTCCGTTGCCGTCAAAAGCTTGACCAGCGCTACCGATGACGGTATTGCCGCGGACTTCGCTTCCTTTTTTGACCGTGGGGTTTCGGATATTGGAATAGCTGGTGAAATATTTACCGTGACGGATGATGACCGTATAGTCGCCAGCGTCGTCGATAACGCCCGTGACAGTTCCATTGGCAACGGAATGAACCGGCGCGCCGACAGAAGTACTGATGTCAATCCCGGTATTGTCTTCCTGGATCCGCGTTCCTGGAATGGTGTGCGTGCCAAAAGGACTCGTGATGACGCCGTTCGCTGGCCATGGCAGATTGCCTTTTCCTTTCTCAAAATCGATGGATTCCGCCAAGGATTCGGACGTGTTTTCCAATACGCTTTCCGAACGTTTGGCGCGGATTTCGTCGTCCTTCGTTTTTGGTGTATTGACCGCCGGAGCATTGTCTATTGCAGCCTGCACTGCCGCCGTCGCTTCTTCTTCTTTCTTTTTGGCGTCGGCTACGCGTTTCGCTTCTGCAATACGTTCGGCTTCCTGTTGTTGTTTAAGTTTTTCAATGGCGTCTTTTTTCGCCTGTTCTTCGGCAGCGGTTTTGGCTGCTTGGCGCGCCGCATCTGCCGCCGCAAGTGCTTCTTTGCGTTCCTGTTCTTTGCGTGCTGCTTCCGCCGCTTCCTGTGCTGCTTTTTGTGCCGCTATTTGGCGTTGCCGTTCTTGTTCGGCTGCTCTTTCCCTTGCAATTTGTTCCCTTCTCGCTTTTTCTTTTCGGGCTTCTTCGGCTTTTGCTGTGGCGATTTCTTGCGCGGTAATGCGGGCAAGATTGTCCTGAAGTTTGCGCCTTCTCTTGTTTTTGTCCGCAATTTCCGAACTGATTTCTCCTTCGCGGCTTTTCAGGTCGGCGACGGATTGGTCTTTTTCTTTTTCGTCCTGCTGCAAAGTGCTCAACTCTGTCGTCTGGCTCGTAAGCGCTGTACTTTTTTGTTTTTTGTTGGCATTGAGATCCGTGACTTTTTGATGCAAAAGTTGTTGCACTTCCTTGATGTTGGCGACCTGCGCTTCGCGGTAACTGCGGTAACTCTTCAGGTACGTGATGCGCTTGATGGCATCGTTGAAAGACGACGCGGAAAAAATGAAATTGACCTGGTCGTAATTGTTTCTGTTTTTATAGGCAAATGCAAGGCTCTGCGCGTATTTCAGTTTGAGCGTGTCGAGCTGTTTGATGTAACGTTTGATGGACGCGACGTTGCCCACTATATCTTTGTCCAATACGGAAATTTCGTTTTGGATATTATCTACCAAGGCTTCGCGCGTCTTGATTTTGCGCTGCACGAGGTAAAGTTCGGTGAGTGACTTCTTTTTGCTGGAGCGTACGTCGGCAAGATTGGAATTGAGGTCTGCCAAATCCCGTCTCAACTGCGCCTGTTCTCTTTGGATTTCTTCTTTTGTCTGCTGACTGGATCCTGTCGTGGCGACGCCCAACAAGATGGTTAAAACAAACAATAATTTTTTCATCAAAATACTTTCTGGTTTTACTGATTGTAAAATAAGTAATATTTAGGTAAATGACCGCCCTTTTGTAAAAACTTATCGTTTTATTGACGAACGCTATATTTCGCTGGAATATTGAACGGATAGTCCAATGTCTGGTTAAAATTGGCTTGTTTGTAGCTCAATTCTACTTTGATGGGTGACTGGTCCTGCACGTCGATACGGATGTCAAAAGGCATCCAACCGGCTGACGTGTTTTGGAAATTGCCATATTGGATTTTGCAGGTTCGCTGCGGATGCGAAATGTCCGTGAGCAGATTTTGTGTGACACGATCATTGTTCGGGTCGATTGTGACGACGTTTTGGATATTGCCTTGTTTCCATACAAAATTCCATGTGCCGTCAGGATTTCCATTGTAAAAAAGCAGATCTCCGTTTGTCAAAAGTGCACGCCCTGTCAATATGTTTTGGATATCGGCAAAGGAAAACGGTTGGTGGATTAGGTTCTGAATGTATGCAATAGAACGCTTTTCCACGGTGCTGTTCAACTTGTTGATGACGATTGCGCTGTCAACCGAAATCTTGGCGCGTGCACCTTCGATATTGAAAGGTCCTGTCAACGACATCCAGATCAAACTGTCTTTTGCGGAGCGCAGGTTTGCGTTTACACTTTGGTTGAGGTTGGCCGATTTGATCGAAACGTCGAGTTTTCCCGAAATTGTTTGGTAGTCCAATACGCTGTCTTTTATATTGGACAAAAGATCGTGCGCCAACTTCGCGGAATCTTTCTTTGAAATCGGTTTTGCTTCCGTATTGGAAGGCGGCAACGTCGATTGTGTTTTCTTGACAGAATGGCAAGACGCCAACGCCATGACACACCCAATGCCCAATATTTTGAAAAATTTCATACGCCTAATTCTTTCCCGTGTGTCCAAATCCGCCTTCGCCGCGTACGGTTTCGTTGATTTCCTTTACTTCGTGCAAAATAACCTGTGCGACTTGCTGTATCACCATTTGTGCAATACGGTCGCCCGATTTGATCGTTTGTTTTTCGGTAGAAAGGTTGATCAATATGACTTTGATCTCGCCGCGATAGTCGGCATCGATGGTTCCGGGCGTATTGAGGCAAGTGATACCTTGGTTGATTGCCAGGCCACTTCTTGGACGAATCTGTGCTTCGTGGCTTTCGGGTAATTCCAGAAACAAACCTGTCGGGACGAGTATGCGCTGCATCGGTTCCAATGTGATCGGCGCGTCAATATAAGCGCGCAAGTCCAATCCGGATGAGCCGGATGTGGCGTATGTCGGTAACGGATTGTTCGAATTATTGATAATCTTTACAGTAATATTTTTCATCTTGATGCATTAATGCTCCTGTTTTTCGTGAGAAAAGGAGTAAAACAACAAATATACAGGAATAAAAAAGTTTTTGCTTCTGTTTGAAGGACAAACTAAAAACTTAAAGAAAATTTATCAGTAAGTCACTTTTAGGTTGGATGGTTGTCGCTATTGATAGAAGTTATCCTGTATATAGAAGACGGTGTCTATCAAAAATAAAACTCCATTTTGCGAGAGTACGTTTTCGTCATGTAAGCCTTCAAAAATGATTCCTGCATCGCGGTTGATATAGTCGTTGTTTCGAGTATTTTCAAAATTGTTATCATTTTCGTATGACCTGAACAAAGCTGTTCAATTTAAATGCAAGTGCAAACGTACTAACGGGCTTAGGTCGATTACTCCTCGGGCAGGTTGATCTGCGTCGCATCAATATTGATGGAAAGTATTTGCTCTTTGCCACTTTGTGTTTTTACGATGTCGATTTTAAACGGAAAACGGATGCCGTTGATGCTTCTGTAATTGGAAAATGATTTGCTTGTCGTGACGGTGTCGCTGTTTTTCGTATCGATTTCCACCGTTTTTACCAACAAAAAAGACTGAGCGTCGTAAAATTCCGAAACAATTTTACCGGAAGGCATCGCAATGTCCAGTTGATATACGGTAGAATCGTTGCTGGAAACTTTGGACAAGTTTTTCAATATAAAAGAGGCTGAGTCTTTCAGGTAATGGACTTGGTTGAACAAACCGAGATAATCGCTGTTGCGTTCCTTAATATCGTCGTCGGTCAACGACGTTTTTTGACCGGGTTGTTGGTTGTAACCCGTGGCGCCGTCAAAAAAACTGCGCATGATCGTGTCTTTGTCGACCGACAGCGTAATATAGTCGCGGTTAGGGGTTTCCTTTCTTTCCGCGTAATTCAATTCCATTCCGTTGATACTTATTTTTCCTTGAAAATCAAGTGTTTGTATTTGGTTTAGCGATTCCTTTCCGCCCAAGGTCGCAAGATATTTTTGGATAATGTCGCTGCCGGAAATGCCGTCGACAGTTTTGGAAAAACTGTTTTCTGGTTGTTTTCTTAAAATTTCTTTTTGAATAAAATGTTCAACTGTCTGTCGTGCGGGCACTTGTATTAAAAAGCACATCACGGAAGACACAACGACTAATAGCGTTAAAGTTGCTTTCATGATTTTGAATTGGCGAAAGCACAAGCGGCTTTCTTTTAGGAGAAGGTCACTCAAATTCTTTGCCAAATATCGTTTAGGAAAGACAATTATTTCCTGTTAAAAGGTGAATGACATAGACGAATTAACATTTGAATGTAATTACGTGTAATTATTTTATTTTTGTAGACAAAATATTTTACAATGGAACAGGCAATTGTTTCGCAAACCAAAATCGTTAAAATCGGAAATTCCAAAGGGATTGTCATTCCTAAAAAAATGCTTCAAGCATTTGGGGAAGAAGTGCGTTTGGAATTAAAAGACGATACGATTGTAATTGCACCTTTGGTGCAAAAAATCATTCCGCAGTCGCAATGGGAAAGTTTGCTCGCTCGGCAAAATAACCAATATGATTACAGCGAGCTCGATGAATTTGACAACGTTTTAAACGACGGATTGGATGAAGAAGTGTAAAAAATGGGATATCGTCTGGGTTGATTTGGATCCAACAAAAGGAAGCGAAATGAGAAAAACGCGTCCATGCGTGGTGCTTTCGCCCAATGCGGTTAACAATACGTTGAATATTGTGACGATTGCACCGCTGACCTCTAAGATCAAACCGTTTCCGATGCGCGTTACGATTACGCATAATGACCAGGAAAGTGACTTGTGTATTGAACAGATTTGCACGATATCGAAGGAACGTATCGTGTCGGTTGACAAGCATCCCGTAAAAGAGCAATACAGAGAAATTATTACGTTGACATTGTTTGAATATTTCAAATGATGCCAACGTAATATGGGAAATTATTTCAAACTTTTCAAGTTTTCGATCAGCGTATCGTTTTCCGTTTGTGTGCCGACCGTAATGCGCAGGCAATTGTCGCAACGGATGACTTTGTGGCGGTCGCGCACGACGATTTTGTTTTGTAACAGCGCATTATAGATGCCTTGTGCGTTAGATACTTCCACCAAAAGAAAATTGGCGTCGGACGGAAAAATGTTTTTTACAATATCCAATTTTTTCAATTGGAACGCCAAATCATTACGCAAACGGATCAGTTCGGCAGTTTCCTGTTGGACTTTTTCGATATTGGTCAATGCATCCAACGCAAGTTTTTGCGTGACTTGGTTGATGTTGTAAGGCGGTTTGACGCGATCCAATATGTCGATGATTTCTTTGGAGGCAAATGCCATTCCCAAACGCAAACCAGCCATTCCCCACGCTTTGCTGAACGTTTGCATGACGACCAGGTTTGGATATTGGGACAAAGATTGCGTGAAAGAAACCTGGTCCGCAAAATCAATATAAGCTTCGTCCACAACCACAATTCCGTCAAAATCATTCAACAACGTCAATATCGCTTCTTTTTTCAGCAGATTTCCCGACGGATTATTGGGCGAACAAATCCAGATGATTTTTGTCTGCACATCTATATTGGATTTTATGGCGTCAATATCCAATTGAAAATCAGCCGTTAGCGTTACTTTTCGGATTTCGACGTCGTTGATATTGGCGCTGACCTCATACATGCCGTAAGTCGGCGGGCAGATGACGATATTGTCTTTTTGACTTTGGCAAAAACAACGGTAAAGCAGGTCAATACATTCGTCGCTGCCGTTTCCCAAAAAGATATTTTCGGGCGCAACGTTTTTGACGGCCGCCAGTTTTTGCTTCAGGTCGCGCTGGTGCGGATCGGGATAGCGCGTGTAGTCTTCGGGAAGGGGAGAGCCCAAACTGTTTTCGTTGGCGTCCAAAAAGATATTGGCTTCGCCCGAAAACTCGTCGCGGGCAGATGAATACGGCGCTAAGTTTTTGATGTTTTCCTTTACGAGCCGGTCAATATTGAAAGACATTTTGAGTTATGAGTTATGAGTTATGAATGATGCGTTTTTTTGAAAAACACATTTTTCTTGCTGTTTTAGAGTTCCATACCTAGACGAACCCGGACGGCGTTGGCGTGCGCGCGCAAACCTTCCGCTTCCGCCATTTCGATGACCGTAGTGGCGATTTTGTTCAGTCCGTTTTCGGAAAGTTTCTGGAACGTGATTTTTTTGACAAAACTGTCGACGCTCACGCCGCTGTATGCTTGTGCGTAACCTTTGGTCGGAAGCGTGTGGTTGGTGCCGCTGGCGTAGTCGCCGACGCTTTCGGGTGAATAATTTCCGAGAAAAACCGAACCGGCATTCGTGATTTTTTGTCCGACGACTTCCGCGTTTTTGCAGGAAATAATCAAATGTTCGGGCGCGTAGATATTGCTGAGTTCGATGGCGTCGTCGATCGTCGGCAAGTAAATGAGTTTGCTATTGGACAAGGATTTTTTCGCCAAATCTTTCCGCGGCAACTTTTCCAATTGCTGCGCAACGGCGGTTTGTACATTTTCCAACAAATCTTTGTCCGTCGCAATCAACAAAACCTGACTGTCCGGGCCATGTTCGGCTTGTGACAATAAATCCGCTGCAACGAAATCCGGATTCGCTGTTTCGTCTGCCAATACAGCAACTTCGCTTGGGCCAGCCGGCATATCGATCGCCACGCCGTCGAGTTGTATCAATTGTTTGGCGCACATAACATATTGGTTTCCAGGTCCGAAAATTTTGTAGACCTGTGGTATAGATTCCGTGCCGTAAGCCATCGCGCCGATTGCCTGCACGCCGCCGACTTTGAAAATCTTGTCAATACCGACGAGCTGCGCGCTGTACAAAATCGCGGGATGCAATTTGCCTTCTTTGTTGGGCGGCGAACACAGTACGATTTCCTTGCAACCGGCAATTTTCGCGGGAACGCCCAACATCAAAATCGTGGAAAATAAAGGCGCGGAACCGCCGGGAATATACAAACCGACCTTTTCGATGCCGACGCTTTTGCGCCAACATTCAATACCGGGCATGGTTTGGATGACTTCGGAATGAAGCACTTGATGCAGGTGAAATGTTTTGATGTTTTCCGCTGCTTGTTTGATCGCCGCTTTTAGTTCGGGAGTCAAGGCGCTTTCCGCTTCTTTCAGTTCCTGTTCGGAAACGAGGATTTCGTCCAATACAGCGCCGTCAAATTTTTCCGTGTAATTTTTAACGGCTTTGTCGCCGTTGTTTTTTACGTCTTTCAAAACATTGCTGACGATTTCAGTCAAGGAAAGATTGTCGAGTTCGGGACGTTGCGTCAGCTCGTTCCACGTAGATTTTGCAGGATTTTCAAATATGTTCATGTAAGGAAATCGAAGAGTTTACGTTAGAGAACCATTTTTTCGATAGGCAAAACCAATATGCCTTGCGCGCCGAGGTTTTTCAAGTCCTGGATAATGTTCCAAAATTGAGTTTCGGACATGACGGTGTGTACGCTGCTCCAGCTTTCGGCCGCCAAAGGTAATATGGTTGGGCTTTTCATGCCGGGCAAAAGCTGCTCGATCGCTTCCAGTTTGTCGTTGGGCGCGTTCATCAATACGTATTTGCTGTTTTTGGCTTGTTTGACCGCTTGGATGCGGAACAACAAAGATTCCAATATCATTTGTTTGTTGGCGTCGATGTCGTTGTTTTTGATAAGGACGGCCTGCGACTGCAAAATGATGTCGGCTTCTTTCAGGCCGTTCATGAAAAGCGTCGAACCCGAACTTACCAAATCGCAGATAATGTCTGCCAATCCAATACCGGGCGCGATTTCTACGCTGCCGCTGATTTCCTGGATTTCGGCTTGCACGTTGTGTTCGTCCAGATATTTTTGAACCAATACGGGATAGCTCGTCGCGATGCGTTTTCCCTGCAATGTATTGGGACCGTCAAACGCTTCGTTTTTCCGTACGGCAAAAGAAAGGCGGCATTTGCCAAAACCGAGTTTGTCCGAAATAGAAACCGTTTTTGCTTTTTCGTACACGACGTTTTCGCCCACGAAACCAATATCGGCAACGCCGTCTTCTACGTATTGAGGAATATCGTCATCGCGTAGAAAGTAAAGTTCCAACGGGAAATTGGAGGCTTCGCTTTTCAGTTTATTGATGCCGTTGCTGATGTCGATGCCGCATTCTTTCAACAGTTTCATGGAGTCGTCGTGCAGGCGCCCCGATTTCTGGATCGCAAGACGCAGTACGCTTTTGTTTTCGGTAGTAGTTGGATTCATTTTTTTAAATTCAATATGGGTGTAAAAATAAAAAAGGCTTACAAAATGTTGTAAGCCTTTGATACAATATGGTTTAAGATGCACACAGCAGCACCACAGGCTTACCCTCGAGGAAAGTTGCGATGATGGATATGGATCTGATTTGTCATGGCGCAAAAGTAGGGGAAAGAATCATACGACGTCGTTTTTTGAAAAAATTTTCCGTTAAATAATCTTTATGTATTTTGGAGACGGATTGAAATCGAAGTTCACCATACTGTGTTGTTTGCGTATTTGTCTTGTTGCTGTGTTTTTTCCTTTTTGTGTAAAAGCCCAAAACAATGACAGTGTCGTGCAACCTGCCAAATCCAAAAACGCGCTGCTCCAAAAACTGAACAGTTCGATCACGCGACACAACGTGACGGTGCGCGATACGGCGAGCACGATCAACCTCACGATCGAAAACAACCGCAAACGTTTTTCGCCTTATCAGGGCAAGATTATTCGGCACTTGAACGTAACGCAGCTCAACTTTTACCAGTCGATCGACGATATCGTCAACGGAACGGCGAGGCACAAAAAATATTTCGGTACGCAGTTGCTGAACCGATTTCACCGTACGACACGCTCTTCCGTGATCGAAAACAACCTTTTTATACATGAAGGCGAGGTTTTTTATTCGACGGTCGCGGCGGACAATGAGCGTTTTCTGCGTACGATTCCCTACATCCGCGACGCGCGTATATTGATCGACAGCGTTCCGGGTACGGATTCGATCGATCTTTTGGTCGTGACCAAAGATTTGTTCAGTATTACGGGAAGCATGGGCAGTTTTACGTCCAGCAATATCCGCGCGACGGTGGAGGAGGAAAATATTGGCGGTTTGGGACAGTCGATTTCGTACACGGGCTATTACGAAAAAGACAGAAAACCGAGCTACGACGGTGAGTTTGGCTATCAATACAACAACCTATTTGGGAGCTTTGCGAACCTCAACGCTGTTGTTTCCAGTATCGGGAAAAACCTGATAACGGGCGACCGCAACGAATCGTTTCAACGTATAGAGATTTCGCGGCCGATGATTTCCCAATACAAGCGTTTTATGGGCGGTATTGGGCTGAGTCACGCGCAAACCCGAAACCTTTATCCCGGACTCGATACGACGGGGCGCTATTTCAAATACAAATATTCCACGTTTGACGTGTGGGGCGGGCTGAATTTGAATATCAAAAAATACATTTCGGACGAAAAAAATCATTTGCGACAGTTTGTTGCGATGCGTTACGTGAAATACACGTTTCACAATTCACCGGACCAGATTGTCAGTCCGTTCGACGTACGTACCAATTCGCGTGAAATGGCTTTGATGCAATTGACATTGTTCAAACAGGAATTTTATCAGACGCGGTATTTTTACGGTTTTGGTACGGTGGAGGATATTCCTTACGGTTTTAACTACAATATTACGGGCGGCTGGTACCGCCAGCGAAATTTGGCGCGCCCTTATCTGGGCATTGACCTCAACAATTATATGCTGACTTCAGAGGGCGACATTTTTCAGTTTTTTCTGAAAGGCGGGACATTTTTTCACAAAAGGCTGGAAGATGCGGGTTATACGGTCGGAAGCACTTTTTTCAGTCGTGTGATGCCGGTTGGGCAGACCAACATCCGCCAAGTGCTGCGCGCGAGCTATTCTGAAATTTTCAATACGGTGACGACGTATCCGTTGCGGATCAACAATTCGCAGTTTGGGTTGAGTGCGTTTTCGTCCGATTCTGTTTACGGTTCGAGACGGTTGAGCCTGCATTCCGAAACGCGATTTTTCACACCTTACAAAGTTTTCGGATTTGTATTGGCGCCTTATCTTTCGGGTGATGTGTCCTTTTTGACACCGATGAAAGGTGCTTTTGAACGGTCTTCGTTGTATCTTGGTATTGGGCCGGGTTTGCGTATCAGAAACGAAAACCTGGTTTTCGGAACGATTGAGATGCGTACGATGTATTTTCCCAGAAAAACGCCCGGCCAAAACAGTTTCAAAATCGGGTTCAACGCCAACCTACGTTTCCGTTTCAATACCAACTATGTCAATAAACCGGACATTTACGACCTGAACAACGATCCGAACGGAACGATTTATTAATGGACAGTAAATTCTTAATATGTAAAAAATGTAGAACGTATTGCATACGCCCCTGCATGTGTTCAAAACAAAAGGGGAGAACTATTGTCTCCCCTTTTTGTTTGTTTCTTAAAAAATATCAGATTTCTTACATGGTACATATTAGAAATGATATTTGAGCGCACAAAAACACACCAATGAAACAAGGAAAATACCCATTGTAGTCAGAAAGAGAATGTTTTCAGCCGAAACAAGTGAAGTTCGTTTGTTGTTGCCCTGTTTCATTTAACACCTTTTAAAACTGTACTTGAATGGGGTAAAAATAATATGCTTTTTTGAAACAAACAAACTAACGGTAGTTTTTTATTATTTTTTTATTAAGAATTTTTCAAGAGCCATTCCGAAATCTTTTCCCAAAGGTGAAAAGGCGTGTTTCCGCCGTTGATGCGGTGGTTTTTGTCGGAATAAACCGCCATCTCAAACGGGATTTTTTGTTCAATCAATTGTTTGCTTAACTGCATCGAATGTTGCAGATGCACATTGTCGTCCGCCGATCCGTGAATCAATAGTAGCTTGCCTTTCATATTGTCCAAATACGCAAACGGCGCGTTTTGAGCATAACCTTCCGGGTTTTCGTCGGGCGTGCGCATATAGCGTTCGGTATAGATTGTGTCGTAATATTTCCAGGAAGTGACGGGTGCGACGGCAATGGCGTATTGGAATATGGGCGCGCCTTTCGTGACAGCAAGACAACTCATGAAACCGCCAAAACTCCACCCAAAATGCCCGATTCTATCGGCGTCGACGTACGGCAATTGCGCAATGTGTTGCGCTGTGAGGATTTGGTCTTCGATTTCCAGTTTGCCGAGTTGCAGGTAGGTTTTCTTTTTAAAATCTTGACCACGCCCGCCCGTGCCCGTATTGTCCGCGCAGACCAATATAAATCCTTGTTGCGAAAAAAAATGCTGCCACGTCGCAATCGTTCCATACTTGTCCAAAACCATTTGCGAACCCGGGCCGCCGTAATTGCAGCACAAAACCGGATATTGTCGGTTTTCGTCGAAATCGGCAGGCAAAAGCATCCACGCGTTTATGTATTTGTTTTCAGTGGTCGGAATTTGCGTAAAAATCGGTTGCGACAATGCGTATTGCGAAAGCTTTTTATTTAATTCGGTGTTGTCCAATACTGTTTTTTCGTATTGAAGTTGAGGTAACTGGGCACCGTTGTCCAATATAATTTGAAATTGTTCGGCAGTGGTGGGCGTTCGTATATTGGAATTTTCGATGACGATTTTGTCTAAAATTTGATGGAAATGCGCTTCGTTCCAGCCGCTTTTTTCCGAAAGTTGTTTTTGTTTTCCGTTGAAGTCGACGACGAACAGTTGGTTTTCCATTGGATTGGGAAACGCTGCGGTGAAATAAATCCAGCCGTTTTTTGGGTCGACGGTGACGATCTGGCGCAGTTCAAACACATTTTTCGTCAACGCGATTTCGGTTTTGTCCGTTTTCTGCCAATATATATTGCGAAAACCGCTTTTTTCGCTGGTGAAAATCAGTTGGTTTTCGGACAAAAAATGCCAATCGCCGGTTAGGTCAATATAACGTTCGTTTTTTTCCGAATAGAATATTTCGCGCAGTGGGGAAAGCGGATCGTGTTGCCAAATGTTCAGTTCGTTTTGATGGCGGTTAAGGTGGAAAATATTCAGTTTGTTTTCGGGCGACCAAGCGATTTTTGGAATATAACCGCCGTTCGAAACCGTAGAAAAACGCGTCGTTTGTTGCTTTTCAATATGAAAACAACGAATTTCCACTTCCGAATTTTGTTCGCCTGCTTTTGGATATTTGTATGTGTAGGTTTGGTTGTATGCATCGTCGTATATTGGAAAACTATATTCCTTCACGCGCGATTCGTCAAAACGATAAAACGCCAACATTTCGCTATTGGGACTCCATTGAAACGCCTGTGAAAATCCAAACTCTTCCTCATACACCCAATCGCAGTTGCCGTTGATGATATTGTTCCATTGGCCGTCGTCCGTCACCTGAACCGTATTTTTTTCTTCCCAAAAAAACACGAAAAGATTGTTGTCCAATACGTACGCGATTTTTTTTCCGTCAGGCGAAAAAGTGGCGTGCATGACTTTTTCGGAATGAACCGACCGTATTGTTGCTGTTACTGTTTGGAGGATGAAAACATGCTCTTTTGTGGACCGACGATAGATGGGTTCAATATGATTTTTGAACAAAAGACAGGTTTTGTCCGTGTTCCAATAGCAATGGTTCGCGTCGATTGCGTGGCCGAGAAATTTTTCGATTATTTCTTTTGCAGATTCCGGCAATGTTTCGGGAAACGGAACCAGCGTTTCCGCTTCGAATTTTTTATGTAGAAAAATATCCTCCAAAGTAAGTTTTGCTCTTTGTTGCGGCATTCCTTCGATTTTGATGAAAAATAAATACATTTTTGTGAAAAATGAAAAATAAAATTCTCTTGTTATATTTGACTTTTCTTTAAAGTGTTTTAATGTTATACTAATTATGAAAAAAGTTTTATTCTCTCTAACCCTTTGCTGGTTTATATTGGAAGGCCACGCTCAGGACGATCTTGTGAAAAAAGCAAGCGAAAGTAAAAGTGTAGACGGCTCGAAAGGCTATAAATTTCAGGATATTGTCAACCTGTCAACGACACCGATTGAGGACCAAGGTTCTTCCGGAACTTGCTGGAGCTATTCCACCAATTCTTTTTTGGAATCCGAAATGATCAAAGCCGGCAAAAAGCCCGTTCCACTTTCCAAAATTTTTACGGCGCGTAATTCCTACGTTGAAAAAGCGGAAAACTATGTGCGTTTAGATGGCGGTATGAGCTACGGCGACGGCGGCGAACCGCATGACGTTATCAATATGTACGCAAAATATGGAACGATTCCCGAATCCGTTTATTCCGGTTTGGCTAATGGTGAGGCGCGCAACAATTTTGGCGATATGCAGGCAAACCTGAAATCCATATTGGACAACACCGTAAAATCGACCGACAAAAATCCATCTTGGAAAGCAGCTTTCTCTGCGGTTTTGGATGCTTATTTAGGAAAAGTGCCCGAAACGTTCAACTACAACGGAAAATCCTATACGGCAAAATCTTTTGCGAACGAAGTTGTCGGCTTGAATACGGACGATTATGTTGAGTTTATCTCGCAGACCAATACGCCGTATTGGCAAAAAGCAATGATGATGGTTTCGGATAACTGGGCTTTCCAGTGGGACTGGAACATTCCGATGACGGATTTTACGGCGATTATCGACAATGCGTTGAAAAATGGCTATACGGTTGCTTGGGGTACGGACGTTTCCGAGCCTTATTTCAGCTGGCCAAACGGGGTTGCTTACGTTCCGACAAATGCGTTGGCGATCAATCCTAAGAAATTGACGCAGGCAGACAAAGATGCGCTGTTCAACGGTCCTAAAGACGAAATGGCGATCACGCCGGAACTGCGCCAGGCTGCTATCGAAAATGGTAAAACTTCCGACGACCACGGTATGCACATCGTTGGTATTTCCAAAGACCAAAACGGTAAGGAATACTATATCATCAAAAATTCCTGGGGCGAAACCAACGAATACAAAGGTTTCCTTCGCGTAACCAAAGCGTTTGTCCAATATAAAACCATGTCTATATTGGTAAACAAAAAAGGTCTTCCTGCGGATATTAGAAAGAAGATCGGGGCGTAAGTTGTTTTCGATTTTAATAGAAACCCCGGTTCGTGCAGGCACGAACCGGGGTTTCTTATCGGCATCAAGATTGAAGGAACATTTGAATGAATGAAAAAACGATATTGGAAATATGCAATCATCATCGTGCTTGTTCATTGCGTTTTGGGTAATGCGTAGACCATTTTTGAATTCAAGTGCTATTTTCCACAGGTTTGTTGAATGATATATTAGGTCCTTTGTTTTTCCTTATTCGTTTATCGCAGGAGCGTCAACTTTGATAGGTTGGGGAGCGCTTGCTTACTTTTGGGAAGTAGTTTCGCTCATTGTGTTTACAGGCTGTTTTTATTTATTGTTGCTGCTCCTACATTATATAAGAAAACAACTTGGTAAATCTAGTATGTAAAAAAGTAAGAAGGCTAGCAAAAAATTGCTAGCCTTCTTACTTTTTATTGCGATAAGCAGCTATTCGCTTATTTTCTGCTTCTTCTTGGTGCACTGAACTGCATTCCAGAACCAGCTCCTGCGTCGCCTTGAACCGATCCGTAATGCGTCATCGCACAACGGAATCCGATCATTGCGCTGCTCAGGTTTTCGTCCAAATAACGTCTAGTACCAGGACTCAGCCAATAAGGCATATCGTTCCAACTACCACCTTTGTAGACTCTTGTATGGTTGTTGACCAAGGATGTTACGCCGTAGTTGTAGAAATCACCGCTCGTGCTGTCCCCATCTAGATAATCGGCGGATTTCGCACTGAAATAGTTTCTTCTGCTTTTTGCAATAGAATCTGGTTCCAATTGGTATTGGATGCGCCCCATGCTGTCCAATACAGGTTGGTCGCCGTTCATTACCGGTTGTCTAAACTCGTTACCACGGTAAGGGTTCATGTCGTTGGCGTCCATGCTGGTGTTTTGACGATAAACGTCGGCAACCCATTCGCTGACGTTACCCGCCATGTTGTACACGCCGTAACCGTTTGGCGCAAATGCGTCGATCGGTCCTGGTGTAGCCGCGTTGTCGTTCAAACCCCCAGCAACCCCCATATAGTCACCGTTTCCTCTTTTAAAGTTCGCCATGAACTGGCCTTGCTGTTTGCCTTTTTTGGTAACGCGCAAACCGTCAAATCCATCGTTTTTCCAAGGGTACAATTGTTTGTCCGAAACTGTTTCGTCGCCGCGGACTTTGCTGTTTTTGCTTGGTTTGATATTGCTTTCGATCAATCCCAGTGCAGCATATTCCCATTCCGCTTCCGTTGGAAGGCGATAGTCGGGGAACATGATCCCATCGGAAAATTGAACCGTATTGCGCTTGTTGCCTTGTGCATCCAACAATTGAGCGTTTTTGCCTTTCGGGGTAGACGGTTGTCCTGCATAGGCGCCAGCCAAGTAGGCTTGCGTATTGAAAGATTCTTTGCCGCTGCCGCCCATTTCGGTTTTGATGACGCTTTTGTTTTGGTAGCCGGCTTGGATCAACGCGTTTTCGTTAACCCTGTCCGTACGCCAAATACAATAGTCGTGCGCTTGTTTCCAAGTTACACCGACTACAGGATAGTTGTTGTAGCTCGGGTGACGGAAATAGTATTCTACGTAAGGTTCGTTGTACGCCAATTGACTTCTCCATACCAATGTGTCAGGTTTTGCCGCCTGAATGATGCTGGGAGAATTGGAAAAAGCGTTTTCCATCCAGTGGATGTATTCGCGGTAGGCAACGTTGGAAACCTCGTATTTGTCAATGAAAAACGAGTTGACAGTGACGCGTCGAGGACGGTTGTTCCACTCGCCCATGACGTCCTGTTGCGTTGAGCCCATCGTGAAAGTACCGCCCTGTACAAAAACCAAGCCCGGAGCTGTTTTCACGTTTTTGGCTTTTGCTACGAAATAGCCGCCTTGATTTTTGTCGTTGTAGTTCCAGCCGGTGGTTTCGGACTTTTCTTTTTTCCCTTGTAGTGCGCCGTTTTTACAGGACGTGCCAGCGATGGCAACCGTACCCAAAAAAGCGACCCAAAGTGAATTTTTTATTGATGTACCTAACATTTTCAGAAATTGTTTACACTCCTCGGCTTAAACGGTGGAGTGCAGCGTATTATTGTATTAGAGCGTTTTTTATACGTTTTGCTAATGTCCTGCGAAGATATTTACTTTCTTTGTTATACGGATATTTTTTACAAAGCTATTTTTTATCGCTAATTTTGCCCAATATTTATTATGGAATACAATACGACGCGTACTTCGCTAAGCATAAAAGAATATGGTCGCCACATCCAAAAAATGGTCGACTTTCTCTTGACGATCGAGGATGCGGAAAAACGTCAGCAACAAGCGAATATCGTGATTGAACTGATGGGTTTCCTTAATCCGCACCTGAAAAACGTGGAAGATTTCAGGCACAAACTGTGGGACCACCTTTTTTACATGAGCGACTTTCGACTTAAGGTCGAAAGCCCTTATCCAATACCAACCAAGGAAGAATACAACGAAAAACCGGCTCCGTTGGCTTACCCCGACCACAAGCCGCGTTATGCGCATTTGGGCAAAAACCTCGAAGTGCTGATTGCGAAGGCGAAAGAAGAAACCGACGCGGATAAAAAGCAATATTTGGTCAATAACATATTGTATTATATCAAGTTGGCATATTCCAACTGGCACAAGGAAGCGGTTTCGGACGAAGCAATCGCGAGCGAACTGAGAACTATTTCCGGTGGTGCGTTGACGGTGGATTCCGTTCCGCAGTTCAAATACAACCCTTCTTCCGACAAGGAAGACGCACGTATTGCGAGCAGCGGCAATAAAAAAATGTCCGCCAAAAGCAACAATAATAAGAACAACAACCGAAAAGGCAACAACAACCGCAACAA
>Ga0154006_1000048_pt1 | contig 46856 bp, 72 predicted proteins | sample TSFL090MetaG_FD_104747 | JGI IMG/M metagenome (GOLD analysis project Ga0154006, IMG submission 104747) | Attine ant fungus gardens microbial communities from Florida, USA - TSFL090 MetaG | ecosystem: Host-associated > Fungi > Mycelium > Unclassified | place: USA: Florida, Wakulla State Forest...
ATTTTGATCTGATAAAGAATTAGACAGAACAATCGTTGATATACCGGCGTTTAGTTATGGTAAAACAACGGAGTTCCCAATAAGTTCCCAAGTTTTAACAAAAACCCTAGCAAGATACTGGTGTTATTGGCATCTAAGTTCCTTTCTTCTAAATTGAAGTTGGGAACTTTTTTATTTGCACTTTTATTGTATAATTAAGTTTAAACTAACAAAGATAAGAGGAACCTAACATGACAGAAACCACCCACTGGATTGAACGACTGAACAGTTTCTTGGAATCTGAGACCGAAGATGAACGTATTTTATATGTAGGAAAGTTTAACGAACTTGTGGATAACGGATTTAATTCGAAGCAAGCTTACATTAATTTGCACCGAGAAATTGTTGAACCCTTGCTAGAAGATAACGACCTAGTTTGGGAAGATTACACCGAAGCAACTGCTAAGGCCATGTTCCGGCCAACTCTCTTTGATGTTAAGACTTGGATCGAACTAGCAACTAAAATCGGCCCTTCTGCTGCAACTGGAAATTGGCAGGCAGTTGAGCATGATTGGTCGTGGGACTTACCGGATGTAGAAGAATTTGTCTAAATACTATCAAAAACACGCTCTGACAGCTTCGTACGATTCTTAATTGGACCATTCATACTAGTCAGATAAAGTTTGAACGTAAAAAAACGCTCGTACTAATACGAACGCTTAAGTATGGTTATAATTAAGCTTTAGCTTAATAAATGAAAAAAGAAAAATTTATAAGTCGCGCTATCGGCTTCTTAAAAATCTTTTACGGCTGGTTAAACCGCATTCATTAGTTTAATATATACAACCCATAATTACTAGCATATTTGTATTAAACAAAAAAGCCCGTCTAGATTAAGTGCAATCGCACTTAGTCCAGACGGGCTTTTTATATTCGTGACTGACAATATTGTCGGTCGCAAAACTGGTTAAATTCGACCAGTTTACTTATTCAATTGTTCAACCAACTTATTCAGGCTCTTTGGCGTTGCGTTCTTAACATAGTAAGTACCATCAGTTCCAAAGTCCCAGGTGTACCCCTTCCAAGTTCCTTTTCCTTGAACAAGCTTACCGTCAGCGTCAGACCAGTAGTACATACCCCATGAGTTCGTCCAGTTAGACTTGATTAGCTTACCGTTGGCAAATGACCAATATGAACCCATATGCTTCTTAATGCCGTTGGCCTTGTGCTTGAATGACTTGTCCGTGTACCATACGCCACCCTTTGACCATACTGTAGCGCCGTCGCCTGGGTTCTTCTTGATTACCGCTTGATCCGCAGTGAAGAAATTATCGTACAACTGATTTACATCAAACACACCAAGTGACATGCGGAATGTAGCCTTTGAATCAAATTGCCAACCGTGCTCTTCTGAGTACCAGTTTTGAGTTGATGTTGGTGTAAATGGATATGAGGCAATCCACGACTTTTCACCGTATGGCGTTACTTCAAGATGAGACCCCATTGTATAAGCAGTAGTACGGAACCCGCCCTTAATTTGAACCTCATTTTCGAACGCAGTCACAACAGCTTGCATATTTGCACCCATTGCCATTTGTGCCGGTTCTTCAACATCAGCCACCAAAACTGCCCCTACAGGCAAACCGTCAGCCTGCGCCATAGCCACAGCATAATTGGCTTCAGCAATCGCACCAGGTACCGTGGTTGCATGCAAGTAATGATAACCGTTGATGTACAAACCAGCTTCTTGTGCAGCGCGAATGTTTCCGGCAGCAGTCCAGTCATGATATGTTGTACCTTCTGAAATCTTGGTTGTAACCGCCTTAACACCGTATGCATCTCGCATATCAATGAATTCAGGTGTTGTCATTTGTCCATTGTGGTTTGACACATCAACCATGTCATAACGTGGCGAATCAGCATGGACTGTTACGTTACCAGCAAATGTTGCGCCAAACAAAAAGGCCGCCCCAACGGCGACCAGTTTAACTGCTTTATTCATTATCCTTTTTCTCCTGACTTTCCAACGATTGTTGTAATTTCTTTTTGTTGTTACGCAGATATTGCTTGAAGCCGTCTGGAAACGGTAGGCCCATTTGAACCCAATTTTCCATAGCACTTACAGCATTCGAAGCAATAATCGATACTACGAATGCATTCCATGCAGCCAGTGCGTTACCCAAGAAAAAAAGTGGGTAGATCAGTAATGGAACGCTGACCATGAGGATATGTTTCAATATCCCGGCCGTTCCTACTGAACTATCCACTATTTTCAACGTAAAGGCTTTAGCATAGCCCAAAATAATATCCAAAATAGACACAACAATTAATACAGCCAACATATCCGAATGTTGCAAGCTAATGAGTGGCGTTAGATAATCTCCCACTTCCCTTTTCCTCCGTCATTTGTTTCTTAATACGCCACAGTGTCGCAGTGCTCAATCCTGTTAGTCGTGCCGTCTCTCTGTACGACAATTCATCTAACATTCTGACTGCTTCTCTATGCTTTTTTGTCAGTTTTCTCTTTGGTCGTCCCTCCTTATAGTTGGGGTTATTCGATTTAGCCCTTGCACGACCTTCCGCCAGTCGTTCAACAATCATATCCCGCTCAAATTCTGCAAATGTCAGCATGATATTTCTCAACAGATGCCCGGCTGGACTGTCATCTAACATGCCAAAATTTAAAACGTGTACCTTGATACCCTTCTCCGTCAGCCGGTCAATTACCTTAATCCCTTCTCGAACTGACCTGGCCAGTCTATCCAGCTTAGTAATGACTAAAACATCACCTTCATCAATCACCCGCAAAAGACGTTTTAATGCCGGTCGATTTGCCGTTGTCCCCGTAAACTTCTCGCTGTACACCTTTGTGGCGCCATACTGCCTCAACTGAACGATTTGTCCGTCAAAATCTTGTCCCTGCGAACTAACCCTCGCATACCCGTAGATAGTCATAATAAATCCTCCTATCTACCTAGCGTAACGCAAACCTGAGCATTTCTGGAACGCTTAATGCAAGCCTATATCAGGGCTATACAACACTGTGGCGAGGCACCCAACCAGCGGTTACTAAAAACACAATGCTGAAGTACACTACCGCAATGCCGACGGGACATGACCGAATTGGTATTATCTTCGGTCCAAATGCTTCTTTTAATTTGCTCATCTTAAATGCTCGCCCATCTAGTGATGTAACTTCAGCCAACGACGGTGGTCAGTACTTTCAATATGCAATCATTGACCCGACTGATACACCGTTTGGACACAGCGATTATCAGACTAAAAGCCAGATAACTTTACGTTTTGGCTGGGTTTACTTAGGTACAAGCGCATTAAGAATTGTCGGAAATCTGTACAAAACGACCTCACAAATCACAAGCAGTACTGCTTCAATCGACGACAGTGATGACCTAATTAGAGAGGTATTTAGTTTCAAATCAAACTAGTAGGCATATTGAGCGTTTACTGTCAGATACTCGCCAGCAGGCATTGTTCCAGAACTCATATTGATTGTTAGAACTCCTGATGTATCAATGGTCAACGTCCCAAGGAATGCTGACGTTGTAACATCAATCGCTGTTCCGTAGGCCGATCCAGTACCCCAAGGAAGCGGAAAATCTTTATTGGTGATTTTCCCAATCTCAGTGGCAATACCGTAATCAATGGGCTTGTTAGTTGTGAATGCGATATAGATAGACACCCAACCATTCTTAATTCGAATTAGTTGAGTTGAGCCTGTACTGTTTCCCCAACCAACGGCCTTAGCTGCCGCATTATAAGAAATTTGTGGGTCAGTGTTGTACACAGTATTCAATTTACGGCTTTCACCATTCCAACTACCGTTAACCCAGAAATCGCCCTTCGCAGTTAATGGACCAAACACATCTGTGTAACCAGAAACGCTCAGGTTTTCGAAACTCTGAGTGCCCTTGAAATTCTTCTGTCCAGTAATCGTCTCACTGCCAGAAAGGTGCACCGTTGCTGCATTTACAGAGTTAATCGCTACCGAATTTGCCGCAATAGAATTAGCATTAGACATGTTCCAATCGAGCATTGAGCCGAACAATTCGTCACGTTTTGTAGCGTTACTTGCAATGTCGGATGCCAGCGAGTTGTCATTGAACACCCGGTTATCCCGTTCTTTAGCGATTTGTGAGGCCAAATCAGCCGTTGAACCTAACAGTAAACTGTCAGCTGCTGAACGTGTAGCAATTTCGTCATTAAAATCGCTATTAAGCCTGCTATACAAGGCTTGCAAGCTGGTATCAGCCGCTGAACGTGCGCTTGTCTCTGTCATTAGATTTGCAGTAATAGACGCATCAGCAGTTGACCGAGTAGCTTGCTCTTTAGTTATGGCAGCGGTAACTGAAGCATCAGCTGTAGAACGTGCTGCTACTTCCGCTGTCAACGAAGAACCAAACGCAATATCGGCAGCAGAACGAGTCTGTGCTTCAAGTGCAATTGACGCTTTTAAGTCGCGGTCTGCCACTGACCTTGAGCTTGTTTCCGCTGCCAAATCAGATTGCAATGCAACACCAGAACCATTTACAGTTGGCAATTGCGCATAGTTGTATTTAGCGTTCAAAGTCTGATCCACATCTTCAACAATCTTCTTCCATGATGTCATTGTCTTGCTATCAATTCGATTGCGTACATAGAGAGCATCATTGCTCATGTCGTTAAACAATTGCATAGTGCCCGCAACAATCAACGTATATAGCTCAGACGTCCCACTAGGCTTACCGGTTGTCACCTTTGTATTTGATTTAGACAGATAGCTTCCGTTATCCGACAAGGTATCTAAGCTAATATCGGCAGTTAAATTGTGCACATTAAGATAATCAGCAGTATGAGCATTTCCCGTCACAGAACCGACAATTCTTTCGGTAAACTGCTTAATACCGGTAACAACTTCGCTACCGGTCAGATGAACCACTGTAGAATCAACTGCCAATGGCGCTACTCGTGTTTCGAGCAATTTCACCAGTGCATTGTAATCATCAACAGTCAGCATTCCCGCCGTTTGGGTGTTAATCGTAACAATGTTGCTGTCTGAAATTGCAAAAGAAACATCCAATGCCACCGTTTGTACCTGGGTACCGTCGTAAGGTGGAATGTTAGTTGTTTCATTCGAATTGATGTATCCAAGAACAAAGTTGTTTCCGTTATACTGACCAACAATTGCCACACCCTGCAAGTTATATCCAGTGGTTAAATCAGCATTGTCCAATTGAATACGCATCTCAACTGTGTCATTATCTTGCGGCGTCACTGTTCCAACTGGTTTAGTCTGCTTTGGGCCAAGTGAGCTAATCTGCGTATAGACCAACGACGTGCTCAGCTTGGTTGCGAACGTGTATACAGTATTGATGGATAACTGTGCATTCGCGGCAACTTTCTTCGCCGCCAACACCTGTGTAATGGTGTCCTTACCTTCTGTAGTGAAGATGAAATTCGTAAATTTATTAGCCATTCTCTTCCTCCCCAACGATTTCATAAGTCAAAGTTGATGATGCAATACCCCGGATATTGAGCGTAGTGCTTGAACTATCAACGAAGCTAACCTCATCAACCCGAACACCGGCCGCCACACTGTTTTTAATACGATCCAAGATATAGTTCTGTTCGAAGTCAGAACGGGCCCATTCAAGCGGAATATTGCTGATTTTTAGTGTTAATGGTTCGCCGTCGTTTAACTTACCGTCAACATAACGACGCAAAGGCTCAATTGTGATGCCAGCCTTACTGATATTTAGCGACCTTGATATAACGTCAAGCAATCCATTAACAGTGGTGATACCCGTATTAGTCGCCTGTTTAGAACGGATCATGATGCGATAAAAATCATCATCAGCTTCACCACGTTGTTGATTGAACTGGTCACCAATGCGGTCCAACGCCTTGCCACCTGCATTATTAATCTCACGAAACGAAACAATCGTTTTGAGTAAATCAGTAATTGGTGTAAAAATTGCCTGCAACCACTCCGCAAAAGCCACTGTCTTGCTGGCATAACGGTCAATAGGGCTTGGCAGTTTCGATAGGAATGTCTCTTTAAAATCATTCATTCGTCGTCACCACCATACTTTCCGCACTTGTTACTGCTACAGCAAATTGAGCCAATTGAACATCTTTAGCGGCCAGTTCCGCCTCAGATAAACCGATTGTCACCGTCGCCACATCAATTCCATTCACGTTGTCATAGATGTACTTGTACAGATACGAGAACCGCACAATTCCACCCATTGGCACAGTTGATAGATACGAATTAACTGCATCTCGAATTTGTTGAACACCGGTTGTTTCAAAATTCAAGTTGGTTGTAGCACTGATATTCACGAATAGCGTGTCCTTTTGTGCAAAATCAAAAGCAATGATATTGCCACTAAATCCGGCACTGTCAGTCATTTGCTTCTGAATGGTTCCCACTGTCTGCACACCGGCTGAGACCGAATTAAACAATGCATCCGCCACCTTAGTCTCATCCCCACCATCAACGTAAACGTGGATGGTTTTAGGCGGGTTATTGTATTGATCAACTTCCATAGTGTTGTTCTGAACAACTTGAACAGTCTTAACGCTTGGTACCGCCATTACAGCAGAGATAATGCCGTTTTCAGGGCTTGATGGCCGTGTATCATTCGCAATACGGATCCGATTTGCTAGTTCTTTGTCAGTTTCTGGGTCAGCCCCATTATTAACCGCCTTGTTTCCGACTGTGAAAATATCGCTAGTTGGCTCTACCTGATACTTAATTGCGTCTTGTGCAACATTATATTGAGCCCCCGTATCAACCGCATACGCATATTCAGAGCCCGTTCCAGCGCTTGATAAAATGACGTTTGCTGCTAACTGAAATTGCAACCCGTCAGCCGTCTTAAACAACGCACCAGCTTGAATGACAAAGCCTGGTGTTCCGGTAAAGTTCAATTCTGCAATTGCCTGGGTTGCCGGGTTCCGATATAGCCCATAATTAGATGCCAATCTTTCTAACGATACTCCGGTAGCAGTGCTGATAAACTGCGAATTGTAGACAACCTCTGCCAATTGATAAAGTAAATTCAAAAAATACGCCAGCAATCGAATAAACACCCCAGCAACCGAGTGTTCTGAGGTGTCCGAATCGCTGCCGAAAAGTTCCAACCACTTAGCGGTTAAATTGCTGACCAGCTCTGCCTGGCTTGGTCGTGTAAATCCGTTATCATCCAACATCTAACGCTACCTCCGTTGTCTTTGCTTCTCCGTCAATGAACATATCAACCTGCGCTGTGGCAATTCTGTGATTAAAATCAGCCGTCACTGAAACATTAGTGACCGTCACCCGACTATCCTGTTCTAGCGCCTCTCGAATAGCTTCGGCTGCATACCGTGAATTGAAATTCTTTTCGAACAAATCCGTCCTATCTAATCCTAATTCAGGCGCCTCTGCCATCTCTCCCAGCTTTGTTTCAAGGATGATTCGTATTGACTGCATAACTTCATTGGTATCACTTACCACCGTATGAAAATCGATTGCTCCGTCTTCATCTAACGTAATATCTCTCATCAATAGACCTCCACAATGAAACTGTCGTTCAAGTCGTGCATTCGCTTTGCTGACAGTTCAAATTCATTATTCGACCCGTCGAAGTTAGCAATAGATCGGTCCATAAATAAGACGACCACTACATCCCCAACCTCAATAACATCTCGTTTTGTTTTGCCGACGTGAACACCAATCAACGGCGCCCGGCTACTTCCATCTGACTTCTTATCAAGAGGCTGAACCTCTGCTTTCGTCTTGTCGTCATATAAACGGGTTACTTTGGCCAAACGTGCCACATTCAATTGTGCCTTTACCGTATCCGGCAGAACCTTGGTAAAAAACGCAACATCATTGTCCCGCTTCTTGGGACGCATACCAGTAGTTGCCATATTATTTAACTCCTAACTCCAACGTTGTCGTTGGGTTTGTACCATCAAAGGTGTGCTCACCACTCAATACTGCAGCCCACACATCAACGAACTCACTCACTAAATGAACGTGCTCACCAGTTGTAATGCGGTAATTCAGAATTGAGTCAGCTGAGTATTCATAGCGACCTTGACCGTCATCATCATCTGACTCAATCCAATCATCATCACGTCGTTCCATTGTTGGTGAAGAAATTAACCCCGACTTACTATCCAACGTAAAATTACCGGTAACTTCGGCATCGTATAACCACCGCAACGTCAACTGTCCACGGCGATAGAACAATGCTGAACGCGTTTGGTCAGCTACATCTGATAATGCATCAAACGGTGAACCGTCTACTGTGTAGCCTTCCTTAAACACGTAATTGCGCCCTAATGATACGAAGTTTAGATTGATACCCGACACCTGAACAATTTTGTTAATGATTGTTGTAGCGTCGGTACCTTCACCAAACGTCAACGATACGTGCTTCAACTTTCGATAATCGGTGCCTTCAACCACACGCAACGTGTAATTCAAGTCGCCGCCTTCTCTTGTTGGTACGGTAGTTTTATAGATTTGACCGTCAAAGATAATTCCTGTATCGCCGTGATACCCAGCGTTAACAACCACTCTATCCCCTTCGTGAATACGATTGAAACTAATCTGCGACATATTCCAAATTGTAATCTCACCAACGCTTCTGTCGCTCGTATTATCGAACGGCAGAGAGAACTCAATATCCAGTGAAAAATTACGATCAGCATTATGCACGTAATGGAGCACACCGCTATCCGTGTAAATATCCATGTATATCTCGAACATGAACTGGCCGGTCGCTGTAATAGGATTAATGTCTTGCTGCGGTGCCGGTTTGGGAGCTGGTGCTGGTGGGGTTGCTGTATTGTCCTTGATGAACTTAGCAATCCGGTCACCCATTTTGACGTATGTTTCAGCAGTTGGGTGAACAATTCCGTCTCCCAACGTCCGACTATGGTTAGCAGCCGTTACCAACGGTGCATCTCGCCAATCAAGTACTGCGATACCGTATTGCTGATAGACTGACCGTTCGGCTGCTAGTAAATCATTTTGCGAATAGCCTGCCCCGTTTCTGGTGTCTAGGTTGGTAGCACCCTTCCATGTCTGAATTGGCAGAATACCAATCATCTTAATATGTGGGTTCTTACTCTTAATCGTATCGATACCATTAGTGAGGGCCGATTTGACCGCTGACAATGAAGAATTGTAGTAAGCGAAGTCATTTGTGCCAAACGCAATTGTTGCGACATCATAGCCCGACAGGTTTGTGTTCTGCACTTGCTGAACAAAGTTATGATCTCGATTGTCACCTGACATCGTTGACCCACCAACCGCCTGATTATCAACCGGAACACTCGATTGCTTAGATACCTCAACGGTCCATGGTGTTACGCCACGATTACCGTCCCAACCTTGAGTAATGGAATCACCAAACGCCACAATCCTTTTAATTGCCATTAGTCCACCCCGTCATCTGCAAATGTCATTAGATACAAAAACACCGTCCGCCCGAAGTTTTCGAGTGTGACGGTGTTTTCTTTGCCTGATATATCATAAGGTACTACATCAACACGTGGAATGCTTGGTTTCGTGAAATCACCCCAAAGCCTCCGACCGTATACTAATTTTTCACCCAGCACAATTGGATTATGTGCATTGTCGTATAGGTCTACGGTGAAAAATTGACCTTGGCCATTATAATCAAACCGCAGAAATACATTGCTTCCTGCTAGTTCGATTTCAAATTCCTCCGGTAAACTTCCAATATCTACATCAATCAATGCTCGTTGATCCATTATTTAACCCTCGCTCTTGCTCCAATAGGAATGAGATAGTCATTCCAGTTATTCCATGCTCTTAACTGGTCAATTGATGTGCCGTATTTGACCCACCAACCCCAATAAGTGTCACCGGCAACTACTGTTACATAAACCCCAGGGTCTACTGGTGGCGCCGCTTGCTTCTTTCCTGTGTTAGTTGCCTTATCCCACTTCAAATTAACCAATGTTACAGCGGTTAGCGTAATGTTGAACGATACAGCATTCTTTTTCCCGCCTTCATCATAGGTCTTTTCAAGATGAGAAATCAGCAAATCATTGTGGCGGATTGCACCTCTAAATTGAAGTAAGTCTCCACCACTCTGCCAATACATCAATTGATTGTAACGGGCATCAACTTGTGACTGATCGTTTCCGTAAATCAGACCACTAAACGTGTGCGTCTTGCTTTCACGTTGTGCGTGGTCCGTAATCGGTGAACCCGTCTCAATCGGATGAGTAGAAACGTTAGAATCAATTGATTCATTTTCACTCTTCACAAATATTTCGACCGTGTGGCCGTGTGCATCAGTTAACGTTGCCATATAACGACCTCCTAAATCGTTGCAGGGTTCAAAATTGTCATAAGCTTCTCACCAATTGTATTTCCAATTACATTGGCATCACTAGCACTAGCATTACCTGAAATGTTAACCGTGATATTGATGTTACCCATTGAACCGCCACCAAATGCCTTCTTAGCGCCATCCGTTCCAGATGCGTAACGTGGGAACATCTTCTTGGTATCATCACCATTCAACACTTGCGTACCAGTTGGCAGTGGCATCATCAAATCACGCTTGTTAGGGAACAATCCTACAAGTCCATTAGGTAGCATGAATGCCTCACGCCAGTTTGCTCCCTTTGCGTCATTAACAAGAGCCAAACCACCCCCGTGGCCTCCTTGCGTCGTTCCCTTAGCATAACGTGGCACCAATGAAGCGAACGCTGACTTCGCACCAGGCGTTCCAGTAGCAAGCTTAGAAGCCCCCTTACCAGTTACGTTCGCGGTAATTGTGATTGTCTTTGACTTAAGACGATCAATAGCGCTTTGCAATGCATTAACCTTGCTTGCAGCAGCCGAAGCAGCAGTTCCAATCTTTGCCATTGAAGATGCAATCGCAGACGACTTAGAAGAAGCCGTTGACGCCATCTTGCTAAATTGGCTAGACATTGTAGATGCTGCCTTGCTCAAAGCTGATTGAATAGTTGAGTCCCACTTTGAAGAACCTGACTTAATCGTGTTTGTGACACGACTAATACCACTCTTGGCTTGTGAGTTTAGTTGGTTAAATCCTGAGCTTGCCGCCTTAAACTTGAACGCATTCTTTGCAGCATTTTGAATTTTTGTAGCACCTGACTTAACCGTTCGGGCTACACGGCTCATTCCGCTACGAGCAGTGCTGTTAAGTTGATTGAACCCGCTCTTAGAACTCTTGAATTTAAAGACGTTCTTACCCACGTTTTGAACCTTCTTAACGCCCGACTTAACCGTTCGAGCGACCTTATTAATACCACTCTTTGCCTGTGAATTCAGCTTATTGAAGCCGCTCTTTGATGACTTGAACTTGAACATATTCTTGCCAGAACGTTGTACCTTCTTCGATCCGGACTTAACAGTGCGATTAACCTTGTTCATACCTGATTTAGCATCACGGTTTAACTTGTTAAAGCCACTCTTAGAAGTCTTAAACTTAAAGGCATCTTTTCCGGCCTTTTGCGTCTTCTTGGCACCTGACTTAACGGTCTTCGTGACCTTGTTCATACCAGACTTTGCGTCACGGTTTAACTTGTCATATCCATTTTTATCAGACTTGATTTTCGAAACGTTCTTAGAGGCAGACTTAACTTTTTTAGCACCATTACGAAGAGTTTCAACATTCTTGTTCATTCCCTTCTTGGTGTCGTTATTAAGCGCTGCAAATGCTTTCTTGTTTTCCTTGGTATCAACCTTTGGCGCTGATTGCTTTCGAGTACGCTTGTTCCCAGATACAGAAACTTCCTGAGACTTAATTCGCTTTGGACGGTCATTCACATTTTCTTGACCAGGCAAAATGTGGCTTTGCTTGTTCAGCTTAGATTGCCACTTAGAAATCGCTGCTGCGTCACCAGCGTCGATAGCTTCTTGCGTTCTAGCCGCTGCAATTTGCTTTGCCTTAGACTTTGATTTAGTTCCCTTATCAATCTGTGAATACAACTCATTAGCATTCTTCTTGTCATAACCATAGGCCGCCATATTGCTAGCAAAGTCTTGCTTTGCCATCGTTGCTTGCGCTTCTGCTTGAGCCTTATTAACGGCCTCAGCTTTCTTTTGAGCAGTTGTTTGTTTTTGTGTATTGTCCTTGGTACCACCGGTCATTCCACCGAACCATTGACCGACTTTACCACCAAACCAACCACCAAAGGCAGCACCTCCTATGGTACCTAATGGACCGATAAAGGGATCTGCTAATGAACCTAAAGCTCCACCAATCGTCGCACCAACACCATTACCGATGGCGCCACCAACTCCCTTGTGTCGGGCAACTGAACCTTTCTTTGTCGTCGCCATTGTCGACATGACATCCACACCAGACAAAAGGCCGTTAAGCAGTGGCATTCCTCGACCAAAGAACTTACCAGCCGACGATAACCCCTTTGTAGCAGTAGATAGAGCTGTTCCGAATTTAGTTGCACCCGCAGCCATACCAGCTGAACCAATGCCAGAAAGCAACTTTCCTGTAGCTGATCTGAAAAATCCAGTACTCTTTGCGGCCCGACCGACTTCACCAGCCGCAGTCAGACCTTGCAATGCAGCCCCCTTGGCCCCAATTCTTGCAAACAGCCCACTTGATGCCTCTGCTTCCGCAGCAAGTGCTCGTCGTCCGGTTCTCGTCTCTAGTTGCGCAATTTCTGCATCAGAGGCGTATTGACCGTTTGCTCGGTGATACTTTCCCTTGGCGTCCTTACTGAACCCGCCTGGCAATGAATCACCGGCCATACCAGCTGCATTCTTTACACCACTAGCACCAGCAAACCGGCTAACCGCAGCACTAAACTGACTAGTTGCACGGCTAAATACACTGTCACCAGTTGATTTGCTTCGAGTGATACCTGTTAGAATGCCTTTGATACCCTTACCGGCATCACCAAGCAGGCTTGCTCCACCCTTTAGAACCTTCATTGACGCAGCTACTGTTGCAGCTACACCCGCAAATTTACCAACCGCTTGCACGGCGTCCATGATGTGCTTTTGAGAGCCTTCCGGAATCATCTTGCCGATTGCTGAACCAAAGCTTTTGAGTTGATCAACACCCATTTTAATAATGCTGAATGTACCCTTCACACCAGACATGAAACCACTGCCAAACGTCTTAGCATATGGTGCGATTTCCTTGATACCAGTTCCTAAAGCATTTGCTAAACCGGATAACTTAGAAGCAAATTGGTCGGCATTGGTAATCAAGCTCTTGCTAGTGAACGCTTTAGAAATCTTCCCCAGAACATCAGAGAAGCCACCACCCTTGGCAACTTCATCCCCAAACGTCTTCATTACTTGAGAGATGTAATCCTTAGAACCTTCCTTCACGGAACGAATAACACCAGGTAGCGTTGAATTGTAACGTTCAGAAGCCTTAGCAATTCCACCAGAATTACCGTAGCTATCGATACCACGATAAGCCATTTCAGCACTAACAGAAGCCCAATCCCAGCCACCTTGCTTGTTCTTGCCAAGCTCGTGACCTGTTTCTTTCTCGTACTCCTTACGAATGCTACGAGTGATTTTACCGTCCAATAGGTTGAAACTCTTGGCAATCGTTCCTGACATCTTTCCCGTGTCACCGACGTTACCAACGGCCGTTTTGAATTGCTCCATTTCACGGTCATTCAAGGCGTTCGCATCCTGGATATTGAAGATACCCTTCAACATGTGATTGGTTTTACCTAAGCTACCAGAATAGACACCAGCGTCAGATGAATAAATCTGCTTGGCAAAACTATTTGCCTCATCAAAGTTATTACCTGCCTTCAAGGCCGTCATCATAATCTGATTATTAGCCTTAGAAGACTGACTGGTCAGTGCACTACCAGATGTACCGTGGGCATCAGAAATTGATGTGGCCCACATAGCTTGACCACGTTGGCGGTCATTCAAAGTTTCCCAACCACCAGAAACCATGTTCTTTACGCCGTCAAACACGCCCATAACTGCATTTGCGCCCAGCATACCAAGTGAGAACATACCAGCAGCTTCTTTAAATGAGCCACCTAGCTTCTTTCCCGTCTCAGAGTAGTTCGGAGTGCTAAAGTTTCGGTTACCTGATTGTTCCCGTTCGCGCTGATAGTTGCTTTGTGTCGCACTGAAACGCGTCTTTTCAGCCGCCTCAGCTTTCTTAGCTGCGGCTTCCATCTTTGCGTATGCTTCAGTTATTTTATTGATTTCACCAATTTGTTTGGCGTATGTACCAGCGGCAGAAGCGCTTTTCTGTGCCTCTGCTGCCGTCTTTGCAGAGTTGGCTAGTAACTTGTTTGCCTCAGCTGCCTTCTTCGCTCCGGCTTCAACATTTGCGAAGCCACCACCCATATTGGAGAAGTTAGACCCGTTAAGTCTGCGCGCTGATTCCGCAAGTTCCTTTAAGGCAGCACTAGCCTGTTTAAGCTCGCCAATACCACTAACTTCAACGTCCGACCTAATTGTCGTGCTATATCCTGCCATAATTCACCACCTCTGCTATATGTCATCCTCACTTAGAGCCTTAGCCAATTCATATGCCAAAGCCTTAGCCCTAACCTCAGTCTTACGACTAGCCAGCCCATTCAAGAGTTGTAACCCTTTCAACGTGGCCGTCTCTACCTCTTCTCTCGTTGCAACACCTTCCGCAACTGGATAAATGAATGCCCATTCTTCTTCAATTGCTTCATCCAAGTGCGCATCTGTTAAATATTTTTCTTCTCCTGCCTTATGCAAGAAATTCGGCAATTTGGTCCAACAATTCGTTGAAACCGTCATGCTCGTCAAAGTAATCAAGGTCCAACTTAACTGGGTCAACAACTACCTCAGCAAAAGCTTGATCCGCGAATGCAGTACGTGACAAGTTACCGTTAGCCATTTGAGCATTGTCATAGATGTCCAATACCACACGGATACCAGGGTATTGCAACGTGAACTTCTCAACGCTTCCGTCTTCTTGCTTAATTTCAACAACCTTTTGCTCACCAAATCGGCTTACCTTCTTAGGTGCCTCGACAACTGGTGCTTGTACGGCTGGTTGTGCCTCAACTGCTGTCACTTGTTCTACTGCTTGTACTTGTGCTTCTTCTGCCATGATGTAATCCTCCAAAAATGTGCGGGCACCGGCCCTGTGATGTGTTTGCACGATTGCAAACTAAAAGCGCACAAGGAGTCGAACCTTGTACGCCCGATTTGTTACTTAGTAACTGAAACGTCCATATCAAGAGCAGTGAACGTGTACGTTCGCTTTGGTGTTTGCTTACCAAATTGCCCGTCAGCTGGCTTGTTAATAAATGCTTGCGTAGCAGAAATCTTCTCACTAGGTGTCTTAATCACGATTGGAACACTCTTGTTGGCATTCGCAATCCCATTAAGGTACTTATGTGATGCTGAATTTCCCGATAAGTTGATCGTAACCTGTCCTAAACGGTTGTTGTTAATAGATACAGAGGCAAATCCTTGTGCATCTACCTCTGCCGTTACACGGTTCTCGTTTTGTGTGTATGAAACCATATCACCGTCTTGGAAACCTTTAACAACCACGCCGCCAACAGTAACAACGGTGTCCTTGGCATTATATGTTGGTACTTCAGCCATCTATAATTCCCTCCTTCTAAACATTTTGAATGATACCGTGAACGGTCACATCATGAATAGCACCAGCACGGGTGTATTCGAATGACAATCCATTGTACTTACGACTTGCGACGTCAGAAGCCGCTTGGTCTTCACGCGCTCCGGCCGAAACAGTGAACTTTCCGGCACCCGTCTCTGCATCCGTCAGAATGATCCCGTTATCAGTAGCTTGACGTAGGACAGTTGTTACAACCGCTTCAAGTTGTGCAATACCCTCTGGTCCATACGTCAACTTGGCTGTCGTTTGGAGTAAGTTTTGAACTTCACTCTCAATTGATGAACGCACCCAATCATCTGCATGCAAATCATCAATATACTTAATACCAGTGGTCAAGCCTTCTGACGTTTGGTTGTTACCAGCCTTCGTGACGTACAAAATCAATCCCAACTCAGTAGCCGTACCCAAGACTGAGCCATTCACTTCTGATGGTGTAATGCCCTTCAATGTCTTGAACTTCCAAGTGATTGAACCTGGAGCCTTGTTACCAAGAGCACCAATCAACGCACCAACCGCAGCATATTGTGCATTATCGCCAGAAGCACCATTGGCAACGAACACAATCGTACGATCGTTTCCGTAGAATGGTGATGCTGAAATTGCTTGAATTTCGGCAATAGTTACGGCGGCGGCCTTCGTCTTCATCCCCAATACCGCGAACTTACGCCCATACTTTTCCACTTGGTTAGCCAATTCAACAGAGTCGTTAGCCGTTGGTGAAACAATCGTCGCAAACTCCCAACCGTCAGTGATAGTTTCGGAAATCTTTGCCTTTGTCTTTGATTGGTCAACTGATGAGTCAATACCATACAAGTACAAATAATCACCGTGATCATCTTGCATAAAGAATGCATCAATAATCGCTTGCGTTGCTGAGTTCACCGTCAAGCCAAGGTTTGAAACGTCATTCGCTGTACGCAACTTCACGTCAGCAATTGCTGTTTCAGAATTAGCTGAGTCAGCGACTACATACACCGCCAAGTTCCCCAAATTAACTGGAGAAGCTGGGTTAATAACGTCCAAAATGACTTGAACGTCGAGAATATCATTAGCCATGCTTTACCTCACTTTTCATTTACTTCTACGTCCTCAATCACTTCAACGGTGCTATCCGTATATGTTTCAGTGAGGCGTAGTCTTACATCAAATCCAACCATATGAGCTTCCTGAACATTGTCAGGGACAGAACGCACGTTAGTCGGCATCAATTCAACTAGGATTACATCACTAGCCCGCAGTTGAAGGTCAACATCAAACTGCGTCAACGTCTTGCGAAGCGCCTGTGCAACTCTCAGAGCGTCCAACTTATTATCATCAAACACTGTAAAGCTCACGACCGCTTCGAACGCTTCTTCCTCCGTAATGTCTAGGAACTCATCAATTGGAATATAGGGACTGACAATATCGAATACGACAAATGGCGCCTCGGGTTGGTTTCCTTGCACATTTGAAGCAATAAGCGTTAGGCCCAGCATATCCTTTGCAATGCCAGCAAATAGCTTGCTTAACTTGCGATAATCATAGCTATTCACGTCATTGAATGTTGCCATTGTTTTGAACCTCCGTTCCTAACTCATATTGCGTAACGTTCGAGTATCCGGTGTAGTCAGTCACACCAATCACTCGATAACGCACACCTTCGTAAACAACAATTGTTCCCCGGCCATACTTGTGTGTTGAAAACCAATACGCTTTATCACGTTGGGTTTCACCGGCTTCCGTAGCCTGTAGCACTCCGGCTAGTACGTTGGAATAAACGTCAAACGGCAAAAATGGTTCGTGCAACTCCACACTAGCTGCCAATCCATTAGGATGCCATTCACCGTCAGTCCACTCACCACTCTTCACGTCGGAATTCTCAAACACTGTGATGTCGGTACCGAACATATCAATCAACGACGCCATATCAAGATAAAAAGCCATGCTTACGCCTCCCTGTGCGTTATTGACGCATACATATCACCAGTATCAATCAGTGGCCTGCTGCTACCCTTGCGAGCAACAGTAGTGGAACTTAGTGGGGCGAAGTTTCCAGCGTCAATAATGCGCCGAACATCCTTCACCATTTGCTCACCCAATCGTTGAACAACCGCTCCTCCTGGTAAATCTCCCTCAAATACCGCCATTACATCTTCACTGACTGACCGGCTCCACTTTGTTGAACTCTCATACATTGTGTTCCGCAAAAAAGGACGTGCCGGAATACCCCGGGACGTCCCATATTCTTGCCACATTGCTTTTTTGGCAGCGAAGCCACCAAATAGTCCAGCTTCCGTTGACTTACCGTCTAAGGCTTCTAGACGAGCGATTGCTGCGTCTAATTCGTCAACATCTGTCTCGACAGTCGTGTTGAAATTCACATTCATACCAATCACCTACACAAAGAATGCCCGATTGACACCGCCACCATTGAGCTTATCCAGCATACGGTTGTATTCAGCTAAGAATGTTGATGATCCGTCTGCGTTATCTCGATAGGTAACTTCCATAACGGCCAACTTTTGGCTCTTAACTGAACTATTTCCACTCTGAATAATCGAAGCAAGGTGTGAACCCAACCAACCCGCAGCTACTTCTAGTTGTGGGTCAGTAAATCCATCCCCTTCGGCACTCATCAATGCATCATTAGCGATTTCAGACAACAACGCATCATCAGTCAGCGTTGTGTTCCGCTTAATACGTGCGATTACCTTAGCTGTGTCCGCCATAAGTCACCGCCTAAGCCAACTTCAACACACGTCCAGGCGCTACATAATCAACCGTCAAGCCATTCAGCTTCTTCAAGCGTGCATAAGCCATGTTGTGCTTAGTAGCAATATCAACCAACTTGTCCCCAGGCTTAACGATGTAAGTAGGGACAACTGGTTCTGGTACGTATGACTCAGGCTCCTTAACCAACATTTGCTCCCACATTGGAATGTTAGGGTCATAGCCTGAATTGTCTTTGTTCACCGGTGCTTCTGGTTGAGCTGGTTCTACCTCTGCTGGCGCTTCTGGTTGTACAGCTGTACTAGATGATTCTGGCACATCAGATTGAGCCACACTAGCCTCACTGACTGGTGCAGAACTGGCAGAACTGGTTGTTGAAGATGTATCTGCTTCTGATTGTGGAGCCTCTACAGCCTCAATTTCAGCCTTATCAATATCAACTTGCGGTTCACCGGGAACCAACTTCAACAAATCAGCCTTTTGAGCGCCTGACGGATATTCAATACCGTGCTCATCAAGCCAACTTTTGATTTCCGTAACGGTATTCTTGTCTGTGACAATATCCATTTAAATCACCCCCTTACAAAACAGTTGCTTGGAAGATGTTACCTGCTTGTGCCAACGTAGGAACAACCATTGTTGAAACCTTGATAACTGAACGAACCGGATCATGAGACTCTTCATAAGAATCAGCAAACATGTTACCAATCTCAGATGAGTTAACCCCCGCAGCTTCAATGAATCGAGCCTCTTCTGGAGTTTGACCATACACCGTCTCACCAACAACACCATCAGCAAACATGGCGAATTGATTATCAGCAATGTAATTCTTGGTTACCAACTTTCCATTCTTGTCTTCTTCAGCATACTTGCCGTTATATGCACGCAAGATTGGCAATCCGTTAGATGTCATAAATGAATCCAAATCAGATTGCATAACGGTGCGTCCATTGTTTGAACCAAAAATGCTAGCAACAACATTAGGGTTCTTACGTAATGCATACAATGCCTTTTGTGACATAATTGCGCGGGTTGGAGTTACTGACACTGACTGAGTCCATTCTAGGATTTTCTCAATTGGGTCCACCTTCTCATCCGCAAAATCAGCCGTTCCCTTTTGTGACTTATCAATACCGTAATCCACTTTATAGGCGTTTCCTGCGGCATCCTTTACGTTAACAGCACCACTCATCAATGCTTGCATACGCATTAGCTCAGTTGCAGCATCAATAGACTTAACCAAGTTACCAAGGTCGTCATATACAGTATTCATTAGATAATTTTGTTCTGCCGCATCACGAGGCAAACGCAACTTACGCAAATCACGTTCCTTAAGGATCATCTTTCGCTTGATGAAGAATAGCTCAGCTTCTGAAACTTGTGCCGTACGGCTTCCGATTTCGGCCTCTGTGTCATCCGCATGAACGTGCGCAATTACCGGAGTATTCGTGCCTGATGTCAGCATACGAATATCATCTGATTCTACCTTTCGTGATGGAAACAATTGAGCTCCCAACAATCCCGGCGTCGCAACTGTCTTGGTGTAATCAATTACGTCGTGAGCTGGGAATAAATCCAAAAAATTTGCCATTTATCATTTCTCCTTAAATTAGTTTTCAGAAGTCGTGGTAGTAGTGCCCGTTCCACTTTGCGTTGCCGGTACTGCCGTTTCACCACGGAACTTAATACCAATTGCCTTCAATGCAGTAACTTGGTCAGCAGTCAAAGCTACTGGCAATCGGTCAGGCAATACATACCCTTCAACCATTACTGACGCTGGCATTGGATCATCAGTTGAGCCCGCAACATAATTAACCACCAAACCTGCAACTGCGCCACCCTTAATAAAGACTTCACCTGATTCGTATTCCTTATCAGCTGACTCAGTAAACGCTTGAAACTTTGAAGATGCCAACCAATTCACTTGGTCAACCTTTGTCGTCTTGTACTTCATTCGTACATCCTCCTATCACTTAATGCCAAAGAAATCGTCTGCGACATGACTTGAAGCGTGACCGTTAGCACGTTCGGCGGCAATCTGCCCCAAAGACTTCCCGCTTGCCCCAGTGGTTCCTGGGTTGTTAGGTGTCTTTCCACGTAATGACTCTTGTCGCTTAGCTTCAACCTTTTCATCAATCAACTTGGTGAACGCAGCTACTGCCGCAGTCGTCTCATCAGCTGTATCACGAACCACAAAGCCCAATGTGTCTTCATCAGCTACAAGGCCCTTGTCAGCTAACATCTTGCTTGCCTCGCTGACCATTTGCGTACGAGTGAGTTCCGCTTGCAAGTCGTCAGCACGCTTTCGAGCAGCTGCAAGTTCTTCACTGGTCTTTTCAGCATCATGTTCCTTACGTTGTTGTTCAGACATCTTGGCAACCTTAGCCGCTTCTTCTTGATCTGCTTCCCACTTTGCACGAGCATCAGCCAAATCTTGTGCCGCCTTCGCTTCTGAACTCTTATTGGCTCGTGATACTCGTTCAGCAATCATTACATCAATTCGTGCTTGTTGTTCTTCGCTAAACTCAACGCTACCTTGACCACCGTCACCTGCACCGGGTGTACCTGCGCCAGGTTGTGCTCCGCTATGTTCTTCAGCCATGTTTCTACCTCCGTTTTAAGGCCGTCGCCTCTCAATTCCTTGCAGCTTTTTAAGCCAATCAGCACGTTTTGGCATAATAAAAACGCCTAGCCATTTCTAGCTAAGCGTTTGCCTTAATTTAATAGTTCAATTTGGTTGCCTTTGTAAATCCCCTCTAAAACTAGTGAGGCATTTGGAATGCCACTGGTTTTTGGAAACGTAACTCTCAAAACTTTGAATAAATTACCATCAGCGTCTAATGCAGCCGTATAAGTAGGCATATCAGTCACCGCAACATCCAAAGTCACTTCAGTTTTCCCATTCAAGCTAAAACTTGAAATAACATCATATTTCATAACGGTCACTCCTTACTTATAATTTTGCATTTGACTTAATGTGGCATCTATTTCTACTTGACTTAATTTTAACACACTAGCGTTATCAATAAGGAATTGCTTTGCTTCAATTTCGATTGAGTTCATATGCGCTGTGTCAAACTTTGCACCTTCCATCAATTGTTTTCGGTGATACAATTCTTCAGCTAACGTGGCTCTATCTGCTTGCGAATGAATTAGTATAGTATTTTCGTCCCAAGTTACCCCAAGCGCATCCTTACTATCCAAGTGTCCATCTACATCTTCACCTCGAGCTAATACGCTATCAGGCGTATCAAAATAATCCAGTAATTCCGCAATATCTTTCTCTGATAATTGTGGTCCCTTTTTATCCTGGTAGCGGTATGCTTCAGCTGATACTCCCGCAACTAAAGCACCCTTGGAATCATTTTCAACACGAACCAGCGTGCAACGGCAATTAGGATGAAACGGAACCAACTCTTGCGCTTCTTCAAGTGTGTACGACTTACCAACATAGGGCGCACAGACTGCGCAGGCACCAAACTCATTAATCAGCATTACCTTCTGGTCTTTTGAACCCGGTAAATCACGAAATGGCGCAAGTTTTTCGGCGCGTTCTTCGGCAGCAGCTGATAACTTAGCGGACTTGCTATCCTCTGGTGTGCCATTGGTCCACGCTTCAATCTTAGCTTCACGATCGGCAACCGCAGCATAAGTTCGAATGTTACGAGCTGTGCTAGAACTGAACGAACGCAGATACCACCAAAGGCCCATATAACCACCGACCATTTCAGCTAATTGTTTGCGTCGTTCTGCCTCATCTTGTGCTTGCTCGCTCTTAATGTCTTGAGCGTATTGTTTCAACTCATCAACATAATCATCATCAGTGTAGTTTTCGTAATCTTCATCCATAACTACTAACCTCCCGTGATAATCGACCATTCTATGGCACTGACGCCTTGCTGAATGGCTTTTGTGAGTTCAAGCGATACATTAACAACCGACTTGTCAAACGTCGTCCAGAAGGTTTTCTGTGGCGTTTTATTATCAAACGATTTATGAGACAACTTATTGACCTTGCTGTCTGAAATGTCAGCATTCAGTCCTAATTCGTCACTCTGACGTTGATATTCACCAACAAACTCATCATGCAGCGTCGCTTCCATCAACTTGTATGATTCAACCGCAAGCGGGAGCATTAACATCCCCACCATTGCTTGCACATACATTTCCATATCTGAGGCACCCATACCTAAATACAGCATTTTCCGTTGTTTAACGGCCTTTTCTGTACTCTTAGGTATTTGTCTCGACCACTTATGCAAACGCGCTACATCATCAGAATTAGGCGCCTGCTTAAGCATTTGCTTGTCTATGTGGTCGTCCTTAACGTGAGCAATAAAAAAAGCGCTTAACTCAGCGCTCATTCCGTTAGTGTGCTTGTCTGCTTTACGCTCAAGCTTCACGTTAATATCCTGATCATGTTTCATGGTCTCAAGCATATGAACTTTATCGCTCAGTTGCACCATTAGCTGCATCTCCCTTGTTGAAATCAGAGTCCGACTCATCATCTGCCAACGACATCATTTGTTGACTGCGTTTAGCAGCCTCTTGTTGCTCATCTTCCAGCGCCTTCAATTCAGCATCAGGGTCATCAACGAACGACAACACACTAATAGCAGTACGACGACTAACGACATCTTGCAATGCCTTAGCTGTAGTCGCTTCATCTTGAATATTGTGTGGCACTGTCCGCTTAAACGTCATTTGAATGTTATTGGCTTGCTGACCAGTTGGGTCAAGTGGCAATGTAGCGCCGACATTAAAACCTAGACGCCACATCTTGCTCAACGACATCTTAAACTTGCGCTCTTTCATGTTGGCTGCCGTGCTCATTGCTTGCAGCTTGAACTCTAGGGCGGTACCAGACGCCGTGCCAAAGACTTCATCTTGGAAGTTAGCAACGTTTGACTTGGTGTAAATCATGTCAATCGCTCTATCTAAGAAGTTCTCTTGAATGGTATCGGCATCAGGCTTGTTTAAGAAATCAATATCAACCGGGGTGTCCGGATTAACCGCAGGAACAGAAATGACACGTTTATCAATCATATCGTCCATTGTTTCCTGCTTAACTGCGGCGTTAACAATCTTCATAATTGTGTTTGAGAAATACTCAATATCATTGTTCTTGTTGCTCAACGCCTCATCAACGGCATCAATCAGCCCAATTACTTGTTCATACAACCCTTGTCGTTCAACGTTTGAATAGAACTCAATAATTGGAACAGCCTTGAACAAGTTTTCCGTGGCAGTCTCAGTATCAATGATAATAGCTCCGCCGTTTGTACCTTGGAAGTTGTACACAAATTTATCAGTGTAAAGCATGCCAGAAACACCATTGTTTTTGTTGCGTGTCGTGTAATACACACCAAACACTGGCTTAGTATCAATTGTGTTCGCATACACAACAAAGGCGTTACGTGGCTCAACAGGTGCTACTCGTGTTTGCTTTTCTTCGTTTTGATACATCAACAAATATGATCGGCCAAAAATATCAACCTGCTTAGCGAGTTCCGCAACAACATCAGTTAAGTTGTTGTTATCAACGAACTCATTAATTTGCTTGTCGATTTCTTCGTTGGTGTCACCATTCTCAACATAATCGAACTTTACCGGCGTACCAGCGAAGTAGCCGACCTCGTTATCCACCAACTCTTTAGCAAAATTGACGACTAATCGAGTATCCGGCTTTCCTTGTCGCTTGCGTGGCTTGTTTAAAATCTTGTGTTGACCAACATAATACTTCCGCAACCGATTGTATCGGTGCATTAGTTCATGTCCTTGATGTTGACTAATTAAGCTGCTCAACTCATCTGGACTAAGCAGTGCATCCCCATCAAGCTGGTCAAAGTAAAATACCTGGTTATCATCAGCTGACAACCGTTCACTATTAAAATTGATTGCCATTAGAAAATACCTCGTAGAATTTGTACTTCATTGTCTTCAGATAGGTCGTTGTGAATAACATATCGTGCCGTATCCATTGCGTGGTCCCTATCTTTGACGGGTTCACCCTTCTTTTGGTCCCATACATAGGCAAATACTTCGGATGCAAACTCTTTAGCGTTATCTCGCACAACAAATAATTTGTCGGCTTTAATTTGCCGGGCCACATCTTCGATACCCTTTAGCTTCTTCTTGTCAGCAAATCGGGCGTCGATACCTTCGTTAACGAACCTTGCAATGTGTTCAGGTCGTGCAGTATCGGCCCAGAATACAATGTGTCCGTATTCTTCAATGGCCTCTTTTGCTACACCAACCCAATAATCAATCTCTTGGTGTTGTTTGGCCACTTCCTTGACCAGGTAGTAGGTGTCTCCAACAACACCCCAGACTTGAATTACACCAGCGTGTTCATAACCCCAGTCAACGCCACCAACATATCGGTCCATTGTGACTGGCAATTCGCCCTCAGTGATAAAGTGCTTGTTTTCATCAAAGTCAGCATAAACAGCCCCTTCACCAGACACCCAACGGCCATAAATTGCCCGATCATACAACATGCCACTTGGTGTAAGCGCCTTGATGTTATCTCTGGTCTTCTTGGTCAATGCCGTATTGTCATCCAAAATGAACTGATTCTGAATGATTTGGCTGCGTTTCTTTTCTTCAGGTGTGTATCTCACACTGTCAGAATTGATTGCCTTATCAATGTAGTCGGTCTTAAGCCAATGAGACGGAATATCTGGGTTTGTATCAACCAGAACACGGGCCGAATCAATGGCTGAGATACGCTTCAATATTTCAGAGAACACTTCGAAGTTAGCCAATGACGCTTCGTTAATATAAGCACCATAAGCCGTCAAACCACGAATTAGCCCCAGACCACGAATTGAACTATGATAAGCCAAAACTATCTTTACTCCACGGATATAGAGGTTGTTATATTTATCAAAAGTCGGACGGATATTAAACACTTCGCCCAATGGCTGGATTATGTTGTTTTCAATCGTCTTCGCAGTTGCACCAGACATGATATACATAGGCGTCGATATGCCTTGCCTATTTGCAATCTTACGCACACGCTCAATCTCATATAGAAACATCAGATTATTAATGAACGTCTTACCAGCACGAACTCCGCCATGATTAATCATCATGTTCCAGTCGCCTCTAGCAAGAAAGCCAACGGTTTGAATTTGCTTCTTAGTTAGGAACATTGGGTTCTTCACTATTCTATCCATTCTCTTCATCCGCCTTTCTACGTTCTTCTTGCGCAATCGTTTCGATACCAGCAAGCAAACGATCAATTTGTTCATCTTGTCGCTCTTGTTCAGCACCAGTTGTTTGAATAGCAGCTGCCTTTGCTTCTGCAATGATTGCGTCAGCGATTACACGGCGCATACGGGCGCTTTCAAGTTCATCCTGCTGTGATTTATTGATTTCAGCCAATAAACGTTCCTGTGCCTTCTGTTTGTCATACAAATCGAGCACTACACCATCACGGCCAATCGACACTTTCTTAATCAGGCTTGTATCCACCACTGATTTATCTTTTAGCTGCACCCAAGATTGATGATGGATGATTGGTTCGCCATTCACATCAAGTATGTATTCTTCTTCCTGCTTGCCACCCTTGAACACAGTTTTAGTCGCATATTGGTCAGTCGCTCCAAACTCAACATAATCACCCACATCGGAAAATGCTTGCTTCATCAAATCCGCCAAGACGTCGTTTTTGTTGGCTCCAAGCTCTTGAAGTCTCGCACTACGCACTCGTTTAATTTCGGCTTGGACGTTACCCTTTGCTACCAATCGAGAACCCTTGCTTCGAGCAGTATCGTATTCCACCCCATAAACGTTCATGTATGCCTGCGTAGCATTAAAAGTCCGTACATACTCGATAACAAAGGCTTTTTGCTTGTCAGTAAGTTCACTATCATCAACTTCTTCAATAGCTTCTTCAAGTGAAAGGGAGCGCTCCTTTTCAATCGGAGCGCTCCCTTTGGATTTTCTTTTTTTCGGTGGTGATTCAGTAGTTGTGAGTTGCTCCCAATTATCTTGTGATTTCCACTTTCTAACGGTGCTACTCGTTATACCGAGTTCATCAGCAATATCTTTCAGTGGGCGGTCCCTGTCCGCCTCCCACAGCGACCTGGCTTCATCACGCTTAGGATTTCTCTGTCTTGCCACTAAAACTCACCACCTCTCACACGCCCTTATCAGTAACGTGCTACTTGCGTCCTTGGAGTACGTGGCTTAACTTCCTTGATGACTTTCACGTGTTTCTTCCTGGGCTTCTTCTCTTCATTCACTATTCGGCCAATAATGGCTGACTCTGCACGTCGATAACCTGGATCATGAACCATAGCCAATTACTCCGGATTTGCGACGATGTACTTCATACGTGTTTCCAACGCTTCGGCATACATCTTCATAGCCGCTACCTGGTCACTCAACAATTCCGTTGACTTATCATCAAGCGCCTTAATCAGCACCGTAGCTTCCGCACCTGCAATCTTTGTTTTTAGCTCAACGTATTCTTGCTTCAAACTAGTTAGCACTTCGGCCGTTTCCTTACTCATAATCTCTTCCTCCCAAAATATGTACTTGCAATGACAAAATAAAAACCAGCCGTCAGGTCGCACCCTGATAACTGGTTTCAAATGTTAGGCGTCGGCATATCCACGACCCTAACCCGATATTGATTTTAGAAAGCAATTGTCCTTCGCTTTCTTTATTGATATGTACTGACCAGCGACCACATACAAGTCCTGATCCCGGTAATAACCATTAAAGTTTGTCCTTAATAGTTTTGAGTATGTACGCCAGACATAGCAGCTGACATGTCGTTTAAAACGAATACAACGGTAAACCTACGAACCGGAAGATTATCCTTTGTATTTATTTTTGCTATGTAACGGAATACACGGGGCTCGAACCCGCAACTGTGTTACCAGCAACGAGTTAGCAACTCGCCTGCTTTCCATTCGCATATATTCCAAGGTGTCCGTATCGCTTTGTGGAGCAACGGACTATTTAGTTTTAATAGTGACATTCGGAATCGAACCGAACGGCGCCCAGCCAGCGCTTTACGAACAACCATTATATTGTTTGTCACTTACCTACTTTTATCGAAAGGAGTATCTCACATGTCAACCATTGACCGATAAGACTGTCGAATGACAGGCCCTGCATTTCCTAATCATTCGACCCTAACATAATACAACGGGGCGTGCGAAGCCTGTGCGACTTCAAAACGAACCAAACGCGAACCTGATGCGAAGCGAATGCGAACCAACTCAACATTCTAAATCATCTGCGTAAAATACTCGGAAGTCGTGAACATCAGCAAATGCATCAGCGAAATATCGCAGCGCCCGGCCAATGTACTTCTGCCCCGTCCTTGGTGTCATATTCATTAATTCAGAAATATCAATCCATTCCATATCGTCGATATAGCGATACTTGAAGAAATATTTCTCTGGCTCTGGCATTGCGTTAATTGCTTGCCTTACCTGTTCCATGTATACCTTCGCTTGCATGTGGTTCGTGAGCTTCTCTTCAACTGAATTACCATTCTTTGGCCCACCAGGCATGTCACTAATCACCGGAGACTTTAGATCAACGTGATTGATGCGTGCCTGGGCTTTAATGTGCTTAAATTCAGATTCAAAGAAGTCGCGAACCGCTGCTTCAGTTGCCTTCTCGTTCAGCTTTCTCAAAAGTGCCATAACCAACCTGCCCCCGTATGCTAAAATGTTATCTGCTATGAAAACATAAGCGCTGGGCTCTATTAAGTTAGTGTCTGGCGTTTTTTCTATGCCTTCGAGAAGTTGGGTACATGGTTTGTCTTAGAACTCTTTAGCTGCCAACCGTGCATGTCAGCAACATGCATCACCAAATTCTGTGTGGCTGACGCAGCATTCGATAACCGTGAGGCTGACCAATCAGGATGTGCCTTATGAAGTCGCTCAATCTTATCGATAGATACCTTCATAACATCCGTTAGATTTGTCCGGCCGCTTCCTTGGCGCTCAATCACTACCGCCGTATTCACTGTTTTGGCAAACGAGTAATTCAAACCCATATCACACCTCCCAAACTCGCTTAATTCGACTAATTGCATCATCAATGGCTTCGTTGTATCCACGCCAGTAATCTCGTGATTTGACGTTCTTTTCAACATTCGCCTTCATTTCCATGTTATCCACGACCACCTTGTCGTTCTTCAACTCACCGATTAATCGACGTGCTAGCACTGCATTGTACGTATCATCCTTCGTTGTCACTTGATCACCTCATACGTGTCGTTGAAAATATCTTCGCGGACTACCCAAATGTCATCATGCTTTCCATGTAAGACATAATCACCTTTGTTACCGTGCATTACGCCTTCTAACGTAATGACTTCAACCTCATCTGATTTGCTGAACGGATTTTCCTCATCATTCGTATAGGTCACAATTCGGCCGTCATCCAAAGCCTTAGCAAACCAATCGGGTACTGCCGCATTTTTGCCAAATTGATATACATCAACCGGGATCGCCTTTTTAACTGCTTGCATCAATCCACCGCCTTGATTAAGTCCAGGTTTTCGTGAATGTTCCCTATGACTTCATTAAGTCGCACGTCGCTTAAGAAGTTATCAGCCACAAGCCACATTCCATCCAAGAATTTCACCTCGCCAATAACAAATCCATCATCAACGTCCTTCAGCAAATCTCCCTCGTAGATTTCAGCTCCGTTAATATCAGTCATGCCTGTATATTGCTCTAATACATAGCGGTCTGGATTCATGCTTTGCAAAGAAAACACTTTGTTTCCATAGACAAATTTCTGGCCGAATTTACTTCCACTAAACGGTGTGTACCATGCTCTAAACTTGATTTCTCGTGCCATTACTAAGCCTCCACGATTTCAAACATCTTGCCGTGATACTTTCCGGCCAACCGATCGTAATCAGTATCTGCATCAACGTACTCAACCGTTCCATATGGCGTGTGCCAATATACTTCCCACATATCCTTCTCCTAGAACAAACTTAACTGCGTTTCGTTTGCTTGCTTATCTTCAATAATTTCTTTGTTTTGGTGCGGATCACCTTCAATGAAGTCGCTCCTGAATAACCATTGACCAACTTCTTTGTTAACCGTTTCTTTGCCAATCACTGAAATCATGTTGGGGCCGATATTCTTGATAACGTACCCGTCACGTTCAATTTCGGTAAATAGTGGCTTGTTGGTCAAAATCATGAACCATCCCCGCACCGTTGTTTCAGGTAAATACATAAACCGTTCCTTCTTCAGTTGATGCTCTTTCATAATTCGCCACAGTTTGGCTCGTATGGCGTTTTCGGTTCGTAACAGATAGAAACTCAAGTCACGCTTCCTAAGCCCCTGATTGAGCAAAATAAACAGCCTGTCGACTTCATCAACCGTCCATGGTTCACCTCGTTTGTCTTCCATGACTTATGCCTCACTTTGAATCAACATGCTGCCAAGTGATTTCTACGCGTTCATTACCTTTGTCGATACCCGCAAAAACGTCTGACAGGCCCGCCACGAACTTCAAACCATCTCCCGGCATAAATTCCTTATCTTGCACCGAAACCTTCTGAAACGCGTCAAAAACGAACTTGTGCATGAAGGCAATGTTGTCTAAGTCTGTTCGTTTGTCCTTCAAGTACCACTCGAACCTAAATTGAGCTGGATACTCAATCTCAAGTCCATTAGTGATTGCTTCAACGACGATTGGTTGAATTTTGTATTGGATAGCTGCTTTGTGCCGATTAAGAATTGGCCGACCACGAGTTAACCCACTAATTTCAACGTACTTATTCAGCGTCAACGGTGACATCCGAAACGGAGATGACTTTTTATCACGCCATGGAATTTCGAATGCTGACATCGGGATAACTAAACGATTATTCATTCTGAGCTTCACCACTCTTCCACCAGGCGTCTGCAATCGCTACAGATGACACACTCGACAGTTCAGAATTTCCAAATGATCCACGGGCCCAATTGAAGGCATTCTCAACTGATGATGTCAGCAATCGTTCAACCGACTCACTTTGAACACGTTCCAACCATGGGTGATAACCATTCTTCATCAATGCGTGCATATACATTGCTGCCTCTGAACGTGTTGCAAACACCTCAACCTGAGTAACCTTCTCAGTTCGGAACCAACGGCGCTTCGCCGTGTTGTACTTAACAATCCACATATCTCTTACCACTCCTCTCGTTCAACCAACGGAACAACCCGCATAATTTCGTACGCGTCACCGCTGTAATAAGTTCGCAACATTTCCACATCATCACTCACATCAACCGGCTTATGGTATGGAGACCGATAACCCGCATTCTTATTGAAAACAATGTACTTTGGTAATTTCTTAACCATTTGTCACACCTCTTTTGACGATTATTTTTTTAATTCATTCAAATCTGCATCTAATGCAATCGCGACCTTAATTAGCCGTTCCAATCCGAGTGCTTTGTTATTTCCATTCATAACTGCATACAACGTGCTTGTGGCAATACCGGTTTCCTTTGCAAGCCAATAAACAGACTTTTTCTTTTGTTTCAATTGCTGATTTATCCAAGAATTAAGTTTCAATTTTCCCTCCGAACATATTCCATAAAAATGCTATAATTACTTCATTGACATTTATGTAATTAATTTCACATTCTTGAAGGAGTATCATATGAAATCAATCTCACTAACCCAGTTTTTAACTTTCACTGGTAAGGTCTCTACCGCCGCAAAGATCAACGCAGTAAAGACAATAAAATATAATTCATCGTACTCACCCTCAATTGATTACTGGAAGCTTCTTCGTGATAGAGTATTTGAAGTTCTATCAACTGGATCAGATATTGAACAAATACGCACCGTCTTATCGTCCGTCTCCGAAGATTCTAAAAGAGCAAACTATGAACGTGACATCAATAAGTTGATTAGTTTTTTCAAAAAACGTAAGGTGCAATATTTTGATACGGGCTCAGCAAGCATCAAAATTTCAGATGATTTGTCTTTAAATGCCAACCCTGAGATTGGTCTTTATATTGATGGAACGCCTTACCTTTTGAAGATGTACTATAAAAAGCCAGAAGCAACTACAAAAATCACTAGGCAGAACATTCAGTCAACATTGACAGCAATGTCACTAGCTAAGAAAAATTTTGACGCACCTGCAGAGGCGAAAATTGCCGTCTTAAATTTGCAGAACGGTAAGTTGATTGAACAATCTGATAAACCATCACAGCAAGAAGCACAACTTCTAGACGTTGATTTGCAGATGTTTGACTTACTCTGGAAATCTGTTTAACCGTACATATTTTAGACGCACAGTTATGTGCGTTTTTTTGTGAGCAGGTTAAATTGAAAATGCCCAATAGTCACTTGACTTTTCTTGTTTTAATACAACCATGTCAATCAATCTTCCCCGCCTTTTGTCAGATTTTTTTACTGTGCATTGATTATGGTTAACAGACTTGATTAGTCTTTCGCGCTTAACAATTTGTTTGTGTTTAATTTGTCTTTTTGTCACTGTGTCATTAACCTCGTTTGCCCACCCATACCCGCGGAGTTACTCCGCACTACTCTTGTGTTACTTAGCGCTTAGTACGCTTGTTCTAGCCAAATTTCGGATGCACTCAACTCAAACGCTTCTTTGAGTTCAAGCAACTTGTTTCCAGCTTCTTTTAACGTATAGCTGCCCCAATAGCGTTGATCATGAAACACATTGGCAACTACGCGAAACTTCTTGTCACCCATTACCAAATCTCCTTCTTCTGCTTGTCACCATACTTGTTGGCAACACCTTGCCTTTGCGCCTCGTAAGCTTCTAACTGCTTAAGCGTCAAAATATGTTGTGCAAGCCAATCAGATAAAATGCGATCCGTATATGTGAAACTCTTACCGCCACGTTCTTTAGTAAGTTGAATTGATTTAGCAACCAATTCAGGTTCCATTCCATCATCACTGACGTAATAGAGCAGACTTTGCTTTTGCTTCAACTGATATGGACCAGTTGCGTAATCAAATCCGTTATCAACAATAGCTTGTTCAATAACTAATCTTGCTTGTGCCATTGGCAGCTGCGGCAATTCTTGATTGCTTGGAACCCCATTACTATAGTTATCGATTCGCTGCTCAGGCCGCCGTCCATCTGTCTCTTTGTAACTATCTATCTTGTTAATTAATACTTCTTGTTTAGGGTCCTTCTTGTTAGTGTCAAGTCGAGCCATGTTGGTTTGAACCATGTTGGGTTGAGCCATGTTGGTTCGAATTGACATGGCTATTTCCGGAATAACCACCGTCCAAGCATTAGCGCGTTGACCACCTGAACTGCGATATGGTTGTTTAATGAGATAATCATGTTCAACCAAATAATCCATTCGATCAGCCATAGCTTGACGAGAAATATCTAACTCACGGGCCAAAACTTCTGTATAAAATTGAAATCCTTGTGGCTTACTAGCCATGAGTACCCATGCCCTAAAAGCACCGTCACGTCGTCCGTTGAATACAGGGTCCACAATTACCGAATTTGGAATTCGTGTGAAGTTACTCTCTAATGCATTATTCAATGTGTCCTGCATTGTTAAGCCTCCCGATAATCATCAATACCTTGAAAGATGATGATTTTGTCTTTGTCTTTAGGAATGAGCCGGCTAGTAAGGCTTTCGTCATACTTAGCGTTCAGCTCAGTCAGATTGTCATTAGTTGTGATGATTGTTGTCTTGCCAATACGAGCGTTTACAATGCCGTACAAGATTTCCGTCATCTTGTCAGTAGCGCCACCAGACCCTGATTCTTTTCCAAAGTCGTCCATTACTAAGACATCAACTTCCTTCATTCCGCGAATGAGCATGTTGTAGTCTTGCTTAGCACGCTCATCATTGATTGACATCAACATTAACGACCGCAAATTCACTAAATTAACAAACAACCCTGACTTAACTTTCATCAGCTCATTCAGCATTGCTACTGACAAAGCTGTCTTACCCGTTCCAGCACGTCCAACTAATACATAGTTGCCTGATGTTTGCTCCATTTTCTTAGCGGCAATGAATGCCTGTTTACCAATATCGTGATGAGCTTCCGTTGGTGCTTTCCAATCCTTGAATTCGAAAAACTTCACATCTTCTGAAACGAATAACGACATTGGATAATACCGGCGTGTCTCAGTCTTACGAAAACGTGCAATCTTATCAGCAAGCACACCACTAACTTCTGGAATATCCTCAGCCGTTGAGGCAGCGCCTTTACGGAAGTTTTCCAAAAATTGTTGCTTGTCGAACTTCGTATCCGACTTAGATGCAATCAATTCAGCAAACCTGACGGCTGTATCTTCAGTCATGTCGAATGTTCCACCCATGCTTTACTCCTTTCTGGGCCTCTCACCCCATTCGGCTGATTAAATCAGCGTCCTTATTCACTACAGCGTCACTACATTTTCTGGATCAACTCGGAAGTTGGTTCGATATAGTCGGCTATAAGTGTTCGCATTGTCCGGTTCAACCTCACCGTTAATCAGTTGAACAATTCGTGGTTGATGTGTCCTGACTTCTTCCAGACCCGCATCAAGCGTTTCCTGTGAAATCTGATAAACATCAGCCAACGGCTCATCTTCCTTGCTGACGGCCACAATGTAGACCTCAAACTCTCGTCCAGTCATTTGGCGCAACATCTCTTGATAAGCGGCCATTTGTAAGTGATAACCACGTCCGATAAAGAAGTTTTCGTATTCGCCATAGTGCTCTGACCATTCACCACCGATTAAGCCGTGGTACTCTTTCAACGACTTAACTGTCTTGAAGTCAACGAAATATCCTTCTTCGAAATTGACTGCATCTAACTTTCCACGCCACTTAACACCATCAATAACACCTTCGATAACCGACTCTTTATCAGGTGCGCCATCTACAAGCGCCATGATGTTTTCATCAGCTTCGATACGGTCAATCATTGCCTGAGCAAGCTTGTATTCCGTCTTTAGCTGTCCCTTTGAAGCACCACGAGTAGAAATGATTTCAGGGTGTTCTTCCTTGAATTGTTGGTGCGCCTCAGCAGACTCAAAGTATGAATGCAAGTAGTTACCTACTAACAGAGCCGTCTTATTTGGGATAATTTCATATTCACCACGCATTTGAGCCAATGCTTCAGCTTCACCAGCAAATAAGAAATTCTTGAAAGTTGAAGCGTGCATATGAACGAATGCGTCACGTGGATCATAGTAGTCATATTCTTCTGTCATGATTACGCCTCCGGTTGGAACAAGTCAGCTGTGCTGAATTCCGTTTGTGTAGTTTCTTCAGGAACCCAATCAGGTTGCTCATCTGGCATGTCTAGCTCTTCATCATCTGTTGTTGGACGATTTGTCATGTTGAATTCATACTCAGCAGCCATGTTCAACAACGTTTGCTTGTTAGCCTTTGGTGGATATGGGATATTACGCTCCTCTAGCCATGCCTTAATCTCTGGAACGGTGTGAGCGTTTGTCACACTACCTTCTGGAGCAACAACTTCATCTGTTCCTTCTGGCTCTGATGTATCTGCTGGCTCTTGTGGGGCTTCCACTGCCTTTTCTGGCTCTTCTGCATGAGTTTGTTCATGAGCTTCTTCAAAGCTCTTCACGGGGTCTTTTTTCGCCATACGCGCAAATGCACCCTTTGGCTTTTCCTGAACTTCAGGTCTCACATCTCGTGGATCAGGTCCAAACTCATTTGCAGTGGTTCCGTTAATTGCATTTACCAATGCACTTTCATCATCAGTCGTGTTAATAATGTTCTTCGCAGCACGATTGATTACTGTTCGCTTTGCCATTTCCTCCGGGAACTTCTTGTGCACATTCAGTTGGCGTGATTGGCCCCAAGAAGCGTCAATTTGCTTCTTAGTCATGACTTCGTATTGCTTTGTACCATCAGTCTTAGTGATTACTGCATACGCACCAACAATTGGGTTATCCAGCTTCATGAAATCCGTGTGGTGTTCTTTGACAATCAACTCGCCGTCTTCGTTGTAATCGACTTGGAAATCTTCACCTTCGTGGACAATGAACGCGGCAATATTTGCAATTTCAGGCAATCGTTTCAGAACTTGTTGAGTACCGAAGTATGATCGTTGCATTTGCAACTGACGACCGTATGCAATGAAGTACACTTGCGTCTTTGCTGGGCTCAATCCTTGAACAACCATGTCGAACAGTGACTTCTTGATTGAATCTGGTGTCACGTTCTCAATTCCCTTGATTGTTGGCAACATTGCCACAGCTTCTTGCAATGCGTTCGCAACATGGTAGTTTTCAGGAACCTTGAAACCTTGTGTTTCAACCAATCCCTTGAAATCATTTGCAACGGATGAAGCAATCAACTGTTGTGTCTGCGTCGTCGTTACATTGAAGTTTTGTTCTGTCATTTTTTAATCCTCCGTTGTTACAGGTTCTTGAAACTTGATGTACGTTGTATCCGGTGCTTTGGCCCATTCAGGGTGATAAACCGGTTCGATAGTCTTAACAACTTTGCCGGTATCAAGCACCGCCCACGTTTCATAGCTAGTCATACACTCGCCTCCCGTGATAAAATCGAAGGGTAATTGAACGTGTAAAATTCATTACCCATCGCATCATTGGTTGCCGCCATTGATGCGATTTTTTTGTCCTTGTTATTCATTGTCATTCCTCATTGATATACTTAAAGCAAACTAATTCTTGGAGTATTACTATGTTTTCAACAATCGCATCATTTAAGCGCAACAGACTTAAAGTCCTGCGTGCCGTTTCAAAAGACCCAAAACCACTGAACACCGTTAAATATCCCGAACTTCAATGGGCTATTAATCATCACTATGTTTCAGAACTTGGTGACTGGGACAGTGGCGAATTCATATCCAATGGGCTTTTCAAAATTACTGAAGAGGGTAAAACTCAAGCGGTTGTTTTAGCGAATGAAATTTGGTCGAACCGCCGTTCTTGGGCAGCCTTAATCATTTCAGTAATCGCACTCTTCATCTCTCTGCTACACCACTAATTTAAAAATTGCTACCGTCACTGCAACTATCGAAACAACGAGGGCGATAATACTTGTCGTGCGTGTGTCTTTAGCTTCATTGCGTTGCTGTTGCATCACAAAGTCTTCATAACTTGTTTCACGAGCGATAGAAGGCTTTTTTTGAATGTTGTACGACGTATTTCCAAGAGCATCGGTTTCTACAATCAATAGCAGATCATTTTGTTCCAATACCTTGATTGCTTTTTCAATCGCTTCGCGTTCATCTTTTTGCATAAAATCTCCTTTCTGTCCGTCGCTCAACTCGGATGTCGAAACGAAATCACTTATGGAAACATTTCGTTGTAGTAACTCAACATCCTAGTTGAACGACGGACACGGTTATTCAGTTACTTGCGAACAACCCGTACGTCACCCTTAACCAGAGAACGTCCAGCAAAGTAAATTCGTGGTCCCCATGACTTAAGCCAAACACGTTGAATGAAATGTTCACCCAACTCATACAAGGACAACATCATGAATGTTCCAACTACCGCCGAAATCATCCAAATCAGAAGCACTACACCTTGATCATTCATTTTCTTCCTCCCTCATATTCATCTATCGCTTTCTTAATACGTCGACTATCTTGCGGACGCACAGGCAAGTTATGTGCGTCCATAAAATCAAATACCCACGCCATTAAAACAACTGCCATCACTACACCACCAATAGACATTCCGACCACCACGTCTGACATCAAATCCACCTCATGTTTCCTTTTTTTACCGTTCTACGATTGTCTTGCTAGGGACTTTCTTAATACGTTTCTGTGTGGGCTTTAATCCACTCTCGAACAGATTCTTTTGGATAAACAATTGATTCAGGATTTTGGCCGTCTGCCGGAATTACCATATGCGGTACCAAGTGGCGAATGCGACGCCAGTAATAAGGACCTAATCCGGTTCCTTCGGCTGCATCTTTGTCATTGCGCCAAACTGATTGCTCGTTTTCTTGTCGTAAACGCCGAACATCTTCCAATAGCTTTTCTAACGAACTTTCTAGGCCCTCAACCGCTAAACCGAGGGCACTGTCTGATTGCTGTGCCATGGTTCAATCCTCCTTACAACAAATCTCCCCAATTCAACGAAACAACTTCTTCGGTAACGCTTACCTCGTATCCCGCTTCCTCAAACGTTTGGCGATTAACTTCAACTGACTCGGCAAAACGAATTTCAGAGCCAACGCGACGATAACTCAATGTTGTGTATCCCTGTGTCGCTGCCTTTTCAAGGTCAACACTGATTTCATCAATTAACCCAGTTAAGGCTGTCTTGGCTGAATTTGCAGCCGATTGTGCATTAAACATAACTACACCTCCAATTCCATCTGTTGAACTTGAATAACCGTGGCGCTTGAAGGTTGCCATGTTGCAATGAAGCTCATAACAACGTCATATTGCGACGACTTAATTCGAGTTCGATTGCCAGCACCAGTCACCTGCTTAATCTGATGATTAAGGTCTTTGAACAAAGGGCCACGCTTCTTAGTTGGAATTCGGTGGGCACGAGCCCAATCATGAACACGATCACTTACCGCTTTAGTAACAGCGTCATAATCGGTCGCATTTAGAGGTTGATTGATGATAATCGTTTCAACCTTTCCTTCTAGTGCACCAACTCGTTGTCGAGTGTCTTGCTCTGATGTAAGTGCCAAAGCCAACTTTTCATCCAAAGTCATTGATTGTGCTTGGTAACCACCAGTCTTTCGAATGCTTGGCAAGACTTCTTCGGTCACCCAATCTTGGAAATGTTCAGCCGTTTCGTTGTTAGCCTTAATTGCCAACTTATAGAATTGTGGTTCCGTGATAAAATCACCTTTCCCAACTTTCTGGGAAAGATACTTTGTGACCGTTTCCCAACGTACGTATGTCTTACCAGACTTAATTTGCGTTAACCCCAAACCAATTGCTGCGGTTTCTGCATCGAACATCACTTGTCCGTTTTCTTCCTTAATCTTCAATCCGTTGAAGATTTGTACTTCATTTGCCATTATCTGGCCTCCTTTGTTTTTGATATTATTAACGTGAGGATTAACCTAAAAATCTGACGAAAGGTTTATAAACATGAAACTTGATTACAACTATCTACGCGACGTCATGATTGCAATTGAAACGGCTGAACGTCGAGTTACCACGCGGTTTCGAATTGACGGTTTAATTCAATCGTCTTCAACTTTGCAAAAACATTCTCTAGAGGAAACGTATTTTGTACTAACTCAACTCGAAGACGCTAAACTTGCTGACGTTGTAACATCTGCCGCAATGGATGCCGACATCGGACAACTAACTTTCGCTGGAAACGAATTTTTAAACAACATCCGATCAGATAAAGTATGGAAAAACGTTCTAACAAAAGTTGCAAAAACGGCTGGCTCCGCTTCACTTTCAATCGTTGCTAATCTTGCACAAGTAGAGACGTCCAAGCTGCTTGGCTTGAATTAACTGGCCATACCAAGAACTCTTTGCCTTCAAATAGTGCATAGAGTTCTTTTTCTTTCATATCTGGTGCCATCTTCACATAGCTCTCATGGAGTGCTTCATAAATGAACGGAAAATGTTTTTCACCAATCACCGGCACACGTCGCCCTTGTTCATCAAAGAAAAAAATTATTGCTGTATCGTGCATATTTGTCTCCTAACTCATTTGCTTGCGACGTTCGCGAAGAACTCCACCAACAAATTGCTCCGCCCCATTCAACACGTTGTTGATTGTTGCGCTACCGGCAACACCTTTCTTCACGTTGACCCAAGTTGTCTTAGATACGCCCAGGTGCTCATAAACTTCCTTTTCAGTCATTTGAGCAGCGTATACTTCACCAATCAGTCGGCCAACGCGATCAAGGTATGATTGGTTGATTGTGATTGCAACCATAATGTGTGCTCCTTTCACGTTTTGGTGTACTTTTGTTCTTTTCTTTTGTTTACACGCACTATATAGCGTGCTATTATATACAAGTAAATAAGCGTACTTAAAACGTTGGTATACCTGCGTTTGTAAGGTATCTCCCTTTGAGGGATACGTCTTTTGTACACCGCTTTTCGTAAAGAACTTTTGTACATGAATAATAATAGCACGTTAAAGCGTACTGTCAACAGTTAATCTCTCTTTAGCGTGCTAAATGTAAATAATATAACCGTGAGGCTTGAAATGACAACGTTCGAGAGAATTCAGAAAATAGCACAATCAAAAGGGTATAGCAGTTTGCGCAAGCTTGCTGAAGATTCTTCTTTAGGAACAAACGCTATCTACCAATGGAAAACAAAAACCCCCAGGACAGATAATTTACAAGCGGTTGCCGACACTTTAGGAGTAACAGTTGACTACTTGTTGGGAAATACGGATGACCCAAATGGCGCTTCAACTGAGGGGCCAACCTACATCAACTTAGACGAAGCACTCCGCAAACAAGGTGTTGTCATGGAGTACCAAGGAAAAGAACTGTCAGACAAAGCCAAAAGAAAAATCCTCGACATCCTAAAGATAGTAGATGATGACGAGGATTAGACCATATGGATTTTAAAGACTTAGAAGAGAGAATTGACGCTCAAATTAAAGCAGCTGGCATCAACATAATGTATGACGAGTTCGAGACATATGATCCCGACGTCGTATTCATTAGAGAAAATAAACGTCCCCTAATAGTGATTAACACTGTTTCAGACAGTGACGTCCCTGTTGTTGCCCGTAAGGCTCACGAGTTGTCTCACGTTTTAGACGGAGACGGTTCAGCAAAAAGTTATCAGTTTAGTATCGGTTTTAAAAGCAACGCTGAGCGTATCGCTAACCGAGGCATGGTTTGGCGGCTAGCTAAAATCATTTATGAAGACATCCCCTTAGAAAATCGCAATTACTACGACTTTATGAATTGGTTTAACTTGCCTAGTGATTTTGAAGCAATTGTGGAAGAGTCCGTACGCCACGCATAATATAACGTCCAGACAGGATTGACGGAAAAAGCTTAAGGAGCATTTTAGAATATGGATTCAAAAAAATTAAAGAATTTGGCAAACTGGAACGGCATCGTCGGACTAGGCGGAGGTATTTTAACCTTATTCAGTGGGGGCCTTTTGTTAGGCGCTTCAACAAATGGTCGTATGCTTGCTTTTAACCTCATAGTACTTATTAGCTTTCTTGTTAAAGTCGCAATTTTAGTGTTAGGTATCATTGGATTAGTAAAGTTTAACAAGTACCCTGTAATCTCAAAATCTCCTAGTGTATTGATGATTATAGGAGGATCAATTGCTATCATACCGTTGCTGGGATGGATTGGCGGAATTATTTCAATTGTTGGTGGTTCTCTATATTTGGGCGCTCTTAAAAACTTCCATTCCGATTTATAAATTACTGCACTTCCGAGATTAATTTATTTATGAATAGGTGCCAAAAAGACTCACGTTAAAACTTGAGGCGCATTACTTCAATGAAATATGGTAAATATATTATTGCATCCATTTGATTTACCCACTGGCAATGCTGATACGCAAACTAACCAACAACTAGTGCAACCTGATACAACAGATATACAAGTAACTGCCGACTTCCCCTATGATAATGGTGATTCTAACACGGATATTCATGCATTTATCAACAAGTACGGTACTACACCTGCTGGCTGGCTAGTACAAAATATAGGTATGTCAGTTAAAGATGCATTAGCCGCTACACCTAACACCATGCAAACTTCTGGTGAAATTCAAGATGAGTACATGTACGACCAAGGACATGAGCCCGTTCAAGTTTACCAACATGCTCAAAACAGCGGTGATGTACAAGAAAATACTGAACCAAGTGACGGTAACACTGGTCGGTCAGATCCAACAGGATAAACAAGCCACCCGTTAAGGTGGCATACATACGTCCAGACAGGATTGACGTTAAAAGCTTAAGGAGAATTGGGTAAATGGCAAGTGCCTTAAAACTAGAAGATATTGCTGCAAAGAAAGTCAGTCTTGGTTATTCTGGCGACACATCACGCCTAGCGTATGTCGAAACAAGCAATAAGCTTGAATATTTGATTGGTGGTTGGAACGCATTACTAAACAAAATATACGTAATTAGTTTTGAAGAAGATGGATTGCTGTTCATGGGAATTAACATGGTGAATCAATTTACCGATAATGACAAATTCATTCCACTTTCTGATCTGGGCGTGATTTCTTATAAGAAGTCAAAGTTCATCAATGGGCGTCTCATGTTTAATGGCGAAAAACTGGTAATTAATTCAGCTGACGGAAAATCAACTGAGCATATCATGTATACATTCCTAGCTATTGCAAAATGGGTGAAAAACGATTTGCCAAACGTTCACGCTGCAATTGATAGCTACCCTACTTTAAAGGAACGCATGGATGCAAAGAATACCCAATCTGAAATAAAGGCATCCTCAAATAGCAACTTGGCCGATTTACGTGAACTTAAGTCACTACTTGATGACGGCATCATCACACAAGATGATTTCGATCGCAAGAAGGCTGAATTACTTGGCTAATCTTTGCCCCCGCTTGGTTGGCGGGATACATATTATACGTGCAGATAGGAACCACGTTAAAAGCAGCAAGGAGCAATTTATGGGGTTTAGATATAGGAAAAGTGTAAAAATCGGTCCCGTTCGTCTGAATGCCAGTAAGAGTGGCCTTGGATGGAGCGTTGGCAGCAAAGGTGTTCGCTATACGAAAAAAGCTGGTGGAGGTTCCAGAACAACTATTTCTGCACCTGGGACTGGCTTGTCTTGGGTAGAGGAAACATCTTCAAAAAAGCAACAACAATCTAAAACTGTAGAAAATGTGTCGCATAATTCTAAATCAACAGACCCAAAGAACTCCCCTTGGTCCATTTACCCCGCTAAAATGCGAAAACAAGCTAAGGTATCTAGTATTACATTTATCGTTTTGTTCTTACTGTTTTTCTTTGCTCCAGCTATTTTAATCCTGCCACTCGTAATTACTGGGATTTATACCATCTCTAGATTTGTAAAGATGGCAATTTACCAGTCTAAACACAAAGATGAATTTACCACAAACGACGTTAAACCTATAGTCGAGGCATCACAAAACACTATAACGACAACATCAATTGCCGAAAATTCCGAAGCCAACACTACACCTTTTGAAAAAGAACTAATCTCGATCAGATACGACCTTGAGCACCGTTACTCAAAAGCAGAGATGGACGATTTTTTTGAAAGAAATGGCGGACAAGAGCCTTCATACAATAAAGCCGGTGTAGCTGTAATGCTTTGGTGGTTAAGCAAAAATAATCCCGTCACTGGTTACGTACCTAGTTACTTCTATTTCAACTATGGTATGCATTTCACTGAAGAAGTTTTAAAGCTCAACAAACTTGGACTACTCAATGAATTTCAGCTGACTGAAGACGGGGTAAAGTACCTTGCTAGCCATTCAAATGACGTTGACAATCACCGCGATCCTGATGGAAGCAAGCGTGCTTCTAAACAAAACGCTGCAATATATGAACCATCCGGAGAAATTGATTTAAACAAGGTTAAGTTTGTAGATTTCGATAGGCTCAGTGATAAAAAATTTCAAAAAGGTTTGTCCCTTCTTGAAATTGCAAAGCAACTTAGTAAAGAAAAAGAGTACGAGAAAGCTCTCCATGCGTCTTACGAAGCTATGATGATTGGATACCTAACCCCTGCTATATTCAAGCGTGCAGCAATAAGTGCGCGCGGAATGAAAGACTACAATCTGGAAAAGGAAATTCTTATCTTAGCGGATAAAATGACCGCTCAACAATTTGTTCGAGATTCAGGTAGCACTGCGGTTTACCAGCGTCCTGAATGGATTCAAAACAGAATGGATCGAGTTGAACAACTTCTGCTCAAACAAAAGTAACTCAGACTCGCCTCTTTGGCGAGATACATATCACTAATAAAGAAAGGCAATAGTACCATGAACGACATAAGGAAACGCGCACTCATTTACGGTGTCGATAAAAAGAATGGTGTTTTAGGAACCACAGAACGTGAGCAGCAGATTACTGATTTCATTAAGCAAGATGAGTCTACCGCCCCACTAGAGATGTTCAAAGCCTGGCTACAATTCCAATCCGGGATTTCAGCTCGCTAAAAGCGTACTTACAACACTTTTAGCGAGCTGAAGGATGAGCATATACAGGAGTTTTTAAATAAATATATTCTCAAGTAACAAACTTAATCCATTTTGGTTTAACCCTCGGTCCACTTACCCTGTTAAATCATTGGAAAGAATATGAAAAAGTCACCTAAAATGTAACGTGAAAGGAATCCACATGTCTGTATATAATTGGACATTGACGTCATCTTTAAACCCTTCCTATAGCGATATAAATTCATTCACCCTGGGGTTATATCGTGCACTCGAATCAAGCGAAGGATCTGTGGCAATTAACTTATCTCAAGTTGGTACAATAAAAGGCGAAATGTCCACCGTCTTATTATCCGGTATTCGTCAGCTGCAAAGTAAAAACAAAGAAGTACGCTTGGTTGGCGTTAAACCAGCACAAAAAGAGTTTTTTGAACGGAATGGTTTATATGAGGCTATTGGTTTCAAGCACAAACCAGATGATAAAAATACAACGATTCAACTTCGAGAGTTTCATGTTTCAAACGATGAAATGATCGAGGAATACATTAATACACTACTGATACCAAAACTAACTAATTATTCTAAAAATGCCCCTACTCATGAACAGAAAGCCGTTGATGAAATGGTGAAATCCGTACGTTATGCAATAGAAGAGCTAGTTGATAACATTAAAACCCATTCAGGTTCAGAATTAATGTACTTTGCAGGGCAATTTTTCCCACGACAAAAAAGGTTATCATTAACTATATTAGATGCCGGTCTTACAATTCCCACTATTGTAAGAAATAAATTCTACAATACTCCTGATGAGCAATTAACAAACACGGCAGATGACGTTTCGTTAATTGCATGGGCTACAGAACAAGGCAATACAACAAAAGACGTTAAAGAAAATGGTATTCCAGGTGGCGTAGGCCTTTACACCATTAAAAATTCTCTTGAAAACCACGGAGAATTAACTATCGCATCTAAAAATGGATTTTGGAAGTTAACAAGTAGCGGTAAAGTCATGCAACAAACTTTATATGCAAATTTTCCTGGTACACTATTGCATGTTACATTTATACTTGATTCAAAAAAAATCGATAAAGATAGCTTCTCTTTACCCTTACTATTCTAGGAGGCAGATATGAACACGCAGACTATTACGATACTCGATATTCTAAAAAAAGATAAAGGACTTGATATTCACGACGGAGAAATTATTCATAATCTTATTGCAGAAAACATCAATAACAAGGTAAATACTGTCGTTGATTTTTCGGGTTTAACCGTAGTTCCATCATTTTTCATTAACTACGCAATTGGTCAACTTTATAGTGAGTATAATTCCGAAACACTCAATAAGTATGTATCAATTGACGTCAACACATTAACCCCTACCCAAGTGAGACAAATTAAAATCGCTATGGATATTGCCCGAACTCAACTTTCTTCAGATGATTTAGATGCTGATGAGAGGTAGCTGATATGGTTACGAAAAAGGAACTCTCAATTGAAAAATTTACTTATTCTGATCGAGTTTTAATCGATACTAACATTTGGTTATTAACCAAAAATCCATACAGAGCTAAAACTGATACAGAAAAAGTACAGCTCTATGATGCTTATTTAAATGAACTAATTGATAGCGGTGCCCAAATGTTTGTCACAACTGAAGTTATTGGCGAATACCTAAATCGCATCCTCAGAAATGCATTTACAACTTGGAAAAAAAGCGTTAATGATGATAATGCAGATTATAAACGTGCATTTAGACGAAATGATAACGAGCAATATATCTCAGCTTTCGAATATGCCAAAGCTGTGTTAACTGATGAAATATTAATTCTACCTAACATGACCCTATTAGACACAGCATCTAATAGGACTACTGAAATAATACAAAAATCAGACCACACCTCATTAGATTTTACTGATGAATTACTCATTTCAACAGCAAAGGCGAATGACTTATCGATTTTCACAGACGACAAAGATTACTTAAAAAAAGATATGCGACTAACTATCTTTACGGCATAGATTTTCTAATGTTTCATCGGCAAATTTGCAAATAACTGAATAGTTATTACTTTGTGACCTGAGCATGTCCCTAAACTGTCCTGCTACTCCACGATTGTCTTGCTAGGGCGTAATCAAGGAGAGTTTAATATGGCAAATAAGTACACTTATACCAAGGAAAAGCGTGACCCGCAAATTCAGTGGTATTCTACTAAGCAAGGTAAGCGTTGGCGCGTTAAGTTTGCATTTGTTGTGCGTGGCAAGACCGTGCACATTGAGAAACAAGGATTTAAGTCATTTGATGAAGCCCGTGCTTTTAAGGCGAAAGCGTATGACAATGAGATGGAAAACCGAGTGACAGTTCATAAGCGATACACGGTTGATGATTATTGGCGCATTTATGCTGATAATAAGGTCAAGTCTGGTGCCTGGCGATCATCTACAGCATACGCTCGCGAACAGGGTTATAAAGCCTACTTAAAGGACTACTGGGGAAAAGTGCTTTTAAAGGACGTGACGCGACTTGAATACCAAAATTGGCTAAGCGATTATGTCATTAAACACGACTTAGCTAAGTCCACTTCTCAGCATATTACTGCTATGATGGGCGGCATTATGTCAGACGCGTTAGTAAATGAACTGATTACACGAAACCCTATTAAGAAAATTAGAAATAGCGGGCGTGAACCGCAAGACTTAAGTCTTACTAGGAAGCAATACGATCAAGTTCTGGATTACATGCGTTACTCACCCAACCTCAACGCTACGCAGCGAGGCGTTATCGTTTTGGCTGCGCATGCACTTCGTCGAAGTGAAGTCGCTGGGATGAAGTTAAAATACTTTCACGGTGACTATATAGATGTATTGGGACAATTAAATGGATATGGTGATTATACCGATGTAAAGAGTGTTGCCTCCCGCCGATCAGTTCCGTTAACAAAAGAAGCCCGTGACATACTGCTAGAAGCAATAGCACGAGCTCGAGGTATTTATCTGCTCAATGGCCGTCCCATGACAGATGATGATTTCATTTTTGTAAATGATTCCGGTGGACCATTTTACACACAGTATATAACCGTCCTATTTAAGAAGCTGTCAAAAGACTTAGAATTCCATATTGCCCCTCACATGTTACGTCACGCATTCTCAACCTTTGCGTTTGGCTTAGAAGGAGCAAATCCACGAGATATTTCTAACATCATGGGTCACAAAAATGTTAGTATGTCACTATACTATAACCTTGGTACTGATGATGGCAAGCGCGAATTAATTGATAAGCTAGACGAAGATTTACGTTCGAATGGTTGATCGTTAGTTCCCAACTTCCCAACTGGTTCCCGAGTTTGTTTTTATCAATTTGTACATTTTTAAGACAATATGATAAACATAAACCACGTAAATGCTGGATGATTGAGATTTACATTTACTATGTTCATTTTGATCTAGGCC
>Ga0154006_1000049_pt1 | contig 46183 bp, 46 predicted proteins | sample TSFL090MetaG_FD_104747 | JGI IMG/M metagenome (GOLD analysis project Ga0154006, IMG submission 104747) | Attine ant fungus gardens microbial communities from Florida, USA - TSFL090 MetaG | ecosystem: Host-associated > Fungi > Mycelium > Unclassified | place: USA: Florida, Wakulla State Forest...
CACGGCGATGAAATACGTCTCCAGGGTAAAAAACCTGTTTCTTGTTGCCAACGGCAGGGGTTGGATGAAATCCAACCTGGCGGCCACGTTCAAATGCTCCTACGAGGAAGAAAGCCCCAACAGATTAGAAATGGCCGAGCTCCAGGTTCTGCAAAACAAATGCTTTACGATTACCAGATTGGCAGAAGCAAGGGATTGTTTTGTATTTATGTGCTATACGGGGTTTGCCTATGCAGACGTAAAAGAACTAAACGCATCCAACCTCTTTGTAGGCATAGACGGTGGGCCATGGGTGGCCAAGAACCGTCGGAAAACGAAAGCCAACGAATGTGTCCCACTGCTGCCACCTGCATTGGTAATTGTCGAACAGTACAAAGAACATCCCTACTGCAAAGCAAAAAACGTACTGCTGCCGATCAAAAGCAACCAGAAGTTCAACGGTTACCTCAAGGAGATCGCCGACCTGTGCGGTATACGAAAAGAGCTTTCCACGCATGCAGCAAGACATACTTTTGCCACTACGGTAACGCTGGAAAACGACATGCCGCTGGAAACAGTGAGCAAAATGTTGGGCCATCGTTCACTGAAGACCACCCAGCGTTACGCAAAAGTGACCAACAGGAAAGTCAGCGACAACATGCAGCTGTTGAAGAAGAAGCTTTTTCTTTGACGTTGGTAAAAGTAAACCGTCTTTTGCATGTCGAAAGATGTTAAAACCTATAGCATATGGACCTGAACGAAGAGCTTCAAGCGGGTTTCTTACTGTACAACAACAGTCCGCTGGACGATTTTTGCGGACTTTCTCCATGCCAATGCGCAACGGTTCAGCTGGAACTATTTTGACAGCTATACGGAACTGCCCATAGGACAGATGGGCTGGGCGTTCACCGTGTTCCTGTTGCTCAAGTACGGCCGAGCCGAAAGGGATACCCGTTTCTACGCGGAAAAATACAAAAAGGCATATCCCTTCCTTTTCAACGACATGATGGAAGATCCCAACGTACACGATGGGCGCTGGTTTGAAAGCCGCTATGGACATCGAAGCTTTGGCTGTTTTTTCAATGGTTTTCCTTCTGCCTGACAAGAGATGTTTTTGGCAATGCAGGAGAAGGGCGCCGAGAGATTGTCATGCCTACAGATCTTCTGTTCCAGGTATTTGAGTTGGACGGGTAGTTCCGTTTTATGCAGGGACAAAGAATTATACCATGGTGCCCCCAGTGCCATGGGCAACCTACGTCCTTCTATAAATGAAGTTCCACTTGGTAACTGTATAGTTGTTGGATTCAATTATCCCATGCAAGAGGTTTTTGGATGCGGTAGCATCCATATCGTCCCCTTTTGTCATATCAAAACAATGAAGCCAATCAAACATTTTGACTATAGTGCCCAATATGGGTAAGGTTTTGTATTCGGTTTTGTTACTTAGGTTACTCATCGTTTCCTTTGATTTTGTAATCAATAATTTATGATACAAATCAGACCAATAGTCTTTCTGCTTTTCGTTGAATTCCGAACAATCACCACCGACCTGACTATAAGCGACAAATGCCTCAGACTGCCGTATGGCTTCGTCTAAATTCGTGACTTCCAATGTGAAGCCGTTCATGTCTGTTACTTTCATTGTATAGTTTGTTTATAGTTGTTTTAGTTCTGTCTTTGTCATGGATATTTTAGTTTAGACAACCGCCTTTGGGCGGCTGTCTTTATGAATGGATTTGGATTAATTGAGCAAAAGAACCTCTTTGCCATGCTGCGCAAATGCGCTACATAAACCGAGTGCTTTCTGCGCTTTGTTGGCTGCCGTTCCTCCATAAACCAAGGATTTTAGTTTAGCTTCTTCATCCTTGTAACTTCTCACGTTTTGAAAATAGCCTGTTATGGCATTGTACGCCCCGAAAACCGTGCCTTTGGTCGTTTCCAGTTGCTGTGTTTCCGCGGTCATGGCATAGCCAAACACTTCTTCGCATTGGTTTTTGAATACGGTCGATAAATCGCCGTATCTGTTATCCTTCAGGATTTGCAGGGTTTCCTTGTTGGGTGTCATGGCTATTTCAATCAGCCTTTTGACTTCTTTGTCTGTGATGCGCACCTTTGCGAAATGGTTGAAACTCTCTTCCATTGCCTTGCCGTTGGCGATACCCATCACCCTGTGGGCTTCCACTAATCTTTGCGCAGCTCCGTTCGTATGGCGGATGCGAACCACGTTGGACATATTGCGAAGTGCTGCGTTCAGTGTATTGTTACAACAGATGCGCACGGGTGTGAACGCTGCGGTTATGCTTCCGCTGCCGTCGTGGGAGGTGGTCAAAAATAAATACTGTTCCATATAGTCATTGCAGCCGACCTTAATGTAATCGGGAAGTTTGGCAGTTATGAAAATGCGTTCCCCATTTCCTAAAGCTCCTGCTGTCTCGTATAGTATGCCATCTCCACCGCCCACAATGGCGTCGAAGAATGCGAATGCTTCCCGGTTTTGGATGATGTTGTAATCGTTTCCTACTACGCCCAAAGGTTGGTTGGTGTCTGTGCGGAGGGTGGCAAAAGCGTTCGGGACTAGAATGTCGTTTGCTTCCACTAGTTCGCCACTATCTTCAATGCTCAAGGTTCTGCCTGTGGTAAACAATGACGATTTGATGACTTCAAAATCTAGCCCTGCAAACTGCATGGCTTCCGCACTGGTTGGGTAATCGGTCACAACCTGCCCCAATCCGTGCCAGGGCTTTTGTTTTACACTGAAAAAGCTGTATTTGCCAGTCTGTTCGTTGAAATTTAAATTGTGTGCCATGGTTTTTGAATTATGAGTTATGAATTAAGAATTGTGTGTTTTGGTTAAAAAGGGAGATCGTCTGCTCCTGTAGTGGCTGCAATGGGTTCGACTGTTTTTCTTCCTTTGGTAGGTTTGTTTTCTTGGGAGCTACTATTGCTGGACTTGTTGCCACCTCCCAGTATTTTTATTTCGCTGACGGTAAAGGAAAGGTTCGCCCTCGGCGTACCTTCCATGTCCTGCCAGATGCGGGGTTCGTTGAGCCTTCCGCTTAGCTGCACAATCGTTCCCTTTGTGAGATAATCAGCAATCGCGGAACTTCTCCAGTAGCTGCAGTCCATGTACGTGACCAGCTTTGTCACCTCCGTTGCGCCTTTCTTTCTGTAGCTGTCGTTGATGGCGATGGTGAAGCCTACCACCTCCTTGTCTGTTTTGGTTTTCCTGACCTGTGCGTTTGCGGTGAGCCTGCCTGCTGTTTCCATGTTTTTGAGTTTTAATTTTTTGAATGGTTTTTTTCTTTTCACCAGCCCTTTCAATCGTTTGGGCTACCGGTGGGATCTGGACAAGGGACGTACGTTTTCATTTTTTCGATTTTTGTGTAACAGGACCATAAGTCCGTGTGCCTCTCCGGCGGACAGACCGTGGAATACCGCAAGCGAGGCACGAGCGGGATATGCCGCGAAAGCTGTTCGCAGGTACAGTGCAACGGACTTTGTTTTGTGCAACCAATAAATCGGAAAGGGAAACGGGGCGTTGGGGATGTACCATTCTACGAAGACGACGAAAAGTAGGCTGAGGGAAACAGACTTTTGGTTTCTTTCGTAAGGGTTTGAAAAAATTATTCCTTTGTTGGCCATGTGCTACTTCAAAGGAGACTGTATTTCGATCATACTTACGGATTGTAAAGCTGCTGCATAAGGGGCATAAAAAAACAGGGACTTCATCCTGCGATGAAATCCCTGTTCAAAACCGTGGGTAAAAAAAATATTTTGTGGAGTGTCTTCGAAATCCGGGTTAGACTCTTTGGGTCTGTTTGGATAAATTCCGTACTATTTCCAACAAATCTTCCGATAACGGACTTCTACCTTCCCTGTATTCCAGCATACACTGTGCAATGGACATATACAGAACAGATTTTTCGATATGGCTTTTTATGGTTGCATTTTCTTCCATAGTGAGAGGTATGTTTTCCCCCTGTACAAAAATGCGTTTCTGTAATTTTGTTCCGTCCAATATCATTCTACACTGACCCCCTTCCTCTTTGAGTATCTCGAACCCAACCGCCAACGCCAAATGTTTGCCCGCGATATACATTTTCTCACTTACTAGTGACCGACTCAAGGTAGTCCTCAAAATTGGGTTACGTGCAAGTAGGTGTGGTATGACTATTTCTTTCAGGGCGGTTTTTACGATACCGTTCCTTCTGACGGAAGGAACCGAGTAGGCAAAGAGTTCCGTATCCTTTTCCAGTACTGCTCCCATATAGTCTGGTCCTTCCTTCAAAAGATAGATATCCATGGGGTTGTTGTTTTGTTCGGATAGCCATATCCGCGCCAACCGGACCTTTTCGGAAAGCTTGCGGGTGACTATGCGGAACCCAGAAGGGGGTTTGCTACTGTTGAGCTGCTCCAACAGCGTTCTTATGTATCTGTCCTGTTGCATTTTCTTTGGTTTTAAAATGGATTTTAAAGACTATGAAAGAAAATATCCTTCCATAGTTCCGTTACAATCAACGACGTAGGCCTTTGGAAGTGTTTTCCGTAACCGCTTCCGTCTTTTGCTTTCTTGGCAAACGCTTGACGCTTTGCTCTTCCTTCAGGGATGTTTTGACGTCTTTGACAACCTTTTCTTTTTGGTACTCCATGGATTGTTGTTCTTTGACGGGGATCGTGTTGCCGTTGGACTGGAGGATACGCGTGTTCGATTTGTCAAAGACGTCGATGGTCTTGAACTGGGGATTGGCCACGAGTGTGTTTTTCTGCGCCTTACCGTCCATATCCATATCGACCGACACGGCGTTGCCTTTTTTTAAGGAACTCGTGATCCATTTGGGCAGACCCTTACCCTCTTCCTTTTTCAGGGGTAGGTCACCAAGCGCCTTGGACATGTCAAAACCGTAGGAAGGGAAATAGGTCTTTCGTTCAAAGTTGCCGTTGTCCTTTTTGCTTTGGAAATTGATCTGTGTCCATATCTCCTGGCGGGAGCCGTCGTCGAGTTTGATGGATTTGGCCACGGCTCGTCCCTCCAACAGGTTTACCGCCTCTCTTGTGGTAATACCATGGTTTTTCGTGATGGCAAAATACTGGGTTTTCTCCGGGTTTTCCTTCAGTGTCGCCTGGTAGCCGTTGAAAAAATAGATGTCCGGTTGTTTCTCGGATTGTTTAAAATCCAAGCGGAACTCTGTTTCTTTTCCCGCCACATGCATCTGCAAAGGAACGGAGAACTCTTTTGCCTGTTTGTTGATTTGCTCGTTGAGTGTTTTGTTGGCTTCGATGCCAAAGCCACTATAGTACAGTCCTTTTTCCATGTAGGCGATATTTTCCGCCTTTGTTATTTCTTTAGCCATGGGAGTTTGTTTTAAATGAGAAAATGTAAAAACTGAATTAGGTAAACTATGAGCGCAATAAAGGAACGGTTCAAACCATGTAGTTTGACTAATGGTTAAATACTCCTACCGCGTCTTTGTCCCAACTCTTCCACGGGTTGATGGTGTATCTTTCTAGGAATGCGCACGACCTTGGTTTTAACCACTTTGTTCTGTACCGGTTTTGCCTGTATGCCTGGATTTTTGAGAGTCGGCACCACTTTAGTAGAAGTGTTTCGTTCCCTGTCCATTAATGTCCCAGTCAGCCTGAACCCGCTTTTGGCTACCCTTGTCGTAAAACGAACCAGCCGCCTTGTGTAACGAACCAACCTATTGGGGTATAGTTGTTTTTCCAGGTGACGGTTGCCGGAACGCAGTAGGCGCAGTCTCACCCGGTCGTCCAGGGACAGTTTACCCTTTTGGTGGGTTTGGTAGATCCGTTGCATTTCAGCGAGCCTTATTTTTTGGTAACCCCTAGTGCGTAGGGATGCCTTGCCGAACACGGCGGCGTGGCGTAGTTCCGCCTGCCGCCAGTTTTCCATTTCCTTGGATAGTCTGCTCATGGCAAAAAATTATGAATGATGAACAATGGGTTGTGTTTTACTTTATAGTCCGTGCGCCTTCATGAGTATCTTGCCGTTTATTTTCAGTTTCAGGTGACGGTCACCGTCTTTTTCGAAAAACTGAATGGCGAGGTCTTTGTGGTCGGCGATGGTAAAGCGCTTGAAGGCGACTATGATAGTCTGTGTAGTTTCTGCTTTTATGGCGTCATTGCTTTCGGGAAAAAGACCAACCGTTTTACACTCCGTCTCTTGGTCTGCCGTCCTTTTCAGCCGTTTCTGGTCCTTGATGTAAAAACGGGTAAAATCGGTGAGATAATCCATGGGACTGCCGTTTTTCAACTCGAAACGGAAAAAAAGGATATCCTCCTTTGTGTAGATCCCCTTCAGCGAAAGCCCTACACCGTAGGAGACCGTTTTGGGCTTTTTTAGAAAAGGCTTACTACTTAAGATGACATTTGTTTCCTGCTTCATCTGTTCGTCGCTCAATTTCTGACTGGTAAGTATGCCTTGCGCTTTTTCTACCTTTTCCTGCTTGCCTAGATTTATGGGACGGTCATCAGGGTGCTCGGAGAAAGTGACACGGAAAGAATAGACCCTTCCGTCAGTGGTGACCACCGTCGCATTGGTGGGGGTAAAGTTTTCCTTGGCGGCCTTTATCCTCAGGATATTGTCCACACCCTGCAACGGACTGGCTAGGATGTCAGCGCTGCCGAGATCCACACCCTTAGGAACTATCTTGAAAGGAAATACCAGAACGGTGGTCTTGGCAGTACCTACCGCTATGGGATACTGAGGCCCATAGGACGATGGTTGTATTTTTTCGAGATCGGAAGGTTGTGCCAACAGCGGAACGCCGACGGATGCCAACAAAAAGGCAAAAAGAAGTTTTAAAATTAGTCGTTTCATAACGAAAGGTTGATGGATGGGGAAATGATGGAAGGTTGGAGGAATAAGGCTTGAGGAATTTACGTAGTGTACCTACTGCCTGTTTTGTCGGCTCTTGTCCACCAACAAAATCTGGTAGCCTGCCCGAACGGTAGCCTTTACGAGTTTTATTTTTTTGCTAAATAGGCTCTTGGCTGTCTGCATGGCGGCACTGGCTGCCTGCGCCCCGACACCGGGGTCAAGCGTCATCAGGTTCATGGACTGCAAGGCCTCGTCCGTACCTTCCTTGGTGGCCTCGCGGGAGATGGCGCCCGGTATCCTGATGCCTTCCTGACCATCCATGTCATAGGCCGTTAGGGAGGTCGGTAGTATCCTGTCCCCGGACCTAATGGAGGATACACCGATTTTGAGTCGTTCCCTACTTAGGGTACAGTTGCCGTAAACCAAGGAACCTTTTTCTATGGACTGCCCTGCAACCAGGATGTCCGAAGACAACCTGAGTTTGATGATCGCACCACTTGTCAGTGTCTGGGTCTCCTGCACCTCGGCGGCAACTGCCGTATTGTTTACAAAACCGGTATCGATGTTGTCGGACAAACCATAAAAACCAATGGGAGCGTCATTGTCTTTTGAAACAATGGGGCTGGCAATGATGTCCTGCTTGTCTTCGATGATAGGATACACCTGCCCCTTGTTTTTCAGGCTTTCCTGTTCCAGTCGTTCTTTTACCGTCTCCGGGTGCTGTACTTCCATGATCTTGTTCAGGACGGTGTTGATCTGGTCCATCTGCGGATCGGGCTGGGAAGGGCCGTTACTGCCCATCTGACGCATCTGCTCCCGGACTTCCAGAAGCTGTCTTTTCAACTGCTCGTTCTCGACACTTTCATAACTATATCTGCTGGGACGATTCCCATAGTCTTGGTTTTGGTTGAGTGTGCGTTGCAGGGTCGCCAGACGGTCGTTTACCTTCGATTCGTTCGGGTCGATACAGGACGCACCTGTTTTTCCGGTAGGAACAGTCGTGGGGGAATCTTCCGTAATTTCCGTATCCTGGCTATAAGGATCGGATTTTCTCAGATCCCCCATACCTAGGGAGTCTCTCAGTGCGTGTGTGTACAGGGACATCTTGTCGGTGGGCTCACTAATTACTTGGGCTTCGGGAAGAAGTGGGTTAAGTCCCCTCGTTTTCATTAGGGTTGTATTTTCTCCCTTGCCGCCTCCCAGGGCGTAGAAGAACAATGTCAAACAAGGGATCGCCAGGACGGGTAACAACAGGTAAAACATTTTTTTTCTTTCCAACTGTGTAGGTTGCATGGTATCTGGTTTTAAGTTTTAACGATTATTGTTTGCTGTGGTTCGCAAGGATGGTATCCTGCCTTGTAGGCAACAGGGGAAGGGTATCTCCGGGACGAAATGTTTTTGGGGGCCTTATCTCCGGCAACAGGATCCGATGAGGCAACTGTGGAACAGTGGTCACGTTACCCATGGGTTTGGCTATGCCGCTCCTAAAAACAGAGAGCGGCAACAGTCCCGTAAAACCGACACAGAAAAACGCGAGGAACCGTTTTTTCTGTCCGGTCTGCCAGTGTCTGGTACGTTTGTTCAGTTTTTCTGCAATACGTTTTTTGGCTTGTTCCCATTTTTCTTTGACAGGGATTTTAACGGAGACCACTTTTCTTAAGTGATGCCCTGCCATGTTTTTGATGATTGCCATTTTTCTGTTTTTTAGCGCTTGGTAATGGAGATGTCCGAGTTGTCCAGTGTCTGCCAGCGTTCCACCAGAAACCCGTGCGGGTTGTTGTCGCTTTGGGAGACTTCCCGCAGGTAGCCCTCGGTGACGATCCTACGAACGACCTTGCTGGTGGGACGTGTGATGTCCTGTTTTCCGTAATAGCGGAAATAGTGGGGTGTCCGGTTCACATTGACAGTGATACTGTCCTCCTGTATGCGCTGGGTGACATTGCCTGCAACGACGTTGGCATAGAAGCCGGATTCTTTCAGGTTGTCGTACTGTTGTTTCGCAGTGTTGTCGGCAAGGTACAGTGCCTTGGCTATGTACATGGCGTTGGCATTCTCGTCCGGATCGAGCGTAAAGAAATAATGGTGGAACATCCGTACGTGGTCTTTCAGCTCCACCTGGATGTTGGACTTCCTGTCCGTGGCGGTTGCCTCCAACAGTTTTCCGTTACTGATGACATACACTTTCCCCTGTAGGCCCTGCACTTGTTGAAAACTGGCATAGATCGCATAACAGGAAACGGCTGCGGCAGAAAAGACAACCATAAAAGTGAACAGTTTCAGGTGCCTGAACGCGGACTCGACGTTTTTGAGTTGACGGAACACGGTTTTGTGATTTATGAGTTAAGAATTATGAGTTATGATTTTTGGCTCTTATAGTTTATCATTTATAATTCATCATTGAATAAGTTTTACTTCATTCCTGGAATGAGCCGGGTGGCTTTACTGAGCAGGGTATCCCTGCCGCCGCCGCCCGGTTGTACGATGTAAGCCGACACACTCGGCACGGTCGTATAGCCTATGATGGATATGGCCAGGAAGATCATGTATGCCACCATGCTGACCTGGCCGTTGGTCATCATGAGTTCCAACACCTTTGCACTGATGGCACCGAATATGTTGGCTACGGGCAGCCACATATAGACGTGGATGTACCGGGCAAACCAGTGCTCCAAGGTATGGTGCAGTCCTCCGAATACACTCAACCCCAATACGATCGGACCGACGACAGAGAGCACGAGCAGATAAAAAGTACGGATGGTATCGACTGCCAGTCCTGCCGCCATGTACGCGATCTGCAGCAGTTCGTTGATCGCTTCCCTGATCCTGTTTTTCCAGTCGAAGAACTGGGAAATACTTCCCAGGAACCCGGAACTTTCACCGTTGTCCTCTGGTTGCTCATATTGACTGTACTGGTCTGGACTACCAGTGCCAGCCGTCGCCGTCTGGGGTTGGTCCATGATCTCGTCCTCCTGCTTTTTCATGAAGTACTCGATCCCTTTGTGGCTGTCCTTGGCCATATCGGCGGTGGCGTCCGTGATGGGTTTTAAAATACCGTTCATTCCATAGATAAGGGAAGGGAAAAGAATGATTACTAGTCCGATGGCAAAAGGTCTCATGAGTGGATAAAAGTCGATGGGCTCTGCACGGGCGATATGTCCCCATACTTTCATGGCAATGAAAAACAATGCTCCTAATCCCGCAATGACTCTTCCTATACTAATCATGCTACTACACAAGGGCATCATCTCGTCAAAGAGATTGGACAGTGTTTGGTGCAGACTGTAGATACTGTCACCCGTGTCCTGTGCTTGGGCAAGGTCTGGCATAAAAAGGACTGCACTCATTCCCGGTAGAATGGGTAATATAAATTTTCGTTTCATAAATGATTTTTTAATGATTGCCTAAAATGGTCTGTTGTGTGGCATGGTCTGATAGTAATGCCTGCCGCTGGGTAATAATTTCATGGGCTCGTCGGTTAAAGCTCCGTAAGGCGGTCAGTTTAGCTTCCATGTCTTTATAGATACGGTCGATCTCCGTGAGCCGCTCGGCATCGCCCATCCTGGTCTGTCCTGCCATGAGTACCATTACCAATGCATCCAAATTGGACACACTGCCGTCCACAATTTTCGTATAGACGGTACTGGCGTAGGTGAGCTCGGAAGGAGAAAACAGACTACTGGACTTAAAATGAGCCAAGGCTGTTTTATATTCGGACAGGATTTTGGTTTCATCGGAAATAATATCTACCACATGTACATAGTTTTTGACGATGGGGCTGATGGCTAATAATCCGTCCAAAAAAACTTGGTGCAGACTATAGTTTCCAGAGGTAACACTTTTCACTTTGTTGTATCCGTTTTCAAGGGTTGTGTATGCACGGTACATGTTTTGCAAAGTCTGTTTCATCTGGGTGAGTTTTTCCATATCCAATGCCAGCATCTCCATTTCCTGCGCCTGTCCGTGACCTTTGAATGGGAGTATAAAACAGATAGGTCCGATGAAGAGAAAAAACAATAGTTTCATGGCCGTCATTTTAGGTTGTGAAGAAATGGAGTACGGTGTGGGGTGGGTGGTGAGAGGCATGAGGTGTGCGGTATAAGGCCTTATGCCGCACACCTTATGCCTTCTAGCCTAAAATATACAACGTCTTACGGCATACCGTATAGTTGACGGAGTCTGGATATCGCTTCTTTTTGGTGTTTGCGTCCCGTAATGATTGTATTTACACGTTTTTCTACGCCACTAAGCGAATTGTATTTCCCAACTATACGTTTGCTTACTTCATCTATCCTTTGGATGCGTTCATCGTCCGTCAACCGATATTTTCCGTCTGTCAGCAAATTGTTTAACTCGTCTGTATCTTTTTCGGCTGCGTCCATCAGATTGTTTACAAGCGTTTTCGGGGGTTGCTTTTCCTGGGAGGATAGCATACCTGTACTGGAAATGTTTTTGTAAACGGAGGTTTGCAATGTTTCCATTTTGGCATAGAGATCTACTGTCTTTTGTGCTACCGGATACTTTTTAATGTTTGGATTTACCTGTAATAAGGAACTATAGTATAGGCCATGCAAACCCAACTCCCCGTTTTTAAAGGAATGCATCCAGTCCAATCCTTCGTGGGCAATGGAAAGTCCTTTGTCCAGATAGCCACTATAGGTCTGTAGGTAACCGATCTGGAGGATATTGTTTTGGATCATCTTTTTGTCCTGGTTGCCAAACAGTTGTCCGTGTGCCTGAAAACAAAGGGTGCACACTGTCGATAAAGCCAACAATAAGTGTTTCATAATTCGTATTTTTAATTCGTGAATAAGTAGCAAAAGAAAATATCCTTATAGTCCGTAATAGGACCTGATGGCTTTTGTTTCCTGCTCGGACGTGGCCCGGTTCAGGCTGGCCAGTTGGTTCTGGCGGTTGAACTGCAACAGGGTGAGCCTGTTGTCTCGCATGTCAATGGCCAGTTTTTCGATGAGTTCCAAACGCCTGCCGTCACTCATCTGTGTGGAATAGGCACTGAGGATGGTGGTTAGTGCGGACAGGTCCCGTACACTCTTGTCCAGTATACCCGTATAGACGGTGTACATGTACTGTACCTCCCTTGGTGTGAAATGGGTATCGTTTTTAAACAGGTTATAGGCCGTTTTATAGTCCGATACCATCCGTGCCTGCATTTGTAGAATGCTACTTACTTTTTGATAGCCACTGATTACGGATTTCACTTGCTGGAGTTCCTGGTAATAGCCACTGAACAGCGTCTGTTCTTTCTGTGCAAAAGCGGTGATCTCGTCGAGTTTGAGTTTACTCATGGTATTTTCCACCACTTTCTGCGCATTCTGTAGGACAATGGTCTGGTTTTGCAGTTTCTGTATGCTGATGTCAATGGCCTTTATGGCGGCTTTGATGGCATCGCTGAACAAGGAGCCAAACAGCGCATGGCTTTGTGTTGTGGGTGCAACGGACATTCCAAAAGTCAATCCCAGGGAAAGGATTACCATCCCAATTTTTGTTTTCATGACATGTTATTTTAAAAATGAAAAATCGAGGTCATTGTTTTTTTGTGAGTTGGCGGATGGCTGCTTCCATGCTGCCGTATTTTTTGGCATTTTCGAGTACCTCCACGCGTTCCTTGCCTTCGGTCGTATAGGCGAGGTATTCCTCTGGGCAGAGTTCGTTTTTGAACACTTTCATACTTTGCCCACCGAGATCGATGAAGATTTCCCGGTTCTCTTTGTTGACGGACAACAGTAGCGCCTTGCCTTTGTCCGAAAGCCCCAACACGGATTGTAGTCTGTCGAACTTGCTTTGGTATTTGCGCATGTCCATGAGTATCTTGACATCGGCGTTGTTGATGATGGCTTCTTTGATGACCGGACTGTCCACCAGGTCGTCGAGTTCCTGCGTAATGACAATCGGTATCCCGTTGAACTTACGGATGGTCTTGAAGGCGTATTTCAGAAAAGCCGCCATTCCTGCTTTTGCAATCGCAGCCCAGGCCTCGTCCACGCAAAGCACCTTGCGTTGTCTTTCCAGTTTACGCATCTTGGAGATGAACAGTTCCATCACCACCATGGTCACTACTGGGAACAAAATAGGGTGGTCCTTGATCGCATCGAGTTCTATCACTATAAACCGGTTGTTCAACAAGTCCAGGTTCTCTGTTGCGTTCAATAGGAAATCAAACTCACCACCTTTGTAATATGGTCTCAATACATAGAGGAAATTCTGCACGTCAAAATACCGATCCCGAACGCCCTGTGTTTCAAGTAGCTGCACATAGTCGGACTGTAGGTATTCATAGAAACTGTCAAAGCAGGGGAATGCCTCTGGGCTGTTTGCCAAATAGAAGTAATAACCCGCCACGGCGTTGGACAGTGCTACGTACTCACTTCTTGTAAAATCCTCGTTTTCCCGTTTCCAGAGTGCCGCGAGCAGGGACTTGAGGCTTTCCTTTTTCTCGGTGTCCAGTAAGGTATCTTTGGGTAAATAAAATGGATTGAACCTGATCGGGTTGTTTTCCCCGTAGGTGAAATAATAGCCATTACTGAGTTCGCACTGCGCCTTGTAACTTCCTCCAATGTCCACCACTACGATATGACCGCCTTGCATGTATTGGGAACGAAGGATATGGTTGACGGTCATGGACTTGCCGCCGCCACTGCTACCACAGACGAGTGTACCCATATTGGAGGTAAGTCCTTTTTTTCTGGGGCTGTCATAGAGGTCCAGCCAAAGCGGAATGCCGTTACGGTCACAGAACCTTGTCCCCGTATCCGTTTTGTCACTACGGTAGGCAGTCTCCATATTGAGCAGACAGGAGGCTTGTGGGATAAAAGTGTCAAATAGCTCACTTTGGGGGATCTCACTTTCGTTGCCTGGCAGTGCGGCCCAATACAGTTGGGCGGCACATAGATCCTCCCTTCGGGGGCGGAAACCCGCCTGAGAGACGGCGGCCGCCACTTGGGTATCCAGTTCAGCCATGGAGGTTTTCCCGTCACCCCAGGCGCTGATGTGTACATGTGCTTTTATGGGAGCTATGCCCTTGGAAATGGACTCGTCCATAAAATCGTTGATCGCCCCCGCGCTAAGTGCGTTGTTTCTTCCGGACAGCGACAGGGACTGCATCCTTTTTCGTTTTTGTTCCAGTTCCCGCATTGTTTTTTGCCCGTCACTTATGACGACAAACTGTTCAAGGCTGTGGTTGCATTCCAACAAAATGCCCAAGGGTGCCATAAAACCGGTACTCAGTATTGTTTTGTCCGTGCTGAACCTGTCGTATCGCTTGGATGGGGAAACAAAGGCCGGTAGGTCATCCGTGTCGGACAGACTGTAGGTCACTATGTTTTTGCTACCTATTGCAAAGTCCGGTTTGAACTGGATGTCTACCAAAAGAGGAGAACTACCCATCGGTTCCAGGTTCAGATGACTGTCCAACAGTCCGTTTTTTTCCTTTGTGCCCAACAGCTCCGATTCGGACAACCGACGGCTTTTGACCAGGCCTTCCCCTGAAAGCACCCTTTCAAATCTCGCTACGTTAGTTTGGACATCCATCAAGAAGCGGTTATCCAACAATGTGGATTCGACAAAGTGTTTTCGAAGAAGGTTACTGGAAACGTGGGAAGCTGGTTTTCTTCCCGGAGCCTTCATAGTGAGCATCAAAAAACTCCGGTGTTTCAGTGTTGTCCTTCCCTTGAAATGGGAATTGGCACTCAACGACAGAAAATCCTTCTGTTGGGATACCATGCCTACTTCATCCTTTGTAAAGACGTCTTTTTTGTGCAGGACGGAACCTACGGGTAAAAGCTCCATCGCCTTTGTCCACAGGGCGTGCAGCCTATCGTACTCTTCCGTGGACAGGGTGAATACCTCCGGCAGCTCCAGCTCCAGGCAAAGGGTAACGTCTCCCTGTTTGGACAGCAAAAATCCGTTTTCCATCTTGTACAAGGGAAACATATTGTTTAAGTCCCGCCGTTCGTCCCTGGGTTCCTTTAGTTCCAATAGAAACGTGACAACCAGAACAACGACTAGTGTAAAAACAACAACGACCATGGTTTATCTTTTAAAGAGAAATTAATAAACTGGAACTAATGATTGCTAAATAGCATCACTATTGCTCTGGTCTTGAGCGCTTTGGGAAGCGCCTTGTGTCCAGCCTGTTTGGACAGACCATGCACACCGTATTTTTGGGAATACTTGCCAACCAGGGAAAACAGCAGGGTGCCAAGTGTGCCAACGACGGGAAGAACCAGATAGAGTGTGACACCGATCAGGTAAAGCACCGCAAACAGAAACAACAGAACGACGAGTCCGATTACCATATAGACCAGGTACTGGGCACGGATCCCCTTAAATTCCAGTGGACGGTTAATGCCTTTGTTGATACCGTACTGCATATCGCTGGTTTAATGAACGATAATGGGAGAATGGAAGTATTCCTGTATTTTTTTGAGCAGGACGTACTTGAAGGCGGTATCCGTCTGGCTGTCCTCACTGAACTGGAAATCCTCGAATATGGGTATCAAAAGTGCCTCCAAATTGGCGATCTTATACACAAGGATACCTTGTTGTTTCCATCTCAGATATTTTGTGCTGAACTGCGTCTCCAGGAAATCCGACAGAAAAAGGTACCGGGACGGTTTTAGGTCCCTGGTCAAAAAATCCATGCACTCTTCCTCTATGAAACCGGGGGAGGTTTCTTCTTCTACCAGTCGGTCCAACAAAGGATAGGCGGTCTGTACTTTTTGTTCCAGGTATTCGGTTACCTTACCTGTTCCCTGTAATGCCAGTAATAGATCTGGGTTGTTCTGCAGCATATAGCTGTGTAGCTGATGTATCAGTATCTGTTCCATTTCAATGATGAATTAGGAGTTATGAAATATGAATTGTAGAATCAAGACAACTATTTACTAATAGTTATCCAGTGTCCATTTAACTAGACGCCAAAGAAGCTTTGTAGGACCGTTGCTACAACGACTAGGAAGATGCAACTGCCAAACCAGGCAGCGGCCACTTTGTTGGTGTCCTGGTCTCCGGAGTTCCATTTGTTGAATACCTTGATGGCTCCTACGATACCTACTACGGCACCGATGGCATACATCAGTTTTGTGGCTACAGAGAAATAGCTTTTTACTTTTGTGGTAGCTTCTTCAATACCTGCGGCACCGTCTCCGGTCTGTGCCGTTACGACAACTGTGAGTGTGGTCAAGAGTATGGTGACTGACAAGACCTTTACAGTTCTTGGGATTTTGATTGATTTCATGGTGGGTTTATTTTGAGGATAAAAATTGGGAGAGAATATGTTGTTTTAGTTGATGGGGATTTGATAAATTATCGTTGGCTTTGGTCCCTGTTCCAGATGGTGTCTAATTCGTCTTTTTCTAGTACAATACCACAATTATCCAGGGCGGTTTGTGACATATGCCAGTTCAAGGAATCCATAAAGGGCGTAAGTGCGCCAGCTGTATTTTGTTTTTGAACAATGGCAGAAAGTTTTGTGATCAATTCTTTTGAATCCGTATTCGTACCCAGACTCGACAAGGCTTCCGTAATCTGGCTTCCGGTTTCTGTTGTTTTGTCCAGTGTCCGGATGTTTTCCGTCGTCTCTTCCGGTGGGGTTTCGTGCCTGGATTCCTCTAGGGTTTCTTCCTCCATGCGGGTATTTTCAGGGGATAGTGGCCCCATAACATTAATGGCGGAATTGTGAGACGGGAAGTTTGCCCTTGGTGAAAGATTTCTGGAAAAAGAAGGAATTATCTTCTTTCCGTAAAAACGAATACCAATACCTACATAATAAACGGCGGTCGTGGCTCCAATAGTCATCCAGTAATGCGACCAGCTAATTTTTTCCAACATGGCGGTAGATTTTTTGTTGTTGAAATAAACACGTTGCCGTGTTGTTTACAATAGCAAAACTGGTCAAACGGAAAGGCGGAAACCCCAAGGTGTTCCCAGGTTGGGTAGTTAAAAAATGTTAAAGTCGAAAAATGACAGCAGCTACAATGTGCTATCTGGCTCAAGATGTTTTCTACTTATATAGTTTCAATAAGCAGGTAATCAAAACAGCCTTCTCTCATGCAATTCGCCCCGCTTGTGTCAGCGATTACTACGAAGGTTTTTTTGGACCTGTCTTGCCTCCTAATGGATACAGACACGCCTATTTAAACGAAAGACTCACAAAAGCCCTTCGTTGGCAAATGAATAAAAACTTTCCGTCGTTAGGATCAGATGGTCCAACAGTTCAATATCCATAAGTTTAGCAGCCTCTTTCAACCGTTCCGTAATCTTCAGATCGGCTGAACTCGGTGTAAGGCTTCCACTGGGATGTGAGTGGGCAACTATGATTTTACAGGCGTTGCTTTTCAAGGCAACCGTCAGTAAAATACGGATATCCACTATGGTTCCCGTAGCTCCACCGGTTGAACCGTGGTAGACACCCAGTACTTTGTTGGCATTGTTCATCAAAAACATCTTGAAGGATTCCACTAATTCCATTTCATCTTCGTTCCAGACGGTTCTGAAAAGCGCCAGAGCATCTTCCGCCATATTGATTTTTGGTCTTTGGGACGCTTTGAGTTTGTTGCGATAAGACAGTTTCACTTCCTGTAATTCAGACCAACGGGGTTGTTCGTTCCCGTTTGTTGGAATCGTGTTGTAAGCTTTCATGATGTACTGTTTTTGTGTAACGGCGACCAACGACGGTTCGACGGAAAAACGGCAGAACGTGGAATAGCGGAACAAAGTGAGCATATGCCGTCGAAAGCTGCCATTTTCCATGGGGAACCGACTTAGCTTGGTGGAACTAAAAACAGTACCAAAGCTTTACGATTTAGGGGAACCGGACATAGTTTTTCGAGTTTCAGAACGCAGGGCAAAATGGCGACTGTCAAGATGTGGCACCAATGAAAAGGCTAAAATATTTAGTATTTGGTAAATTGTACTAATTTTGGGAATTCGTATGGTTGGGTTTTCTGAAATTGGCCAAGTAGCTATGGAGCCGTACCGTAAGATCATACATATGGACATGGATGCGTTTTATGCCTCCGTGGAACAAAGGGATTTTCCCGAGTACAGAGGTGTACCCATCGTTGTCGGAGGTTCACCGGAAGGTCGCGGCGGTGTGGTTGCTACGGCAAGTTACGAAGCCCGGAAATTCGGTATCCGTTCTGCCATGCCGTCCAAAACCGCCCAAAGACTTTGCCCACAAGCCATATTTGTCCTGCCACGCTTCGATGCCTACAAAGCGGTCTCCAAGTCGTTTCGCGCCATACTCCACCGCTATACGGATATCATAGAGCCGCTGTCGCTCGACGAGGCTTATTTGGATGTCACGGAAGACAAACTGGGTATAGGCTATGCGATGGACATTGCCGAGTCGATAAGGGCGGCCGTAAAAAAAGAACTGGGCCTAACCGTGTCCGCCGGTGTTTCCATCAACAAATTCGTGGCCAAAGTGGCTTCTGACCTCCACAAACCCGACGGGTTGACTTTTATAGGGCCTTCACGCATCGAATCCTTTATGGAATCCCTTCCTGTCGGAAAGTTTTATGGCGTAGGTAAGGTGACGGCGGAAAAAATGCATCGTTTGGGGCTGGTTACGGGAGGGGACCTGAAAAAACATAGTGAAGACGAGCTTGTGGCGCACTTTGGGAAAACAGGCCGTTTTTTTACCAAATAGTACGCGGTATAGACGATAGGCCTGTGCAACCCTATAGGGAAACCAAGTCCGTCAGTGTGGAAGACACCTATGGGGAGGATCTGGAACACATGCAGCATATACAGCTGGAACTGTCCAAACTGGCAGACCGGTTGGTAACCAGGTTGAATAGACTGGAACTGAAAGGCCGTACACTTACCGTAAAATTTAAATTTCATGATTTTACGTTGACAACCAGGAGCCTTTCTGTCCTTTCGTTCATTGAAGACAAGGCTGCCATGCTTTCCTTAGTAGAAAAAATCATGGACAACCTTGATTTGAAGGGCAGGAAAATACGGTTATTGGGAGTAGGTATATCCAATTTTGCCCCGAAAGAAAAGGTGATAGACCCACCGCAATTAAGCCTTTTTTGATGCAGGACGGTGTTTTGGCAGGATGGAGACTGTCCCCGTCCACAATGTACATTTATCCTGCACAAACCTGTTATAGCTAAAAGAACCTGAAAAGAACTGGAAATAAAGGGATTGCCCCACTATTAGGAAACCTGAAATCGGCGTTTCGGTATTTGGCAGCGACTATTTGTCCTGCCTGAAATCTTTTAAGAACAACCTTAACCACCGTCCGATTCTTCCAGGCCAAGAATAAGCGCTTTGCGGAGCCTGTCCAGGAACATACTTTGGCTTTTACGCGAATACAGGTCTTGTTTGTTCCGGTAGATATTGACATCCGGAGCGTGGAATGCCGTTGCCAGCGCGTCTGCAATCTCCTTTACGTCCACGTTTCCCTTGTTGACGGCACCCGAATACTTGAGGGCGTATGCCATTTCCGTTAAAGACATCCCCGTATCGGTCCAGTTGAGCGAGGAAACTTCTGTACGCCCCTCCTTTACGGCATCTGGATCTTTAGCCAGAAGTTCCTCCAAATGGGGTAAAAGCCTACCATAGGCCAAGATCCGGGCAATGGTAAACCCAGTAACGGTTATGAAGCGTGATTCCAGTACAAAGGCGGATTCGTCCAAAAAAGGAAATTCCATCTGTACACCTTCCTGTAGGAAATATTGACCGTCCAGATAATCATTGTTGCCTGACATATACTGGGACAGCGAAAGGTTCTTCTCAAAAAAACGGTTGAGGTCCCTTTTCTCCTTTTCCAGTAGTTTTTTCCGTACGCGGTCGGAAACTAGTTGAGTGGTATTCTCGAGCCTTTGTACGTGGATAAGGAAAACAAGCTCCGCCATGAATTTCGGTACATGGTGCTTATGGTATCGGATTTTTTCCTTATTGTCGACAAACTCGTACTGGTATATGAAAGCCTTGAGCTCAAGCAGCATGGCAAACACAAGTCTGGTACGGGCTGCGTAGCTTTCCTTACTCGGTTGTCCCCGTTTTTCCAACCATTCGGTTTTTTCAAGGTAGTCCGTCCAAAGTTGTTTCAAGAAATTTTCCATACCTGAAGTTTTAAGGGTCAAGAATTGAATTTATCCAAACAAAAAGTCCAAGGCAGACAAAATCGAAAAAGGCTATCCGATGGTTATCCTCCAATAGGGCGTTTCGGTAGTCGGTGGTTCTATTTCCCCTGGAAATGGAAGCCCCATGAACGCAGACAAGGAAATATCCTGTTCAGAGGGTAGGATAAAAACACATCTTCTCCTTCCCATGGAACGGTTGAGGAAACCAAGGACATGTGGCAACACCGCTTTGAACATGCTTTCCAACCCGTCTGCCTGCTCCGACGATGGCAATATCACAAACACGTAGACGAAGGGATACCTTTTCTTTTTGGTATTGTTTTTTCCAGCGAGGCAGTCGAAACAAAGGACAATATGTGCCGCCTTCCTCACAACGAAAGGAAACAGCCTGAGTTTAGAGGACAGTTCCTTTCGATAAAAACGCATCAGATCTCTGCAATCCGTACCTGACGGATAACGGGTCCCTTGGATCGAAGCAGACAGGACGGGCCGTTTCCAGTCTTTGACCAACACGAGGTCGTTTCGCAGATCCATGGTTGTTATGGTAAACAGTCCGGAAGCATCCTTGACCCTGAAACCATAAAGCACGGGAGTTGTATTCCCTATCCAGCGGTGGAACGAAGCCTTCCCGTCTTTTCCGAAAAAGTGATTGGCCATTTTTTAGTAATTTTATGTGGGGAGTAGATCTTTTGTCAAATCTATCCAGAGACTTTGTGGAAGTCTTGTCCAAAAGGAAACCATTGTTGTCCAAAGAGAAAAGATTGGCTATGGAACTACTGTTTGAATACAACCGGACGGGAAACTTCGAGGGGAATGTGGAGCGGGGAGTGGTCCACGAGCAGGGGATCGTATGGCTGTCTGCCCAAAAATACCGCGTCAGTACACCGCAGGAGTCCATGGATGTCCAAAAGATCCTGCACGTAAGCCCAGGTTTACATCTTTACCTTTTGGACTATGACACGAAAAGGTGTTGTCGTTTCCGTGTCAGGCCCACTACCGACCTTGTTGTGGCGATGGTACAGCTAAGAGGAAAAACCATGTTCAAGCTGGGGAGGGAACCCCATCCGTACCGCATGGTTTCCGGGCAGTACAGCCTTTTTTCCTTTCCGGATAAAGAACTACGGTTCACCCTGGAAAACGGATCACAGGGGCAGTCCCTGCTCGTGTTCATGCCAAGGGACTATATCGGGGACTTCGCACTGCATTACCGTGGCGCAAAAAGGCTCATCCCCAAAAGTGTGTTGCGATGCTTCCCTTCGTCTGATATGGAAAGGCCTTTTGTGGACAGCCGGACCAGGTCCGTAACATCCTTTCTTTTGGGGTACCTAGGGACAGAGCTCCATCCCGATACATTCCTTGTCGGATTGACGGTAAAAACCTTTGTCAGTCTACTTTTGAGTCCAAAGGAGAACCCAAAAAACAACCTGCAGGTTTCGGATCATTCCCAAAAGCTGGAAGACATCGTTGCACTGGTACTTTCGGACCTTTCCGAGTTCCCGGGCATAAAGGGACTTGCCAGGAAAATGCACGTAAACACTACCACCTTCAAGAAATTGTTTGCCCTGAAAACGGGACTACCCCCATTGCGTTTCTGGCAAAACAAACGGATGGAATCGGCCTATGAACTACTGTCCCTTAAAAACACCAGACCATCGGAAGTCGCGGATATCCTAGGGTATTCCTCCCTACACGCCTTCGACAAGGCGTTCAAGAAGCATTTTGGCGTACCGCCCACAGCCATCATCCGGAAGGTCAACTAGAAAATGAAGGGATTGTGGTATAAAAGGAGTCCTAACCCATTGATAGTCAAATATTAAATTTACCTACTATTATTCCTTTCAGGGACATAGGTTTTTGTAGGCATTATGGAATTTTGTGTTGTCATCATCCACTTCTAAAGTTTCTTTTATGAATGAGCAACACATCGTTTCCGGAATATTCCATCAGGGAATGTCAGGCTTCATCCGAAGACCGGCCATGGATATGGTCTCGTACCTTATCCATGGCCTTGCTGAAAATTGACATAATTAATCATCACGGAAAATTTCATATCATGAAAACAAGTAGTAGAAATATCAGCAGTTTCCTTCTATTGACATGTGTCTTATCGTTAGGAAGCAGTGTAGCCTTTGCAACCAACACAGAAAAGACGGAAAAGAAAAACCATTCATCACTGCAAGATCGCGTAGTACAGATTAGAAAACACGACAACAACTCAAATGTTATCCATTCAATGTTGGATTCCAGTAAAAAAAGAGAAGATTCGACACTGTCAGGCCGAGCGGGTACTAGAAATGTAAAAAATGAAAGATCGGGAGTAGCAAAAGCAACATATTATTTTCACTACACCGCCACCGCCACCGATTTGAGTAGCTATCAAAACTCGGCAAACTGGACTATGGTGACCGATCCCGATGATCCCGGTTGTGATGAGGGAGCCAAACCTTGTGTTGTTCAATCAACATTGAATTCGGTACCAGCCTTTGTTGCTTCCATTTCCCAAGTGTCGGATGTTTCGAACAATACGATAAGGACCAAAAATTAATGAAGGTCTAAATCCAAACAAAACAGAATCAGTATTTCAAGTCCACCCATTGGCTTTTACAGAAGTCAATGGGTTTTGTCTATCTTATAGTCCGTTCCTCCTCATCTTGGATTTTGTTGCATTCCAGAAAGACTTATCACGTCTTCCGGAATCGCAAGTGCATATCTAGGATCGTTTGGCGGCAATGAATAGTATATGCCATCTACAATTCTTTTCAGTACGATGTTCTTCCCTTCCTGGTTTAGTCGTTTTAGGTCCATCCATCGAGAGTCCCTGAATACGAGTTCCTTTCTCCTTTCCAACAAAATCAATGACAATAGAGAGTCCTTTGAAAGGTTGGTATATGGAACAAAAGTTCCGGTTTTCCATCTTTTAGACAACAGTAGGTTCAAGTCTTCGAGTGATTTTACCCTTCTGTCCAACCTTGCATTGCATTCGGCTCGCATCAGGTATATTTCGTCTGTGGCAATACCACTGAACGCGGAGATGCTTTTGGTATAGTTTCCCTTGAAACTGTAGGAACCATTTCCCTTGGATCTATAAAAAAGGGTTTTCCGTAGGTCATTGTCGTCATAGGTAGAGTAAAGAAACGAGTCCACCTGTTTGTTGGTCGCCGAAAATGCAGTGGATATCTGTGATGCATAAATGATTTCGTCGTTGTATTTCTCCATAGGATAAGAGGCTGAAGTTGAAATTCCATTATAATCCAAAATGGTTGACTTTATGTTCAAGCAGGCGTTGGCGTATCTGAAGCAGCTGTCAAATTCCCCCATGGAAAGATACACTTTGGCCAGCAACCCATATGCTGCTGCTCTTGATCCCCGCAATGGGTGCAAGGGCAGCTCGGGAAGTAACGATACAGCGGCTTTGCAGTCCTTAAGAATACGTTGGTAACTGTCCTCTACAGTCGCTCTTCGGGATACCTCATTGAAATCACTGTTCAGACGCAAAGGAATTCCCAAATCGTTTTGGGAGGTTGTGGAGTCGTAGTTTTTTGACCAGATCACAACCGCCTGGAAAAAGGCCTTGGCCCTTAGAAACAATGCCTGCCCCTGAACGTTGTCCCAGTCGGATGCGTTTTGTGTATTTCTTTCGATTGAGGATATGTTGTCCAATACGACATTTGCCCTATAGACATTGTCATAGGTTCTGGACCAGTCATTTGTTCCGGAAGAGAAAAGATCCTTTTCGTTCCATTTATAGGTATTCTGTCCGTAATTGCTTCCAATCCCATCGAAGTCAGCCTGCGTCAAATAGTAGTCGTCTGAAGACAACAAGCCCGCTCCAGGGTCCATTTGGTTAATCTTCAAATAATAATCGAGAATGGATTGGAGGTCTGGGAGTGTGGACGGCGTCACCAATGATTTGTCAGACTTGGCATCCAAGTATTTGTGGCAACCTGTAATAGCTATTATGGTAAAACAAAGGATCGTCAACCATGTAATGTGGATCGATTTTTTCATTGTGGTCATTTTAGAGCGTTATTTGTAATCCCAAAGAATAGTTCCTTGATGGAGGTATTGTCCCATTCCTATAGTCCGGATCCAAGTGGTGTCGGTTCGCACGCCATAGGATTCCAATATTGTTTGAAACAAAATATAGTCTGTAGGATTTCCGTTTTGTTCCAGCGGTCGGAAAGTATCCATTGTAGCTCAGATTGATATACTGTAAGCGGAGATTGTCTCCCTTTTCCGCCAATATTTCCGAGTTGTTGTAAAATGCATCCCTAGAGGAATTGGCTGGATAGACCAGGGATGGTACATCCGTATGCTTTTCGTCACCCGGTTGTACCCATCTGTCCGAAAAGTCCATATGTCCTGTGCCGTTTGAGAAAAGGTTGGAGTAGTTAATGGAGTTTCTAAGAAAATAATGCCCCATCTCATACGAAAAACGAAATTCCAGTCCCAATCCTTTGTATGAAAAAGAGTGTCCCATTGATCCAAGAACAATGGGCGTTGCCGATCCAACGTAGCGTAGACCCGACACTTCCCTTCCCTCATCCATTATGGCATTATAGTCTTCCACTATTTCTCCATTCAGATAACCCTGTGGATTCCCAGTCTGAGGATTCAACCCTGCCCATTTATACGCGTAGAGAGAATAGACCGGTTTTCCCTTTTCACCAACAATACCGACACCACCTGTATTGTAGTTCACACCATAATACTCCAGTACTTTGTCTTTGTTTACATTGAGGTTCAGGGATATCGTGTATTTTAACGATCCGTTTATGGGTTTGACGTTTACGGACAGGTCCATCCCGTTTGAAGCCATGGAGGCAACATTCTTGGTGATGGTGGTAACAGCCAAGCCTGTAGTACGGTCGATCAGATAGGGGCCATAAAGATCCGTTGCTTTTTTATGGTAGTAATCGATACTACCGTTCAGTATGTTCCCAAACAATTGAAAATCCAGTCCAAGGTTGAGTGTTCCAATTTTTTCCCATCTCAGGTCTGGGTTCTGAAACATTGTAATCTCAGAGTAGTTTCCTTTTGTATAGGGGGATACATCGTAATAAGTTAGTTGTGTGACTGCAGAAAGTGCAGGGGCCATATTTCCACTGTAGCCGTAGGTAGCTCTCAGCTTAAGTCTTGGCATCCATTGTATGCCATAAAAGTGTTCTTCGGATACATTCCATGAAAGACCGCTTGACCAGAGTGGTTTCCATTTGTTGTTGGTAGTCACACCAAAAAGGTTGGATGCATCCCGTCTCGCACTTACGGAAAGGATAAACCTCTTGTCGTATGTATAGGAGCCGTTGGCGAAGACAGAAACCATACGGTTGAGTTTGTCTGAGTTGCTTATTCCGGAAGGAACAAAACTGGTATTTCCCGATATGATATTGGGATACTCATTTGCCAGATCCACATTGGTCGAGGTTAGTATTTCGTCATCATGTCCGTATATCCTATACGCATTGGATGTCGTGTGTATCTGCCTAATCTCTCCACCGGAAAGTACGGACAACTCTCCCTTGGGAAAAACATGGTTGTAGTTGAGCTGAACCCTTGCCTGGTTGGCATACATCTTGGACAAAGACCTATCAAATATCTGGCCCTTTGGAATTATTCTGGTCACACTACCGTTCGAATAACTGATCTGAGAGAAACTGTTGACAAGGTTTCGGACAAAATAACTGTTTTCACCGTAAAGGGATTTTCCCTCTATGGACTGTAGTTCATACTGATAGAGAGCCTGCACCGACAGATTGTTATACACCGCGTATTTTATGGTTGCATTGGCAACAATATCATCGGTTTTATTTCCAATCTGCGCATGTCGGTAGTCCGTCAGGGGATAGTACAGCCAGTTTTCCAACAAGCCACCTCCCAAAGTGTCTATGTAGCCCTGTCTGTAGTCCCTATATAAAGGAAGTGCATTTCCATTTGGATCCGCCAACATGGCGTATGGAGGAATGAGTCCATTCGTAGTGGAAATGCTGCCATATGCGGGTCGTCCCTGTTTGTTTTCGCTATGGTTGTAATTCAAGCCTATGGATATTTCCAACCGTTTGGATGGCTGGAAGGAATTGAGTGTTTTCAATGTAGCCCTTTTGAATCGTACATCCAGGTTGTCCATGTTTCGATCATAGGATCCAGACAGTGCATAGTTGTGTTTTTCACCGCCGCCGCTAACTGAAAGTGCGTATTGTTGGTTGATGCCCTTTTTGTAGAAATATTTTTCAAAATCGTCCCTGACGTCATGGCGCCGAAAACGATCGATACTGGCCAATGCCTCTGCATCTGTAATCCGACCGTTTTGCCTCTGGAATAGTATTTCATAAACAGGAGAAAAAGGGGAATGGTTGGCATTGGCAGTGTCCCCTAGCCGAAACCCTTTGGAGAAGAGCATTTCCTCTACATCGATGAAGTCCGAAGAAGTCATGTTGGGGAGATAATAAAGGTTGGGCTTTTCGATTATTGTCGTATTGACGGAGATGTCCATCTTGAAGGGTTGCCCGTATTTTCCTTTCTTGGTGGTGATGACAATCACCCCGTTTCCTGCTTTGGCACCCCAGATGGAGGACGCCGCTGCGTCCTTCAAAACGGTGATGCTCTCCACGTCGTTGGGGTTAAGGTTGGACAGGTCCCCGTTGTAGGGAAAGTTGTCCACTATGATGAGCGGATCCTTGGGACCCTGTATCGTGCTAAGTCCCCTGACCGAGAGCTGGCCATTGGCATTGATCCTGGTGTTGAGCGATACACCGTTGGCGATGTATTGGATACCGTCCAGTACATTGGTTCGGACCTGTTCGTTGTACAGTTTCCGGGATATGTAGTCGAAGCTGCCGGTGGCCCTTTCCTTGGACAGTTGCTGATAACCTGTCGACACCACGTCGATGCTGTCCGTGAGCCTGTTTTCCTCTGCCAGGCGGACCGTGCCATTACTGGCGGACAAAAGCGCCATTGTTGCTTCAAAGGGGACGAAACCCACACTGGAAAAGGCAACAAGGCCATTTTCCCTTATCTCCGACGAGAAAGCACCGCTTTCGTTGGTTATGGCAACAACCTGCCCATCGACGGAGACGCTGGCCCCTTCGATGGGCCTGTCCCCATTGGCGGCGACTACTTTCCCTTCCAGTCTTTTCAGGGATACCACTGCCTTCTTTTTGGGTGTGACGACAATGGTCTTGGCACTTAGCCTGTAATCGAACGGCTGTCCATGGAACAGTTGTTTCAGCACGGTGCCTATCGTTTGCCGGTTCAGGTCCAGTGCGACTGAACCGGCGTCCTGTAAGAGCCTGTCGTTGTACATGAAACGGTAAGGCGTCTGTCGCTGTATTTCTATGAATACTTTTTCTATGGGTGCATTTTTAAAGTGCAGGGTCACCAAAGGGTCCTTTGTGTCCTGTCCCGATGCCTGCCATCGCAGTGCGTTGAAAAGCAAAAGCAGTAATGTCCTAGCGTGGTAAGGGTAAAAGAATACCCTTACCACGGCCAGCCGTAGTTTTTCTGTGCTCATTTTACAGTTTTAAGCGTAAACGATTAATTATCTCAACGACCTGTGTCTCCTGTCGCAGTGTATATGCTGAGTGTGTTTCCCGCAACCCTGAAGGAAGCGATTCCCGTCATTTCCATCAATGACAGCAGCTTGCTTATCGGTTCGTTGCGGGGTAGTTCACCCGTAAAAGAGAGACCTTCCGGCCGAAATCCTTTCTGATAGTCTATTTCGACACCGTACCAGTGTGACAGCTGGTCCATCACTTCCTGGAAATCCGTGTGCAGGAACACGAAGTTCCCGTTTTTCCAACCGGTGGCCAATACCGTGTCCGCCTGTGCCGTCGGCGGTAAGGAGCGACTGTTGAAGGTCGCGCTCTGTCCTGGACTTAGGTAGGTCTTACCCATGGCACTTCCCACTTTTACCCTGCCCTCTACCAACGTGGTGGTAACCTCGTTGCGGTAGCCGTTCACGTTGAATGCCGTTCCGACGGCTTCCGTCTCCGTTCCCTGGCAAAGCACCCTGAAGGGATGTGCCGCATCCTTCGCCACGGCGAAAAATCCCTCCCCCACAAGTTCCACCACACGGTCCGGTCCGGTAAACCTCGAAGGGTAACGCAGGGAGGACCCCGCGTTGAGCCAGACCTTGGTACCGTCCTGTAGTACTACGGCATAGGTGCCCTTGTCCGGAACCACCAGTTTGTGTTCCCCGGTGTCCCTGTTGTCGGATGCGTAGACGACCCACCCGTTTCGGCTGGCCACTCCATCCTCGATCGGTTCGGATCCATCCAGGGAAACAGCAACCTTTCTACCGGACAGGAACAGGACGGCATGTGCGAACCCGGGAGCTATTTCCTGCCCGAAGGCACTTTTCTCCACGGGATCTTTTCTGTTGGTCCAAAACCCCACCCCGATCACCAGTAGTGCGAACAGTATGGTTGCGACTATATAGAACTTTTTGCGGTTTTTCCCTCCAGAAACCTTCGGTTCTGGCTTTTCCTCCTCCACTCGAACACTGACGGCATCCCATGCTCCGTTTTCGTCCATGTCGTCGAAGAACTCAAAGGAACGTTTCTGCCACTGGGGGTCGTTTATCTTTTCGAAGAATTCCCGGTTTTTGGGATCTTCCTCCAGCCATGCATCCAGCTCCACCGACTCTTCCGCGGAAAGGGTTCCCCTGATGAACCTGGCCACGAGGTCCGCCATCCGGTATGATCTGTCCCTGAAGTCTTCCTGCATGTGGTTGTGTTGTTGTTATACCAATCTTGTTCCAAAATTACCGCCTTTGCATGATAAGACAGGTACGCAGTCTGTACAGACTACAAGTTCCTAAAAAAAAACCATATGGCATAATTGGAACCATATCCCGAAGTGGGTGACGATCTTCCGCAGCATGGAGAGCCCCCTTTGTTTCTGGGTCTTGACGGTACTGACGTGCAGTTGCAGCCGTTCCGCTATTTCCCTGTTGGAGAGTCCCTCGACGAAACCCAGCCTTATGACTTCGCGGCACTGGGTGGGCAGTTCCTGCACGCTTCCCCACAGCAATCTTGCCGTCTCGGACTCTATCAGGATCAATTCCCTAGTCTTTTCCCTATCAATTTCCTCGGATGCCATTCTGCCCTTGGCACGCTGGTACGTGTTTCTTTTTGCCACGGCGTTGAGTGCCGCATTGTGCACGGACCTGTAAAGCCACGCCTTGGGGTTGTCAATGACTGAATGGCGATTGTGTTCCCAGAAACGGACAAATACCTCCTGCACGAGATCGGCGGACAGTTCCCTGTCCCGGGTCACCGTGTAGGCATGGTAGCAAAGTGCGGTATGGTAGGATCGAAAAAGTTCTTCCATGGCTGACGTTTTTAACGGTTGACGGCCCTGGTAACCACCAGAGCCCATGTTTCCCTGTATTCCTCCACGAGTGAAAAACCCTGTCTGGCAAGGTCACGGCGGATGTCGGCGATTTCGTTGCTGCCCGAAAGGGTGATGTCCAGCTTTTCCCTGCTACCGGTGCCGTCGACCACCGGCATGGTAACCGTGGGCAGTTCGTTGAGCCGGTCGGCCAACATCTGCAAGGGACAGCCCCGCATGTAGGTTTCCTGCCCGTCGAACAGGAGTCTGGATATCCGATCCGTACCCTTACTCAGGGGCAAATCCTTGTTGGCTGTTCTTTTCAGTACCAGACACCTGGTCCTGTGTTTTTTGACCTCTGCACGGAATCCGGTCAGTCTGTTGAGTTCCTCGATGGCGTATGTGTTTAGGGAGTCCTCCATGCTTTTGGGGACTATGAAGTCAAAACAGTGTAACTCATTGAGCTTGGCAGCCTCGGCATCCGGCACGGAGACAAATACCTGCCTGGAAGTGAGCTTCTGTCCCTTGGCAAGGAATGTCGGATAGGCCAACAAACGGTACATGTCCAAAAGCGTATGGTTGGTAAGGACTTTGCCGATTGCTTTACCGCCTATCTTTCTTGTTATGTTGACTTTACCCGTACCAGGATCGTGTGCCCTGTACAGAATGGTATAACCCATTAGGGAATCCCTGTATGCAAAACCGGTATCAAGATGCAACGGAATCCTCACGTCCACGTCTTTTTTTGTACGTACCTGTAATGGGTCTCCGTTAAGCATTTTCAGCATGTTGCTTTCCGTAAGGTCCTTCCCTGATGTAACGGCACCTATGGTTCCATCGGGTTTGATCCATACGACATGCGGTACGGTCCTGTGGGGGAAATAACCTGACAAGATATTATCTTCCGTAATGGAAGCCAACCTGTAAGGTTTTCCAGATGGGGCTTTCTTAGTCACAAAGAACTTCCTGATTTTGTCATAGGATTCATGCCCCACGCCAATGATGGCAATCTTGTCGGGATACTTTGCTGACATGGAATCCATGGACGGAAAATGGTCGATGCAGCTGGTACACCAGGTAGCCCAGAAATCCAGTATTACCAGCTTGCCCTTGAACTCCGACAACCGTATCACGGAATCTTTATAGTTGATGACATTATGTAGTACAATGTCGGGTACCGTATCACCGATGTTAAGCGGTCTTATCGTCTGTGCCTTCACCGAAAGTATGGGCAAAAGCATCCCCGTAACGATAATCATCGTTTTTGTTTTCATTTGAAAATCAATTAGTCAGTTAAACAATGTTGTGTTGTATGTGAACCAACAAAATGCGTTATTTCACCTTGAAAAACATTTTGGAATTGTGTAAATAAAAGCAGTTATCCTCGTAGAGGAATGCGTAGCGTAACGGATAGTTTTGTTACTAATAAGTCAGTCCAACTTTATAGTTGGTGACCAATAGGACGGGAACTATGGGAACTAGGCCGTTGCTCCCGAATTCCCACGCACCCTAAAGAATCGTTACTATTCCGGGTTGCGTAGTTTGGTGGAATAGATATGGTTTGCCTTAGCTTGCCAAAGCGTTTGCTGGATTGCTTTTCTGCCCGTGCGTAGTTGTACGGGCGTGTAAGTAGTTATAGTTCTCATTGTTCTTAATTGACCAGTTAAGAAAAAATGAGTCTTTATGTAAGTAGCCGGGCTTTCGAGTGCATAAAAAAGCGTGGAACTTACCCATCGCCCTGAGGTTGTCGGAACCTGCAAACGAATAAGTAAGCCCACGCCGGAACGTGGGCATCCTACTTATTATCTCGTTTGCATTGAAACTTCCGACATTTCAGGGCGAGACTCTAAGCGAATGCGTTCAATATTTTATTGATGCTTTCGCAAATTTATATTCAATTTCAAAGATATTCAATAATTGTTAAATAATGTGAGCTTTAACCAACTTTTTTATTTTTCATCTATATGCACCTTAGATGAATGGTTAAAGAACGATATATTGTTGAATTGGAATTACTTGGTAAAAAAATCAAGAGATATAGAAAAATACGCAATATGATTCAGCTAGATTTGGCAGAAGCTATGCAGATAGAACGTTCTGAAATAAGTAAAATTGAAAACGGAAAAATAAATATTGAATTTAGAACAATTGCTCGGCTCGCAGACGCTTTAAACATTGCAACAAAAGATCTTTTTGATTTTGATAATGAAGATATTTAAAGAGTATATTGACGAAAATAGAATGATCCTTAAAAAATTAAAATGCTTGCTTATGGGTATGAGAAAAGACGTACGATTTTATGATTATGGATTCCCGTAAAGAAGAAATGGGTAAAGATCCTATTTTAGCTCAACAATGATTAAATTTAGAATGCTAAAAACTTAAAAAAACATGACTGAACTAACGATGAAAAGCGGATAGAATTTTATATAAATTTCATAATAAATATAGGGATTATTTACACAATAATGATGTGATTAAGTGTAGTATATCGTATTTCCGCATATAATAATATTGGCTGTAATTTTGTTTCAAACCCTGCTAATTTCAAGCCCAAAACCCACGTATGTCAATAAAAAAAATATCTGTTAAAAATATTATTACGTTTCGCAAGAAATCTGATAAATCTAAAAAAACTTTTCTAAAATCATTAGACAAAGTGAAGACTATAGAGTCAGAAAGCGGAGGAAATTATTGGGTTAGAAGTTTAAGTGCTTTGAGTAACACATTTAAAACAAACGATAAGCAATATATCAAAGACAAAATAAATGATATTTCCGAAGATTATAATCAATCAAAACTTAAACAAACTAAGGATATGTATCAGCGGAATCTTGATATCTTGTACAATTATGAAGATTTTGATTTTTCTACGTGGTATCCAAATAAAACGTTTAAAATATTAGATAAAGTAAATAAAAAATCAATTGTTGAAATTCATAAAGTTCCTGTACAAATTATACCCAACCAAGTTTTTACTTTTAAAGATAATAAAATAGATTATGTTGGAGCTATATGGTTTGTCGCCAAGCTTGACGGGTACGGCAAGGCTGAATTTGGAATTTTTGCAGAGGCTCTTTTTTACTATTTGAAAAATAATTTCTCAAAAAAATATGAAGTTAGTCCGGAGAACTGTTTAATTGTCGACGTATTAAATATTGATGAGGTCAATTATCAAATGGTTCTCGATAATAAAATTCCAGCCATATTGAAAGAAACGCTAAAATCTATAAGAGAAAATCTATGAAACATAGTCCGTAACTAATTTCATTGCGCCTATATGACAAACAATGAAACTTCGGTAGGACGGAAACGAATGGTACATTCTATTGAAGATTTCTTAGAATAGCAATAAAGAAAAATATGGTTGAGATTTGTTTTGATGATTGCGGGGAATGGGTAGATTATGAAGGCGGTAACCCTTAAATCGACAAAAGAAGCTAAAGAGAATAAAACAACTACAATGAACATAAATGATAAACAAAATATATTAGATAAACTAAACCAACTTGGAAAACTGGATTTAGACGCAATACTTCAAGAAAAGTATCCTAACGAATCGGACGCATCAACGATTGTAATAGGTAATTATGACGCAAATGAATTACTATCCATAATCCGTAGAATCGTAAAACAACTTCAAGCTGAGCTAACCGAAGGCCTTTCAATATTGCTACCCAATACGATGAATTTGGGAGAATATGGAAATGTCAATCTAGCAAATGACATTAACAATCTGTTTACGTGGCTTAATACAAAGGATTTTGGATCAGCTGCAACTATTATTGGTAGGATAGCCTATTACCAGGTGGTAAATGGATTTTGGAATAAACAAAGCTATGAAAGCGATATAACAATCCAAAATAATATCAGCCAAAATGCTGATCGTTTAAACTCTATTAGAAAAAAGCTTGATGGTGCCATAGAGGAGAATAAAAATTTGGTAGCAAAATATGAAACTGACATTAAAAATTTAGAGAAATATATTGCAGACAAAAAAACAGAATTCCAAACGCTATCTACCAATCAGACAACATCATCTCAATTGGTTAATGAAATACAAGCATTATTAACAGCAGCGACATCGAGTAATACTTCATTGGACAATATAGTTAAAAACCAAAATGAGAAATTTGAAGAACTAAAGAAGAAACAAGAGGAAGAGCAAAAAAAATTTAATGATACAAAAGCTTCTTTTGACGCCTTTTCAGAAATTATAAAAGCAACAATATCCGACGGAAATAAATTTCTTTCTGAAGGGCAAGAAAAGGTCAACGCCTTTAATAAATTGGATGAATATTTGGGTTCCAAAAAAACAGAGATCGAAAAACTGGCAGGCTTTGCGGCGGATTCTTCACTTGGGCACAGTTTTAATGATCGCCAAGATGGAATTGTAAAGTCAGTCCATAGATGGACTTGGGCTATTGTATTTGTAGGTATACTCTCTATATTATGGGTTGTTTTACAGGGTAATATTCCAAATTTAAAGCCTAATACAGGAAATGTTTGGTTGGATTTATTCCTCTATATATTGAGGTCTTCTCCAGCATTACTTTTGTTGGGCTTTGTGCTAAAGCAATATACAAAAGAACGTAATTTGGAAGAGGAATATGCATTTAAGAAAGCAATCGCAGTAACCATAAATGCTTATGCAGATCAGTTAGAGGGAGAAACAGATGGGGATCGAAGAGCGTTAATTAAAGCAACTGTCGAGAAAATCTACAAGGAACCTTTTATTTATTCAGAAAAGGGTAGTCATATAGGAGTCCTTGGTAGAAAAGGTCTTAAAGAAGTAAATTCAAAAGTCGATAAAATTTTAGAGATGGCTCCTAAAATTATTGATAAACTTAAATAGTAATTATTATAGCTCCTCAAGCTGGCGCGTCGCGTTCTGTGTGTGCCATAGTTGCAAAACATAACTACAGCTAATAACTAGAGTTTTGTTGGGTCAGAGGGACGAACAATGAAACTCCGATTGGCAGGAACTGATAAGAATTGCCTTTATATTATAGCCCCCGTCCATTAATTAACCAAATTAATGAAATAATGCCCCGGAGCTTTAGATTAAAAAGTTATTTTGGATTTTTTCGAACCCGCAAAGCTCAAAAAAATCCAGAATAACTTTTTACTATTTTTAAACATTACACAGTTCTTATTGACAAAGAAGTTGTTATTCAAATTCTTTGGGAACTTTTAGATTTTTTTGTTTATTAGTTATATTAGAGTGATTGAATTGGCAATCATAAAACAATTTAAAAGTAAATGCATTAATAATCAAAAGCAGTATTCCAATAAACCATGCCATAATTTCATTATTTTTACAATAGTCTATAGTTCTTTTAAAATTAAAGTTTTGATTAGCAAATACTATAATAATCATTAAAATTAATAACCCTAAGCTAATTAGGAATGGTAATGAGTTATTTCTCTTCCAGAGGGTCATTTGACGTTCAATATATTGATCCATTTTTAATCTTTTTAGTTCGATTCGGAAATTTTCTACTTCCTCATTTGCGGTATGGAGCTTTTGATTTGCATCTGTTATCGCTTTATTGCTTGCCTCGTTTTTATTCTTGTATTCGAGCTTTTCCTTTTCTGCCTGAATAGAGAGTTCCTTTAAATTATCAAAAGCATTATTTAATTTATAAGCAGTGTTGATTTCAATTTCTTTTTGCTTAAAAGCTTCTTCACTTAATCTTTGATTGAATAAATCTCCATCATTATTTGCCAATGCATTTAACTCTTCAATATCTTTAAGTTGCTTATTCGCTATTCGTTTCGCAATCCTAACAATATCAACCTCACTAATTTTTTCCTTACTATATTTATTGATATTATCATCTAACTCTTTTAGCACTTTTGCCTTGGGTAAATCTTTACTGAGTGTAAATGAAATAATAGAGGAAATTCCAATTTCTGTTAAATCTTTATTAGTGACCATTTTATTGATAGCTGGGTTACTAAGCCACAATATATTAACTAGATCGTCTACTCTGATTATCTCCGGTTGTAGTGCATTTTTACTTAATATAACATTTGAAAAATATGAGGCAGAATTGTTGACAAACCAGCAATTTACTTTTTCGAATTCATATATAGATTTTCCTCTTTTTTGTTGGACATATATGACCGCTGTTGCGTCATGCAATGCTGATATTTTGGATTGCCTTATTTTCTCAAACTTTTCTAATTCAGTGGAGTTTTTGGCTATATGGGTTAATTTTTCATGGTGGAATATTATATTAACCCCCATTTTACACAACAAGTTTTCTATATTATCGGCAATTCGTTCCAAATCAACTTGGGACAATTTTCTTCTTTCACAAGCATTGAAAACATCTTCAGGATTTATATTTTTAACTAGGAAAGATTTATTAAAATTGGCAGCTTTATTACGCAATAAATTTTCACTTTCTTCAATAGTGCACTTTAGAACTGTAATTTTATATCCACAGGTATTTGCTATATTTATTAATGTATTACAAGTGTGAGTAGATTCTTGTGTATTTAAATCTAATAATCCAATAATAAAATTTGTATCTAGTAAAAGTTCAACTTCATGATCTGTCTGTTTGATATTTATATCCAGATAACTAGATAATATAGCGCCTAAATATATGTCCTTAATCTGATCAAATATAACTTTAGATCCTTGGAATGTTTCTATGAATAAAGCCTCTATTGTGAAATCATCTCCATTTTTATAGACTTTTCCATTCGAAATATATCTCGATAATGAATATTTATTTTTTTCGATAAATTTAAATAACGTCTCAGCACCATCTATCTTGTCGGAATGAGAACTTTTGAATTTAGCAAAAAGCTCCTCAAGTTGATTCAAATTCTCTTTCTTTTCAATAATTATATTGTCAAATTCCGTGAAAGTATATTCGGAAATTTGGAAACTCCCATCCGTGTGTAATACAAATTGCTTCTTTTCAGCAGTATTAACATCTTTTGATATTAAGTCTAGTATTCTATATAAAACTGGTATAGGAAAATCTAAACTATAGTCCTTGTCAGCTTGGTATTTAATCTCTATGACAGACTGCCCTTTAAATATACCGTTCTTATTTATTGTAGACAAAGTTCTTTTTAATAATGGGATAAAAATATCTAATGGGCCCTTAATTAAATCCCCATTATTTCTAATTTGAGCCAGTAAGCTATATGTTAAAGCCCTTTCCTTATATTCCATAAAATGTTAGATTGTGTTCTATTGTCTCATTACTTTCTTTTCGCATATCCATTTCTATTTTAGCAATATTATCACATGCAGTTTTACGTATGTAATATGATACATGTTTACCTCGGTCCTATAAACCGGTCTCCATTGAAATGTATCATATGTTCAGGTTTGTTGGCGATCCATACTTCCGTATCCCATGCAATGTCCGAAGCATATTTCCTAAATGTGGATTCTTCCAAAAAAGCTGTTACGTAAATCAGTCCTGCCTTGCAATCTTTTAAAAGTGTTATCAATTCCAGTTTCCGTTTTTCGGAAACTGGTCCATGGCTCGTTACCGCTTCCACTAGAAAAAGCCAGTTTTTCTTGGCGTCGTACAGGACCACATCGGGTAACTTGGAGTGCAGGCCGATCGGTATTCCAAGGCTTTTTAAAGTTTCCACATTGGCGTAAAGATTCTTTTTCTCCGTGTCGCCTACATACAAGAGTTCAGACCCTTGTGCAAAACGTGAGGCAAATTCATTGATAATTGCTACTTGCAGGATATTGTGCTTGCCAGGAGAGAACAACAACGCGGTACCATTAGGTAGCACCAATGGAACTTTCTTAAGATTACGGTTTCCTGCATACAGTACCGCCAAAGAGCCTTTTACCTTAAGATATGACGCTTTCGCTTCCTCCCATTTTCTAGACCCATAAGCCCGTATGGCATCCAAGGCTTCTACACTTAACCTGTAATGGTTGTTGGAGCTGTTGACAGGAAGGTTCGGCTCTTCCGGGTTGTGCTCGCATATGCCGGCTTGTACAAACTGGTGCAACGTAAAGCGTCGGAATGACTCCCGGGAGTTTTCCGCGTATTCCTTACCGTAATTTGTCACAATAAAATACATGATACCCGGATATTTGGCCAGCAGTTTCTTGCTTCCTACAACGGACATGCTCAATTGTCGGGCATCTTTCCACTCAGACACTTCTTTTATTTGGGCCAGCGCCAGAAGGGTGAGCGCTGCTCTTTCGTTTTGTTGGGCTTTGGGTAGTCCCAGTTGTGTCAGTATGTCCTGTGCTTCCTCAATCTTGTTCATATTGCAGTTCTGTTTTTAAGGTATATTTTTGGTTGATTATCCGGTTGATTTCCGTCAAGTTGTCCACCCATCCTTTTTTATCCAAGATTTTCCCTAACTCTGTAATATCTGCCATTGGCGGGAGTGGCATGTTACGTAGTTCGGTGGCGCTTACGTTGATGTTGCCGTTGAATGTCCGGAAATACCTGTCAAAAAGTTCACTGTTCAAAAGAGCGGCAATACCAAGTACTTCCGCCCTGTTCAGCTCCCCGCCAGGACGATAAATATAGTTAAGGTGGTTTTCCACCCCGATCCATTCTTCCTTTTCCATGGCAAAGTAGGGAGATGCTACCAGTCTACTGGCATCTCCCTTGGCACTGAAGCGTCGAAGGAAAACATAGTTTTTGTTGGGAAGCAGCAATTTTTTTCCATTGCCGTCCTGGTTGATGTATTGCGGTTTTTCTTTCTTCCATACAGGCCAATGAAAGCTCATTTTGGCCGTATTGATTAATTGGAACAAAGGTACTAGGTGTACAGTATGGTTTTGCCAATCGGTAAACAGCAGTTCCCTACTACGAAAAGAGACAACAGGTCCCGTTGATATCTGAATGCCGTATTTTTCCAGTGATCCATTCCATTTTCTGAAAATGGACAGGGTCTCAATCGCTGTTGTGTCGGTCGGAAGGAATATGATTCTCTCCGGGTGTGAAAGATCCACGATGTTTTTGTAGGGGTGTATGGCCTTTTCCGAATGCTCTAGATCTAGGAGACCATTGGATGTGGACACGACAATCCCCTTGCGGCCGTGGTTTCTTTTTCCGTACATTATCAACAGCTCCTGTAAAACCTTGTCTTTTTTAAAAGAGGCTGTCCTGGAATCGAAAAGATGTATCCTCCTGAGCCCGATAAGGTTGAGAAGAAATTGTCTAAACCTTCTAAAGTACTGTCCGGCGGCAAATCCCCTTGGAACGATAAAAAGGAATTGACCTTCCTGACGCAATAATTTCGCAGCCAGAGCCATGAAGATGGCGTATATGTTGGGTTGGCCATATACGATCTCATCCGCGATTACTGCTCTTGGATCGTTTTTCCCGATTTTGAAATAGGGCGGATTGGATATGACGATGTCATACGTGTCGTACGCTTCAATTCTGAAAAGATTATTGGACTGGAAGATGCCACTGTAAGCCAGTACGAAATCCGAATCTCTTATAACATAACGTAGTTCGATACCCATTGCAGAAATCCATTGTTTAAGATATGCCATAACCAAGTGGGTCATAGTAAGTACTCCACAATCTGTCTCAAACAGTTCAAGATGTATGATTTCTGGTTTGGATTTCCAGCCAGCAATTTGTTCCACCAATGCCACGGATAGGATTCCTAATCCACAACCTGGGTCGAGTATACGGATTTCGTCCTGTTGGATAGCTTCTACCATCTGCCCCATGTAATTGGCAATTTCCCGCGGTGTGAAGAACTGCCCCCTGTCTTTTTTGACTTGGCTCTCCATGGACTGGGCATACAAAGTGCCAAGCCTTTCGGCATAATGTACAGGCTGTTCTCCGGCCAATGGTTGTATCGTGTCGTCTTGCGTCATGCTTGTCGGCAAATTTAACTGAAAGTGAGATAATCCCCTTGTTTATTCACAGACCCTGTAGAAAAACATCCCGTTGCTTTCCCCTCTTATCCAAAGGCAATTTGGGTCATTTTCCAGACAGGGACAGATGACAAAGCCACGATTAAGACTCCCCAAAACTTCGAGTACCACACAAATCCGTGGTGTACAGGATTGGGCCGTGAGGTAATTGCCACACCGACGATTAGGCACGACAAGAAAATGACTACGGCTAGGATTGCATACAGTACCCTAGCGACTTTGCAGTTCATAAGAAAGTTTAACTGCAATAGGTTTTGGTTGGTTTCAGGTGGATATTTTACCCTAAACTCTTCCCATTCTCTCCGATAGATCAATTTAAAAGGCTTGAAGATGAGGGTGCCAACAAACATCGCCAAAACTGAGGTTAAAATTGTTTCTGTCATAGTGCTATATATTTTAGTATGAAGCTAAGTTGTTTAGTTTTGTAAAAAAAAATAAAAATAGCATTTCGTCAGGACTGAAAATATCAAAGGCGGTCAGGGCTTGGTTTCGGTATAAGCAATGATAAGAAGTGGTTGCTGAGCGTGAGGGGCAGCAGCGGCATCCTTTTATGGAGGTTTGGCGAAATAAAAGATACAGCGGAACGCCCGGCCGTGTTTTGCTGCTTCGCTGAGCATCATCGGCACCATGCAAATGCCGGCACGTCCCAATGCCATTGCTAATGGCAAAACCGGCGGCCCCAACTAGTGAATTCTGTAGTATTCCTTCAACTTACCCTGTTTCTTCCAGTACTTTATGGAACCGGCTTATGGATTCCAACCGTATCTGCTGAAGTTCTATCACAAGTTCCAGCTGGTTGTGGAAGCTGGCATCCCGTGTCTCTTTCAGTATTTCCTTTTCCAGTTCCATGAGTTCGTTTTTGTATTCCAGTATGGCGTCCACGTTTGGGTTTTTCCGGAAAGACTCGATACGGGTGCTGCTTAAACTTTGTACTTTTTGCTTAAATAGTTCAATGACCTGACGTGAAGAGGTTCCTTGTTTTTCCATGATGTAAGGAGCAAATTTACCGTGTTTCTTCCAAAAAGGAGCATAAAACAATCCCATTTTCCACGTTATTGTTTTTTCCTGCCATTGGCAATCCTTTCATTCTCCATCTGTATGATCAGCTCGACATCGTTTTTGACCTGGATGAAATTTTCCTGTATTTCCTCTTCGGAAATGCTCCTCACTTGTGGGATGTCCTTATACCGCTGTTCCTGCTCTTTTATCCGTGCATGGTCGTTGACGATCTCACAATGGAAAGTTTTCAAAGCTATCTTTTCTTCCGGGTTGTCCGCCACGATGCCCACGAACTCACCGGAACTCAGTGTTGCAATCGTAGAGGCAGGTATGGCACTGTCCAGCTGTGTGGACTTACTGACGGAGGTGTCGTTACGGTTGACGCTGATACTTTCCCTTTCCTGCACTATCTTTCCGAAACGTTCGGAAAGCTGCTTGGCCGTATCACCGGTCACCTGCCCGCTGATGACGTTGCCGCAGATGTTGACGATCACCTCCGCAAGCTCCTTTCCGTAATCTTTGACCAACTGGCTAAAATCCTGCACACACAGGACGGTGCTTACCTTGTAGCTTCTGGCTACCGCAATGAACTGTTCTATCCCATTTAAAAAGATACTAGGCAATTCATCGACTACGATCGAGCTTTTATTGCGTCCCTTTTGCAGGACAACCCTAAGCAACCTGAATACGAACAGCGAGATGACAGCCCCGTAGGTCTGCGACTTTTCCGGGTTGTTGGCCATGCAGACGATCTTGGGGGTCTCCGGGTTGTTGATGTCGAGGGTAAAATCATTTCCGCTCAAAACGTAGTATATGTTGGGGGAGGAGAGACGTGCCATGGCAATCTTGGCAGAAGCCGTCTGGCCTTCCAACTGCTCCATGGCCTTGTTGCGGTATGCCGAGATAAACGGATTGACGAGCACTTCAATCTCCGGTTCGGAATCCAGTACGGGAAACAAATCCCCATAGTCCTGTTGCATCATTTCAATGGCATGCGGCAAAGTGCAGTATTTGCCACCTTCATATTTTTTCAGGAACCAGATGACGGCCGTCAGGAAGTTGATGGGGGACTCCACGAAGAACTCCCCCTGTTTTTTGATCCAGTCCCGGTTCAGCCCCAGCAGTATTGTCCGTGCCGCTTCTGTCGCATCGGTGATGTCCCGCATCGCTTCCGGTTCCAACGGGTTGCATCGATACATGGGATTGTCGAAATTGATCACATAAAAGGAGGGAGGTGCTGTATAATTTTGACAGTGCCGTAAAAGTGCATTGTAAGCAATCCTACTCAGGTCGTCATACTTAAAATCATATAAGAACATGGAAAAGCCCTTGGCGATCTGTTGTTCAATGACGTTCCTGACCACGAAATAGGTCTTGCCAGCACCGGGCGTTCCTGCCACGAGTAATGCCCGAAAAGGGTTGATGACGTTGATCCAGCTTTTCCGAACTTTTCCATTCAATACATACCGCGCAGGCAAGTTGAAGGAATATTCATTTTCCAACAGCCGTTCCTCCTGCGGAAAGGTTTCGTTGTCTTTGTTGAAAATGTCCCTGCGCATTTTCAGTTTCAACAGCCGCGATAAATAAGTCCCTCCCGTAACCACCAGTAGGTAGCCAACAGCTGTCATACCCATGTAACACAAAGAAATTTCAACCAAGCCGGCTTTCATGCACAGCATTGTATTGGAGAGGAAATACAACAACAACCCGGCTAGGCAGTATGCAAACGCCGTACGGATACCGATTTTCTCCTCTTTCTTTCCCCGTATCCCCACCAGGTAAACAACCAACATCAACAGTGCCGACAGCTTGGTAGACCATACGGTTTTGAACATGGGCAGTTTCAAAAAATGAAAGGCAATATTGTCAATGACAGGAGCCGTCCATCCCCAACGGGCAAATGCGGTGTGGCACACCCCATAGAAATGGATGATGAGAATCGCTATGCTGACCAACCTTGTAAAATCGAGCATCGCCCTTAGCCCCTGTTCGTTTTCTCCGGTCATGACTGCCAATTTTGAATGATGGGTGAAGTGTTAAGTATTCGTCTGTAAGAGGTTCCGCTACCAGTTGACTTTTTTTCTCGGCTTCTTTTTGTCTGCTGTCGTGTGTCCGAAATAAGTAGCTGACCGTTCCGCAAAAAGATGTTGGATGTACAGTTGGAGCTGTACTACACCGTATTGGGCAATGTGTTCGTTTATATGCCGGACAAGGCTTTCCGTCACTCCACCCTGTTCGAAATGCCTGTCGAATCTCGACAACCCTGCCGCCTGGACGGAACTGTTGCCGTCTTGAAAGGACAGGCAGTACCTGTCGTTACCATAGTCGTTTTTCAAAACATTCAATTTATATCCTAAAGCATAAAGCTGTTCCACGCTTTGTTGAGGAGACTTGGCATAATTGAAATCCCTTATGTAGGACTGTAGTTGCCCGTGATCCTGTTCCTGTCTTTGCGTTTCCAGATTTCCACTTTCGATAATACGATCCAATAGACTTTTTGCCGAATAATTTTTACCCAAGTCGCTACCGTTGAACACACATTTGGTGTTGTGGTCAATGAAAGTGATCCCATAGACCATGGATTCGTTTTCCCTGTAAAGAACATCTATGTTTTCTTTTTTTAATGCCAACCGAAAAGCGAAACGGTCCTTGACGGGAGACAGCAATACCTTGTCGATACTGCGCTGAAGCCGGCTCTTATGGAATTGTTTTTTGTTTTTGTTGGCCAGAAAAATGGATTCCAGATACTTCAGTGTCGGTTTGGTATAGATGCTGCTGGACTTTATCGGAACTCCCATACGGTTTCCTTTTCTATCTAAAACATGGTAGGTCAAGCCGCCCTTTTCATACATTCTTGTCCCGATCTCACCTCGATAAGCTTCCACATTAAAGCCTTTTAGTACTGCATTGAGTTCTGCAAGCGATGTAAACTTATAGTCCCTGACGATGGCTCGAACCGTATTGGAAACAGCGGACTTGGTTTCACTTTTGCCATAGGCCACTTTCTCGGAAACAGGTTTCAATGCGTCCTTTATTTTCTGCGATTGGTCTTTTTCAGCGGGAACCAAACCGAATGTTTTTTCAATTTCCTTTCTTGCTTTTTCACTTTTGTCCCGTCCGATGTTGTGTAGACGAATGGCTTTCCCGTCTGCCTGTATGTTGGTGGTTACGATATGGATATGCTCGTGTGCCGCATCCAGATGACGGTAAACAAGATAAGGCTGCCCTTCAAAACCGATAGCGGATATGTAACTGTCAGCGATGGCACATAGCTTATTGTTGTCTATTCTTTCATCCATGGAAAAGTTCAGACTGATATGCACACAGTTTGTTTTTGTCCGTTCGTTCAGCTGGATTCGGTGGTCCAAAACCCAAAGTTTGTCCGAGATGGATAACAGTTCCGGAGACTTTAGATATCCTTCTGCTGCCAGAAAGGTTGCTTTTCCTTCCGCAACCTTGTGTTCGTTATAGTTTACCGCACCCCGTACACTTTTGCCTGTCATGATCCTGGATACCATTTTTTAGAAAGAGTGTTTAAGTGGTTGGTGATGAAATCCATCTTTTCCAGTAACCGTCTTTGATGGGTGGATGCAATGGGCATCCATGCCCTGGCTTCCTGAAAATTCTTGGCTGCGTTCAATCTGTGGACTACCTGGTTGAAATTGTTTCCTATGGCGGACAGTTCCTTTTTTAAGGCAGACAACTCGCAAACAAATTGGTCAAGGGACGAATCCCTGACCAAGATCCGGACTGGTTTTCCCAATATCAATTTCCTGGTATAAGTACTTATCTTTCTGTCTGTCGTCCGTTTCATGGATGCCATGACGATATTAAACTCAGGTTCGGTAAGTCGAATGTGAAGCCATTTGTTCCTGTGTATCTGTTTGTTAGAAGTCATAGCTTAAGTGTGTTTAAAAAGTTAGAAAAAGCGAGTTCCGAAGCTTTTGCCAGACGTTCGCCACGACTATGGAGTGTGCAGCAAGCCCAATTGTGATACAATTGTACATCTTGCTCACCGACTGCACGGTGTCAACGCTTCCCATACCGCTTTTCTGGAATGGAAAACGGGCTGTTCGGGCAGGTCCTGAAAACGAGGCCAAAAAAACTGTCGGGATTATATGTTTGGGAAATGTTTTGGCTGCTGAAAAGAAAAAATCACCGCCTGGTGCCGCTGCTTTTTATCGGCTCGCGAGATACTTTATGTTGTATGACCCGGTCACATAAACAAGTATTCAAGTCCTTGAACTCCTCATACAAATGGCTCCGATCAGTCAGCTTTGGGCTCCAGGAAAGCGCTTGTTCCGTAGCTTTCTTGCCCGCCGTGTCATTGTCCAGATAGAGGTCCGTGCTACCGTAAGCGGTGGTCAGGTCCCGTGATTTGCTCAGGAAAGACAGTGAGTTCAGCACCAGGATATTGTCCGGCTTGTCGGCAAACCGCTTGTCTTTTTCCAACAATTCCAAAAAGGAAAGCATGCTGAAAAAGCCTTCGAACACCGCCAGCTTCTGTCCGGAAAGGCAGCTTTTTCCTTCGTTCAACAGGATAATAGTCGGTGCCTTTGGCATGGAACTGCCCTTGAAATACTTGTTCCGCAGTTCGTAACCACCGGCATCGTTTTGGAATCCCAGGGCCGTGTAGGTTTTGCCGTAAAGGGAGTAGTCCACTTCTTTCAGGTACTTGCCGGCAAGTGCAAGGGATATGTTCCTGCCTTGGATGTATTGCTTCAAACAATACTTTTCAATAGGCCGTTCTGCTACAATCCGGATGTGTTTGTCCGTGGTGTCCAAAGCCGGGGATGGATTTTTGTCAGGATTTTTGACACGTATTGTTGGCTCCATGGCATTCAAATATTCCCTGAGTTTCGCCAATGCTTCCCTGTATCCGCATCGGTGATATTCTTTGGAAAAGCCAACTAGATCACCGCCCTGTCCGGTACCGTGGTCGTACCAGGCCTGTATGTTCCGGTCCACTTTGAAAGAAGCGGTACGCTCCCCGTGCAAGGGGGACAGGTACCAATAGTCAAGGTTGTTGTGCTTTGCGGGGTGATGTCCCAGGGATGCCAGGTAATCGACCAAGTCTATCTGTTCCTTGGCTATTCTAAAGTTGAACCGTTCGTTTTGCATGACTGGTATTTTTATCGTTTTGCTATTTTTCTTTTGGTCCTTTTGTGGGGATTTTTGAGGATGTACTGCCACTGGAACAGGTATTGTTTCCAGTTCTTTACGGGTCTTCCCGTTTGCGTTTTCCATCCCCTTGACAGTACGGTCTTTAGGACCAAATCAATCTCGCCACTCTCAAATCCTTTTTGTAGCAGGTAGATCCTGACGCGCCTGGCAGAAGGTGCCGTTTCCTTTCCATGGCCGGATGCAGTGTTGCTGTTTCTGTACATCTTAGGGGGTGTTATTTGAAAAAAGAAGTCTTCCCTAACAGCATTTTTTCTATCCCGTCCCTGGAATAATAGATCACGCCACCGATTTTTGTGAAGGGGATTGTGCCGTTGTTGCGCAGGTTCTGGAGTGTGCCGTGGCTGACACCCAAAAGTTTCCTTACCTCCGAACTCTTGAGCCATGGCTTTTCCTGCGGGGTCTTTTTGTCTGAAAGGATTTGGCAAATGTCGGCGTGCAGCTGCCGTCGGAAATCTGAAAGCAGCCTTCTTATAGTCTCCGTCAGCAGGAGTTGTGATTCCGTTGCACATGTCTCTTTGTTTCTGTCCATGGTCCCTTGTTTTTGTGAGGACAAAATTGGAAGATCTGAGTTCTTTGGATCACAAGGTGTGCACAAGTTGGGGTGTTAAGCGTTGTTAAACCTTCGCGTCAAAGTTATAAAAGGACATTGTTCCTAACCCGTTGTGCATTTAGGCAATATTGATTTTTAGGTTGTTTAAGTTTCGTTTAAATACCGTTTTGTTTAAGAATTGTATGATAGTTGTTGCGGTTATTTTGTTGAGTATCCTGGTTTTGAAGCCATTAAAAGATTTGGCAAAATTTCTTTGGATCATGAACTGCCCACATAGTTGAGAG
>Ga0154006_1000050_pt1 | contig 45822 bp, 40 predicted proteins | sample TSFL090MetaG_FD_104747 | JGI IMG/M metagenome (GOLD analysis project Ga0154006, IMG submission 104747) | Attine ant fungus gardens microbial communities from Florida, USA - TSFL090 MetaG | ecosystem: Host-associated > Fungi > Mycelium > Unclassified | place: USA: Florida, Wakulla State Forest...
CACTTTAAGCGTCGCTTCCTTCGCTGGTGTCGCTTTTTTAGCTACAGCTTTCGTGGCAACTTTTTTGGGTGCTGTTGCCGCCGCTTTTGTTGTTTTTGCTGCTGTTTCTTTTTTAGGCGCTGCTGCTTTTTTCGTTGCGGTCACTTTCGTTGCTGCTACTTTTTTGTCCGCCGCTTTTGGTGCTACGGTTTTTGTTGGGGTAGTGGCCTTAGTTGCTTTCGCTGCTGTGGCTTTTTTGGGTGCCGCCGCTTTTTCGACTTTTGGCGCGGCCGCTTTCGCTGGAGCTTTTGCTTTTGCCGGAGCTTTTGCAGCTACTTTTTTAGGAGCTGCTGTAGTTGCTGCTTCTTTCTTTTTCATTTTGATTTTTTTAGTAGGTGGTACAATTGGCTGCACTTCCTCTTGCAAATTGATCGGCCCAAATCCTGGCTTGATTTTTCCATTTTCGGGGAAAGCTGAGGTGGATGCATTTTCTTTGATAGAACTTTTTCTTTTTTTGTTCTTATTCTTTTTAGTATCGTCTTGCGATACGTTGTTTTTAAGAATTGAATTGGTCTTGGTGACAAACTGATTTTCGTTTTTGGGAACCCATTCGAAATCGATTTGCCTTCTTTCCAAATTAGCGGACAATACTCGAACCAATACGGAATCGCCCATTCTAAATTTTTTGCCCGACCGGCTGCCAACCAATGCATAGTCGCCTTCCTGCAATACAAAATCGTCAAATACTGCAAGGTCTTTTATGCTGACCAAACCTTCACATTTAGCTTCCAATGTTTCTGCCCAAAAACCAAAACTAGAAACGCCGCTTACCACAGCTTCTACCTCATCGCCGACATACTGCTGCATGTACTCGACTTGTTTGTATTTGTTGGATGCTCTTTCTGTTTCCAACGCTGCTCTTTCCCGTTCACTGCAATGTTTGCATTTGAGGCTCATTTTGTTGTCGACAGGTTTGTTGCCTTTGAGACATTCCGCCAATAGGCGGTGCACCATCACGTCGGGATAACGGCGGATCGGTGACGTGAAATGGCAATAGTCCTCGAATCCTAATCCGTAGTGCCCAACATTTTCGGGCGAATAGGCCGCTTTTGCCATCGTACGGATTCCCAATTGCTGTACCATCATTTCCTCTGGTCTGCCTTTTGCGGCTTCCAAGGTTCGATTGATACTTTCCGAAATGGCATCTGGCGTCGACATGTCAAACTTGTAGCCAAGTTTTTTGACCAGTGAAACGAAGGCTTCCAGTTTTTCCGGATCTGGTTGGTCGTGTATGCGGTACGGGAACGGAATCGATTGGTCGTTGACCTTGATAGATGCCGCATATTCCGCAACGGAACGGTTGGCCAATAGCATCAGCTCTTCGATAAGCTGATGTGATTCGTTGGTTTCTTCCAGTTTTATCCCAATAGGGTGACCTTTTTCGTCCAATATAAAACGGACTTCCTGCGACTCAAAATTGATCGCTCCTTTCTCAAAACGTTTTTTCCGTAAAGCTTGGGAAATCGTATTTAAAGTGACGAGCTGTTCAGTATAGTTGTCTTTTGTATTTTCCTTTAATATAGTCTGAACCTCGTCGTACGTAAATCTTCTGTCCGAATGGATCGCCGTTCTGCCGATCCACTGATCATAGATCTTTCCGGAAAGATCCATCGTGAACACTGCCGAAAAAGTAAACTTGTCTTCGTTTGGTCTTAACGAACACAGCATATTGGAAATATGTTCCGGCAACATCGGATTGACTCTGTCGGGAAGATAGACGGAAGTTGCCCTTTTGTAGGCTTCCTCGTCCAATATAGAACCAGGCGTGACGTAGTAACTCACGTCCGCAATATGCACGCCGATTTCCAATTTGCCGCCGCGTACTTTTTTGATGGAAATAGCATCGTCAAAGTCCTTGGAATCATTGGGGTCTATCGTGAACGTCAATACTTTTCTAAAGTCTTTGCGTTGCTTGAGTTCTTTTTTGTCTAGGATTTCCGGTAACGCATTGGCTGCGTTGATGACCGATTGTTCGAACTGTATCGGAAAGCCGTTTTCCATCAAAAGCCCTTTCATTGCGGCGTCGTTGATGTCTTCCGACGACAATTTTGCAATGACTTTTCCCAATGGTTTGCGGTCCTCGCCCCATTTCAAAATGCGGACAACAACTTTGTCGCCGTCGATTGCACCGCCTGTATTTTCAAGCGGGATATAAATGTCGGGGACTTGTTTTTGGCCATCCGCAATAAAGAATGCAAACTTAGGCGAAACTTGCAGGGAGCCTACAAATTCTACTTGTTTGCGTTCCAATATTTTTTCGATACGCCCTTCTTTTTTTCCAGTCTGTTTGTTCTCTTTGTAGACCGCGACTATAACTTTGTCTCCGTTGAGTGCCGTCTGAAAATCTTGTGGTCTTACAAGGACGTCGCCTTCTATATTGGGATCTTCCGGAAGTACAAACCCCATTCCGGATCTAGTCACTTGCAGACTACCTTTTATGGTTCGGATAGTGTGTTGCGATGTAGATTTATGGGATGATTTTGATCTCCGTTGTAACTGTCCAATATACTTGGAACCCTTATGTTTAGACCGTTTGCTTCTGCTCATTAATGTTGGATATTGGCAATACCGCAATTACCTTTTTATAAAAATTGTCTAACTCATTGTACAAGATAGCGCACTTTATCGGTAATACATATATCTGTGCCGATATATTTATAAACAAGTGTTGATAACTGCTGATTTTGGAAGCGTCTTTTTCGGTCAGGATATATATAGTATTGGCTTGTTCTCTATTGGAAAATATTTTAAAAATATCTTGTTCCGTAAAATCGTGATGATCCGGCAAGGCTGTTTTTTCAATATGTTTTGACTTGGTTTCCAAATAGTCAAAATAGGGTTGGGGCTTCGCTATCCCTGCAATGGCAACGATCTTGTCGTTTTCGGAAATGTTGTAAGGAGCTTTTGTGACAATATTGTAAGGCGTTCCGTAAGCGATCGCCGCAAAAAATAATTGTTGGTTGGGACGTGGCTGAATGCGTTTTTCAATTTCCTTTTTTTGCGCCAAATCCATACTGGACGGGCATTTCGTGACGACTATAATATTGGCACGTTTGGAGGAAGAACGTTGGTCGCGTAATGATCCAACAGGCAAAAAATAATCGTCGACAAACAGATTACTATAATCCGTCAGCAAAATATTGCAGTCGGCTTTTACCTTTCGGTGCTGCATCGCGTCGTCCAATATAATCAATTCCGGTTTGTCCGAAAGTTGCTGTAACGCTTGTATGGCGTGGCTTCTGTCTTCGCCTACGCTGACCAATACATTCGGGAAATTGGTATGAAACTGCATCGGTTCGTCGCCGATTTCGTCAGCTGTCGTGTCTGTATTGGCGATGCGGAAACCTTTTGTTTTTCTTTTATAGCCGCGGCTCAGCGTTGCGGTTTTGTATTGTTGATGCAACAGGGACAATAGCAATTCCGTCATCGGTGTTTTGCCCGTGCCGCCGACGGAAACATTTCCGACGCATATTGTCGGTGTCGGAAAATGGTTGGAAGAAAGTATTTTTTTGTCGAACAGAAAGTTGCGGATATGTATGACGATACCATATAGCAGCGCAAATGGAAAAAACAGGAAACGTAATGCTGGTATGGATTTACGAGAATACATAAATTTTTTCTGGAGTGATTCCTATATGGAGCGGAATGTCAAAATCGTTGACGTCGGAAATGTTTTTTTCCGGTGGGAAAAAGGAAAAACCAACTTTAAGAACGTCTGGTCTGCACAGCGAAAGAAACCTGTCATAAAATCCTTTTCCATAGCCGACGCGAAAACCTTTTTCGTCAAATGCGAGAAACGGTACAAACACAATATCAATATCCTTGGGAGATAAAATTGTATTGGACTGCGGTTCCTCAATTCCCCATTTGTTAACGGAAAATGCCGTTTCGGAATCTGTCGAAATCGCTTGAAGTGTACAAGTCTGCAAATCACAAACCGGATAACAAAACGTCGTCGAAGGATTGGTCAGTTCCAGATAACTTTCAAAAATGTCCATGTCGATTTCTTGTTTGGACGCTATTGCCCTATACGACAATACATTTTCGAAAGAAGGTAAATGCAGGTTTTGAAACTGAATCAAAAGCAAGTCCGTCTCGACCATGGTCTGTTTATGGGACAGGGCTTTCCGCTTTTCCAGATATATTTTTCTGAGTTCTTCTTTTGTCATGCGAAGCGTCTTTAATTAATTAATAATGAATGATGAATAATTAATAATGAAAGAGCATGGAAATTCCTTTTCGCCTAGTCGTTATTCCTTTTTATTCAAAAAAAGAAAATATCGTCGTTCCGTAATTGCGCGCAAAACTGAAGCCTTCATAGTCTTCGTACGAATTGCGCGGCGTGTGTTCCAATACAAAATAACCTTTGTCCGAAATCAAACCTTTGCCGACAATGATTTTAGGTAGTTCGTCGATTGTGCCTAATGCATAGGGCGGACCTGCGAAAATAAAATCAAACTTGTCGTTGCAGGTTTCCAAAAAATGAAAAACATCCTGTCGCAATACAATTGCTTTGTCGACGCCCAACGTGTCGAGATTGTTTTGGATAAACTGCGCCATCTGCGGATCTTTTTCCACGATGATCTGGCTCGATGCACCGCGCGACGCGAGTTCATAACTGATGCAGCCCGTACCGCCAAATAAATCCAGCGTTTTGATATCGTCGAGGTTCATTCTGTTTTGCAAAATGTTGAACAGGCCTTCTTTTGCGATGTCGGTCGTCGGTCGCGTGTAAGGCATTTTGGTAGGCGGTTTTATTTTTCTTCCGCCGTATTTTCCTGAGATGATTCTCATATTGCGTATTTGAAAAAAGGTACAAAAAAATGTTCCGGATAGTCGCTGAATTTTTCGGCGTCGAAAAGGTTTTTCGTGACCGAGTCGATTTCGATATTCGGAATATATTTATAGATAGCGTCGAACAAACTAGAATTGTTTTCCACCATGCCCGAAAGCACGACGGTAACGTTTTCCAAGTCTTGTTCATATTGGTTGGCTGCGTTTACAATATGATAAACGGAATCCAGCGGCGACAAAAACTTGATTCTTTTGATAAACAACAATTGTCCGTTTTGCACAGCCGTCAATATGGAATGGCGCTGGAAACATAGTAAGTGCAGCACAAATTCTGTTTTGGCTACACTATTGGTCAATACTTTGCTGATCGCGCCGTATTTGTGTACGGAACGATAGTTGGGGAAATATTTTCGGATCGTTTCCGCAACGGTTTGGTCGACTTGGTACAAAACCGAAAAACCATTGGTGTCGTAATGTTGCACTTCCGTATCGTTGGATTGGTGAGGCAGCATCAAGTGAATAATGTTGTCCGGACAGGTTTCCAGGTAAGATTGCGGCAATATTTCGGCAAATTCATTTTCCCAAATCACGTGGACTTCCGCTTCGGAATTGTATCGGGGCAATAGTCCGGAATTTTGAATAGTGGACTGAAAAGATGTTTCAAAAGAAAGTTCCGTTTTTAGTTGAAAAAGCTCAAAACTCAACAGTTCTCCCGAACCGTCGTGCAGTACCCAGCAAGCAATATATTCCTTGCTTATTTCCAGAAACAAGCGGTCTTCTTTTGTGGAAGGACTATAAAGTCCCAATATTTTTTGTGCCATGGTGATTAAAATTGCAATGTTACAAATATTCAGGCAATTTGTTCTTTAGCCCTATTGGCTATCTTTGTTTTTCAAATAGGAATTACGATGACTAAGTTAAGTGTAAATATCAACAAAATAGCAACCTTGCGCAATAGTCGCGGCGGCAACAATCCTGATGTGGTAAAAGCTGCGATCGATATTCAGCGTTTCGGTGCGGACGGCATCACGGTGCATCCGCGTCCCGACGAGCGCCATATCCGTTACAGCGACGTGTATGAAATTAAGAAAATTATAACGACCGAGTTCAATATAGAAGGCAATTGCAATACGCGAAAATTCGTTGATCTTGTATTGAATGTCAAACCCGATCAAGTAACTTTGGTTCCCGACGCGGAAGGGCAGCTGACCAGCAACCACGGTTGGGATACGATCAAGCATCGCAATTACCTAAAAGAGATGGTGAGCCTGTTCAAAGAAGCGGGTATTCGCGTGAGCATTTTTGTAGATCCGGATATTGCGATGATTAACGGCGCTGCGGAAACCGGAACGGATCGCGTGGAATTGTACACAGAAGGCTATGCAACGGCCTATCTTGACAATCCGGAAAATGCAGTTGCAAAATATCTTTCCGCGGCGCAGCGCGTACAGCAATTGGGCATGGGGCTCAATGCAGGACACGATCTGGACCTGCACAACCTGCAATTTTTTGCACAAAAAATCAATTGGTTGGACGAGGTTTCCATCGGGCACGCGTTGATTTCGGATGCGTTGTATTTAGGTTTGGAAAATACGGTACAGCTATACAAAAGACAATTGGTCTGATAATTGAGTATTAAATTTCTAAAAATAATATTTATGAAAAAAACATGGATAACAAAGGCTTTGGCTTGCAGCATTTTGGCCGGTGCATTATTGGTAAATGTCAACGACGCCAATGCGCAGAAAAAATCAAAAGCAACCCAAGCTGCCACTACCAAAAAAGCAGAAGACAAATCGCAACGCCCGAGTCCTCCTGCTTTTGTAAAGCAAACGATCAATTCCGGCGCAACGATTTCGGTTGACTATAGTCAGGTTTCCTTGAAAGGGCGTACGCCAGGTGTCGACGTAGAACCGAAAGAAGATACCGTTTGGCGTGCTGGTGCGAATGAAGCGACTGTTTTTGAAACAGACAAAGACGTAACGATTAACGGGCAAGCATTACCTGCCGGAAAATACGCGTTTTTCACAATCAAACATGGTGAAGATTGGACCTTGATTTTCAATAAAGTTTGGAAAACATGGGGCGCTTACGATTACGCTACTAAAAACAAGGACCAAGACGCATTGCAAGTAACGGTGAAACAGGAACAACCGCTTGTGCCTTCCCAAAAACTATTGTACACGATCGACCAATCCGGAAAAGTAACGTTGCATTGGGGACCAGAACAAGTTTCTTTTAACGTGCAGTAAGAAAACTGAATTGATTATACACAAACCTATAAGGCTTTCAAAACCTTATAGGTTTTTATTTTTTTGTATTTAAAATTTTTACTTGATTTATGTTCACTTTATATGGTATTAAAAACTGTAATACGGTCAAAAAAGCGGTCGATTGGCTGAATGTGCATAAGGTCGGTTTTGAATTTCACGACTATAAAAAATCAGGTATTTCCCAGGAAAAGCTAGGATCTTGGACCAAGCAAGTAAATTGGGAATCGCTCGTCAACAAAAAAGGAACTACTTGGCGCGCGCTTTCGGATGAGGAAAAAGATAGGGTAAAAGATGCGGCTTCCGCAATTGCGCTCATGCAGGAAAAAACGAGCGTTATCAAGCGCCCGCTCATCGAAAAAGACGGAAAAGTAATTACGCTAGGATTTGATGAGGTAGAATTTGAAAAGGCTTATAGTCAAGGGAAACGGTAATAGTAAAAAATAAAAAGTCTGAACTGTAAACTATAATAATTGCTGTTCGGGATGCGCTACGTTAACATCCCGAACAGCGTTGATGTCCAATATGGCAACTTTTTTTAGCCCACTAATTTATTCGTGAGATTGGGGCGATTCCATCTTTTAACCGTTTCAACGGTTTACATTGGAAATGGTTTTAACCATTTTACCTTATGTCCATTTTATGCCCACGGATAAATCCGCGGACTAAAAAACATAAGGCAAAAAACTTTATTATAATCTGTCCAATATGAATCGCAAAAGTTTTAAAGTAAAAAGAACCACGAATGTGGTTCAATAGGACTTTTACTTACTATCGTCAATATAATAGGCTGCGTTGACAATACGCCATTCAAATTCCTTTTCGTTAGGAATCTTTTTTGTTTTCTTTTCTACTAAATCCTTCGTGAAAATTTTTGCTTCGACGAGAGTTTGTTTGGCTGAATGGATTTGTTTCGCTGGGACAGTTGGTGACATGATAGGATTTTCGGGTACTGCTTTTTGCCAGACAAAATCGCTGGAATGCTTATGTTCTAAGGATTTGCGCAATATCCATTGATTATAGCCGTCCCTAAATTTATAGTTGCTAGGCAATGAAAATAATAACGCTACAAGCTGATATTGCAAAAACGGAAATCTCATTTCCTTCGAAAAGAAATCTGCAATTTTTCCTTTTTGTATCAATTGCTCTTCCGCTCCCAACGTAAACAAATCGAAATACATAGCGTCTTCGGGTTTGTGTATTTCTGGTTGTCGCAATAGGTCTTCATTTTGATAACGCAACAGAAATTCTTCGTTCAGGAACGGGAAATTGTTTAGTGTTTTGATTAGACTATTTTGGACGGATTTTGCTCTTTTTTCGGGAGCATACGCATTTATATAGTTTTGTAGTTTCCAATGGCTCAAAAAGCCATTTGCCCGAAACAGTCGTTTTTCTTTTTTGAATAGACTATAATCTTTTCGTAAAAGATATTGGAGATAATAGCCAATATAATCAAGGCTTCCGCCCAATATAGTTTTTGCACCTAAACTATCCAATACAATGTCAATACCTTGCTGTTTTGCATGTTGTATTACTTGATAAAAAAGAAACGAATCCATGTTGGAAACAGGTTCTTCCTGAATACTACAAAATGTATTGAAGTCTTGAAACAATACATTTTGTAAATCGCTGAAATCATCGTCTATATCGGAGTCGCTAGAAAATATTTTAACCGAACAATGACTTGTTTTTTGTATAGTTGTTTCGATAGCGGCACTATATAAATCATTGTGACTATACAATCCGACCGTTTTTTCGTCGCTGATTCTGTTGGAAATGGAATTATTTAAAAGTGTATTGAATTGTTCAATGGCATCCGAATCGCTAATGTTTTCAAGGTTTTGCATATTGGGACGATACCAATTCCGCATTTGTGTCTTACCTTTTTGGGGCGAAATTTTTAAATAATGGCCGGGCGGAAGCGACAATATATCCGAATAGAACGTCGCCATTTTTTTGTTGGGGTTGCGTGTATAGCCCAACGTAATATAGTGCAGCATCATAGTCGCATCCAGATTTTTTGGGGCTCCAATAGACCAAAGTGCTTTCATGTTGGAGGCAAACAAAAACTGAACGAAACGTCCGCGTTCCCGAAAATCACCGTAATAAAATAGTGGCCGCTCGCCTAGTCGATCACGTACTAGAAAAACTTCTCCGCTTTCTGTGTTGCAAATAGCGAATGCAAAAGCGCCGTCGAAACGGTCCATGCATTTTTCTTTCCAACAGTCAAACGCTGCGGCGACAAGCATTGCATCGTTTTTTATAGGAAAACGATAGTGCAGTTTTTCTAGTTCTGTGTATAGTTTTTTATAGTTGTAAATGGCTCCGTCGAGCGCGATTGTATAGTGCAGATATTGAAATACAGTATTGGTCGATAATGCAAAACCCGTATTGGATGGTTCGTCTGTCCAAATAGTTTCTTGCTCCGGATTTTTCCGAAGTGCTGTGCTCATTTTTTGAAGCCGTTCCTGTGTGACGAATGTTGCAAACGGGGAGAAGATTCCTGCAATGCCAGACATATTGCGATTTTACTGCAATGTTATGTGGTTTTTCTGGATCCAGTCCTGCACAAAATGTTCCAAATCGGGAAAAAAACTAGCAAAGGATTTTTCCAAATATTGAAAATGTTTGTCGAAACTTAAAAAAGGATTTGCGTTTTTGTCCAGATATTGCGCGCGCTGCACCAAGCCGTTAAAGCTTTTTTGTATCTGCCATGCAAAACGGTAATTGTATAGCCAGTCGCCGTTTTCCATGTAGGAATACATATATTGGAATGGTTTGGGGAGATTTTCCAATTGAAGTTCGATTGTCGCGTAAGTCTGCGAAACGAGTTTGCGCCATTCTGGTTCGGACAGGATAGATGGATCGTTGGCTAGAAAATAATCGTAAGTGACATCCAAAAAAGCACCGTCATAGCGTCCTACGCTGTCGCGGAAAACTTTTTTGCTTTCCAATATGACCGGGTGCGCATCGGTATAGGTATCGATGTGGCGATGCAGCAAAATACCTTTTTGCACCGTTTCCGGGTATTGGAGGTATTGATTTCCTTTGACAAAATCTCCAATCATGCTGCCAATCAACAAGCCTGGTTGTTTAAAAGATAGATAAGCATGCGCCAAATAGTTCATATTAAATTTCTAGATAATGGTGAATTGGTGAGCATTAAACGCAATATTTTTTATTTTATTTTAACAAAAAAATAGGAACGAAATCTAAAAGTGAAATTTATTCTGGCGTAGACTGCAATACGCGTGCCGTAACCAATAACTGTCCAATATGGCGCATGGTATGTTCGGCTGCATGGAAAAGTAAACCAATCGTAGTGGTCGGTATTTGGGCGCGTCCGACGTAACGCGTTTCTGCAAAACTGCTCTCCGGGTAGGTTTTTAGTTTTTCTACGGTTTGGTGGATGGTCTGCAAAGCCTTGTGCAGCAAGGTTTTCAAGTCGGTCGGTTGCTGGCCGTTTTCGGATTGGAGGTATTGGAGCTGTTGTTTGGACAACATTTTTCCGTCGGCATAAGTCAGCAGCCGACCGAGAAAACCGGAAATATGCAACAAATGAAAACCAACGGACGCGCAGCCCGCTGGCTTTTCCCATAATTTGGAATCCGGAAAATCCTTTAAGAAAATAGAAATTTCTTCCGCCGCTTCCAATAACGCATTGGCCGCCGGTTGCAGAATAGGCGAGAGGTTCGGAATCGTCTCTGCCCTTAGCCAAACTTCCTTTCTTGTCGTTGCCATTATTTCAAAAGGTTGTCGATTTTTTCGTTGAAATCCTTTACAAATTCTGTGTGGTATTCGCCTGTTCCCGGACCTTGGAAACCTGTGTCGATAAAGGCAACTTTTCCGGTTTTGTCTAATACGATCGTGCTTGGAAACATTTTGATCGGCGTCAGTTCGGGCAATGTTTTTTCCGAACGTTTCGGATCCATGACCGTAACGTTCGTGATTAGCATCGGATAAGTAACGTCAAATTTTTTGCGGAATTTATCCAAACTTTTTTGCGAGCGTGCAAAATCGTCCGTGTATTCGTACGCCAATCCGACGACTTCGACGCCGCGGGACTTGTTTTGTTTGTAAAAATCACTCAAAAAAGCCGTTTCGTCCATACAATTGGGGCACCAGCTTCCCATCAAGTCAATGATGACGACTTTGTTTTTGAAACGCGGATCGTTGATGGAAACCATATTGCCGTCTAAGTCCTTGAACTGAAAATTCAGGTGTCCCGATTCGCCGTCGCGCACGTACATCGCGGATGTATTGGGCAAAGTTGGGTTTGCTTCTTTTTTGCCCGAATAGGTTTCGTAAGCTTTTGCGCCGCTCCAAAGAGCGCCTGAAATCGTTGCGTTTGTTTTGTCCAGTTTTCCCGAAACGACCATGGCGTGCACGCCGTCAAACGTAGACAGCCAAAGCGAATCGCCGCTGACCACGCCTTCCAGATAACGGAAATCGCCCGACGGCGTCAATATAGAACCGGTGATTTTGTTGCCGTTTTGTTGCAATTCCGCAATCGCCGGATCGGGTTTGCCGTCTTTTTGGTTGAAATTGATCGCGTATTTTCCAGTTGCGTCGATGGTTGCAGGTTGCGTTGCCGGAAATCTTTCGTCGGAAATAATCGCAGTTGCCGGAATGCGCATTTCGGAAAAAGCAAGTTTGCGTACCCAAAAACCACTCAAACTGTCGTCCGTCACGGCTTTGAAACGAAACGCCGATTCGAAAACGGGCATATTGACCGTAATGGAATCTCCGTCATACTGGATGTCGGTCGTTTTGAGTGCTTCCGCACCGTTCAAGAAAGCGACCGTCTCCTTGCCGTTTTCTGTCGCCCATTTTAGGTTGAAAACAACGGCGCGCCCATCCTCGCGATGCAACGCGACTTTCCATTTCCCATTTTTCGGTGCGGCATTTGCAGTGAAAAACGTAGACAATGGCAAGAGTGCGGACAATGTGTATTTGAGTATATTTACTGCGGACATTTTTTGTGATTTTAAAAAGATATCAGTGCACAAAAGTAGTAGACAAATGCCGAAAATAAAAGCCAAAAATATAGAATGCCGCGTTGCTCGTTTTGATGTACTAACCTTAGTAAATATGAATTGTACGAACTATAAAATGATGAAATCCTTATTGTTATTGGGGTTTATGTGTTCTTTCGGTGTTTCGCACGCGCAGCATAAAGTGATGCAGATCGCTTTTCACTTGTACACAGACAGCCTCAAAAAAGGCACGTACAACTATATCAACGTCGATGCTTTCCTGGAAAAAGACTATTGGCGACCGATGGATACTTCGCATGTTGCATTTGCGTCGTCAGCCGGACAATGGTCGGGCAACAACTTGATGGTTGACAAGAATTTTGCACTGGATTCCGTCGTTGTTCGCGCTTTTTTGAAGAGCAACCCCATCATGGCAATCGACACGACAATTTACATCAAGAAAAACGACGATCCGCAGAGTTTGCCTACGATGGACGATATTATGAATGAAAATAAGAGAAGGCGGCGGAATGGATAAAAATCAGAAATAAGGAAGCTCGTTAAAAGTCGTCTCGCCAAGAATCGAACTTGGATCTAAAGTTTAGGAAACTTCTATTCTATCCGTTGAACTACGAGACGCAGGGACGCAAAAATAAGGTTAATTGCGAAAAAGCAATACGTCCACCCGAAAAAATCAGCGAAATCGCGTTAATTCCTTTCGTAAGAAGCGCTACGGTGCATAATAACACCTATATTTGCGCGCAATTTCCACTATTATGAAAGTCTACAATCTTATTATAAAGTATCGTTTTTGGTTGAGTATATTGGCAATCGTGTTGGCGGTTGTCGTCAATATCTATTCCGGTTTTTGGCCGGCGTTTTTGTTGTATTTCATTGGTGCGGTTGGATTGTTTTCCGAATTTTTTATTGGTCCGATGCGTCTGATTCAGGAACCGATGGAAAAAGGCGACATTGAAGGCGTCAAAAAAATATTGGACAGCATCAAGTTTCCCAACTTGCTGTACAAACCGATCCGTTCGACCTACTACACTTTGCAGGGCAATATGGCGATGGCCAACCAGGATTTTGAAACAGCCGAAAAACATCTGAAAAAAAGTTCGGAAATCGGTTCGGCAATGCCGGAAGCGGAAGGTGCCAACAAATTGCAGCTGGCGATGATGGCTATGCAAAAAGGCGATTTGAAAGCGGCGGAAGCTAATCTGCGTGCGGCGATCCGTGCGGGTATTCCGGACAAGGAAAGTGAAGCCGTAGCTTATTTGGGTATGTGCCAGATCTTCATGAACAAAAGAGAATTTCGCGCGGCTAAGGACTTTTTCAGAAAAGCCAAAGCCTGCAAACCAACAACAAAAGAAGTCGTCGACCAGATCAAGGAAATCGAAAAATATATCTCCCGTATGCCGGGTTAAGCGTTTTGCATTGTATGAAAAGCCATCCATATTGGGTGGCTTTTTTATTTTTGGCGAAATGTGCGCGTACTTTTTGTTTTTTACTTTCAAATTTTGACTTTTTATATAACATCTATACAATAGCTTTGCTAGCTGATATCTTATGCAACCATTCTTACAAAAATTAGATCGCATATTGGGCAAAACCTTCTGGTTTTGTCTATTGGCGCTGGGTTTTATGTTTTGCTGTGTACAGTTTGCGGGATGCGCGGTCATGGTGCCGCCGTCGGGAGGTCCCAGAGATTCCTTGCCGCCGATATTGGTTTCGGCAGTGCCCAAAGATTCGGTGCTGCATTTCAGCGGCAACAAAATCGTATTGACTTTTGACGAATATGTGCAGCTCGACAATGCACAGATGAACATGATCGTTTCGCCTAATCCGAAAAAGCAACCCAACGTCACCAACAAACTCAAGACCGTCACAATCACGCTCAAAGACACGCTAACGCCCAATACGACTTACGCGCTGGATTTTGGCAATAGTATCAAGGACGTCAACGAAGGCAACGTATTCCGAAGTTTTACGTACGCGTTCAGCACGGGCGATCATCTCGATACGGATTCCATCACGGGAAAAGTCGTATTGGCCGAAACGGGCGCGGTCGATACGACCATGATTATATTGCTGCACCGCAATCTCAACGATACGGCAGTCAAAAAAACAAGCCCCGATTATTACACGAGGGTTGATTCCGCGGGCAATTTTCGTCTGCGCTTTTTGCCGGTGGGCGACTACCATATTTTTGCATTGCAAAACGACTATGCCAAACAATATCGCGACAGCACGATGATGTTTGCGTTCTACGACCAGGTTTTGCATATTACGGATTCCACGGCGCCGGGTCGGGTGATGTTGTACGCTTACCAACAGGCAAAGGAGGAAAAGAAAAAAGATTACAACAATAACGACGACGAACCTAAAAAGAAAAAAAAACCGAACAAAATTCCTGCGCTAAAAATGTCCAATACTTTGGAAAATGGCGAACAGGATCTGCTCAAACCTTTATATTTTAGTTTTGATCGTCCGTTGAGCAAATTCGACACTTCGCAGATTGTATTGACAGATACTTTGTATAAGCGCGTGGACGGTTATAAGATTTTGCCGGACAGTTCGGATACGACCAATACCAAATTCGTATTGGAATATCCGTGGAAAGAAGAGCAATATTTCAAAATGGTCGTCGATACGATGGCCGCCGTCGATACGAACAATATCTGGTTGGCCAAAAAAGACACAATCAGTTTCAAAAGCAAGTCGGAAGAAGCGTACGCGGGCATCCGCATTCGTTTTCCGGATGCGGACATGAACCAAAATCCGGTTTTGCAGTTTATCAAGGAAGGAAAAATCGCCGATTCGATTCCGCTCAACAGCAACAAGGAAGTGATTCGGCATTTGTTTTATCCGGGCGAATACGAACTGCGTATTTTGTATGACAAAAACAAAAACCTCACTTGGGATCCAGGCGATTACGACAAAAAACGACAACCCGAAATCGTCGAAAAAATCCGACAGAAATTTAATTTTAAAGCAAACTGGGACAACGAACCGGAAATCTATTTGCACGGTCAAACCAAATAACAATAGCAGCAAGAAACAGAGGACAAACTATGATGCAGTTACCTTCCACTTTATTGGAAAATGCGGTAGCGGAATTTGCCAAATTGCCGGGTATTGGCAAAAAAACGGCTTTGCGCTTGGTGTTGCACCTTTTGAAAGAAGAAGAGGACGACGTGAAAAAATTCAGCCAAGCCATTGAACGGATGCGTACGGAAACACATTTTTGCAAAAAATGTTTCAACGTCAGCGACGGCGATCTTTGCGGCATCTGCGCTAATAGAGCGCGTAACCACCGGCTCGTCTGCGTCGTGGAAACAATCCGCGACGTCATCGCTATTGAAAATACGCAACAGTTCAACGGCGTTTACCATGTATTGGGCGGCGTTATTTCGCCGTTGGACGGTGTCGGTCCCGATCAATTGCATATTGACGAATTGATCGCGCGTGTCCAAAAAGAAGAAGTCGAAGAGCTGGTTTTTGCGCTCAATCCCAATATACAGGGCGATACGACAATATTTTACATCCAGCGCAAACTCAAGGATGTGGCTTGCCGCGTGACGACGATTTCGCGTGGTATTGCCTTTGGCGGCGAACTCGAATACGCCGACGAAATGACGCTGGGGCGTAGTCTTGCCAACCGTCTTCCCGTGGAGAATTACGTGAAATAAGAATTCGTTTTAGAAATAGAAGTTTGGATTGTAAGAAGAAATATCCGCTGTATTTTTACGCATTCAAATAAGAAAAATGAAAAGCTTCAAACTATTGGTTTGCATACAGCTATTGCTATCTGTGGCGTCGGGCGTATTGATTTCGCAAATGTCTTTTCTCGGAAGACTGGGCATCAATATCGCGTACAAACAATATTCTTTTTTCAAAAGTTGGTGGCAAACGGCGATTGTAATAGCTGTCATCCAAATATTGTTGACGTTGGTTCAGCGTTATTTCGCACTAAAACAACCCGCGAACAAAGCCAAAATGTTCAGCGCAATATTGCTGATCGTTGCGATTGCCGGATTGTACGGAACCTATCACGATTTTACCACGACGTTTTCGCATAAATTATTGAAGGAAAAATTTCATTTGGGATTTTATCTGTTCTGGCTGACTTGGATATTGGGAAATGTCTATTTTTTGTTTGGTCATCCTTCGTCGGTAGTGGGAAATCAATCAACCGTGGATAAACTTCCCAGTTAATTACTGACAACTGACGACCGACCACAGACGACTTTTAAGATATTTTGCTCCATGCCGTTTTGCCTTTTTGGGACATTAAGTATTGTTTCAAAATCGCGTGTTGCGGTTGGACAAGCGTTTCGTCGTCCGAAGTGATTTTTTCTGCGTAAAATTTTGCTGCTTCCAATATAGGTTTGTCGTCGACGATGCTGGCAATTTTGAAATTCAGCGCACCGCTTTGGCGCGTACCTTCAATATCGCCGGGACCGCGCAGTTCAAGGTCTTTTTCCGCAATTTTAAATCCGTCGTTTGTCGCGCACATGATTTTGATACGTTCGCGTGCATCGTTGCTGAGCTTACTTCCTGTCAGCAAAATACAATAGCTTTTTTCGCTGCCGCGACCGACGCGTCCACGCAGCTGATGGAGTTGCGACAATCCAAATTTTTCCGAGCTTTCAATCGCCATTACGCTGGCATTTGGTACGTTTACGCCGACTTCGATGACCGTCGTGCTGACCATAATATGTGTGTTGCCTTCCACGAAACGCTGCATATTGACGGATTTTTCTTCCGGCGATTGACGTCCGTGAACCATGCTGATTAAATATTTCGGTTCGGGAAAATAACTTTTTACCTGTTCGTAACCCTGCATCAAATCTTCGTAGCTCAGCTTTTCGCTTTCCTCGATCAGTGGATAAATAATATAGGCTTGTCGCCCCAAGGCAATTTCCGTTCGGATAAAATCCATGACGCTTGCGCGTTGCATTTCGTTGCGGTGCACGGTCAATATCGGTTTGCGTCCGGGCGGCAATTCGTCCATCACGCTGTAGTCCAAATCGCCGTAAGCGGTCATCGCCAGCGTACGCGGAATCGGCGTTGCCGTCATCACCAATATATGCGGCGGGATCGGCGCTTTTTTCCAAAGTTTGGCACGTTGCGCCACGCCAAAGCGATGCTGTTCGTCCACGATTGCCAAACCGAAATTTTGAAACTGTACACGGTCTTCAATAATCGCGTGCGTTCCCACCAAAAGCTGTACTTTTCCTTCTGCTAATTCCTTTAAAATGGCATTGCGTTCCTTGGTTTTGGTCGAACCCGTCAATATGCGAATTTCTACTGGAAGATCTTTTAAAAGTTCACTCAATCCCTGAAAATGCTGGCGCGCCAATATTTCGGTGGGCGCCATCAGGCAACTTTGAAAACCGTTGCCTGCCGCTAACAGCATCGTCAATAGCGCGACGATCGTTTTGCCGCTGCCGACGTCGCCCTGCAGTAGGCGGTTCATCTGAAAGCCTTTTCCCGTGTCTTGCCTGATTTCTTTCAATACACGTTTTTGTGCACCCGTCAATGCAAACGGCAAATATTGTTCGTAAAAAGTATTGAACAGTTCGCCGACTTTTTCAAAAACAACGCCGCGGCTGTTTCGATGCCGTTGAATGCGGATCAAAGCCAAACGCAACTGCGCCAAAAAAAGTTCTTCAAACTTCAATCGGCGCAACGCGGCTTGGTAGTCGGCTTCGTTTTTGGGAAAATGAATCGCGACAAACGCTTGAAAACGCGGCATCAGCCGAAGTTCGGACAGTAGATAATCGGGAAGGTTTTCGGGAATGTCTTTTTCCTTGAGTTGTACAAACAAGGTTTCCATGATTTTGGAAAGGAGCTTGCCGTTGATGCCTCTTACTTTGAGTTTTTCGGTGGACGGATAGATCGGTTCGAGGTGCGCTTTGGCCTGTGGCTGCGCCATGGTTGTTTCGATTTCCGGATGGGAAATCTGTGGTTTTCCGTTGAAAAAGGAAACTTTTCCAAACGCGACGACGCGCGCGCCAATACTGATGGTTTTTTCGACCCAGCTAATGCCTTGAAACCAAATGAGTTCAATCTCTCCCGTTCCGTCCGAAAGATGCGCGACGAGGCGTTTGCTGCGTTTTTCTCCCAATAGGTCGCATTGTACGATTTTGCCCGCAACCTGTACATATTCACTTTGAAAGTTGATTCGGTTGATCGGGTCGATATGCGTTCGGTCGATATGCCGCAGCGGAAAATAGGTCAACAAATCGCGGAACGTAAACAGTTGCACTTCCTTGCGCAGCATGTCGCCGCGCAACGGTCCAACGCCTTTTAGGTATTCGATTGGCGTGTCTAATATGTTTTTTTGTTCAAAATCAGACATGGGGAGGCGGAATTATGAGTTATGAATGGAGTGCGATGAAAAAATTAGACCTAAATAATCTGTAGAATTATTATTTATTGCCCGCAGAGTCCCCTATAGGAAACCCTGCTGAGACGATGATATTATAGGTAAACTCATAATTCATATATTTAACTTCTCAGCAGGGCCTTGCAGGACGAGACGATAATTTCATCACTCATAATTCTGTTTACTCGCTTACGATTCGAAGCGCTTGTTTCACTTGTTTTGCGCGAAAAGTCAGTTCAGGATAGTCGTCGCTCAATATGGTGACGTGTCCCATTTTTCTGCCGGGTTTGGTTGTTTCTTTTCCGTAAAGATGTACGAAAACGTTGGACATTTTCAACACTTCGTCCAAACCTTCGTATTTGGCTGTTCCGGAAAAACCTTCCGCACCGACGAGATTCACGATGGAAGATGCTTTGATTGCTTCGGTATTTCCCAACGGCAATTGCAGCAATATACGCCACAACATGTCGAACTGGCTGCAATAGTTGCCTTCGATTGTGTGGTGGCCGCTGTTGTGCACGCGCGGCGCCGTTTCATTTACCCAAACATTATTTTCCTTGTCCAAAAACATTTCCACGGCAAAAAGTCCCGGACTTTTAAATTCCAATGCGACGCGGCGCGCAATAGCTTCGGCTTTCCATTCGATTTCTTTCGTCAGCCGAGCCGGACTTATCTGATAGTCCAATAAGTTCAAGTGTGGATCGAAAACCATTTCGGCAGGCGGGAAAATCGCCGTGTTTTTGTTGTCGGAAACGGCAACGGTGATGGCGATTTCTTTGGCGATGAGCACTTCTTTTTCTAATACGGAAGGCGCGTCAAAACCTTTTTCGATGTCGCTTGCTTTCTCGATCACCTGTACGCCTTTTCCGTCGTAGCCGCCTTCGCCGATTTTGTGTACGGCAGGCAGAAAGTCAGCGTGTTTTCTCAGTTCCTGCAAGTCTTGCGTGACGATATATTTGGGTGTAGGAATGGAATGTTCCTGGTAAAACTCTTTCTGGAGAATCTTGTTTTTGATCGTTCGGAGCGCCGCGCTGCTTGGATACACGCGTACGCCTTCTTTTTCCAAGGCTTCCAGCGCGTCAATATTGACGGATTCGATCTCGATGGTAAGCGCGTCAAGGTTTTTTCCAAAATTGTAGACTGCGTCGTAATCGCGGATGTCGCCTTTGACAAAATGCGTGCAGAGATGGGCGGATGGACAGTTTTCGTCGTTTTCCAAAATGTAGGTTTCGACTACATAATTGGCCGCCGCCTGAAGTAACATTCTACCGAGTTGGCCGCCGCCTAATATTCCTATTTTTTGCATAATCTTTAGTGAAATGTGTGCAAAGTTAACCGAAATATGCCTTGCTGTTTCTTAATTATTGGCAAAATTGCGTTGCCGAATCGCTGGCATTCTCCAATTTGCGTTATTTTTGGTATTGGTGTTGCATGGATTCTAAAAAAATAAATCAACGAAAAGCTGGTTTTTCGCCGGCGAAACAAGAATTTCTAATGAATAAAATAGTAGGTGTTCTGGGTGTGTTGGCAGGATTGTGTGGGTTGCATCTACATGCAGACGCGCAGCCGTACGTGGCGATGAATCAAGGTGCGAGCCCTGGCATCACCGCCAATATGAAGCGTGTGGAAGATCGCGTCAAGGAAGAGTTTGCCAAAATTGGGCTGAACTGGCCGGTGAAGGAAGTGTATCTGCGTTCTTTTAAATACGACGGCCAACTGGAACTTTGGGCGCGCAACAGCGACACGATGCCTTTTCAATTATTCAAAAAATACAAAGTTTGCGCGATGGCGGGTGCAATGGGACCGAAACGTATTGAAGGCGATTTTCAGGTGCCGGAAGGTTTTTACCGTATCACGGAATTTAATCCGCGCAGCCAATATCATCTTTCGCTCAAACTCAACTATCCCAACGAATCGGATCGTATGTTGAGTGACCAGGTTTCCCCGGGCGGGCATATTTACATACACGGAAGTTGCGTGACGGTGGGTTGTATTCCTTTGCGCGACGAACAGATAGAGGAAGTATTCTTGATTGCGTCCGCCGCTAAATCAAGCGGTCAGGACTATATTCCGGTGCATATTTTTCCGGTGGATTTCAACAACAAAAAAAGCATGACTTATCTGTACAAAACGACCGTACAGGATCCTGTTTTGCAACACTTTGAAATCGGGCTGAAAGAAGCCTACGATTATTTCAACCAAAATCGTCAGTTGCCGTTGATTGGTATCAATACTAAGGGTGACTATGCAATATTGAACTAGTTTTTATATTGGATAAGTTTGAAAAAGGACCGAAATTGCTTCGGTCTTTTTTGTTTTAATTTCAAAAGACTAATCGTCTATACATTGTTCGTTTTGGTCGAAAAAAAATATGTAGAAAAACGACTATCATTAAATTTACGGAAATCATTCTTCTTAAATGAATCGACTGAAAAAGAACTATAAAGAATATTTGTTTGTGTTGCTTGGCTGGATTTTGTTGGGCGCTATCATATTGTTGTTTAGCCGCGGCATGGCGGAAGGACTGAGCGTGTGGGGATTTGTACAATTGTATTGTACAAATTTCTTTTTGTTTTTAGTGATATTGTATTTGAATAGTATAGTGTTGTTGCCGCGACTATACTATAACAATAAAAAGATTCTTTACTTTATAGTATTGACTATAATAGGCGCTTCGGTCGTTTTTTATTTTAAACCATTTGACAACTTAATACATGAAGTGCGCGTGAAAACGCGTCCTTATTGGGAAAAGAAATTTTTGGAACATGCTAGGCGTGACAAGGTTTTGCGTGATTCGGTACGGATTGATGAGCGACATTTTTCTTTTAGGGAAATGGAACGCGGACGTGGCGATCGGAGAGCGGACGGCGTATTTTCACATTCGGAAAGTAGGCCGGATTTAGTGAGCTTGATGGTGTTTTTGTTTTTGGTGGGAAGTGGTTTTGCGGTGGAATCCAATAGGCGTTTAGCATTGTCCGAACAAAAAAGACTATTGGCGGAATCCGAAAAAACAAAAGCCGAGCTTTCGTTTCTGAAAGCGCAGATCAATCCGCATTTTTTGTTCAATACACTGAACAATATTTATTCTATGGCGCTGATGCAAAAAGAAGAAACGCCCGACGCGGTGATGCGTTTGTCCAATATCATGCGCTATGTGACGGAGTCGTCGGACATGGAATATATTGGGCTGGAAGACGAAATTGATTTTATTGCGGACTATATTTTCCTCAATGAGTTAAAGGCTGGTAAGCAGTTGCAGCTTGACTTTCAGGTAAATGGTGATCCCAAAGGGAAAGAAATTGCGCCATTGTTATTGATTAGTTTTATTGAAAATGCGTTTAAATATGGTATCAGTAAACGCGAACCGTCGCCTATATTGATCCGTATGGATATTTCCGATGGATTGCTGAGGATGGAAGTCGCAAACAAAATTTTCTTGTCCAAAGATAAAATGACCGAAAATACAGGCGTCGGTATTGAAAATACTAGAAAAAGATTAGCTACCTTGTACACTGGAAAATATCGTTTGGATATTGAACAAAAAGAAAATGAATTTCGGATAAATCTGGAAGTTCCGCTTGTATAAATGGACGCAATGAAAATTAAATGTATCGCAATAGACGACGAGCCTTGGGCGCTGACTTTGATCGAACAATACGCCAAACAATTGCCGCAACTGGAATTGGTGGCGACATTTGAAGATGCTATTGCGGGCAGTGAATTTTTGCGAAAATATCCGGTGGATTTGTTGTTTCTGGATATCAATATGCCCGACATGAATGGGCTTGCGCTTGCGAATGCCTTGACGGATAAGCCTTTCATCGTTTTTACGACAGCGTATAAAAAGTTTGCATACGAAGGTTTTGAGTTGGAAGCAGTTGACTATTTACTCAAACCGTTTGATGCGGCACGTTTTCAGAAAGCCGTTGAAAAAGTGGAAAAAGCTATATTGGCGGAACATCTTTCCCTAAAAAGTAACGACGCTTCGATATTTGTATGGAGCGAACACCAACAGATAAAAGTCGTTCTTTCCGAAATCCAGTTCGTCGAATCGCGAAAGGACTATACATGTTTTCATTTGTACAACAAGCCGAAACTATTGACACTATTGCCTTTGAAGAAAACGGAGGAGCTGCTGCCCAGCCACCAATTTGTACGTGTGCACCGCAGTTATATTGTTCCCGTAAAAGAAATTAAAAAAGTCGCTTCCAAAAAAATCATATTGACTTCGGGAGAAGAAATTCCTATTGGACGTTTGTATGCGGATAATGTCGCCGCATTGGTAAAAATGTAGAATGCGTCTATTGCAGGTTTTGGGTGAAAGCTCAATATGCGACAAAGAATAAAATTTAGAAAATGGCTGCGCTGTTGATCCTCGGTTCGTGTCCGAACGAACCAATATAAATTTTCAACACCGTTGACTGCAATGCCATAACGATATAATTGTTGGTGAGTGCTGACCAACAACACTTGGAATGCTAGGACAATTTTCAGATATTTATATGGACATTCTTTTGCTGCAATCGATTGCTGCTCGATTGTAACGTTTTGCTTTTTTGATAGTCGCTAACTAACACTGTATTTGCTTTTTTCCTCCCTTAAAAGCATTAACGGTCTCAAATCTTTGCAATATTTTTTGAAATCGGTTTCGTTTTAAGCATTATCTTTGGCCAATAATAGGAAAATTGCCCTATGGACAAAGAAATCACGATTTACGATATTGCAGATGCGCTGAAGCTTTCGCCTGCGACCATCAGCCGCGCGCTAAACGGAAGTGACATCGTAAAGGAAAAAACACGCAAAAAAGTATTGGACGCTGCCGAAAAGATGGGCTACCGCGTCAATGCTTTTGCCAAAAATATCCGTACCGGAAAAACAAAGACAATCGGTGTCGTCGTGCACGAGCTGCGGAGTAATTTCATGACTTCTGTATTGGCTGGTATTGAAAAAGTGGCCAGCGACAACGGCTACGACATCGTCATCGCGCACTCCTCGGAAAACAAGGAAAAGGAAGTGCAGAACGTGTTCAACCTTTTCAACAAAAGAGTGGACGGCCTTTTGGCATCGTTGGCCTTCGACACGGCGGACTGGAATCACTACAAAGTTTTTGTGGACAAAAAAGTGCCTGTCATTTTTTACGACCGCGTTTTTCCGCGCTCGCCATTCAGCAACGTGACGCTGGACAACTTCAAGGCAGGTTACGAAGCTACGGAGCATCTGATCGAACAAGGCTGTCGGCGCATCATGCACGTTACCGGAGACATTTCTAAAAACGTCTATCTTGACCGTTTGGACGGTTACAAGGCTGCATTGGCTGCACACGATATTCCTGTCCAGAAAGAAATGATCCGCGTAACGACCTTGAACGAGGAGGCAGGCATTGCCGAGGCGGACAAGGTATTGAAGATGAAAGCCCGGCCTGACGGTATTTTTGTCACCAACGATTTTTGCGCGGCGGTGATGATGAGCCATTTGGTCGAGCACGGCGTCAAAGTGCCGCAGGACATAGCTTTTGTCGGTTTCAACGACGATCCAATATCCAAAATTATTCGCCCGAAACTTTCGACAGTCAAATATCCCGGCCAGCAAATGGGCGAAATCGCCGCTCAGCGTCTGATCAACGAACTGCAAGGACAAGGAAATGCCGCATTGGAAAGTCAAATCGTCATGCGCCCGACATTGATCGTGCGCCAATCTTCCACGAAAAAGAAAAATTAAAACTTGTTTTTTATATGCATTTACTGGGAATTGACCTCGGAACTTCGTTTGTAAAAGCGTCCATTGTCGACGCCGCAACCAAACAAACGGTTAACTCCGTGAACTATCCGGATACGGAAGTGCCGATTACCGTACGCAAACCCGACTGGGCGGAGCAAAGCCCCGAAACCTGGTGGGAAAACGTGCAATCCGCTATCCTCAAACTGAAGGAAAAGTCAGGCAAAAGTTTTGCTGACATCGGCGCTATTGGTATCGCCTACCAGATGCATGGACTTGTCTGCGTGGACAAAGATCAAAATGTGCTCCGCGACAGCATTATCTGGTGCGACAGCCGTGCCGTGGGTATTGGAAACGAAGCTTTCGCCACCATCGGGGAGGAAAAGGCTTTGGCGCACTTGCTGAACTCGCCGGGAAATTTCACCGCGTCCAAACTCAAATGGGTAAAGGACAACGAACCGGAAGTGTTCGAAAAGATCGACAAAGTCATGCTTCCGGGCGACTTCATCGCGATGAAGCTGACGGGCAATATAACAACGAGTGTATCTGCGCTGAGCGAGGGCGTTTTTTGGGATTTTAAGGCGAATGGCTTGTCCGAAGACGTGTTCAACTACTTCGGTTTTGACAAAAAAGTCATTCCTGCAATACAAAACGTATTCAGCGACCACGGAACGATATTGGACAATTTGTCCGAAAAACTAGGTTTGCCGAAAGGGATTGCTGTTGCGTATAAGGCGGGTGACCAGCCGAACAATGCTTTGTCGCTGAACGTTTTTCACCCGGGCGAGGTTGCTGCGACTGCCGGAACTTCAGGCGTGATCTACGCGGTAACGGACCAGCTTTCGTCCGATCGTTATTCGCGCATCAACGGGTTTGCACACGTCAACTATACAATCGAAACACCACGTGTCGGCATTCTGCTCAATATCAACGGCGTCGGCATTGCCAACAGCTGGATCCGGAAAATGGTCGCCGCCGGCAGTTCGTACGAACAGATGAATGTACAGGCCGAACAGGTTGCTGTCGGTGCCGAAGGGTTGAAAATGCTACCTTTTGGCAACGGCGCGGAGCGCATGTTCCGCAACAAGACCGTACAGGCGCAGCTGTGCGACGTGCAGTTCAATATCCATAAGGAAGCGCACGTTTTCCGTGCAGTGCAGGAGGGCGTGGCTTTCGCGTTCCGTTACGGAATGGACATTATCCGCGAAAACAGCCTGGACGTGAAAGTGATCAAGGCGGCACACGCCAATATGTTTTTGAGTCCCGTTTTTACGAAAGCTTTTGTCAATGCCTTGTCCGTCCCCGTTGAGCTTTATCCCGTGGACGGCAGTGTCGGCGCGGCATTGGGAGCAGGTATCGGCGTCGGCGTTTTTAAAGATGAGAAAGACGCGTTGGGGACGACCCCGCCGATCCGTACGGTAGAGCCGGACAGCACACAGGAACAATATGACCGCCTTTACCAAGGCTGGAAAGAAAGACTGAACCAATTTGTCTAAACATAAAACCAATACAATGAGTATTACATTAGGTGAAAAAGAATATTTCAAAGGGATAGGCAAAATTGCCTACGAAGGGCCGCAGTCTGCTAACCCGTTCGCGTTCAAATGGTACGACGCGGACAGAATCGTCGCAGGGAAAAAAATGAGCGAATGGCTACCGTTCGCCGGTGCTTATTGGCATTCGTTCTGTGCCAACGGTTCCGACCCGTTCGGCGGGCCGACTCTGTTTTTTGAGTGGGATGCAAAGTCCGACGTTGTCGCAAGGGCGAAAGACAAGATGGACGCGGCGTTCGAGTTTTTTACCAAACTAGGTTTGCCTTACTACTGCTTCCACGACACGGACCTGGTCCATTTCGGTGACAACGTAGTAGAAAACGAAAACAACCTACAAACCGTCGTGGACTACGCAAAACAGAAGCAGGCTGCGAGCGGTGTTCAGCTTCTGTGGGGAACTGCCAATGTATTTTCCCACAGAAGGTACATGAACGGAGCCTCCACCAATCCCGATTTCCACGTATTGACACACGCTGCGGCGCAGGTAAAAGGCGCGATCGACGCGACGATTGCGCTTGGCGGTCAAAACTACGTGTTCTGGGGTGGCCGTGAAGGCTACATGTCCCTGCTGAACACGGACATGAAACGTGAAAAGGAACACCTGGCGCGTTTCCTCCACACCGCGAAGGACTACGCACGTAAAAATGGTTTCGAGGGTACGTTCCTGATCGAACCGAAACCTTGTGAACCGACAAAGCACCAATATGACTACGATGCGGAAACTGTCATTGGTTTCTTGCGTGCAAACGGTCTGGACAAGGATTTCAAGCTGAATCTGGAAGTCAACCACGCAACGCTTGCTGGGCACACGTTCACGCACGAACTTCAGTGCGCCGCAGACGCGGGTCTTTTGGGCAGTATCGACGCGAACCGCGGCGACTACCAGAATGGCTGGGACACGGACCAGTTCCCGAACAACGTCAACGAGCTTGCGGAAGCATTTTTGGTCATCGTCGAGGCGGGTGGTCTCGGTACGGGCGGCGTGAACTTCGACGCGAAGATCAGACGCAACTCCACGGACATGGACGATATTTTCCACGCGCACATCGGTGGTATGGACACATTCGCAAGAGGTTTGTTGATTGCCGAAAAGATATTGGCGTCCACTCCTTACAAACAGCTGCGGGCGGATCGTTACGCGAGCTTCGACTCTGGAAAGGGAAAAGAGTTCGAAAGTGGCACCTTGACGTTGGAAGACCTGCGTGCCTACGCAGTCGAAAACGGCGAACCTGTCGCTAAGTCCGGCAAACAGGAACTGTTCGAAAATCTGGTCAGCAACGCTATTTAGTTTGACTATAGTTTTTAATCGGTTGCATATTGGTAAGATATGCAACCGATTTTTTATGCTATTGTAACAAGCAGTTGTTTGTCAATATGTAAAATAAAAAAAGCAGCTACGCATCGTAACTGCTTTTTCTTTTGCTCTCCCTGCTGGACTAGAACCAGCGACTGGCGTGCTTTTCTGGGTATTGACAGCACACATGCGTTGGTAAGTTCAGGCAATGGCATATTTCCGCTGGATCTTACAGGTATGAAGATCGGGGCAAAATTGCCTTCAGTTTCCGGGGAATACAGACTGATAGACACAAACCTTGTCTTGTCGGGTTTGTGCCCAGAATGCGCCTCCATGGATTGAAGAATCTACTGGTAAAAATTTTTCAGATTGGATCTTTTATCGCATAAATAAATACATCTGATCTGACTTTGTCAGAAATTTAATAAATATTTTTTGATACGAAGTTGCAATTATTATATATATTTGCAAAATGCAGCACCGTTGCATTTCATCATTTGAACAATTGTAATGACGAGTACATTTGTAAAGTTTTTTTTATCTGGCATATTTCTTTCCGTTCTTTTTCTGGCAAAAGCACAACAAAAGAGCTACACGCTTTCTCTCTTTATACGGGATAAGTCCTCGGGGCTTCCACTGTCCGGTGCCGGATTGAATGTGAACGCTCAGAACTATATTGCTGATGACAGCGGAAAAATAGTGCTGCATTTTCATTCGTTAAAAAAATTTCATGCGAGGGTTTCTCTGGTAGGATATATTGGTTTGGATGCTCATTTTTATCCGAAAAATCCGGTTGAGGCCGATACGGTTTTTCTTGAACGCGGCGAAGGCGTCTTGCAGGAAGTAACCGTTACAGGGTATAGGGTAACTAACGGTGTGAACGAGGTCGCGCCAGCAACTGTTTTAACGCAGGGAGATCTGGACAAAACGCGCGGCCAGGATCTGGCGCATCTTCTCCAAACCATCCCCGGCGTAAATATGTTGCAGACGGGCAACACCATTGCCAAGCCCGTTGTGGACGGCCTTTACGGCAATCGCGTGCTGGTCATCAACAACGGCGTGCGGCAGGAAGGACAGCAATGGGGCGTGGAACATGCGCCCGAAGTCGATCCGAATATTGCACAGAACATTACGGTCGTAAAAGGCGCGGATGCCGTGCGCTATGGCGCTGAAGCGCTGGGTGGCGTTATCTTGTTGGATCCTGCGCCATTGCCATACAACGATCCTGCGTTACATGGCGAAGTAAATATCAACGGTGTTTCCAACGGCCGCGGTGGTTCCAGTTCTGCCATGCTGAAAAGCAGTGTCAAAGGTGTGCCGGGACTGGCATGGCGCATACAGGGTTCCTATTTGAAACTGGGCAATTATGAAGCAAAGGATTATTTTCTGGAAAATACAGGCACGGAACAGAAAAATTTTTCGGGCACGGTGGGTTATCAGGGAAAGCATTTTGGCGGGCAGGTTTTTTACAGTCAGTTCCAGACAAGTCTTGGTATCTTTCTCGGTGCGGACAACGGCAGCTATGCCGACTGGCTTGTCCGTTCGGAAGCAAAAGGTCCTTTTGCAAGAGGCGATTTTTCTTATAAATACGTTGCGCCTTACCAAACTGTAAAACACCAGCTTTTTAAAGCAGGCGTTTATTACAATACGGATGATGGCAGCCGCTTTGAAGTAAATTATAATTTACAAATCGACCACCGGCAGGAGTATGAAGTAAGACGTGCGTCGCGCAATACCATTCCGATCAACGACTGGATACTGCATACCAATACGCTGGAAGGCACGTGGCAAAAGACTTTTGCAGAAAAATGGCACACAACGGCAGGCATTAACCTGCGTGCACAAAGTAATTATAACGATACCATCACTTTGTCTAATCCTTTTATTCCAAACTATAGCGCCAATTCCGTCGGGGTATATGGAATTGAAAGATATACTGTTAATGATAAATTGGATTTGGAAGCCGGCGCCCGACTTGATTACCAGCATTTCAACGCGGCAGGCCAGCGCTATTTATACCAGTATTACGACAGCCTGGGTAATGTAATACCTTATGAAAAAGTTCCTTATTACGACAATGTAGACTCTCCTAAACTTACTTTGCACGGTGGTTACCAGCAATATGGCGGCGACAGGAAATTTCCGGCTTTTTCTTTTATTTCCGGCGGTCTCTGGAAAATCAACGATTTATGGAACATCCGTTCAAACCTGGGGCTGGCGTGGCGCGCACCCAATCCGGAAGAGCTGTATGCGCAGGGACTGGATCAGGGATCGATGGCGTATGAATACGGCGACAGCACGCTCAAAAGCGAGCATGGTTATAAATGGATCACCACGTTTACAAAAGCGGGGGACAGGTTTTCTTTTTACGCCAATATTTATTTCCAGTATATCCGGAATTATATTTTCAGGAACCCGACAGATTCTTTTGTACGTACAATTACCGGATTTTATCCGCTTTTCCGTTATGAACAAACCGATGCTTTTTTCAAAGGACTGGATTTTGACGGCAAGTACAATTTCGGCAACGGAGGCAAACTGTTTCAATATGAACTGAAAGCCTCGCTGGTACGAGCTTACGACCTTAGCAAAGACACGTACCTGCCGAACATTCCCGCAGACAGGTACACCAACAGCCTGCAATGGAACATTCCGTCGTCCGGGAAAATGACGAACAATTTTTTGCAGGTCAGCTACCTGTATGTAACCCGCCAGACGCGGTATAAGCCGAACAGCGATTTTCTGCCGCCACCCGCTGCTTATGGTTTGTGGAGCATAGCAGGCGGAACAAAATTTTTGCTGGGCGATGGCAGCAAGTCTTTGGCCATTGGTTTGTCCGTAGATAATTTATTCAATATCGCCTACCGGGATTATCTCAACAGGTGGCGGTACGTTGCAGAAGATATTGGCAGGAACATTCAGTTACATGCCATTTTCAGGTTCTGATTTTTTTAAATCCCATGTATTTATTTCGTCTAAAAATTAAAAAAACAATGAAAAAGAGAAATCTCTTATTATCGGCAACAGCAATTGCATCGGGTGCATTGCTACTCAGCTCCTGCTCGAAAACGTCTTCGACGACAGGCGAGAAAATCGCCCCACAGGAATTTATTTCCTCTACGGAAATTATTGTAACGCCCGGACACACATCCGGTACAGGTTTAAACACCGTGTTCACGCCCGACGGCACTCCGCAAAGCTATTATGTAGATGGTGCAACGGGGCAATACTTTGCTATCAACAACGGCGATACGGTAAAGGCGTCCACGCCAACGCTTACGTGGGACGCTTCGCACCAGTACCGTTTCCAGATCCAGTTCCACGGAGAAGACGGGCAGGTCAGCAATGATGAATATACCGACCTAAGTGATCCTGAAGGCGGCGCTTACATTCACCAGTTCTTTTTTGTGCCGGTTACTTCCGGTTCTGCCGAGACGGTAGGCCAGGTAAATGACGATGGAGACGGACTGATCGGCTATGTTAACCTCAACGGATTGTCCGACCGGGGCGGACTCAACTATCAATACGTGGACAGCAGCGCCGATGGAACTGAAAATTTACAGATCGGTTTAAACGGCTATTTCAACGTGGTAAAAGCGGGTGATACCTTTGACTTGGTGGTAGATTTAAGACATGGCGTTAAACAGAAATTTACCGGCACTTATTTCAAGTCTGATCTTGCCTATCCCTGGTATGATGACGCGTTTTCTAAAGCGACCAATGATGTAAATGCACCTTTCGGGGCAACGGATTTCGCGACACTGTTCCACTTCAAAGTGCAGACAACAAATTAAAGGCACCATTTTCTTTAATTAAGCAAAGGCCCGTTCAAACTAGTTTGAGCAGGCCTTTTTTATGCAAACAAGCAATGTTAAAATGCTTATTACGTATTAAATTTAAATGATTTTAGCTTATAAAAAATAATGCCGGACGTTTTGCCTCTGTCAAGAAGCCTCGTGCTTTAGAAAGAAGCTTATCGGCTAAGAGCATATAGCAAAACGCCGGATTTATCAAATGCTCAACGGGGATAAAGTTATAAGAATATTTTGTTGGGTAGATGACCTATTAAATGGCGTCGGCCATAAAGAATATTGTCGAGTAAAAGTAAGCGACAGCGAAGTGATTACAACGGCAATAGTAGCACTTTTTTGCCCTGTCATGGCCACGCCCTGTTTCATTGCTGTAAACACTGCGGGCATAAACCTGAAAGAATAAAATTCATATCTATCACCTTATATTCCTCCGGCAGGTTAAATTCAGCACTCACATTATCAAGGCAAATCACCGTTTTACAATTTATACAACTGAAATGTATTTTTCCCGTGTTTCTTCCGGTGTGTTGACAGCTGACCGCATACTTTGCCGAACCGTCAACATTGACAATCCTGTAAATCAATTTTCTTGCTACCAGCCACTTTAGAGATCTGTAGACTGTAATTCTGTCTGCCCCGTTCAGTGCATCTTGTATTTCAGTATGTGATAAAGCAACTGTTGAAAGCTTTATCAATGCCAGTATCCTATCCCTTGTGAGCGCACTTCTTGCCATGAGCGTATTCTTTAATAAAATAATTATTGAAACTATGTTGCAATTATAAAAATAATGATATTTTTGCAACATAGTTTCAATAATTATTTTAAAGAGAATTCGATGATCCCCCAAACATTCAATGAATGGCTTAATTGTATTGTCAATCAATGCAAAATTAATCTGACAAAAGACTTTGCAAGGCAGCGTCTTGCCGTCTATCGTGACCATACAAATCCTGAAACCGGGCAATTTATCCGCCTTTATGGAGAAGGGCATTTACAAAACATCATCAATTGGTATAGTATTTATGAACAACAGTAAGAATAAACTACCCGTTACCGTACTAAGCGGTTTCCTGGGCACAGGAAAAACCACCCTGCTCAACCATATCCTGCACAACAAAGAAGGACTGAAGGTAGCCGTCATCGTCAACGATATGAGCGAAGTAAACGTAGATGCGAGGTTGGTAGAAAATGAGAATGTCCTTTCACGGACCGAAGAAAAACTGGTAGAAATGAGCAACGGCTGCATCTGCTGCACCTTGCGCGAAGACCTCGTAAAAGAAGTGGAACGCCTTGCCGGAGAAAACCGCTTTGATTACCTGCTTATCGAAAGCACAGGTATCAGCGAGCCAGTACCGGTAGCACAAACATTCTCCTACGTTGATGAAGAAAACGGCATTGATCTTTCTCGTTTCAGCTACATAGACACGATGGTAACGGTAGTGGATTGCTTTAACTTCTTTAAGGATTTCGGGACAAATGAATTACTGACGGACCGTAAACTGACGGATATGGAAGGCGATTACCGGACGATTGTCAATTTGCTGACCGACCAAATAGAGTTTGCCAATGTTATTATATTAAACAAGGCAGACCTTGTTGATGAAAAAACCGCAGGGTTGCTGAAAGCTGCTATTCATAAGCTGAACCCCGGCGCAAGGATCATTACTTCCTCTTTCGGTAAGGTAGCACCCAAAGAAATATTAAATACGGGATTGTTTGATTTTGACGAAGCGCAAACGTCGGCAGGATGGCAAAAAGAGCTCCAGGCCGAAAACCATACGCCGGAGACGGAAGAATATGGCATCAGTTCCTTTGTATTCAGGGATCAGCGCCCTTTCCACCCGGAGCGTTTCTGGAAATACTTAAATGAACAATATCCCCAGGGGGTTATCCGCGCTAAAGGCCTTTTTTGGCTGGCGTCCAGGCCCGATGAAGCGTTGAACTTCTCCCAGGCCGGCGGTTCTTCCCGTTTGGAAAGCGCCGGTGTATGGTGGTGCAGTATGCCTTATTCGGAAAGGACCCGTTACCCGTCTTTTGTATATAGCCAAAAATATATAGAAAGCCGCTGGAGTAAACAATGGGGCGACAGGATAAACGAACTGGTATTTATCGGGCAGGATATGGATAAAGAGGCCATGACCTTCGATCTCCGGAAATGTCTGTTACAAGATAGTGAACAGTATTTATTTGATAAAAAGATTCGCTTCAGAGATCCTTTTCCACAGGATATTTAGCTGGGAAATAAGCATACAAAGACAAATGGAAACCACAAATCCCGATTGGCTGCTTCTTTTGGATCCCACAGCAATCAGCCGGATTAATGATCCGGAAAATAACATGGCTTGTTGGTGCAGATATTTGCGAACGGGCATCTCCCAAATAGGTCTGTGTATGTCGAAACATCGAAACATCTAAAAATAAATAATGGAAAATACAACTTCAAAAATCGCAGCCAAGCCTGTTACCATTATCAGCGGTTTCCTCGGTGCGGGTAAAACAAGCTTTCTTAACGAACTGATAGGCACTCGTAAAAAATCGCGCCCGGCTATCATAGAAAATGAACTGGGCGAAGAGGGTATTGATGGAGGGCTGATCGTGGCGCCGGAAGGTGATATATTTGAACTTAACAGCGGTTGCCTTTGCTGCAGTCTGAACGATGATCTGATCGATCTGTTGGGGGAAATGCTGGAAAGAAGGGACGAATTTGAAGAACTTATCATTGAAACCACAGGTATTGCCGATCCGGCAGGTGTAGCGCAGCCTTTTCTGGCGATACCTGAAATTGCCCGTTATTTTAAACTCGAGCGGGTGATTTGTATTGTGGATGCCCAATTAATAGGGATGCAGTTAGAACATACTTCGGAAGCCCGCAAACAGATTGCCTTTGCCGATATTATACTCATTAATAAATGCGATACGGCTGATAAAGCCTATTTGCTGATGGTAAAAGAAATCCTTCAAAATATCAATCCGTTTGCGAGGGTTTTTTCGGGTAGCAGGATGTCAGGTTATCCCATTGAAAAAATTATGGAAATTAACCGTTCTGATTTTGACAACAAGTTGCCGGAAATGGAAGAAAAACACCACGATACAGTGACCGTCAGGACAGAAAAACATATACACCACCACAAACACGAAGAACATCATCATCACGACAAGGAGCATCATCACCATGATATCAGCTCTATGAGTTTCGTGTTTGACCGTCCTTTTAATCTTGACCTTTTTGAACACCGTTTGCTGATCTTCCTGAATTTCCAGGCACAGGACATATACCGTGTCAAGGGATTTATCCACGTTGCTGGTGACAATCAAAAAAAAGTTGTCCAGTCTGTTTCCAATCTCCTGGCAATCACCCCCGGAACAGAATGGCCTATCGATGAAGAAAGAAAGAGCCGTATCGTATTTATAGGCAAGAATTTGCAATCCAAAGGATTAAGAAACATGCTGGCACAATGTCTCGATAAATCATATATACATAAGGGTACATGAATCATTAAACCTGACATGTGATGCACGCCTCAGGGAAATTTTGTACTTCCGTCTTATTGATTGGCATAGCACCGGTCTTTGCATGGGGTCAACATGCCTTTCTTTACGGCAACATATCGGGGACAAACGACCCGGTGTCAGTCTTTATCAAACCACCAGCAAGCGGCACGTTGCAATACTTCGAGTGGCAGTCTTGGCCGGTACAAATTCCCGGCTGTTGGGCAAGGCTGTTATTTGTTGGAAGTAACCGCCATTGACTGCCGTAACTTCTCAAGCGATTCCTTTAAAATAAAACCGGACCGGAAAGAATAACCTGGAGGTCCGTTTAAAGGCTTACAGCAGCAGCCTTCATGATATTGGGAATAACATTTCGGCCGAAAACTGCTGAAATATCTTCTTCCCGGAAATTGCAATCTGATCGTCGTTACTTAAAAGGAGATCAATTTATTATTTATTAATTGCAACATAGTTGCAATTAATAGATACCTTTGACAAAAATTGATAAGATCATGGATTTTTACGGATGGTTGCTGGTTTTTATTTTGGGACTGAAACACGGACTGGCGGCGGATCATATTGCTGCAATTGACGGCTTAGGAATGCACCTCACAAAACAAGGTAAACAAGGCGTCATTCCGTGGCTGGGAACTTTTTTCGCATTAGGCCACGGCCTCGTAATTACCATTTTTATCTGTATAGCGGGCTTATCGGCCACACAGCTGAATATATCCCGGCGGTGGATCAAATGGATGGAGTGGCTGCCCGTGCTGCTGCTTTTTGTCATTGCTTTCCTAAACCTTAGAATCCTTACGGCAAGAAATTCTGCTGTTCAAAGGCATAGGCATCTGCCGTCTGAAAAAAATGGGGATTCGACTAACTCCTTGTCCGCTTTATTGATAGGTGCCTGTTTTGCCATGTTTTTAGATACATTATCAGAGGCCGCATCCTGGGGGTATTCGGCCGCATCCTCCGGCAGTTATACGGCGGCCTTGTTTGTAGGCCTGGTCTTTACAACAGGTATGCTGGTAACCGATACCATAGACAGCCGGTTGTTGGCAAGGGTTATCCGGCAATCAGCCTTTAATGAAAGGGTCAGAAAACAAAGACGAACACTGACATGGATTGTGGTTATTTTTTCTTTTGCCATCGGGGGCCAGGAACTGCTTGCACCGTTCTTCCCGGCATTGAAAATATCGGCAACAGAAGATATGATTATCGGCGGCTTGTTGCTCGCTGCCGTGGCAAAGGTATATATCGGCATTTATGCATCCGTTTCAAAAACAAAATCGATTTCACAATGAGCATTCCTTATTTTCTGTCATTTATTCATTGGAGGATGAATCCTGATATTTTTAATTTCCAAGGTTTTGCCCTACACTATTATTCCCTGATGTTCGCGTTTGCCTTTATGTCCGGATATGTCATCCTGTTACAAATCTTCAGAAGAGAAAACATCGATGAAAAACTGCTGGGGCATCTGCTTATTTATATGGTCATCGCAACCCTCGCCGGTGCAAGGCTGGGTGATTGTTTTTTTTATGACTGGGGATATTATAGGCATCATCTTTTGGAGATTATCTTACCGGTTGAATTTGAACCCGGCGGTAAGGTTAATTTTATCGGTTACAGGGGACTCGCCAGCCACGGCGGCGCTATCGGCATTATCATCGCTTGTGTACTGTATTGTAGAATGTATAAGGTCAATTTCTTATGGCTGATGGACAGACTTTGCATTGTAGTTGCGCTCGCCGGCATGTTTATACGCCTGGGTAACCTGTTCAACTCGGAAATCATCGGCACGCCCACAAATGTACCGTGGGCATTTATTTTTGAAAGAGTGGATATGATGCCACGCCATCCCTCGCAACTTTACGAAGCATTCTGTTACCTGATTATTTTTATTGTTTTATACAAAGTGTATCTAAAAAAATACAACAGACAAAACGGTTTGCTTTTCGGGATATTCCTCGTTGCCGTATTTACGGCGCGTTTTGTGATAGAATTCTGGAAACAAGACCAGGAGATGTTTGAGCAGAATATGCCGCTGAATATGGGACAGTTGCTCAGTATTCCGTTTGTCATTACCGGTATTATTTTAATTTATCTGAAAAGTAAATGGCAGAATAGTGAAGCAACTATTTCTGACTAATTTAATTATTAGTAGCATCTATGTCGTTACTAAAACATATTTTATGCTCAAAGCAATTATAATTTTTATATCAGGCGTACTGATTGGCTGTATCATTACTGATCGTATTAACAGCAAGCACGCAACGGTGTCACGACATAATAACGACAGTGTTGCTACACTGCTGAAATTTCCTTTAAATGCAACTTTATACAGGTTTGAAATTAATGACGGTAAAATGCAAAAATTCAATGAATGGATGAAATGGCATCATGATGAATATACGGAGATCATTAAAACACTGGAAAGAGAAAAGATGTATTCAGAATGCATTTTCAGAGATACAATAAATCAACCCGGTGTTTTGTATTGGCTTACAATAGAAGGTGAAGGCGGTGCAAACGTAAATACCTCTCCGTTAAAGATTGACAGTGTCCATAATCAATACATGAAAGAAGTGATAAAAAAGGGTTCACGAAGCGAATTGAAAACAGCGTTTTTCCTCATTCCGGATTTTTTAAAACAATCAATCGCTGAACATCAGTTAAATGAAAAATAAGAACGCAATGAGATATTCCGTTTTTCAATTTCGACAAGATTAATGAACTGTAAAATAGAACATCATGAACAAAAATTTTGATGCAATTATTATAGGGGGCAGCTATGCCGGACTCTCCGCCGCAATGGCTTTAGGACGTTCGCTGCGCAATGTATTAATTATTGACAGCGGGCATCCGTGTAACAGGCAGACACCGCATTCGCACAATTTTATTACGCAGGACGGTGAAAAGCCGCATCTTATTGCAGAAAAAGCAAAAGCACAGGTATTGGATTATCCTAGTGTGCAATTCCTTACAGGCCTTGCGATTAGCGGAAAGAAAACAGCGGACGGTTTTGCCGTCGTAACAGACGCCGGAAAAACATTTACTGCAAAGAAACTCATCTTTGCCACCGGAATAAAAGACATCATGCCGGATATTAAGGGATTTGCCGAGTGCTGGGGCATTTCTGTCATACATTGTCCTTATTGCCACGGCTATGAATATCGCGGGCAAAAAACAGGTATCATGGCAAACGGCGAAAGGGCTTTCCATATAGCTTCACTTGTAAATAACCTGACAGATAATATAACCATTTTTACCCAGGGTAACGCTGACTTTACAGGGCAACAAATTATAAAATTGAACAAGCACGACATCAGTATTACGGAAAATAAAATTGCGGCAATACAACACGAAAACGGTTATGTCAAAAATGTGATATTGGATAACGGCCGAAGCGTTCAATTTGATGCGGTCTACGCAGCGATACCGTTTATGCAGCATTCGGACATCCCTTTTTCGCTCGGATGCGAGTTAACTGAACAGGGGTATATTAAAGTCGATCCTTTCCAAAAAGCCACGGTTGACGGTGTTTTTGCCTGCGGGGACAATACCAGCATGATGCGTTCCGTGGCCTACGCTGTAGCAGCCGGAAATATGGCTGGTGCAATGGTCAATAAAGAATTGACCGACGAATCCTTTTAATGCCGGACAAGCTTCCCGAAGCTAACTATGTGAAATGAGAACTGAACATAAAGTACTTATTTTTTTCATGATACTAGCCGTAGCAGCCTGTTCATCCAAAATTATGCCCCGAAAGGCGGGGCTGCAAAATGTCCCCAAGCGCCGGCTTTAGATATGCCGGATAAACAATCCAATAATGCCGACAACACAGCGGCAGTCGGCACGAAAGCATATAACATAAAAGATAATCGGACGACTAAAACAGAGACTACCGATAGATATTCAAACAGCGGGGATGTAAAGCAAAAAGTGACTTTATATGTATTGCTTTTTATTTATAATACCGCTGGCTATTTTATTTTTTGTCGTAAGAAAATGCCTACCATTGTAAAAATAATCCATACAAATTTCCTTCACAAATTATTTTACTTTTGAAATCGGGCTAAAGATTACGCATTGCCGCATAGTTAAAATCCAGAACTTAATCATTTAAAATCAATACAATGGATCAATTAATTAACCAAACCATGGTCGCTTCTTTTAAAAAAATATTTGATCACAAAGGATATATAGCACCGATTGTCAATAAAGCCTGGGACAACTTTAATGTGATCAATAAAAATTCTGTTAATAAAGTGGAAGATGTTTATCATTTTGCCGTAGGACATGTTTTTAAAAACCTCAACAAGAAATTAATTTTTGAATATAGATTGAATGAAGTGTCGAGACAAATGGAATCTTCCAAATTTACCTCGCTGGACAAGAATAACTTCAATTTCTGCGATACACTATGGTCGGTTGTCAACAATATCCGAAACCTTAACAGTCATTATGTACACACTTTTGACGAAGTAGGATTGAACAAAATAAAAAAAACCGAAACTGTAACTTTTTTGAAAGAGGCTTTTGAATTGTCATCAATATTTGCTTTTATCAATGAACAAAATCAAACATTGGAAGAATATATTAACGATGAGAACAGGGATAAAAAACTTGTCCGATTTTGGAAAGAAAAATTCTTCCCGAATGAAGAGCATCAAAAAGCTGAAAGAGCAATACTCGATGGTTATACAAAAGGTCAGGCGCTGGATTATCTGTTGTTCATTTCCGTTCCGAATGATTTCGAATGGACTATCGCAGATACGCATCCTGTATTTACCATTAAAGCCGGCAGCTATCTATCTTTCCATGCGCAATTGTTTTTGATCTCCATATTTTTGTACAAACACGAAGCCGAACAATTGATATCCAAAATAAAAGGCTTTAAGAAGAATGATGATATTTACAACCGTAAGCGCAACATCTTCACCTTCTTTTCAAAAAAATTTTCCAGCCGGGATGCGGATACGGAACAGAAACATTTAATACTGTTCAGGGATATTGTTCAATACCTCAATCATTATCCTACGGAATGGAATGAAGCGTTAAGAAGAGAGACTCCGGTCCCGGCAATGACGGCACAATTGGAAAGGCACATTATCAAAACGGAGATATACAGGGCGTTTCCCGACTATGAAGGCAACCCTACTTTTTTATATTTTGCAGGGAAACATTTCTTCGGCAAAAAATTCCTGACCTATTTTCCCGAAGCCGCAGATGAATTTACGGCTAAGGAAAAGAGCGATTTTTTATACGAGATCAACGCTTCACTGGCGTTAAAAGATATCAACAGTAAGACAGCACGTTTAAATCATAAAGCTCGTTTGACCCGCACGGAAGAAAAAGAAAAGGATAAACTGAAAAAAGATAAAATAAAAGAAGAAAAGAAGCCCAATCCTGTAAAGGAAAAGTTGCAAAAACGGATAGACGACAATATGCTTTTCGTTTCCTACGGCAGGAACGTAGACCGCTTTATGGAATTTGCCATACGGTTTCTGGCTGAGGAAAATTATTTCGGCAAAGATGCCCTGTTTAATATGTATAAATTCTATACTTCTGATGAACAAGACAGGTACCTGCGAGAAATTAAGCCTGTGGTTTCAAAAAAAGAATATGACAACCAATCATATCATCAAGGCAAGCTGACTGAATTTCTTACTTATGAAAAGTATCTTTCCAAATATCCCCAATGGGACGATCCTTTCGTAATACGCGATAATGCTTTTCAGGTAAAGGTTTGCTTTGACGTTAATAATTTCAAAATATTCTCTGTGCAGCGGAGCCTGTTGATTTATTTACTGGAAGACGCGTTGTTTAATTATGACAATGATAAAAAGAAAAGGGAAGATGCGGGCAAACGCTTATTGCGAGATTATTTTTGCGAATTCAAGAAAGACTTTGACAGTGGTCTGCAAACGTTGACGGTAAACGAAACCGTTACCGCCACAGAAAAAACAGGTTTGATGAAATTGTTCCCCAAACGGTTGCTGCACCGTTACAGCCCTGCCGTTCCCAATTATGTGCCGGAGTATGGTTCGGTTATGGATAGAATTTTAGCGGAAACCGTTGATAAGGAAGAAAGGTATGCGGCATTGCTTGCCAAAGCAAGGTCGGAAGGCAGGGAAGAAGATTTTCTGAAATACAATAAAGGCAAACAATTTAAGCTTCGTTTCCTAAAGAAAGCCTGGCATATACTTTATTTCAAAAACATCTACTTGCAAAGGGCAGGGGTCGCCGGGCATCACAAAGATTTCCATATTACCAAAGAAGAGTTCAACGATTTCTGTAAATGGATTTTTGCGTTTGACGAAGTGCCGCAATATAAAACTTACCTGGCAGGGTACTTTACGGCAAAGCATTTCTTTGACAATGATGCCTTCAAAAAGTTGTTTACGGAAAGTGATTCGTTGCAATCGCTGTATGACAATACAAAGCAGGCTTTTGAGGAATTTGCCAAAAGCGCACAGCAGCAAATCGCGCCCGACAAATACCGGTTGGAAAATTATGAGCAGTTCTTTAAAAAAGCGGTCGTGTATATCAACCTGTCCCATTTCATTGAGTGGTTGCAAGCGAAAAGCAGGTTGCAGAAAAATGCACAAGGGCAACTGCAATACCGGTCTGCCGAAAATAAACAATATTTACACGAGGACTTTTATTATAAAGATACTTTGCCGGTAGACGAATATAAAAAGCACGGAAAGTTGTTTAATAAACTGAAAAAGGCAAAACTCGAAGACTGCCTTTTGTACGAGACTGCCCTGCACTATTTAGGCCTCAAAAGGAACGTGATAAGCCAAGCGCGTACGCATATATCGGAAATGCTGACGCAGGATATTGAATTTGACATCAAAAAAAAAGACGGCGAGCATTTATATAAATTGATGGTACCATTTAATAAAATAGATTCACTGGCAAGGCTTGTACGTAAAACAGAAGAGCAGCTGCAGGAATTTAAAAGTAGTTTTATGGAAAATATTGTACTGTACCTCGCAGAAGTAGAAGACCAAAAGGACATCAAAACATTTTATGAAAAATTCAGAAACAGCAATATATTGACCTTTGAAAACCTGCATATACTCAACAACAATGTGATAAAAGGCGCCATTAAATTTACGCGGGTTTGTATGTTGTTGGAAATGTATTTTATTGTTAAGCACAGGATTCGGGTGACACACAGCAACCGTATAGATATAAAAGGTATAAAAGATACTGCCGGCAGGGCCGAAGTTCCGAAATACGCATGTGAATGCTACCGAAAAAAAGCATTCCATTTTGGCGTGCCGGACAAAGATTTTGTAAAGGTTTTAGAAAATACCGAAAGAATGTTTTTGGATAACGAAATAAAACCGCAACAACTCCAGAGTTGGGACGACTTGCAGCCGCTGCAAAAAACGATTTGCTCACAATTTATGGATATGCTGCACGGTAGTTTGTACAAAAGAGAAAAAAGTCCGCACGGCAGCGGGTCGAGTGAAGAAGGAAGCGAAAGAGCAAAGCGCGAAATGCAGGCGTTCCGCGAAGCATATTTTAGAAAAATGATTGTAGGAAAATAAATATGGATTTTTAAGAAACGTATCTTTGGTACTGCTGTTTTAAAATATGTGCCGTATCAACGGCTTTGCCCGATGATTGAGAATGCATTACAACGTAAATGTTGTAACTGCTCTTGTTTTGAAGGGTAAACACAACTTTTATTTGATCAACCACACCATTGTTTGAGTTGTAACTGCTCTTGTTTTGAAGGGTAAACACAACTTTGCAAACTTCCATGCTTTTTTTAACGCGGTTGTAACTGCTCTTGTTTTGAAGGGTAAACACAACGCCCAACGGATGGAACTGCCGCTGCCATGCGTTGTAACTGCTCTTGTTTTGAAGGGTAAACACAACATTGCCGTTTTTTCCTTTTTTTGTCTTGCTGTTGTAACTGCTCTTGTTTCGAAGGGTAAACACAACTTACTTTATACATAGGTAGCCTTTGAAATTGTTGTAACTGCTCTTGTTTTGAAGGGTAAACACAACGTAGAAACCTGCGAATTTTGCTTTCATCTTGTTGTAACTGCTCTTGTTTTAAAGGGTAAACACAACGCGTTGTTGTTTAAAAATTGGGATAAAGCATCGCGAGATACTGGAAGTTGTCGGAATTGTCAAAGAAGTGCTTATGCCCGAAATGATAATTCTGTTTGGCAGTTATGCAAAAGGCAAACAGATGAACCATAAATATGTAAGCGAAGGAATTACTTATGAATACATAAGTGATTATGATTTCTTAGTGGTATTGAACGATAGTCCCGAAAAAATATTCGTTCAAGAAAACATCATTTTAAATAAAGCCGATAAATTTGAAACGCCAGTCAATCTTGAAATTCACGGCATCGACTATATCAATAAAGGCTTAGAAATAGGCGAATATTTTTTACCGATATTGTCAAAGAGGGTATCGTTTTGTACGATACAGGAAATGTAAAATTTGCGGCACTGCGAGAACTTACTTCCGAAGAAGAAAACGAAGAAGCTCAACGGTATTTTGATAATTGGTTTCCGCAAGCAAATGAATTTTTAATTGACGACAATCATGCAGCAAATAGAAGCAGTTTAAAAAAAGCTGTTTTTGAATTACACCAAGCAACAGAAAGTTTATACAATACAGTTTTATTGGTATTTACTGCTTATAAGCCGAAAGTCCATACCTATGGAAATTAAGAAAGAAAGCTAAACCATATTCGGAAGAATTGTTTTTAGTGTTCCGGGCAGAAACCGATAAACAAGATGAACATTTATTTGAATAGCTGAAACAAGGATATATTGATGCTCGTTGTAGCAATGATTTTGCAATTACTGAAAATGAACTATAAGTTTTAACGGAACGGGTAAAAAAGATGCAGAAAGTCGTAAATACAATTGGTATAAACCATATTGAATCAATAAAAAAAGTAGCGAAACTTATTTTCTTCTTCTTGGGCAAATGCTTTGTTGGGTAAAAACGATGCGGGAGAAATATTAAAATAATCAGCTCAAGCATTAATGTGTTTTGGGTTGTACTTTGCATTGCTGTTAGGGTTTTCTATATCCTTGATATACGAACGAGAGATTCCAATGATATTTGCAATGTCTTGCTGCGAAAGATCTTTCTCGTTTCGTAACTGTATAATAAAGAAGTAATTTTGAAGCGTTAAGCTTGAATATGGAAGAACCCGATTGCGAATTTCCCAAAAAGAGAAAAGCAGCTATGAAATAACTTCATAACTGCTTGATTTTCAGCTCTCCCTGTTGGACTTGAACCAACGACCCTCTGATTAACAGTCAGATGCTCTAACCAACTGAGCTAAGGAAGAATTTACTTTTCCGTAGAAAGGAGTGCAAATATACATGCAGGAAACGTATTTGCCAAATAAAAAAGCAATTTTTTGGTGGAATTACTGCTGTGTGGGATATCGATATTGGAAGGGGAGAGGTGGTTACGTGCATAAAAAAAGCCAAGCAATATTGCTTGGCTTTTGCTCTCCCTGTTGGACTTGAACCAACGACCCTCTGATTAACAGCCGCTAAAATTATCTTTTCAGTTAATGTTATTCACATTCAGTTAGTGCCTGAAACCCTTTGCTGTACTGCGTTTCACAGAATTAAGCTTTATTTTAGCATCAGGTTAAAAACACTTGTTTTTTGCATTACATGTTTCAAATGAAGTCTCAAATTTTAGCTATGAATAAACAGCATATTTTTACTCAAATCATCCCCGATTACAGGCGCACCATGCAGGATGATCGCTATCCTTTAAAACTTAAAATCACTTATTAAAGAAGAACGAAGATATTATGGAACGGGGTACACCGCCAGCAAAAAAGAATGGGAATTAATAAATGATCCTAATCCCCGGGGAAAATATATTTCAGAAAGCCTCGGGCATAGCGATATCAAAACAACACAATTTTATCTTGGCGGCTTTGACCTGGACGCCAAAAAGGAAATGATGAAAGCACTGGTCGATTTTGGATAACGCTCCGACTTTAAAATTTATTCTTTTACTCAAATACTTTAAATTCAATTATGCAAACAGGAGAAATAATCATTTACCAGTCCCAGAATGGACAAACTTCTATTGATGTTAGATTGGAGAAAGAAACGGTTTGGCTTACACTGAACCAATTGGCGACTTTATTTAACAGAGACAAGTCTGTGATTTCCAGACACATATCAAATGTTTTTAAAGAGTCTGAATTAGCATCTAATTCAGTTGTTGCAAAAAATGCAACAACTGGCCCAGACGGTAAAACTTACCAGGTTGAGCATTTTAACCTGGATGTAATAATATCGGTTGGTTACCGGGTAAAATCGCCCCAAGGTACGCAATTCCGTATCTGGGCCAATAAGGTGCTAAAAGACTACCTGGTCAAGGGCTATGCAGTTAACGAAAGGCGGCTGAAAGAACAAAGTCAGCAACTGGAGCAGCTAAAGCAAACCGTTAAACTTCTGGGCAATGTGCTCGAAAACCAGCCTCTTAATTCAGATCAGGCCAGCGGCCTGCTTAAAGTAATTACCGATTATACCTATGCATTGGATGTGCTGGATCAGTATGACCACCAGGTACTGGAAATCAAGGAAACAACCAAAGAGGAATTCTTCCGGATTAATTATGAAGAAGCTATGGCTGCTATTAACGGCCTGCGGGATAAATTTGGTGGCAGCTCTTTATTTGGTAATGAAAAAGACGGATCCTTCCAGGGATCACTGGCTGTGATTTATCAGACGTTTGACGGGGAAGACCTGTACAGGAGTGTGGAGGAAAAGGCCGCTTGTCTATTGTACTTTGTGATAAAAAACCATTCTTTTAGCGATGGAAACAAAAGAATAGCCGCGTTTTTATTTGTCTGGTTTCTGGAAAAAAATAGATTGCTGTATAAAGAAGACGGCTCCCGCCGGATCGCGGATAATGCCCTGGTGGCGCTTACATTGATGATTGCTGAAAGTAAACCCGAAGAAATGGAAATGATGGTAAAGGTGGTTGTTAATTTAATTAACCTGAGAAATTAAAGCAGAGGCAGCCAGCTTGTATCAAATCAACTGCTCTTCCAACGCATGTTTCCAAAGGACAAATTCCTTTTGCTCATCAGCATAATTACCTGTTACCACAATCGGTGGGTTTAGTTTTGCCACACCCGGATCCCTGCCCCCGTATTGCAGGTAATATGCTCCTTGTGCATCGTCAAAAGAAGAGGCAAAGCCATTAGCGCCCCACCCACCGCATCCCCCCCAATTCAGCAATTCCCGTAAAAATAGACTTTACCAAAAATACATCAGAAAAAACTTTTTGCTATAATTTTTAGGTATTGTTAATTTTATATAGTTTTTCTATTTTTGTAGAAAAAATGGATTGTCCAAAATGTAAAAGCAGCAGCCATAATAAGGATGGCATAGTTAACCATAGGCAACGCTATTTGTGTAAGCAATGCGGTTATCGTTATACGGTAGCAAA
>Ga0154006_1000051_pt1 | contig 44804 bp, 50 predicted proteins | sample TSFL090MetaG_FD_104747 | JGI IMG/M metagenome (GOLD analysis project Ga0154006, IMG submission 104747) | Attine ant fungus gardens microbial communities from Florida, USA - TSFL090 MetaG | ecosystem: Host-associated > Fungi > Mycelium > Unclassified | place: USA: Florida, Wakulla State Forest...
ACCGCGATCGCGCTGGCAAGGGATACCAACCCGCGGATATCAGTGTGATTCACCGTCGGCATTTCTGCTACGCCGCCCTCAGGAAATTCATATGTTCAATGAAAAAGCCAAAAAACCAATCCCAATTGACACGGAAAGTCATATCAGTTTTTCGCCCGCCCCAACCGCGCGCACGGACGACGCTCCACCGAGATGCCGGGCGGGCGTACCTGAGTTGGCGTGAACCGTCCTTCGTGAACGTGATGGGCAGGGACCGCCGGCGTCGAGGGCGTACGCACCAGTCACGGCTCCCCTCTATATGAACGTGGCGTGCTACGACGATTCGGTCAATATCCAGATCCAGAGACCGTCAGCAATACGCGCAGCGTGGACCAGAAAAGAGCGCTTTCCGCTGGATCGGGCTGTTGCTGGAAAAGAAGCGCCCGGCCTTCGTCCAGAAGACGTTTGCATCAATCTGGTCGCAGTCGTAAAAAAGAACTGGTCCCTTGGCCTGTGGACTGGCGCAGCATGCCTGAGCCAGTCCACTTATCGCATCTACTTTTGCGACATCGATTCAAACGCGGCGGGATAGCGCCCCCCCGAAATGTTCTCGGGTGAAAACGTCGTCTCCAGCTTCTTTCGCTCATCGTCTGTCAGCACCAAATCCGTGGCCTCAACGTTTTGCGCGAGATTGGCAATGCGCTTGGCGCCCGGAATAGGCACGATATGGTTGCCCTGCGCAAGTACCCAAGCCAGGGCAACCTGTGCGGCGCTAGCGCCCTTGGAGGTTGCGATGTCCTCGATCACCGACACCAGACGCCGGTTCGCCTCGGCATGTTCTGCCTGAAAGCGCGGCAGACTATGCCGGTAGTCGCTCGCATCTAGCGCGCTGCCGCTCGGGGCTTTCCCGGTCAGAAAGCCACGCCCCAATGGGCTGAATGGCACAAAAGTGACGTCAAGTTCACGGCAAGCCTCCAAGACACCGTTCGTCTCGACATCGCGGGTCCACAACGAATATTCGCTTTGCACGGCCGCAATCGGATGCACCGCGTTCGCCCGACGCAGCGTGTCGGCCGAAACCTCGGACAGGCCGATCATGCGCACTTTCCCTTCGGCCACCAAATTGGCCATGGCGCCCACAGTCTCTTCGACCGGCACCGCAGGATCGACGCGATGCAGATAGAAGAGATCAATGACATCTGTCTGCAGTCGCTTCAACGACGCCTCGGCCACCGCGCGCGCATTTTCCGGGCGGCCATCCGTTCCGGTGATTTCGCCGAAATCCGAGCGATCCCTGTTGAAGACGAAACCGAATTTCGTGGCGATCGTCACCTGGTTCCGGAGGCCCTTCAATGCAGTTCCCAACAGGCTTTCATTGCGAAACGGTCCATAGACTTCTGCGGTATCGAAGAACGTCACGCCCAGGTCGACCGCCCGATGCAGGGTTTCGATTGATGCCGCCTCATCCTGCACCCCGTAAGACTGACTCAATCCCATACAACCCAGACCGATCGCCGAAACCTCAATGCTTCCGAGCTTGCGCTGCTTCATAACTTGTTCCTTTCAACAAATGTGTTCAAGACATCCGGCAGGATAAAGAAGCACATAGCGAAGATAAATCGTGCAAACATGAATAACTTGATCTAATATTTAGATCAATGGATCGAACACAGCTTTCTCAACTCGTGGTTTTTGTCACCGTGGCCGAGGCTGGCAGTTTTCGTGCCGCAGCAGATCGGCTCGGCATCGCGCCGTCCGCGGTCAGCCATGCCGTATCGACCCTGGAAGACAGCATCGGCCTGCGCCTGCTCTCCCGCACGACGCGCTCGACACGCCCCACGGAAGAAGGAGTTCGGCTGCTTGCCCGCGTCACAGGCCCGCTGACCGAAATCGAGACGGGATTTGCGGAAGTCATCGAAGGCGCCGCAGCCCCCGCCGGCCCGCTGCGCATTACCATGCCGCTGCTGGCGGCTGACTGCGTCATCATGCGCCGCCTGCCCGCGTTCAACGCCCGCTACCCCGACATCGAACTGGACATCCGCGCTTCGGACATTTTTGAAGACATCGTGGAGAGCGGTTACGACGCCGGCATCAGGCTCGGTGAAAGCCTGGAGGCGGACATGATCGCCGTGCGGGTGAGCGCCCCTCACCGCAGCCTCATCGTCGGCTCTCCCTCCTATTTTTCCAGTCATCCCACGCCGAAAGATCCTCAAGACCTTGCCGCGCATAACTGCATCCGTCGTCGGTTCGACAGCGGTCTGCTCTATCGGTGGGAACTGGAGCGCGCCACGCGCAAGATCAGTGTCGAAGTAAAGGGGAACCTCATCTTGCCCCAGCAACCGCTGATCCGGCAGGCCGCGCTAGACGGATTGGGGCTAGCGTTCCTGTTCGAGGACACCATTTCGGCAGACCTGCGCGAAGGCCGCCTGTTCGCCGTCATGGAAGACTGGTGCCCATCGTTCGATGGGTTCTATCTTTACTACCCCTCACGACGGCAAATGCGGCCCGCGCTGCGGGTGTTTATCGAGTTCTTCCGTTATTCGGCCTCGTGACCTAACCGCGTGTTTTACCCAAGATGCATCTGTAGTAGCGTGTCCGGGGCTTGAAGCGCAGCTTATCGGCCAGTTTTTATTACACGGAATTTGAGAGTATGGCTGGGGAGCCATAAAGCTACCAATTTGGAAGGACGGATGGGCCATGCGCCGCCCCTCCCGGAGGCAAGCGAAGCGCGCATCCGTCCAGGCGCGGCAACAAGGTGCTCAAACGCGCCTTGTTTCTATCTGCCTTCGCGGCCTTGAGAGACCCCGTCTCACGGGCTTACTACGCACGCAAGGTCCAGCAGGAAAGCGACATAACCAGGCCCTCATCGCACTCGCACTGCGACGCCGCGACGTCCTGTTCGCCAGGCTGCGCGACGGCCCCATTTACCAACCCAAGTCAGCCCCTAACGCTTGACGGAGGACATAGGGGCACGTTACTGCCGTGGCGCCGTGTTCGTTCCGCACCGGCTGGGCCGGCCGCTCGATGACGCGTACGCCTCGCTCCATTGCCGATTACGACGCGATCTTCAATCCCATCCGCAAAAGCCGTGAAGAAAAAAGCGGCAAGCAACTCGGCGATCCCCGCAAGACAGAGCGCGCGATGCTCGCCGCGATCACCGCGGAGCATCCGCCCGCACACCTCGTCCTCGGTAGCGACTCACTGGGACTCGAACGGGGCAAGTTGTCGGCATTCGCGGATGAAATCCGCGCGTGGGAAACCGTTACGGTCTCGACGGATGGCTGACACAAACGGAGGCTGACGCCCCACTAACGCGCGAACCGCGTGCGGATCACCAGGCCTCAGGTTTAATGCTTATCGTCGAGGAAGTTCACGATAGCCCGGTTGAACGCCTTCGGATCCTGGATAAACGCGAAGTGGCTCGTATCGGGCAGGATCGTCAAGCGCGCATGCGGAATCGTATTGGCAATATATTCCGTGTGACTACGCTTGATGGCTTCGTCATGATCGCCGTCCATCACCAGCACCTCGGAGTTGATCGTCCGGAGCTGGTCGCCCGTCCAATTAGGCTGACTCCCCCACATAATGCCGATCTGGGCGAGAAAGTCCTGATATTGGTTCGGCGTCGGGGAAAGCTTCGCGTACTCCTTGCTCGCACGATCGACGAACGCCCCGAAGTTCGGGTTCTTGTCGACGTCCGGCCTCGAGCCACCGGTGTTCGTGTTTGCGCCAAACGCGACAATCTTGCCCACACGATCCGGATGGCGCATGGCAATGTCGAGCGCCTGATTTGCACCGTCGCTCCAGCCAACGATGTCGGCCCGCTTGATCTGGAGTTTGTCCATCAACGCGATGACGTCGTCAGCCATGAGGTCATAACTGTACGGCGTCGTATCACGCGTGCTACGACCATGGCCACGCGAATCGACCACGATGACGCGATGATTAACGCGTAGCGCTTTCACCTGAAAAGCCCACCAATCGGAATTGGCCAAGCCTCCATGAAGCAGGATCACCGGCCTGCCGTGTCCGACCTCCGCGTTGTATAGCTCGATGCCACGGAGCTTCGTATGGAACGCGTGGTCATAGTGAGGCGGCGTAGGCGTAGGCGGCAGTGTTTGCCAGCGTTCGACTGCCGAAGCGGTGTGGGTGGCGGAAATCAGCGTTACGGCAGCCAGCGTGGACATCAACCCTTGCTTCAAGGCATATTTCTTCATTTTCAGGTTCTTGTATCTGAGTGTCTGTATCGTTATGAGAAGCTTGTGCCGAGATATGACGGATGATTCAAAAATCGGCGATTAATGCGGCAACCCTTATATCATCAACGCGTAAACTTTGCCGACGACGCTTCAGATCGTATCAATCCATCAGGTAGCGCCACTTCACCATGCGGCCACCCAGATCGAGTACGTCTCCACCCACACTGAAACGGCCATCGCCCTGGTGGTGAATCAATCGTTTTTCCCGACGCGCGCTGTCAATCCAGATACGCCGGACTTCCAGCACGAACAGGTTGTAGCGCCGCGACCATCCATCATCGACGATGTGGCACTCCAGGTTCGCCCAGCATTCGCGCACCAATGGTGCCTCCACCGTTTGCGCCGGCAGCGGCGTCAGGCCGAAATGCTGGAACTTGTCGATCTCTTCACCTGAACAATTGCCAATGTCGACCACCGTCTCGGCCAGGTCCACGGTGGGCACCGCAAGCACGCACTCCCCCGTCTCGATGAGCGCGCGATGACTGTAGTCCCACGGGCCGATGACGACACCCACGAGCGGAGGCTCGTGCTGCATCATCATGTGAAAACCCATCGTCATCAGGTTAGCGCGGCCGTCGGCCGCGCGTGTGGACACCAGCACGATGGGGCCCGATTCAAGAATACGGTAGGCTTTTTCAGCAGGCATCTGATCCATCGTGTTTTCCCCTCCAAGTTGCCGGCGAGCCGTTTGGCTTCCGATCAAAACCAATCACGCCAATCAATCGGTAAAATCGGCCGCGTCGGAGGCGCCTCGCCATGCATTCAGATCCTTGCGCACCGCCTCCATCTTCTGCTCGGCAAGCGTGTTGGCAATCTTGCCGGCAAACAAATGCACAGGCGGTTCCGCAACTCTCGACGCCTGAATGATCAGCGCGGCCAGTTTCTCCGGATCGCCCGCCTGCTGCCCATCGAGGCCATTCAGATGCAGATCCAGCGAAGCCTGGGCTTCGGTGTAGTCGGCAATCGAATGCTGCGCCACGACGAGGCTATCTTTGGACAGAAAGCCCGTGCGCACCGGCCCCGGATAAACCACGGTCGCCTTGATGCCGAGTTCGGCCAATTCGACAGCGAGAGTTTCGGTCAATCCGGCCACGGCGAATTTGCTGGCGACATAGCTGCCCCATCCCGCATAGCCGCCCTGGAAGCCGACGATGGACGCGACATTGAAAACGTGGCCGCTGCGGTGCTTGCGCAGATGCGGCAACGCATGTCGAAGCACGTGCAGCGGCGCGAACACGTTGACTTCGAAATTGCGACGCAATTCGGCATCGCTGAGGGCCTCGATCGTGCCCTGCTGACCGTAGCCGGCATTGTTCACGACGCAATCGATACGGCCAAAGGTAGCGATCGTTTTCTCGATGCCCGCCTGCACGCTCGCTTCGCTGCCGAGGTCGATCTCCAACGCCAGCAGGCGTGCATTGCCTTCGCCGAATGCCTGGCGCAGGCTGCCAAGCGTGCGCGAGGTCGCGGCCACGGCGTCACCGTTGGCCAGCGCGAGGCGAGCAAGCGAAAGCCCGATGCCGCGTGCCGCTCCCGTAATAAACCAAACCTTGGAATAGGTTGCCTGTTGCATGTTTTGATAATCCTTCTGCAATTGAATTACTGGATCGCAACGCTCATGCCGCCATCGGCCATGACGACCGAACCGACCATATAGCTAGCCCGGTCCGATGCGAGAAACGCGACGACCTCTGCAATTTCTTCAGGGCGCGCGGCGCGTCCAATCGGCGCCTTTCGGCCGTGCTCGGCCAGATAAGCCGGCCCATCCGCTTGAATGGCATTGGTGATGTTGGTGATCGCATCGCCGGAACCCACTGCATTGACGCGGATACCATGGCCGATCGCTTCGAGCGCGAGCGTACGCGTGAGTTGCGCCAGCGCGCCCTTCGACGCGGCATAGGCGGCAATGTTAGGAAACGACTGGTAGCAGGCGTACGAACCGATGTTGATAATCGCCCCGGATTGAGCCGCCATCATCGGACGCATGGCTTCGCGCGAGAACAGGAACGCGCCGGTGGCATTGACTGCCAATATCTGATTCCAGTCGTCGAGGCTCATCTCGACCACGGGCTTGTTGGTGATGATCCCGGCGTTGTTGACGAGAATGTCGAGGCGATCGAACTGCTCGAGCGCCGTTTGCACGGCCAGCGTCGCGCTGGCCTCCTGCGCAATATCGGCAACGAGCGGCACGATGCCGTCGCGAACGAGGCCATTGACGTTTTCGCTGCGATCGACGGCGACGACACGTGCGCCCTGACGATGAAAAAGCTCGACCGAGGCGAGGCCAATACCGCTGGCTGCACCTGTCACGATGGCAACGCGCCCAGCAAACGGCGCGTCGTGAGACGATGATGTCACGTGAGACATGGTAATTCCTTGAAAGACTGAACGTGGAAAATTAATACGGGCTCGCGGTGGGTCGCACGATGATTTCGCTGACGTCCACATCGTCCGGTTGCGTAACCGCATAACCGATCGCTCGCGCCACGGCATCCGGCGACAGTGCGATGCGGCGAAACTCACGCATGGCTGCTCGCGCTGTTTCGTCCGTAATGTGATCGGCCAGTTCCGATTCGACAACGCCCGGGCTAACGACTGTCACGCGAATCGTATCGTTTTCCTGACGTAATCCATCGGAGATAGCGCGTACCGCGTATTTGCTGGCGCAGTAAACGGCGGCGGTCGGCGTGACCGAATGCGCACCAATCGAAGCAACATTGACGATTTGTCCGCGCCCCTGCGCCTGCATAACGGGCAGAACGGCGGCGATGCCGTTCAACACACCGCGCACATTGACATCGAGCGTGCGGTTCCATTCATCGACCTTCAACGCAGCCAGCGGCGACAACGGCATGACGCCCGCGTTGTTGATCAGCACGTCGACACGGCCATAGCGCTGCTGGGCAAACGCAACAATGTGTTGAACGTCGTTGAGCCGGGTGACGTCGAGCGCAATCGCGTCGACAGCGGCGCCCTGCTCGCACAATTCATCGCGCAGTGCCGTGAGGCGGTCGACACGGCGCGCCCCCATGATCACGCAGTGGCCCATCCGCGCCAGATGCCGGGCCGTGGCCTCGCCAATGCCGCTGCTGGCACCGGTCAGCACAATGACCTTGGCCGCATCTGAAATAGTGGATTCCATCTTTTCTCCTTGTCGTGGAGGCAATTGAACAAGGTGAAATCGTAGACAGACCGACCGGATCGAACTAGGCGCAAGCCTATTGCATCGTTGCCTATTCCTATTTGCAAGCACTGAAAATCGATTTATTCCTGTATAAAGATGGCTTATTCATAGCTGAAAATCACCTGCACTATGAGTCACCACTCGCGTCCGGACATGTCCCGGCAAACCGAAATGGCCGCACTGATCGAGCAGCTTGCGCCGCAGGAGGGGCATACGCGTTCCTTGCTGGACGGCGTACGCCTGATGCGGGCCGATCGGCCGCTGGGGCGCACGCCCGTGCTGTACGAGCCGAGCATCGTGATCGTCTGCCAGGGGCACAAACGCGGCTATCTGGCCGATCAGATTTACCACTACGACGCCCAGCATTACCTCGTGCTTTCGGTGCCGCTGCCGTTTTCCACGGAAACCGATGCCAGCCCCGAAGAACCCTTGCTGGCCGTCTCCGTGCGGCTCGACATGACCGCCGTGGCCGATCTCGTCATTGAAGTCGAGCATCACGTGTCGGTGCCGGCCACGAGTCCTCTCGGCATCGTTTCGACCCCGTTTGACACCGAGCTGGCCGATACGACCGTACGCTTGCTCAAGGTGTTGACGTCACCGATCGAAGCCAGAGTATTGGGGCCAGCTATCGTGCGAGAACTCTGCTTTCGCGTTCTGATCGGCCCCCAAGGTCAAGCGATCAGGGCCGCACTCGCAAGCCAGGGCAACTTCGGCCGAATCGCACGCGTCCTGCGCCGTATTCACAGCGACTACGCCCAATCGCTGGACGTCGGATTACTGGCACGCGATGCGGACCTCAGCATTCCGGCGTTTCATTCCCATTTCAAGGCCGTCACCGCCACGTCTCCGATTCAGTACATCAAATCAGTGCGATTGCATCAGGCACGGCTGCTGATGATCCGCGACGATCTCACCGCAGCGGCGGCCGCCGGACGCGTCGGCTATGAAAGCGCATCGCAGTTCAACCGCGAATTCAAGCGACTGTTTGGCCGCAGCCCAGGTGAGGAGGCGCGCGAAATGCGCTCGGCCTTCGCGCTTATGGCGCCCGCACAACTCGACGCGGTCGCCGTGACGCATTGAGGCAACAGCATCGAATTAACCGCTTCCAGAGGAATAGACCATGCAGACAACCGCGCTAGAAAAACAACTCGCGTTCCTGCGAGAAATCGACCAGCTGAAGTTCGTTATACGACAGTCGCCACTGTTGGATAAAGGCAGAGAGAAGAAAACTCCGCCGAGCACTCCTGACACCTCGCAATGTATGCACTGATACTGAGCGAGCATGCTAGCGAGACCGTGGATACGACTCGCGTCATCAAGATGCTCTTGTTGCATGACATCGTCGAAATCGATGTCGGCGATTTTCCAATTCATGGCGGCACGTCACGCGAGGTGCAGGCCGAACTGGAGTCCGCGGCGGCAGTGCGGCTGTTCGGGATGTTGCCGCAACCGCAAGGTAACGAGCTTCTTGGCCTCTGGCAGGAATTCGAGCTTGCGCAGACCGCGGACGCAAAGTTTGCCAAAGCGCTCGATCGCTTCCAGCCCTTGCTCATCAACATCGCGACCGGCGGCGGAACGTGGACGGAGAACGACGTCTCGCTCGATCAGGTGCTTTCCCGCTATGGCCCTGTGATCAAAACCGGGACGCCCGATCTGTGGGCGATATGCGAGCGATGGAGCATCGAGCACTTTCAGAACGAGCGCCAGCGATAATTGCAGCGTAGGGCGCGTGCAATTCAGCCGTGACCGAAGAACTTGTCATTTTTTGGTAATGATTGAGTAACGGGCTCGTCGGTGGCGGGTCGTCAAACTCTCATCACGCTGATCTTCACGCATCACTATCATGAAAATTCTTGTCATCGACGACGAAGCCAAAACCGGCGACTACCTGCGCAACGGTCTCACCGAAGCCGGTTACGTCGTGGACGCGGCCGCCAACGGCATTGACGGGCTGCATCTCGCGCAAGAGATGCACTACGACCTGATCGTGCTCGACGTCATGATGCCGGAGATGGACGGCTGGACCGTCATGCAAAAGCTCGGCGCCCGCCTCGATACGCCCGTGTTGTTCCTGAGCGCGCGCGGCACGCTGGAAGACAGGCTCAAGGGCCTCGACCTCGGCGCCGACGATTATCTCGTCAAGCCGTTCTCGTTCGCCGAACTGCTGGCGCGTATTCGCATCATTCTACGGCGGGGTCAGCCGAAGAAACAAGACGATGACGTGCTCGAGGTCGGCGATCTTCGCCTCGACATCCCGAAGCGGCGTGTCGAACGCAACGGCACGCGCATCACGCTGACGAATAAGGAGTTTTCCTTGCTGCAATTCTTCGTTCAGCAGCAGGGCCAGGTGCTCTCGCGCGCGTTGATCGCCTCGCGCGTATGGGACATGAATTTCGACAGCGACACCAATGTCGTCGATGTAGCCGTGCGCCGCTTGCGGCAAAAAATAGACGATCCTTTTCCGATCCGCCTGATTCATACCGTCTACGGGGTCGGCTACCGATTCGAGTACGAAGCATGAAGCGCTTTTCACTCACGACGCGGCTCGCGTTGCTATTCGCACTGATCTCGTTTGTCACCATGGCGATGGTCGGTTCGATCCTGTATCGCGAATTGGAAACACAGTTGAGCATTCGCGACGATGGCGCGCTCGTCACGCGCGTCGATCAGATTCGCACGCTGATGACCAATGACGACGTGCGCGCACTGATTCACGACAAGCCGCATCTGTTCGCCAACATGCTGGGCAATTCGGAATCGCTGCTGATTGTCGGCGTACCTGGCGAAACCCCGCTGATCACGGTGAATCCAGGGCATCGAACGGTCCCGGGCACAACGCCTGTTGCGGTCGATGCCCCGCTTACGCTCGACGCCGTTCACCATACGCGAGCAAATGACGGTACACCGTTCATCTATGTTGCCGCGGCCGTGCCCGACCAAGCCGGTCCGCATAATCTGCAGATCGTCTCAGGGCGAATGATGAACGAGCGCACACGGCTGCTGGAACAGTACCGGAACCGGATCGTGTCGCTGGTGTTGATCGCCACACTTTTCGTCGCGTTCGTCGCCTTCGGTCTCACGCGACGCGGCTTGCGTCCGTTGCGGCTGCTCGCGGAGCAGACGGCTGCCATCGGCATCAGCACCTTGTCGACACGCATCGAGCAGCGCCTTTTGCCGCCCGAACTCGATACCTTGATCGTTGGATTCAACGGCATGCTCGACCGTCTCGATCGCGGCTTCACACAATTAAAACAGGTGACTGCCGATATGGCGCATGACCTCCGCACGCCGATCGGTAATCTGCTCGGACAGACCGAAGTGGGCCTGAGCCATCCACGCGAGAACGCCTACTACCAGCGCCTGCTCGGCTCGAATTTCGAGGAGTTGCAACGGCTGTCAAAGATGATCGACAACATGCTGTTCCTCGCGCGCACCGAGCACGCCGATACGGCCATCGAGATAAAAAAACTGCCGCTTTCCGACGAATTTCAGCGCGTGCACGAGTATTTCGAAGGTCTCGCGGAAGAACGCAATCTCACCCTGGAATGGCATGGCGATGGCCATGTATCGGCGGACCCGCTATTGCTGCGCCGTGCGCTCGCCAATCTGCTGGCCAATGCCGTGCGTTTTGCCGAACCCGAAACCGCGATTCGGACCGTGGGTGAACAGGGACGCAATGAAACCACGCTATACGTCGAGAACCGCGGCACGACGATCGCGCCCGGCGATCTCGAACGAATTTTCGATCGCTTCTATCGGGCCGATCCGTCTCGACATCGGTCATCGGAGTCGAACGGGCTTGGCTTGTCGATCGTGCGCAGCATCATGTCGCTCCATGGCGGAAGCTGGCAGGCATCAAGTAACAACGGCGTGACGCGCTTCACGTTGAAATTTCCGTGCCACGGGTCGATGAGCGCCCAGGCATCTTCACCGAGCGGTTCGCCACGCAGCACATAGGCGACTCCCGCTAAACCTTCATAAGCAGCATAGCAGCCTCTTATCCATGAGGCGTGGGGACGCTTTGTCTATACGTTTCGATACCACCCGTCACCAACCAAAGGAGCTTCAAATGAAACGTCGCTTGTCCGGCGCAATCTTCGCCGCTATTTCCATTGCACTGGCAGCCAATACCGCAATGGCTCAAACCAACGCACCGTCGGCTCATGCCCCCGTTCACAACGTCGTGCTCGTACACGGTCTTTATGCGGACGGGTCGAGTTGGGAGAAAGTCATTCCGCTGCTGCAGGCGAAGGGTCTGCACGTTACCGCAGTGCAAAACCCGACAACATCGCTCGATGCCGATGTCGACGCCGTCAAGCGCACCCTCGCACAGCAAGACGGCCCGACCCTGCTCGTCGCGCACTCGTACGGGGGCATGGTCATCAGTCAGGCCGGCAACGATCCCAAGGTGAGCGGACTGGTCTATATCGCCGCGCGAGCACCCGATGCCGGCGAAGACTATCCTGCGCTGACGCACAAATTTCCCGCTGCGCCGGCATCGGCCGGGCTGCAATGGTCGGCGGACGGCTACGGAAAACTGTCTGAAAATGCGTTCGTGAAGGATTTTGCGGGTGACCTTCCGATGGCCGAAGCGGAAAAATACTTCGCCGTGCAGCAGCCGATAGGCAAGCCGATCGCGACATCGATGACGTCGGTCGCAGCATGGCATGACAAGCCGACGTGGTACGCCGTCTCGACCGAAGATCGCACGATTAATCCCGATCTCCAACGGTTCATGGCCAAGCGCATGAAAGCGCAGACGATCGAAATCGCTTCGAGTCACATTTCGCTGATCTCTCATCCGCAAGAGGTAGCGAACCTCATTCTGGAAGCGGCGGGTGTGGAAGGCAAATAAGCGTCCGTGCGACGGGCAAAAGCAACTCCCTTCCTGAGCTCGTCGATTACCGTTAGCACCGGCTACAGAGAAACCTGATCGAACGCTAAACGATTATTGAAACCTTGATTGACGGTTTTAAACTCAGCAGTCTATTATTTAATTCTTCTTAACATAAACACCCTCGCTGACCGGCAGTGATAGGGGATATTTGCAATTGCACCGCGTACGCTTGCAATTGCAATGGAATCCTCGCGCAGAAATTTCCACCTCGTCCCGGTCTCTAGAGACTCTCCCTGGGGTGACCGCTTAGCGGCGCATGGCGAATGCCATGCGCCTTCATTCACATACATAAGGACACGATGCATGCTGAAGTTATGCTCTTATAAATCTCGTTTTATCGTTACACCGCTTGCTGCTGCCCTGCAGTTCGCGGCGCTTCCGTCCGAGGGTGCGCAGGCAAACCACCAGCCGTTTCGTCCACTGATCGAGATGACCGTTGTGCGCCTGCATATTGCGCGGCAGGTTGCGCTTTCGAAGTGGGACTCGAATAAGCCTGTTGAAGATTTGCTGCGCGAGGCAGACGTGATCAAGGCGGCCGCCGAAGAGGCGCGTGCGATCGGCTTGCCGGAGAAGCTCGCGACGCATTTCTTCGCCGACCAGATCGAAGCCAATAAACTCGTTCAATACGGCTTGCTCGCGCAATGGCATCGCGCGGGGCAAGCACCTGACGACAATCGTATAGACCTGAAGAAGGATATCCGCTCAGAGTTGGACCGGTTGCAGCAAAGCTTTATTAAAGCGCTCGCCGATACGAAAACATTGCGTGCGCAACCGGATTGCAGCACTCAATTGGCGCGTGCGACGCAGGAATATGTCGCGAATCACGCACTCGATGAATTGTATGCGGTGGCCGTGGATCGGGCACTCGCGCGCGCCTGCGAGCAGGAATGACGTTTAAATGAGTCGCCGACGCGACCAGGAAGCCGGTTCGAAAGTCCGGCGCAACCACGCGGCGAGCAGCACGCGCCCTTGCGAAGGAGACGGGTGTCAAGCCCGTCTTCCAATTCGAGCGGAGCACTTGCAACCTCAAATGCCCGCATACCACTCATAACCCCGATCTTCCCAATAGCCGCCTCGGCCACCCCACAAGGTTTCGAATGTGGAGACGACTTCAATCCGCATTACGTATTTAGCCTGCTTGTACCCAAGTTGCCTTTCGACTCTGAGCCGCAGTGGCGCGCCATGCGCCACCGGCAGATTCTCGCCGTTCATCGCATACGCGAGGAGGGTCTGAGGGTGATAGGCATCGAGCAGATCGATGCTTTCGTAATAGCGTCCGCTGCCGTCAAACGTGGCCTCCAACTCGTCCGCACAGTGAAACACGACATAGCGTGCACCCGGCTTCAATTGGGCGAGGTCCAGTATCCGCCCAAGCGGCACACCCTGCCATTGTCCGATTGCACTCCACCCCTCGACGCAATCGTGCCGGGTAATCTGTGTGTGCGACGGTAAGCGTTTCAGATCGGCAAGCGACAGGCTGAGCGGTTGCTGTACGAGTCCACCCACCTTTAACCGCCAATCGGTGAAATCATTTTCGAGCAGACGGTTGTACTCCTCGGAATCGGGAGCCTGCGTGCCATTTGCACGGAACACGGGCGACAAGTCCGCCAAGCTATATTCCGGGGCCAGCGATTGACGATCGAGCAGCAATCGCTGACTGTTCATCGTCAGCTTCTCGGTTTTGCGCAGCAACGTGCCGAACCCCGAGCTTTGTGTCAATCGATCGCATCCGGCAAGCAAGACGGCGCCGGCCCCCGATATCAGACCAGCCAACACCCGCCGCCGAGAAATCCCTGATTTCATGGTGCATCTCCCGAGTGATCGATCGCGTAACGCCCATTGATCATCGACCGCAAGTTGTTCCAAAAGCCAGACAAGACGACCATCAACACATGAACGACGACAAACAGCACGAGCAAGGACGCCGTAATGAAGTGCAACGTGCGTGCCGATGGGCGGCCACCGAACAGGCCGGGCAAGAATGGAAAGGCAGCGTCCATGCCCGGCGACATCGTCAACCCGGTCAACACCATTAATGGAAGCAAACCCAGCGCGACGAGCAAATAGATCATTTTTTGCAGGGCGTTGTAGCGTCGTGCCTCATCGCCTTTGGCGAAACGAAGACGCGCATGATCGCGCACTTCATTCCACAAATGGCGCGGTTTGATCTGGTCTCGATTCGGCAATAGATCCCGGCGAATATGTCCACGCCAAAATCCGTGCAACAGATAAATCGAACCATTGATAACCAGCAGCCAGGCAAAGAGAAAGTGCCAATTCCTCGCTGCACCGAGGTCATAGTAAGAAGGAATCGTCAGCCATGACGGAAATGCGCGTTCCGCGACTGCATTGCCTTCCTGGGAGACGCCCAGAATGCCGGTCGTCTCGATACTCAACGAGCCGATACGAAAAAATCCGTGCAACCCATCTTCGTGTTTCTGGGAACCGACGGCGATCAACGCCTTGTCCGTATCCGCCCCGTGCTTGCCCCAATACAGCCTCGGGTGAGCGTTGAAGATTTGAAGCCCACTCATGAACATGATGGAAAGGCAAACGACATTGATCCAGTGAGTGATGCGCACCGTCACCGAATGTCGTCGGATGAACTGACGGTGCGTGGAATCGGGGGTGTTCATTGAAAAACCTCGCGCCGGCTGGTGAGGAACACCAGCCGGCCATAGTGGTCGCTACATTACATCGGCGGCACGACGCCATTCTTACCCACGATCAGTTGACCCGCGGACAAGGTACCGCTTGCATCCTTCTGCGTAGGGATAAAAACCGTCGTACCAGGCTTCACGTCGTCGTGGGTGGCGGGCGCCAGCGTCACGACAGGCGTGCCATTGGGAATGGAGATCTTCTTTTCCTGACCGTGATAGTTGACGGTGACGGTGCTGCCGTTCACCGACTTGACCGCGTCCCCAACGGTTGCGTTGGTCATCGTGCTATTCGGTTTCAGATCCCAACCGTAGCTGCCCTCTCCGACGCCCTTCAGTGCAGGCGGGAAAATCAGCACTTCGAGGGCACCGTCGCCGCCTTCGGATTTGGGCAACGAGGCGATACCGACAAAATCGCCGGGCTTGATATCGGTGACATTGGCTTTCACGACTGCCGACGCGACCCAGCCGTCCTTGAGCTTCACCGTGAGTGCTTGACCATCGCGCGATTTCACTTGAAGCTGGTCGCCCGACAACGCGACGATCGTGCCACGCACGCGAACACCCGGGTCCGCCGCGTTGGCGGCCGTGGCGGCAGTCAACGCGCCGGTCGTGAGTGCAGCGCCTGCCAAACCGCTGACGAGAAACTTGCGAAGACTTGAAATATCCATACTGACTCTCCTGGGCGATATGAGCATCGCACTATCGATACATGGCGTGTGAGCGAAGAAAACCGTCGAAAGCCGCGTCGGGAGAACTTTCGAAAGTGAAAAAACAGTGTGTAGCAATCCTGAGCGGTTATGCCCGGCTGCGTCGCGAATGTATCCACCAAACCTGCAATATGGATCCAAACACAAAGATGCCGACCCATGCCGCCAGCGCGCCTCGCACAACCGGTGATTCCGGGCCGGCTGCCAGAGGATGAGCAACGGGCAGCCGTGTCAGCGTCTCGTTGATCCCGGGGACCAACAACAAAAAGAAGCTGAAGGTGAATCCGAGCTGGGACAAATACGGTCGCGCACGCCCCAGAATGCATAACCGCGAAACGAGTAGCGCCCCGCCAATCGCCAGAAGCGCCAAAATACCCAGGGCATGGCCGGCGTTGAAGCCACCCGTGCTCGATAGCCCGAACGAAGTCAACACAGACACCACCAACCCGCCGAGGTAAATCCGGCCAGACTGTTTTGTGCTATCGATTCCGTGATAGCGGACGAAGCTATAAATTCCCGCAGCAAACGGAACCAGGCTGATGATGGTATGGCAAGTACCCAAGTTGGAAATAGGATGGGGCATGGGGTAACGGCTCCGGAAAATCAACCTACTAGTTGGTCGGTTGAGCGATAAAAAAAACAGTCCTATGCAGTCAGACGATTGATGGCCACTCGCGCAATGACACGAAATGATTCTGGATTCTTCAATGCTCGCGCGGTCAACATGGCGCCGTGCACCGTGGACATAAACGTCTGGGCCTCGACGCGAGCGCTGTCGCGCAAATGGAATTGCGCCTTGGCCGCGCCCTTTTTCAAAACCGTCGCGACCCACGCCGTCAAGTCTTCGAAATAGCCGCGCACCTCGTCTGCGATTTCTTGCGGGATCATCGGCGATTCGGCCGCGAGCATGGCGCAAATGCACATCGACGACGTCCCCTCGCGGATGCATTCCGCCCAGTAATCGGTATAGGCTGTCAATTGCCCCAGCGGATCATCGACGTGACGCTGCAACGCGGCCAAACCTTCCCGGGACTGCTCACGGTGCCGCGTGACGACGGTCAGCACGAGGTCAGCCTTGCTCGGAAAATGATGATGAATGCTCGGCTTGCTAATGTTGATCCGCTCGGACAGATCGGCATAGCTGAACCCGTTGTAACCACCGGCGGCGAGCAAGAGCTTGGCTTGCTCGGCAATTTCCGTTGCGCGGGGGGAAAGTTCCACACTCATGAGGTATTGACTCGATTTGCTGAATAGGCGCGCGAGACGCCGCTGTCGCTTACAATAACAAGAAATCTACTAGTCGGTAGGCTGCGAGTCAAGGTTTCCCGCAGGATTTTTTTTTCGCGTAGTGCTCAATCAGGTATTCGTTTCTTTCGGCACGCCAGAAATCACGCGGGCCGCCATCAATCATCTTCAGGCCGAGGGAATTTGCTGGTGTGGCGGCACGGTATGGCAGGGTCGCGTGGCCATGCGAATCAGCGTCTCCAGTTAGGCCAGCCGACGTGAAGATGATTCTCCAGGCCATGGTTCGTGCCGCGGAAGCCTGTGCGCCGTGACGCGCTTTAGGAGCCGATGGTCAGCGGTATTTCCGTAGACCTCAAGAAACATCCAACCGACCCTTTGCAATCGTCGCTTCAATTTATAGATCACATGGTCTACAATTCGATCATGCCGAACATAAACACCGTTTCCGACCGTCAACGAGGACGCCCGCGAGAGTTCGACCTCGACGAGACGATCGAGCGTGCCATGCAAATCTTCTGGACGAGGGGCTATCAAGGCACTTCGCTGCCAGACCTCCTGGAGGCAACTGAGCTCTCCCGAGGGAGCTTGTATGCCGCGTTTGGCGACAAACACGGCCTTTTCCTGCTGGCCCTCGATCGCTATATCGTCGAGGCACTCAAGCGCCTCGACGAAGAGCTTGCCTCAGGCCAGACAGCCATGGCGGGGTTGAAGGCGTGCATGGACGGCTATGTCGCACGTACCGCTGGCGCCGCCGGCAAGCGCGGCTGCCTCGTCGTGGCGACCGCCATGGAATTGGCGGCGCACGATGACGAAGTTTCGAGCCGGATCGCTTATTTCTTTGGGGCGATGGAGACGCGGTTCGTCAAAACCTTGAAACGTGCCCAGCAAGAGGGCGATTTAAACAAGAACCTAAGCCCTGCGGCGACGGCTCACGTACTCGTTTGTTTTCTCGAAGGCCTTCGTGTCGTTCGCAAGACAGGAACCAAACCCGACAGGGCAAAAGACGCCGTACGGGCACTCATTAGCAGCCTGACGGGCTAATTACCAAAGATAGGACGTGTTGCATTTCTGCACGCCAATTTCTGGACTGATTGGTTTAATTTTCCATGAAAGCTAACCACATAGCAGCAGCCCTGCTTGTCCCCTTGCTGTGGGGATTGCAGTACGCCGTCATCAAAGCAGGGCTCACAGTGCTCCCGCCGTTATTCTTCGCGGGCCTGCGATTCGCCGTGATTGCGGCAATTCTGATCCCCTTTGTCGCGCGTATTCGACACACGGAGATTCGACCGATCTTTCTGATCGCCTGCTTCATGGGCGGGATGAACTTCGCCTGCGCTTTCATCGGGTTGACCCGGTCGCCGGCCGGTGTCGCCGGGATTGCCAATCAACTGTGGACCCCGTTCACGCTGATGCTTGCCTGGCCCATCCTCGGCGAGAAACCGTCGGCACGCATGGTGCTTGGCGTCGGTATCGCGCTATGCGGCGTCGCCCTTTCGATCGTCGATCCCCGCCTGGCGGTCCCGGTCATCCCAACGCTCTTTGTGGTCGGGTCGGCATTCGGATTGGCGATCGGCAACGTGCTCGCCAAGAAATTCGGCCCGTTCGACCCTGTTAAGCTCTTTGCCTGGATGTCGTTCTTCACGGCATTCCAGCTTCTCGGACTTTCGCTGATCGTGGAGAACGGTCAGATTGAAGCGCTTCATAGGGCCTCGAGTTCCGAATGGCTGGCTTTCGCTTTTACGGTCCTGCTCGGCGGTATCGCCGCGTTCATCACGTGGTTCTGGCTGATTGCACGATTCTCGATGGCGCGGGTCGCCCCCTACGCCCTGCTTCAATCAATTTTCGCGATCGGCGCCGGCGTCGTCTTCAGGCATGAACCCATTACCCCGGTGCTAATTTTAGGCGCCGCTATCTGCGTTGCGGGAGTCGCGCTCAGTCAGTGGCCGTCCGCCAGTCGACCCCGCACCGGAGACGGAACGCAGCGAATCACTCGCAAAGTCGCCACGCATTTTTTTAGTGCAAACCAAAGGAATAAATAAGTATGACGAAGTTCGTTCTAGTTCACGGTGCGTTCCAGGGCAGTTGGGTTTGCGCAAGGGTCGCACGCAAGCTTCGCGAAGCGGGACATGATGTCTACACGCCGACGTTGACCGGCCTCGGAGAACGCTCCCACCTCGTCGACCGGGCGATCAATCTCGACACGCACATTCAAGACGTGGTCAACGTCTTTAAGTACGAGGACATTACCGACGCGATATTGTGCGGTCACTCGTATGGCGGCCTGGTCATCACGGGAGTCGCGAACGAAATCGGCGAGCGCATCCGCACGCTCTTCTACCTCGACGCCTATGCGCCAGCCGATGGGCAGTCGCTCGTCGACATCGCCGGCGCCGAAACCACGCTGACTTTCCTTGCGCAGGCTGCCCAAAACGGCGGAATGATTCCACCTATTCCCGCCGCCATTTTCAATGTGAATGAAGCCGATGCTGCCTGGGTCGACAGCATGTCGGGTCCGCAGCCGTTTGCCACCTTCGTTCAAGGCGTTCACGCTGGCGTGGATTCGGCACCGGTCGCCAACCGCACATATGTTTTCGCAAGCGAAAACGGCGGGGATTGGTTTGTGGAAACGCACGCTCGCTTGAAGGACGACCCGCGATGGAAGGTCCACGCTGTTCCGTGTGGGCACTCCATCATGCTGGATCGTCCGGCGGACCTGACTGCGCTACTGCTGGAAGAAGCAACGCGCTAAAGCGATCGAGGCAATTGGGACAACAACTGCTTATCAGTTCTCTCCCTAAACCGGATCGTAACCGCCGTTTTCTGCGGCCGAAATCCGGCAGTAGAACGGTACAGCGAAATGCGTCGGCATCAGCATCGCGTCATGTTCCGCGCAATCCTCCAGCATGCGCAGGCGCGTCGCGTTTGCAGGCCCCCCCCTCGTCTTCGTCGAACGTCGAACACGGGTCGGGTTTGACGAGTTGCACCGGATGATGAATCACGTCGCCGGAAAACATGCCCTGTTGCCCTTCCGAACGCAACAGAACCTTGTAACTACCGATGGTGTGCCCCAGTGCACGCTCGACGGTCAGCACGTCATCGATCGCGTACCGGCCTGCGCGAGACCGCCGTCGCGGAAGCCCTTCATCAAGGCGGGCTCCACATCGCCGCCGTTTTCATAGGCGAACAACACATCGGGCTTCGCGTCTTTCACCCGTTGCGGGTACACGCGCGAGTGCCTGGCCATCGAGGTTGATACTTCGCTGCCCGGCTTACGAGTACAGCAAGTGCTTGATCGACCCAAGGAGATGCGAGGCTTCCTATCGCTTGTATTTCCATCGTCCCGTCACATGTTCGGATAATTCGGCCCGCCACCGCCCTCCGGCGTGACCCATACGATGTTCTGCGTCGGGTCCTTGATATCGCAGGTCTTGCAATGCACGCAGTTCTGCGCATTGATCAAGAGCCGCTCATTGCCTTCATCGTTCTTCACGAACTCATACACGCCAGCAGGGCAGTAACGCGATTCCGGACCCGCATAGGTCTGCCAGTTCACGTTGACCGGCACGGTCGGGTCCTTCAGTGTCAGATGCGCGGGCTGGTTCTCTTCGTGATTCGTGTTCGAAATGAACACCGACGAGAGCCGGTCGAACGTCAGCCTGCCATCGGGCTTCGGATACGTGATCGGCTTGCACTGTGAGGCCGGTTTCAGCATCTCGTGATCGGAGTGCTGGTGATGCAGCGTCCACGGCACATTGCCGCCGAGCAGCTTCTGCTCGATGCCGACCATCAGCGTGCCGAGGTACAGACCCTTGCTCATCCACTGCTTGAAGTTACGCGCGCGATACAGTTCGGTGTGAAGCCATGAGGTCCTGAAGGCTTCCGGATACGCGGTCAGTTCGTCGGCCTGGCGACCGGCCTGCACAGCGTCGAAGGCGGCGTCGGCGGCGAGCATGCCGGTCTTGATCGCCGCGTGCGAGCCCTTGATGCGCGAAACGTTCAGGAAGCCCGCGTCGTCACCGACCAGTGCGCCCCCCGGGAATACGAGCTTCGGCAGCGACATCAGCCCGCCCGCCGTAATCGCGCGCGCACCGTACGACACGCGCTTGCCGCCGTCGAGAATCGCGCGGATCGCCGGATGCGTCTTGTAGCGCTGGAATTCCTCGAACGGCGACAGATACGGATTCGAATAGCCGAGACCAACGACGAAGCCCACCACGATCTGGTTGTTGTCCAGGTGATAGAGGAACGAGCCGCCGTACGTGTCGTTCTCGAGCGGCCAGCCGGCCGTGTGCATGACGAGGCCCGGCTTGTGCTTCGCGGGATCGATCTCCCACAGCTCCTTGATGCCGATGCCGTAGACCTGCGGATCGACGCCGTCGCGCAGTCTGAACCTGTCGTTCAGCTGACGGCCAAGATGCCCGCGCGCGCCTTCGCAGAACAGCGTGTACTTCGCATGCAGTTCCATGCCGGGCTGGAAATTTTCGGTCGGCTCGCCGTCCTTGCCGATGCCGAGGTTGCCGGTCGCGACACCCTTGACTGAGCCGTCGTCGTTATAGAGCACTTCGGCAGCGGGAAAACCGGGGAAAATTTCCACGCCGAGCGCCTCGGCCTGCTGCCCCAGCCAGCGGGTCACATTCGCGAGGCTGATCACATAGTTGCCGTGGTTCCTGAAGTTATCCGGCAGCGCCCAGTTGGGTACGGCCTTCGCGCCGGTCTCGGTGAGGAACAGGAAGCGGTCCTCGGTGACGGGAACATCCAGCGGCGCACCTTTTTCCTTCCAGTCGGGCATCAGTTCGGTGATCGCGCGCGGGTCCATCACCGCGCCCGAGAGGATATGCGCCCCGATCTCCGAGCCCTTTTCGAGTACGCACACGCCAAGCTCGACGCCCTGCGCGGCGGCACGCTGCTTCAGGCGGATCGCCGCCGACAGCCCGGCCGGGCCGCCGCCGACGATCACCACGTCGTATTCCATCGACTCGCGCGGGCCATACTGCTCGATAAGATTCATGTTTTCGCTTGCACGCGTCATACTATTTTTCTCTGATGCAGACCGGCGATGTCCGCCGAGGTCATGTCGAGCCAGCCACTTAGCACTTCTTCCGTATGCTCGCCGAGTGTCGGCGGAGCGCGCCGGTATTGCACCGGCGACTCGGACATCCGGATCGGGTTCGCGACCAGCGGCACCTGCCCGACCAGCGCATGCGGCATCTCGATGCGCATCTCGCGGGCTTGCACGTGTGGATCGGCGAACACCTTGTCGAGGCTGTTGATCGGGCCGCACGGAACACCAGCGGCTTCCATCACGGAGATCCACTCACCAGTGGTGCGGCCGACCGTGACACCGCGAATTAGCGCGATCAACGTTTCCCGGTGCTTCACGCGCTGAGGATTCGTCGCAAAGCGCGCGTCCTCGACCCATTCCGCCCTCTCCAGCGACTTGCAGAGCCTGGCGAACTGGCCATCATTGCCGACCGCGATAATCATGTATCCATCGGCGGTCGGAAAATCCTGGTAGGGCACGATGCTGGGATGCGCGTTGCCGAGGCGCTGCGGCACCATGCCGCCAACCAGGTAATTCGCGGCCTGGTTGGCGAGGCTCGCGATCTGCACGTCGAGCAGCGCCACATCGATATGCTGCCCCTCGCCCGAGCGATCGCGGCGCGCCAAGGCCGCGACGACCGCCACTGTTGCATAGAGGCCCGTCATCACGTCCGTCAGAGCCACCCCTACTTTTACCGGTCCCTCGCCTTCGGTGCCGTCGGCGCGGCCCGTCAGACTCATCAATCCGCCCATACCCTGGATCAGGAAGTCATAGCCGGCGCGCGGCGCGTAGGGCCCGGTCTGGCCGAACCCCGTAATCGAGCAATAGATGAGCCGCGGATTCACTTCTTTGAGGCTCGCGTAGTCGAGGCCGTATTGCGCAAGCCCGCCGACCTTGAAGTTCTCGAGCACGACGTCCGCCTTGCTCGCGAGCTGCTTCACGAGACACTGACCTTCGGGTTCGCTGAGATCGATCGTGACGGACCGCTTGTTGCGATTGGCGCTCAGATAGTAGGCCGACTCTCCGGTGGCGTCGCCGTCGGGGTCGTTCAGCCAGGGCGGCCCCCAGGCGCGCGTGTCGTCGCCCACGCCCGGGCGCTCGACCTTGACCACGTCGGCGCCGAGGTCCGCGAGCAGTTGGGCCGCCCACGGCCCGGCCAGCACGCGCGACAAGTCGAGCACGCGCAACCCCGACAGCGCGCCTTGTTGCAAGGTGTCGTTCATGGTATGCACGTCAAAAAGCGGCGATGCCGGTGATGGCGCGCCCGAGAATCAGCGCGTGAACGTCGTGTGTGCCTTCGTACGTATTGACGACTTCGAGATTGACGAGATGCCGTGCCACGCCGAACTCGTCGCTGATGCCATTGCCGCCGAGCATGTCGCGTGCGACGCGGGCAATATCCAGCGCTTTGCCGCACGAATTGCGCTTCATTATCGAGGTGATTTCCACCGCGGCGGTGCCCTCGTCCTTCATATGGCCCAGGCGCAAGCAGCCTTGCAGGCCGAGCGTGATTTCCGTCTGCATATCGGCGAGCTTCTTCTGGATCAGCTGGTTCGCCGCCAGCGGCTTGCCGAACTGCTTGCGATCGAGCACGTATTGACGCGCGCGGTGCCAGCAATCCTCGGCCGCTCCCAACGCCCCCCAGGCGATGCCATAACGCGCACTGTTCAGGCACGTGAAGGGCCCTTTCAGGCCGCGCACGTCCGGGAATGCGTTTTCCTCAGGACAGAACACTTCATCCATCACGATCTCGCCAGTGATCGACGCTCGCAGGCCGACCTTGCCGTGAATCGCGGGCGCCGACAGTCCTTTCCAGCCCTTTTCAAGTACGAAGCCGCGAATGGCGCCTTCGTCGTCCTTCGCCCAGACGACGAACACATCGGCGATCGGGCTGTTGGTGATCCACATCTTGGCGCCCGTGAGCTGATAGCCGCCCGGGACCTTCCTCGCGCGCGTCACCATGCTGCCGGGATCGGAGCCGTGATTCGGCTCGGTCAGGCCGAAGCAGCCGATCCACTCGCCGGTCGCGAGCTTCGGCAGGTACTTCTGCCGCGTCGCTTCGTTGCCGAACGCCTCGATCGGCACCATCACGAGCGACGATTGCACGCTCATCATCGAGCGATAGCCCGAATCAACACGCTCCACCTCACGCGCCACCAGTCCATAGCAAACGTAGTTGAGCCCGGCGCCGCCATAGGTTTCGGAGATCGTCGCACCCAAGAGGCCTAGCTCGCCCATCTCGCGGAAAATCTTCGGATCGGTGCTTTCGTTGCGGAATGCTTCCAGCACGCGCGGCGCCAGACGCTCCTGGCAATATGCCTGCGCGGATTCGCGGACCATGCGCTCGTCTTCGGTCAACTGCTGGTCCAGGAGCAGCGGATCATCCCACTGGAAGGCTGCCGACTTGTGTTGATTAGTCATTTCATACTCGCAAGAGGTGGGTCGCCGGCTAATTTAGCGATGCCCAGTTGCCGCAACAACCAATTTGTTCGCACTGACCTGTGCGAAAATCGCACAACTCCGTCACACCCTCGCACGAGTCCCCGCCATGCGCCGCAAAATCCCGTCCACTATCGCGCTCTCCGCCTTCGAGGCCGCGGCACGTCATCAAAGCTTCACCAAGGCCGCGGACGAGCTGGCCGTCACGCAAAGCGCGGTCTGCCGGCAGATCGGCACGCTGGAGGAGTTCCTGGGCCTCAAGCTGTTTCGCCGGGACCGGCGCGGTGTGGCGTTGACGGAGGCCGGGCTCGCGTATAGCCGCAAAGTCGCTTTGCGACTCGACAGTGTCGAGCAGGACACGCTCGAAATCATGGCTAAAGGAGGCCACGGTGGCACGCTCGAGCTCGCCGTCGTACCCACGTTCTCGACCAAGTGGCTGCTGCCGAGATTGCCAGGCTTCATTGCCGAGCATCCAGACATCACCGTCAATCTCACAGCGAATACGCGGCCGTTCCTGTTCGACGACACCGAGTTCGATGCGGCGATCCACGCGGGCGTCGCCTTCTGGCCTGGAACGGAGGGGCACTTCCTGATGAGCGAGACGCTGATCGCCGTATGCAGCCCGGCGCTCATCGCGCCGCGCACGAAGCTCGCGCCCACGGACTGGAAGCGCTACCCACTCCTGCAACAGAGCACGCGCCCGTACGCATGGCGCGACTGGTTCGCGTCACGCGGGTTTCAGGTGGAAGGGGATATGTCGGGACCGAAGCTCGAGCTATTTTCGATGCTTGCCGAAGCGGCCGTCTATGGCGTCGGCATTGCGCTCATTCCGCGCCTGCTCATCGAAGATGAGCTGCGGCGCGGCGTCCTCGTGCCAGTGGTCAAGTACGAACATCTTAGCGATCGCTCGTATTACTTCCTCTACCCGGAGCGCAAGTCCGACAACGCGGCGCTGACCGTGTTTCGCGATTGGCTGGAGAATCAGGCACGCCAATATCGGGAATCCACCGGGTAGAACCGACGCCCGTTCAAACCGCCTCGGTGAGATCAGGGACGATCGTAAACAGGTCCCCTACGAGGCCGTAGTCGGCCACGCTGAAGATTGGCGCGTCTTCATCCTTGTTGATCGCGACGATCACCTTCGAGTCTTTCATGCCTGCCAGGTGCTGGATTGCACCCGAAATGCCCACCGCGATGTAAAGCTCCGGTGCAACGATCTTGCCGGTCTGGCCAACCTGGTAATCGTTCGGCACGTAGCCTGCATCCACTGCCGCACGCGAAGCGCCCAGCGCGGCGTTCAGCTTGTCGGCGAGCGGCTCCAGAACCTTCGTGTAGTGCTCGCCGCTGCCGAGACCGCGGCCACCCGAAACGATGATCTTCGCGCCCGTGAGTTCCGGGCGGTCCAGCTTCGTGACCTCGCGGCTCACGAACTGCGAGAGTCCGCTGTCTGCTGCCGCTGCGAGCTTCTCGACGGCGGCACTCCCGCCAACGGCTGCAACTGCCTCGAACGCGGTCGTGCGGACCGTGATGACCTTCACCGGATCGGCAGACTGAATCGTCGCGATCGCGTTGCCCGCATAGATCGGACGCTCGAACGTGTCGGGAAGATTGACCCCCGTGATGTCGCTGATCTGTGCAACATCAAGCTTCGCAGCAATGCGCGGCGCAACGTTCTTTCCCGCTGCCGTTGCGGGCGCCAGAATGTGTGAGTAGTGCTTCGCGATTTGCAGGACCGTCGCCTCGACGTTCTCCGCAAGACCATGCTCAAGTTGTAGCGCATCGGCGAGCAGCACCTTCGCAACCCCGGCGATCTTCGCCGCTGCCTCGGCGGCGGCCTGCGCATTGTGCCCCGCAACCAGCACGTGCACGTCGCCACCAATCTTCCGGGCTGCGGCAACGGTGTTCCGCGTCGCGTCCTTGATCGACTTATTGTCGTGTTCGGCAATCACCAGATTCGTCATGTTCCTCCACTCTCCTTATAGTACTTTCGCTTCATTTTTAAGCTTCTCGACCAGCGTTGCGACGTCCGACACCTTGATGCCGGCACAACGCCTCGGCGGCTCCGCGACCTTCAGCGTCTTCACACGTGGCGTCACGTCCACGCCGAGATCTTCGGGCTTCACCGTTTCCAGCGGCTTCTTTTTCGCCTTCATGATGTTCGGCAACGTCACATAACGCGGCTCGTTCAGACGCAGATCCGTCGTCACAACAACCGGCAAAGACAGAGACAGAGTCTCGGCACCGCCGTCGACTTCACGCGAAACGGTGGCCTTGCCGTTAGCGATCACGATCTTCGAGGCGAACGTCGCTTGTGGCAGTTTTGCCAAGGCGGCAAGCATCTGGCCCGTCTGATTCGCATCGTCGTCGATTGCCTGCTTGCCCAACACGATCAACGAGGGCTGCTCCTTGTCCACGAGAGCCTTGAGCAACTTGGCAACGGCCAGCGGTTGAAGGTCAGCGTCTGACGCAACATGGATTGCGCGATCTGCGCCGATTGCGAGTGCCGTGCGCAATGTTTCCTGTACTTGCGTGACACCGCACGACACGACGACGACTTCAGTCGCCACACCCGCCTCTTTTAGACGAACAGCCTCTTCCACGGCGATCTCGTCGAATGGGTTCATTGACATCTTGACGTTCCTGATATCGACACCGGACCCGTCTGACTTCACGCCAACTTTCACGTTCGGATCAACAACCCGTTTTACTGCAACCAGTACTTTCATATTGGCAATATCGTTTAAATTTTAAAGAATTCATAGTACGCTACCAGTGCGCCTGGTGCACAGATGAACCTACATTGCCGGGATTACGAATCAGCTTGCGAAGCTCTACGCTATCCTGAGACGCACCGGCACAGGCGACCAACGATCGTCTCCGTCAGCGACATGGAAACTCCACAAATTTCTCTCACAACGGTGGAGCTTATGATTGAAAGTGCCTTGCGATCTAGAAGCGATGACGTATAGCGAGTCGAACGAGAACCTGCTTATTTGTCGAGGAATCACCCAGACTACTAATATTGGCAACAGCACTTTTTCCGAGTGAATTTTGCCCCGAAGCGATCTGGTAGCCGATCGCGCCGTAAAGCTCGGTACGCTTCGACAGCACATAGTTCGTCGCCCACGAGATCTGGTTGTAATGCTGGCTGCCCGCGCCACTATCGCCTGCTTTCCCGACAGCCGTGCCCTTCAGGTAGTCATAGGCCAGCCCCGTCGAAAGAAATGGGGTGAACTTGTACGAGACTGCGATATCGAAATTGTTGAACTTTGCTTCGCTTTTCAGGAAACTCTCGCCAAGATTTCCATACTCAGTGTTCGAATATGAGCCGGCAACCGTCCACTTGTCAGTGATCGCGTAGCTGGCTGCGATCATCGCCACCTGGTACGACTGCGCGACCTGGTAGCCCGAGTTCAGCGACCCACTCAGATTCGACGCGCCACTCTGGTTATCAGTGAACAGACCTCTGCCGGCTGTGGCCGTCGGATTCTTGAAGAACTGGTATGCAGCTCCGACCTTGAATCCGCCAGCCGTGTAGCCTGCGCCCAGCGAATAGCCACTTTGCGCCGTGAAGTTACCCGCAACGCCACCGAGGCTGTACAAACCGCCAAAAGTGAAACCGTTAAAGGACGGACTCATATAGCGAATGGTGTTGTTCCAGCGAACCGTGTTTGCTGCGTTGTCCAGATCGCCCGGGTGCACTGAGGTCGGGCCGCCCATCAGCGCGTATCCGGCGAGGAACTCAGGAAAATAGAAAACCATGTCGTACTGACGACCCATGGTCACACTACCGTACTGCGCACTCTTGAACCCGACGAACGCCTGACGACCGAACAGGGTTCCACCCTGCGCCGCCTGCCCGTTGGGTATATTGATACCTGATTCCAGGGTGAAAATAGCCTGAATACCGCCGCCGAGATCTTCCGCGCCCGTGAAACCCCAACGACTACCGTATGGACCCGACAGCGAGTCCATCGAAACTCTTTTACCGGCACCTACTTTACTCTGGTAATGCAAGCCTTCATCGAGAATACCGTAGAGCGTCACCGACGACTGTGCATGAACGAACAAAGGCACTACGCTAAAAACGGCCAAAGCATATTTCTTCATGATAAGTCTCCAATTACTTATTTTTATATATTTAGTTATACTACATATAATATGAAAAAATTAAGTGCATCTGAAATGCACAGTTCTATATCAAGTTGATTTGACTGATGATTCGTTCCTTTCAATAAACATCCTCTTTTTAATTTTTACCTACTCGGGCTCGAACAGAATCGGTGGATACACAAAATGATGACGCCCGATCAGCGTCATCTCACAACGAAAATCCAGATCAGGCCGCGCCCTCGTACTTCTGGCCAAGCACCATTAATTCTGGTGTGCCAATCATTTCGTTAAGTGCGTCGAAATCGAGCATGCGGTCCTGCCACGGCAGAGTGGTACGGTGTTGATGCAGGCTGCCGTAGTAATCGCGAAGCATGAAAGCGGCGGCGCGCGCCGTGCCACCCGGGAAGATCACGATCCGGAAGCCGATTGAACTCAATTCGTCCGCGCTCTTTACTGGCGTCTTTCCGCCCTCGACCATATTCGCCAGTAGCGGAATGCGGTGAGCAAACCGATCGCAGGCTGCCTGCATCTGTTCTGGAGTACGAAGTGCTTCAATAAAAAGCGCATCCACACCACAGTCAAGATACGCCTCGGCCCGCTCCAGCGCTTCCTCAAAGCCCTCGACAGCCAGTGCATCGGTGCGCGCGAGGATCAAGGTCTGCTCCGAATGGCGGGCGTCGAGAGCCGCACGCAGCTTACCGCACATCTCGGCTACCGGAATGACCGCCTTGCCGTTCAGATGACCGCAGCGCTTAGGAAAGGTCTGATCTTCAAGCTGGATCATCGCGGCACCGGCGCGCTCGAACGCGCGCACTGTGCGCTGAGTATTGAGTGCATTCCCAAAGCCCGTATCGCCGTCCACGATGACAGGCGTGGCGACACGCTCAGTTATGCGCGCCAGGGTATCGGCCACTTCGGTGGCTGTCGTGAGACCCACATCCGAGCGGCCCAAGCGGGTGTAAGCGATCGATGCGCCCGACAGATAAAGGGCGCCGAAACCGGCCTGCTCCGCAATTAGCGCGGTAAACGCGTCATAGATGCCGGGGGCGAGCACCGCCTGATCCCCACGCAGTTGGCCCTTCAAGCTTTTGTTCGTCATGTTGATCAGCCCTGGATTTGTGTTGCGGCCGTCGCGCCGGACACCCAGCCGCCGCCAACGGCACTGAGAAGACCGTTGCCCGACAGGTAACCCCATACTTCATTGCCCGATACGCCGCGAGCCGCACCGCCTGCAGCCAGCAGATTCGGGAAGGGCGAGCCATCTTCACGGAGCACACGACATTCCGCATCGATATTGAGGCCGCCTTGTGTATGGAACAGCGCACCCGTCACTTTCACGGCGTAGTACGGCGCTTGCAGCGGACGCTTGAAGGTACGACCGAAGGAATCCGTGAAACCGGCCGCGATTCCATCGAGCGTTTTCTGAAGCGTTTCCACTTCGCAACCGATCAATGCCGCCAGCGCGGGAACGTCCTTAGCACTGCGCAGTGCACCGGCCTTCTCTGCTTCAACGTAGTCAGGGAACGTGCGAGCGCGTGCCAGCACGGGTTCATCGAAAACATTCCAGGCAATGGTGCCGGGCTGAGCGAGCACGCCCGTCGCAGCCTCAGAATAGCCATTGTTCTCGTTATGGAAACGCTCGCCGCGCGCATTGATCTGCACACCGCCGTCCATCATCACGGCCCACGTCATCAGCGCGCCCTGAGGCGTGATCCAGGAACCGTGCCCCTGGTAGCCGCCAAGGTCTGCCATTCGCGCATTGAGTGCTTTTCCCCATGCGATCGCCGAGCCGTCGTTGCCGGTATGACCTGCGAACGTGGCATCACCCATGGCAGGAAGAAATTCACGCACCATGGCAGCGTTACCACCGAAGCCGTTGCATGCCAGAATCAGGACTTCGCATGCGACGTATGCCACGGTGCCGTCTGGCGATGCGTAGCCGACACCCAGGACCTGGTCACTCTCGTCAAGCCAGAGCTCACGCACGACTGATTCCACCAGCACGTCCGCGCCGGCAGTTGTGGCAGTACGTTCCAGACACGCCATCAGCGCCGCGCCCGTGCGCTCCGGCGTCGTATGCATACGACGTGCACGGTGGCCGGGATAGAGAAAGCCGTCGAGAATTTCGAGCTTGACGCCGAGACGTTCGAATGTGTCGAGCGCTTCTGTTACACCGCGCGTGTAGGCCTGGACCAGATGAGGCGCCGCTTGTCCGTGAGTCTTCTCCGTCACGTCCTCCGCGAACAGGGCTTGAGAGTCCTCGATGCCCAATTCGCGCTGAAGCCGCGTCTCTGCCGCTGGAATGAAACCCGAGGACAGTGCGGTCGAACCACTAGGCACGGCATCACGCTCCAGCAGGAGACAATCAACTCCGGCTTCGCGCAGTCGAATGGCCGAAGTCAGGCCGCAGGCACCTGATCCAACAATCACTGCGGGAATGACAGGCGTCACCTCCGGCATCTGGGAAGCGCGGACAATACGTGCGGGATGTTCTGCAAAATTGAATGTCATCTCAGAGTTCCTTCGGGGCCTTGCCGAAACGCGCCCGCAGTTGATTGAGCAATCCACCGGCAGCCGCCATCTCAAGCAGAAATGCCGGAATGGGCTCGCAGTCCAGGGTTTGGCCATCTGCACGATGCACCACAGGACTCGTCCCCTCGAGTCTCAAACCCACGGTTTCACCATCGCTCAGAATTTCCGCATTCGAACACGTAATCAGAAGAAGTCCGAGGTTAAATGCGTTGCGAAAGTACAGCCCGTTAAAGGATGGCGCGATCACCGCTCTCACGCCGAGTCGCACGAGAGCCCCCGCCGCCTGTTCACGCGAAGAACCGATGCCGAAGTTCGGACCCGCTGCGATGACGTCTCCCGGACGAACCTCTGCAGCGAATTCCGGCCGAACCACTTCGAGGCAGTGAGGCGCAATGCCGCCCAGACCCAGTTTCATGTAAGCACCAGGAGCCAGCTGATCGGTGTCGATGTCCGAGCCCACTGTCCAGACACGCGCATTCTGTATATTGTTCACGCTCACGCCAGCACCTCGCGCGGGTCAGTGATACGGCCTCGCAGGGCCGAAGCAGCAACCGTATACGGAGATGCCAGGTACACCTGAGCGCTTGCCGATCCCATGCGCCCCTTGAAATTCCGCGCCGTTGTGGCGATTACGTTTGCATTGTCCGGGATGCTGCCGCCATAACCAGAACACGCACCACACGACGTGGGCAGCACTTCGGCGCCCGCCTGCCGCAGCACTTCCATGACGCCTTCTGCTTCGGCCTGCTGCTGATCCTGAACGCTGGCCGGGGCGACCATCAGTCGTACGCCGGCCGCAGCGCGCTGACCAGCCAATACCTTTGCCGCAGCACGCAGATCGTCGAGTTTGGCGCCGGTACACGCACCGATATAGGCCGCTTGCACGGCCACATCCTGATAGGCATCGACCGGATGAGTGTTGGCCGGGCTATGGGGAGCCGCCACCTGAGGAGCCAGTTCGCCGGCATTGAAGCGGTGCATTGTTGCGTCAGCGCCTTCGTCGCTATGCCAATGATCGATCTCGATCTCATGCACACCGACACCGCGCAGCCACTCGCGCGTAGTCTCGTCCGCTGCGATCAATCCCACCTGAGAGCCCATCTCTGCGCTCATATTCGATAACGTCATGCGCTCCTGCATGGACAGCGCACGCACGGCTTCGCCACAGAATTCAATGGCTTGATACCTGCCGCCATTCATGCCAAACCGGGCGACCATGTGTAATGCCATATCCTTGGCCGTCACACCATCCGGCAAGCAACCGTCCCACTGCATGCGAATGGTCTCCGGAACACGCACCCATATTTCGCCAGTGACTACGACCCCGAGCATTTCGGTACTTCCGACGCCGAACATATAAGCACCGAACGCACCGCCAGTGGGCGAATGCGAATCGCCACCGACGCAGAACATGGAAGGCCGGATGTGCCCCTTCTGCGGGAGGACCACGTGACAAATGCCTTCACTATCGTAGACGTTAGGCAGTTTCTGCTCAGCAGCCCATTCCCGTGCAATTCGAACGATGCGTTGGGAATCCTCGTCCTGCGCAGGCACGTAATGATCCATCACGAGGACAATCCGCGACTTGTCCCATACTTGCGCTCCCAACTCTTCCAGCATGGGTTTCAGGCGACGAGGCCCGGAGGAATCATGGAACATCGCAAGGTCAACCTTGCAGTTGACGATTTCGCCCGGTATCACATGCGGACGACCGCTGGCCCGGGCGATTAACTTCTGGGCCAAGTTGGCAGGAAGAGTCATATGAATCGAAACGTACGCTTTAGTCGGTGGTGCTTCTCGCAGGCACCTTGGTTGAGTCTGATCTTGATTTACGTCGACCGCTTCACGGCAAAATTTCACCCTCTGCGACACGTGCGTCGATATCACCAAATTGAGTCAATTCCATTTGATACTCGTAGCGATCCGGCCTATACAGACCGTGAAGCAACTGCACGGTCTGATCATTGCTGTCGTACACCAGTCGCCGAACCGATAGCAGTGCTGCACCGATTGCGACGTCCAGCTCTGCGGCAACCGTTGCATCGGCCTGACTGGCCGAAATGGTCTGACGCGCCCGCCCCCATTCCACGCCGGATTCTTCCAGCAGCTGAAGAACCGGTTTGCGGGCTACATCGGCACGTGTGAAGCCCTTGGCACGTTCGACAGGCAAATACGTGGTGATAAACGATACCGGGCCTGCACTGCTACTACGCGTGCGCACGATCTTGCGCACGTCTGCACCTTCCGCAACCTGCAACGCTTGAGCCAGTACGGGCGAAGCCCGGATCACGCTCCACTCCAGCACCTTGATGGAAGTTCGCCGGCTCGCCTGAACGATGTTGTTCAGCAATCCGCCGAGCCTCAGATTGACGCTATCGCCTTGCGCCGCAGCATCCTGCTGCTCGGCGCGCGGAGCCGGCCATGTGCCACGCCCCGCCTCACGGATGATCAAGCCCTCGTTGACCAACTGCTCCAGCGCCCGACGCACAGTTACGCGACCGACGCCAAACTGTTGCGCCAGCTCCTTTTCAGGCGGAACGCCATCGTCATACAGTCCTTCATCCAGCTTCTGCCGAAGGACAAGGTATATCTGATGGTATTTCGGGAGAGGCAGTGAGTCCATTGCCGATCTTGCCGCCGTCGCCCGCGAGGAGCGTGCCTGTGTGTTGCGCATCACTCAGAGTTCCAGGTAATTCTCGCGCACGTTCAGTCGCACACGCAGTGATGAACGATTGCGAAATAGTTTATTGTTCCAACGATAGGACAACCTTGCTAGACTGTCAAGCACGGACAACGCAGATCGTCTTTTATCAGGAGGAGAACACATGGAGTATCTTAATCAACTCGGCGCCTTTGGTGCCGATCTGCAATACGCGAACCTGCCTCAGAACGTGCGCCAACAACTGGGTTGGGTACTCGTTGACACCCTGGGCGCTATCGTTGGCGGCTCGGCTGAACCTGAGCTGCGCGCTATGGCGCAAAGCGTGTCTCACGGAAATGGAGCGACCCTGGTCGGGCTTGGCGTAAAGGCCAGTCCGATGGAGGCCGCACTGATCAACGGAACGGCCGGCACGTTCCTGGAAATGGATGAGGGGAACCGGTTTTCGCGCGGCCATCCTGCCATCCACGTACTTCCTGCCGTGCTCGCACTGAGCGAAACTCAAGGCGCGGATGCGCATCGCTTCCTCGCAGCCCTCGCCGTTGGCTACGAAACAGGCTCGCGTTTCGGAGCCTCGGCACAGCTGCGTGACGCTATACATGTACACGGGACATGGGGCACACTCGGCGCAGCGGCGGGTAGTGCGCGTGTGTTCGGTGCCGACCCCAGCAGTATGCGCGAAAGCTTCAACGTGGCATCGTCCATGACCATCGCCACGTCGAAGAAAACGATGCTGCAAGGTGGGCTGGTTCGCAATGTGTATGCGGGCCTGTCCAATAGCAACGGGTTGCTGGCAGCACAACTCGTGCGGTGCGGCTTCCAGGGTGAGGCAGACGGCCCGGCCTCACTGTTCGGCGAAATCGTTTCGGAGCGTTACGACCAGGTCACGTTGCTTCGCGGATTGGGCGAAGAATGGCACCTCACGCAGAACTATTTCAAGCTGCATTCGTGCTGCCGCTACAACCACGGCACACTGGATGCGCTCGACATTCTCGCGGAACGCGGCACCCTTCCCGCAGCGGTGGATATTTCGTCGATCGAAGTGACGACCTACAAGTACGCGGCCGAACTCACCGATCCGGCGCCGCGCAACACGCTCGGCGCCAAGTTCTCGGTGCCGTTCGCAGTGGCCACGCGCATCGTCAACGGCAGCAGCGGCCTGTCCAGTTTCACGCGGGATGCCATTCGCAATCCGGATGTGCTCGCCCTCGCTTCCAGGGTATCGATCGTTGAAGATCCGGCCATGACGGCACGACTGCCGCAGGAACGTCCTGCGCGGGTTCGGGTTTTCCACAAGAACGGCCAGGTGCACGAGGTCGAAGTCGGCGTCAATCGCGGCGATGACACGTCGCCCTACACGACTCAGGAACTGTCGAGCAAGTTCCTCGACCTGTGCGAGCGGGTCTGGTCGCGTTCGCATGCTGATGCACTGCTCAATAGCACGCTCGCCCTGGGCGAAGCAAAGTCCGGCGATACGGCACACTTCCTGACCTGGCTGCAGATGCTGAGCCGCACAGCCGATCACTGACGCATCCACTTCGCTACCGTGACGAATCTCTGGAGCCAGCCAGGCTCCAACTTCCCATAGGACATCGCAGGCAAAGCGTAAAGGATAATGTTCTATTGACAGGATAATAAAGCACTCGCATCATGGCCGTACCGTATTCTTCGTGCGGTCTGTCCGCCTGATCGGCAAGCAATCTGCCTGACCCTGACATTCCAATCACTAGAGACTTTCGCATGCAAACTTCTGACAAAACCGCCCGTCAATTGTTCGAGGAATTCAAGGCGAACCCCACCCGTAAGCGCTTTGGCTTTGGCCGCACGCCCGCCCTCATCAACGTCGATCCGCAAAAGGCATACACGAGCGTCGGAGAATTCGCGACGGCGTACGAAACAGACCCGAAGCAGATGGAATACACGAATCAGCTCGCCGAAGCTTTCCGTGCGAAAGGATTCCCGGTCGTGTGGACGTATGTGGCCTATATGGAATCGGGTGAAGACTGTGGCATCTGGGGCACGCGCAGCAACACACCGGATTCGCTGCAGAACATCAAGGTGGGTTCGGCACGCTCCGAATTTGATTCGCGTCTCGTGATCGACCAGAAGCGCGACATCATCGTCAACAAGCGCATGGCGTCGGCGTTCTTCGAAACGAACCTGTCTTCGATCTTCACGTTCCACGGCGTGGATACCGTGATCGTCACCGGCGGTTCCACTTCGGGCTGCGTGCGTGCCACCGTGGTCGATAGCCTGCAACGCAGCTTCCGCACGATCGTTGCCGAAGAATGCGTGGCCGACAAACACGAAAGCCCGCACTTCGCAAACCTGTACGACATGGCAGTGAAGTATGCCGACGTGCTGTCCGTGCACGAGATTCTCGAAGCCATCGCCAGGATGCCGGCCAAGGAAGCATGATGAAACGTGATCCGAATTTTTACGACTATCTGCCGTACGATGCGCGGCCGAAGATTGAATGGCCAAACGGCGCGAGGGTGGCCTTCTGGGTTGCGCCGAATGTCGAGTTCTACGAACTCGATCCGCCGCGCAATCCGTCGCGTGCTGCATGGTCACGCCCTGCCCCGGACATCCAGAACTATTCGTATCGCGATTACGGCAATCGCGTTGGCTTCTGGCGCATGCTCGACGTGATGAAGCGCTGCGGTATGCGCGGGTCAGTGTCGCTCAACGTCGCCATGTGCGAGCACCACCCCGAAGTCATCGCGGCTTGCGCGGAGAATCACTGGGAGTTCTATTCCCACGGCACGTATAACACGCGCTACCTGATGGGCATGGACGAGGCACAGGAACGCGCTGTCATTCAGGATTCGATTGATACGATCAAGAAGCACACGGGACAGAAACTTGACGGCTGGCTGGCCCCTGCGCTGACGTACACGGATCGTACGATGGACCTCGTGGCGGAAATGGGTCTGACCTACGTGTGCGACCTGTTCCATGACGACCAGCCAGGCCCGGTCAAGACGGCGAAAGGCAAACTGGCTTCAATCCCTTATTCGCTCGAAATGAACGACACCATCGTTTATAACGTGAATCAGGTTTCGCCTCGTCGTTACGGCGACATTATCAAGCGCCAGTTCGATCGCCTGTATCACGAAGGCGAGAAGTCAGGCACGGTGATGTGCATTCCACTGCACCCGTACCTGATCGGGCAGCCGTATCGACTCGCCGCATTCGAAGAAGCTCTTCAGTACATCACGAGCCACGACAAGGTGTGGCTTGCGACCGGCCGCGAGATCGCCGAACACTTCAACACTCACTACTACGACGCCTTCGCGAAGGCAGCCCACGCTGTCGGAGAAGCTCCATGAGTCTGGACAAAGAATATCTGGAATACCCACTGCGTCGCTACGGCATGGACCACAAGCGTTACGACTGGTCGATGCTGCCGCAGCGTCACGGCGTCAAGTGGGGTCATGAAAACCGTGTTGCTCTCTGGATCGTCCCGGCCCTCGAATGGTTTCCGCTGAACATGCAGGGCAAGCCGTTCAAACCTATGGGGGCAATGCAGACGGCCTACCCCGACTTCCGCCACTACACGCTGCGTGACTACGGCAACCGCGTCGGCATCTTCCGCATCATGAAAGCCCTCGAAAATCACGGGCTCAAGGCCAGTGCCGCAATGAATGCATCCGTGGCCGTGCGTTATCCCGCACTTGTCAAGGCCTGTGTGGATCGCGGCTGGGAAATCGCCGCCAACGGCCTCGATATGGATCACCTGCATCACGGCGGCATGAGCGAGGATGATGAGCGTGCGTTGATTACGACATCGCTCGACATCCTCCGCAAGGCTTCGGGTCAGCAAGTTCGCGGCTGGCTGAGCCCCGCCAAGTCGGAGTCGTGGAACACGCCCGATCTTCTTAAGGAAGCTGGCGTCGATTACCTGTGCGACTGGGTCAACGACGATATGCCGTATTCGATGAACACGAGTGCCGGCCAAATTTACTCGATGCCGCATCCGATCGACATTGACGATGCGACGATTCTGGTTCAGAACCACCACACCGAAAACGACTTCCGCGATCAGCTGATTGACCAGTTCGATGTTCTCTACAAGGAATCAAGCGCCGACAACGGTCGTGTGATGGCGATCTCCTTGCATCCGTGGGTGATCGGTCAGCCGTATCGCATTCGTGCTCTCGAAGAAGCGCTCGCTCACATCACTCGCCATCGCGGCGTGTGGTCGGCAACAGGCAGCGAAATTCTCGATGCCTGGAAGACTGGACAGTCCGCCTGATGAACTACGCCAGCGCTCCAAAACACTGGCGTTTCGAGTTACCGTTCCCACCTATTTCCATGACTGAATTCGAAAAGAAAGTGCGCCGCGTTCTCGTCGTCGTACCGTTCGCCATGAGTAGTGAGAATCTTGCACTGCGCGTATCGCAGCTGCAAGGCCTTCAATTCGGCGACGACATCCGCTTTGAATATCGCGCGGTCAAGTCAGGCCCTGCGAACTACGCGAGCCATCACGATTTTGCGCTGGCCGACGTTGCGAACTTCGAAGCTGGTTGCCGTGCGCAGGACGAAGGTTACGATGCAGTATGTATCGACACGATGAGTGATTCGGGCGTCCACGCACTGCGCTCGGTTCTCGATATTCCTGTATTCGGCCCCGGCAAGGCATCCATGCTTACCGCTCTGATGCTGGGCGACAAGTTCTCGATCCTCACGATGGCGAGCCATTGGAAGCCCTTGTACAAGAAGGCGCTAGACGAACTCGGCATGCATCACAAGTGCGCATCGGTGCGTGCAATCGAAGCCCCGACGAATAATCAGAGCCTGTTGTCAGGTAAGGAAGATGAGGTGTATCCGCGGCTTCTCGACGCAGCGATGAAAGCGGTCGAAGAAGATGGCGCGGAATGCCTGATTCTCGGTTCGACCACGATGCACCAGTCGCACGCATGGCTACAACCACGTCTCCCGGTGCCGATCATCAATCCAGGGCCGCTCTCGTACAAGATCGCCGCTTCGATGCTTGACCTGAAACTCAAGCACAGCACAGTGGGCTATCCCCGCCCACAAAATCCGCGTCTGGATATGCTGACCGCGATGCTTGATGCGGGAGCGAAGAGTCTGGCGGGCGGAAACGCCTGAAAGGACTGCAGCCTTCCGAAACCTGGTCGAAGAAGGCTGACCACGAGTGCACGACTGAAATGTCGAAGTAGTTGCGTAACGCGAGTTGTCGATGGGATTCCCGGTTACGGCGATAGTTGCCTGACGGATGCAGAAATGGAGACAAACGATCAATTCATACCTTGCAGTTCGCACGTGAGATGCGAGGACTGGGTTCTGAACCTTTGATCGTTAGCTGCACCGTGTAGTACAGGTGTATTAAATAACAATCTTGAAGGAAGCTTTTATGAGCTACGTTGCAGAATCCCCATCCTCACAGAGCAAGAAGACTGTGAAATGGATGGCGCTACAGATCGCAGTCGTCATACTGTGCACGATAATGAATGGGCTGGATGGTATGGACCTGCTCATCGTGTCCTACATCGCACCGGCCATGGCGTCGGATTGGCATATCAGTCTGGCACAACTCGGCGTCGTGTTTTCGGCTGGCATGACCGGCATGGTTCTCGGCTGTATCGTCGTCGCCCCGTTCGCCGATTCGTGGGGTCGTCGCCCGATCATTCTGCTGGCCCTGGTGCTGATGACACTTGGTTCGCTGGGTTCGGGGTTAACGCACGATCTCAACCTATTCTCGGCCATGCGTGTCATGACTGGTCTTGGCTTGGGCACATTGCTGGCATCGGTCGGCGCACTGGTTAGCGAATACGCTCCGCCGGGCCGCCGCAGTCTTGCAGTCGGTATCTTCCAGGCTGGTTACCCTGTCGGTGCCGTGCTAACCGGTATCGCCGCTATTTTCGCTATACCTGCGTTTGGCTGGCAAGCAACGATGCTCGGCGCGGCTATCATCACGCTCGTCCTGCTGCCCATCGTGTGGATCGCGCTGCCGGAATCGGTCGCGTTCCTCGAAGCACGTCAACCGAAGAATGCGCTCCAACGCTCGAATGCCTTGCGTGCCCGTCTGGGGATGCAGCAGATCAGCGCACTGCCCGCACGTGATCAGAAGGGCAATCTGCCGAAACCCCGAGATCTGTTCAGCGCTGAACTGTACAAGGGAACGGTCGCGCTGTGGATCGCTACCTTCCTGAGCTACGGCGTGCTGTACTTCCTGATGAGCTGGATTCCAAAGATTTCGGTTATGGCCGGTCTGAGCCAATCCAACGCTATCTGGGCAGGTAGCCTTACGAACCTCGGCGGCGTCTTTGGCGACGTCATCATCGGCTACCTTGCAATCCGTCGCGACATTGGCAAGCTGATCGCCCTGTTCTTCTTCGTCTGCTCGGGCATGATGATGCTGTTCGTTCAGCATATGCCCCTTGCCGCCACGCTTCTGACTGCGTTTGCCTTAGGCTTCACGCTCATGGGCGGCTTCAGCGGGTTCTACTCGCTCGCGGCACTGATCTACCCGGCGCGTCTTCGTAGTTCGGGTATTGGCTGGGCCGGTGGGTTTGGTCGCTTCGGCGCCATCCTGGGACCGATGGTCGGCGGCGCACTACTTGCAGCAAAGACCCCGCTGCCAACGACATTTGGCTACTTCGCGGTCCCCCTCGTTATCTCAGGTGGCTTCGCTATGCTGGCAACGTTCTTTGGCCCCAAGGCTACTGACTGATTGCCGGATTACCTGTTGGGGTCGTTTGACGAAAGTGGCGACATTGTCGAGCGTGGCGTCACGCTGGTGTAAATAGCGCGGCGGGAGGCTCAATCCGCGTCCTGCCCCGAAAGCGACGTGAGCGCCGCAAGGTGAGACGTCCACTGCGCGAAGGGGCATTTCTGGTTTGCCTCTTCTCGCGTGCTACCACTGCGCGGCAAGCACCGTCCCTGTCTCCGACTCCGTAATCAGCAAATAAGCGGTAATCCGTAGGTGTGAGCTTCCCCTGAAATTTCGCCTTCCAAGAGGTCGTGTATAAACTCGACGGAAAGGAAGGAAATCAGGCATGTTCAAGGTACCGAAACAGGTGTACACGGCGGAGTTCAAGGTGGCCGCCGTCCAGCGGGTCAAGGATGGCCAGGGCGTGGGCGTAGTGGCCCGCGAGCTTGGCATCTCTGAGCAGACGCTTCGCAACTGGGTAAAGGCCGAGGCGTCGGGCAAGCTCAACGGCGCCGGAGCGAAGCCAGTCACGCCGGAGCAAATGGAGCTTTCGCGGCTTCGAGCGGAGAACAAGCGCCTGCAGATGGAGCTTGAGATCGCAAAAAAGGCGGCAGCATACTTCGCGAAGGACCTGCTGTGAGGTATGCCTGGATCGACCGGCAGGTCGGGCAGTATCCGCTGTCGTCGCTGTGCTGGGTGCTGTCGGTCAGCGTGAATGGCTATCGCGCGTGGAAGCGCGGCGGTACGCCGGAACGAACGCGACTGACGGACACGCAGTTGCTGACGCTGATCCGGACGGTGCACGCCAAGGTCAAGGGCGCGTACGGTTCGCCGCGTATGACCGAGGAAATCCGTGATCGAGGCTATCCGGCCAGCAAGGCGCGCGTCGAACGGCTGATGCGCGAGAACGGCATCCGGGCGCGACACAAACGCCGTTACCGGGTGACGACCGATTCGCAGCACAAGCTGCCGGTTGCACCGAATCTGTTGAATCGCGAGTTCACGGCTACTGAGCCGAATCAGGTGTTCAGCTCCGATATCACGTACATCTGGACCGACGAGGGCTGGCTGTACCTGGCCGTGGTACTCGACCTGTTCAACCGGGAGGTGGTGGGCTGGTCCATCAAGTCGCGTATGACGGCGGATCTCGTGACGGACGCGCTGACGATGGCTTGGTTTCGCCGCCGCCCCATGCCGGGCGCCCTGTGTCACTCGGATAGGGGCAGCCACAGCCAGTATGCGAGCCACGAGTTCCAGCGCAAGCTGCGCCGCGTATGGTATGCGCTGCTCGATGAGCCGCAAGGGAAATTGTTGGGACAATGTCCCTACGGAAAGCTTCTTCAACAGCTTGAAGAACGAACGGGTTCACGCCAAGCGCTACCGGACGCACCAGGACGCGAAGGCCGATCTGTTCGAATACATCGAAGTGTTTTACAACCGCAGTCGTCGTCATTCGTCGCTCGGCTTTGTTTCTCCGGAGCGGTTCCTTCGAGACTGGATCAAAGCTCAGCAGACCAAGGACGCCGCTGCATAACTCGGGACCGTTGGAAGGCGAAAAACTGGGGGAAGCTCATTCCGGCCCGCATTGTCTTTCTTCCTAAGGCCCTCATGATTGCGCGGCAGCATTTTTGACACTAGCGGATCAAAAAAGACGATAAACCTTTGATTCCATATAGGAAATCGATGAATTTATGGACCTCTGCAGACCACTGCAGAGGATCCTAAATCACTCCACTACATTATTCGCCGAGTAGAGGCCTTCGAGCGAAAACACCGCCTTCGTCCCACCGCCGAGGTCCTCTTGCCCTCGCAGGCCCCACCAGGACGTTTGCATCCCGCCGCCGTAGAGGCCCCAAGCCCTTTCTTGCCCAGGAAGCTCCTTCGAACCAATCCATTGGTCTACCTGACCGGTGAGCGTGACACTCGATTGCGCATGGGCAAGAGACGCATGCATGCTGGCCGCGGAGGAACAAATCAGAAATCCCCAAGCCTTCATAATTAGTATTCAATTTTTATAGTGACGAAACGTAAGCACCCGGCGAAGGCATCCCGGTTGTAAATCGCCGTCAATCACGCCGCGGACAGTGTCCAGCGATGCGGCAGAAGCGCGGCAATGCCGTCGGCCCGGTGGGTCGGCAGCCGGGTGAGGACGTCTTTCAGATAGACATAGGGATCGTGGCCATTGAGCTGCGCAGATCGAATCAGGCTCATGATCGCTGCGGCGCGTTGTCCGGCGCGCAGAGAGCCGGCGAACAACCAGTTCGAGCGACCCAGGGCCCAGGGACGGATTTGGTTCTCGACCCAGTTATTGTCGATGGGCACACGCCCATCGACCAGATAGCGCGTGAGCGCCTCCCAGCGCTTGAGGCTGTAGTCGAGCGCCTTGGCGATCGCCGATCCTTCGGAGACCAGTTTTCGCTGGGCAACCATCCACTCGTGTAACCCATCGACGATCGGCCGGGCTCGCTCCTCGCGAACCTCACGTCGGCGATCGGGTTCCAGTTCGGCGACATCGCGCTCGACATCGTAAAGCGCACCGAAGTATTTGAGCGCCTGCTCTGCGACCTGGCTCTTGTGGTTGGCGTGCAGTTCGAAGAACTTCCGTCTAGCGTGCGCGATACATCCGATTTCGGTGATCCCCAGCTCGAATCCTGCCTTGTACGCGCTGTAGTCGTCGCACACCAGCTTGCCACGCCACTGGCCGAGGAACGCGCGAGCATGTTCGCCAGCCCGGCTGTCGGCAAACTCATAGATCACCGCGCGCATGTCGGCGAACTGCGTCGTGGCGTACGCCCATACGTAAGCGCGTTGCGTTTTTCCTTTGCCGGGAATCAGCATCTGCACTGGTGTTTCGTCGGCGTGCAGCACGACCTGCTGAAGAAGTGCTTCGCGTAGTGCATCAACCAGCGGCTGCAATCGCATGCCGCATACGCCTACCCACTCACCCAGCGTCGATTGCGGAATCGCCAGGCCCGCGCGCCCGAAGATGCGTTCCTGGCGGTACAGCGGCAAGTGGTCGCCGTACTTGGCAACCAGAACCTGCGCAAGCAAGCCGGCGGTGGGAATGCCCTTGTCGATCACATGCGGTGGAACGGGTGCCTGGACCAGCGTCTCGCACGCCTTGCAGGCCCATTTGCCGCGGATGTGCTGCTCGACCGTGAACACGCCGGGCGTATAGTCCAGCTTCTCGCTAATGTCCTCGCCGATGCGTATGCGCTGGCAACCGCACGAGCACGTGATGTCGTCGGGTTCGTGATGGATGTCGGTGCGCGGCAAGTGTGGCGGCAACGGCTCACGTTTGGGCCGCTGCCGTTGCTTGTCTGCAGGTGTCGGCTGCAACTGCTCCAGCTCGATTTCGAGCGCGGCCAGATCGGCGTCGATCGCCTCGTCGAGCAGGCTCAACTGCTCGGCGGTGAACTGCTCGCTGCGCTTGCCGAAGTGCAGGCGCTTGAGCGCAGCAATCTCGTGGGTCAGTTGGTCAATGCGCGTCTGACGGTAGCGCAGCTCCCGATTCTTCTCGCCAACCTCAGCCATCAACTGTGCAGCCAGCGTGCGCAGTTCTTCCGGGTTCATCGTGTCGAGGTTGACGGGCAGGCTCATGTGGCCAGTCTGCCAGAACCCTAGCCGCGGCGGAAGCAAGCCGGTTTACGGCTCTGGGGGTATTACACGACCCTGATCGCGTGATCGTGGGCAAGCGTCTGCCAGGGCAGCCCGGTCACGAGGGCTCGCAACTGCTCGGAATTCAGTGCAGTGGCGACAGCCTGGTCCCCATTGGTCCAGACGAACCGCCCCTTGTTCAGGCGGCGCATGGCCAGCCAGATACCGAACCCGTCGTATACGAGCACCTTCAAGCGCGTGGAGTGCTTGTTGGCAAACAGGTAGGCGTGATGCGGTCGCGCTGCGCCAAACACCTTCACGACACGTGCCAGGATCGTGTCGACACCTGCGCGCATATCGATGGGCTCGGTTGCCAGCCAGATCGCGTCAATCCGGATCATCGCAGCCACCCTTGCAGCCAGACGGCACAGTCACTTGCCGCGGACAACGGCCAGCGCACGGTCACCGTCGCGGCGCCTCGACGCACCTCAATCTGTATCTCGTTTGAGCCGGCAGTTTCCCCGGACGTTTCCAGTTGCAACGGCACGAATTCGGCGCCCGGCGCACTCATCGATTTGCGGGCCACTTCAGCTGCATCCCGCTCTTCCTGGGCCGCCACCCAGCTTCGCAACATGTTGGCGTTCAGGCGATAGTGAAGCGCGACCGCCGCGATCGATACGTTCGGCTGCATCGCCGCGCGGATTGCCTGCGCCTTGAATTCCTTGCTATGCCGCCGACGTCGCGTTGGTTGCACAACTTCCGGCATCACCTCGTTCTCATCCATCGTGTACATCTGTCCATTTAAAATTTAGA